>Ga0075163_10010119_pt1 | contig 12350 bp, 12 predicted proteins | sample JI1023141ADNA_FD_71478 | JGI IMG/M metagenome (GOLD analysis project Ga0075163, IMG submission 71478) | Wastewater effluent complex algal communities from Wisconsin, to seasonally profile nutrient transformation and Carbon sequestration -... | ecosystem: Engineered > WWTP > Effluent > Algae...
GTCTGTGGTCGTTTTAACTTGCGTCCTTGATAAATTTCGTCATGTCCTTCTTCAATTTCTTAAGCGAAGGCATGTGGACGTACATCATGTGTCCCGCATCGTAATAGGCCATGCTGATATTTTTGCGAAGTGAGGCATCGAGACCCAGATGATCGAAAGTGTATTCGGTGGCGAAGTAGGGCGTGCCGAGATCGTAGTAGCCGTTGGCGACGAAGACTTTGAGATATTTGTTGAAGTGCATGGCGCTGCGCAGCGTTTCAGCCACATTGAGATATTGATTTTCAAAATAGCTGTACGACCAGTTCATCCACACTTTTCCGCTGAGAATTTCATACGGGGTGTCGGTTTCAAATTTTAGTTCGGCGCGGATGTAATCGTTGAACGCGGCGGTGTACGGGCCGTTGACCTGTGCGAAGAGCGGATCATATTCGGGGGTGGCAGTGACGCCGATGCGGTCGATGCCCATGTAGCGGCTGTCCAGTCGTCCGACGGTTTTTCCACGCTCGCGCAGAAGTTCCTTGAAATAGTGTTGGTCGAGAATTCGCAGATCGCTGCGTTGGATGAATTCCTGCGAGATGCCCGTGTAGCGCGAAAGTTTTTCAACGACGCTGGCGCGTTCTTCGGGTGTGAGCGATGCGCCTTTGAGCAAGGCGGTTGCGTACTCGCCCATTGCAAATTCTTCGGCTTCTTTGAGCACGATTTCGAGCGGCGCTTTGAAATTTAATTTGCCGTGATACCAGGCGGTAGCCGCGTAGGCAGGGACGAAAAGAATATACGGCAGGTCGTTGTTGAGGTTGAAATCAGTGGTCGAGAAATCAAGCACGGCAGAGATAAGGATGAGTCCGTTCAGCATCATACCGTGACGGTCTTGCAAATAGCCAGAGAGTCCCGCCGAGCGTGTGGTTCCGTAGGATTCACCCGCAAGGAATTTTGGCGAGAGCCAGCGATTGTAGCGAGTGGTGTACAGACGGATGAAATCTCCAACGGATTCAATGTCTTTTGTGAAGGTGTGCCAATCTTTGGATTTCTCCCCTTCCACAGGACGGCTGAAGCCTGTGCTCATCGGGTCGATGAAAACGAGGTCGGTGTCATCGAGGATGGAGTATTGATTATCGGTCAGTTTGAATGGCGGCGGGGGCATTTCGCCATCATCGGTGAGGACAACGCGGCGCGGACCAAGCACGCCCATGTGCAGCCACACAGAGGAGGAACCAGGGCCGCCGTTGAAAGAGAAAGTGATCGGGCGTTTGCCTTTGTCTTTTACGCCGTCCATGGTGTAAGCGGTGAAGAAAATCTGCGCGCGCGGCTTTTCAACCTCCGCGTCTTTTTCCTTATCGTTGACTTCTTCCTTGAGCACCATTGTCCCTGTGGTGACGGTGTACTTGATAACCTTGCCGCCGATCTTGATCGAATGTTTGGTCTCGACAAGATTATCCTTCGGGGTTGGCTTTTCTTCTTTCTTCACTTCGGGCTTGGTTTCCTTTTTTTCGGGCATGTGAGGCTCCTTGAATCACGAACAATATATTTTCTTTGCAACATCCTGAATTTCAGGAATAAATATTTTAAGAGTGAGGAACGAAATCCATTCTACTGGGACGAGGAGCAAATAAGCAACATCCGCGAGAATGGGGGTTTGGATGTGGGCTGCGAGCTTTTTGCCAAGCACATCATAGATTTTGCGAATCAATCTGTGGACTTTGGGAAACACCGCAAACATTGCCAACTCTACGCATTTGAGCCGCTGCAATTGAGGATTTACCCGCATCTGACTCCCGTTTGGCTGGGCAATGGTTCTCGAGCCGACCATACGCGGATGCCCCTTTGCGGCGGCGGTGGCGATGTAGCAATCGGGCGGCTGGGGCGGCAGGGCGTTGTAGGTCTGAATTGTCCGCAGCACGGCAAAAGTCCACGCGCCTGTGAAACCGCCAAGCCATGCGAGAAGCCCCACACCGCCGAAGAGGGTGAAACCCGTCTCGTAATCTTTCAACAGCAGATAACTTGTCCGTGCCATGATGAGGAAAGACCAGAACGGAGCGCAAGCCAGAAAAAATGCGGCAAGAAACAAAAACGGAGCGCTGAGTTCGGAGCCAATAAAAGGGAGATTGATCTCAGGGAAAATACTGGAAATCAAAAACAGAAAACAATAAGCCAGAAATGGCAGGATGAAAAATACAAGAAAGAATAACTTAATACCGATGAGCTTCGTCAAAAACCGATAGAACGGAACAATAACCAGAGATGCAGCCCACAAGGCAAGGATAATATAAAAGGTTTCCAGCAAGGCAAGAAAGGTCAATACTGTGAATTGAAATGCAAGCAATGCGCCTGTGTAAATTCCGAGGCGAATCCAAAATTTGTTTACAGATTGCTGTGGTGAAAAGAAAAGCAAAATCAAACTTGCAGATGAATATGCCACAAGCGGCAGAAACACCCACGAAGAATCAAAAGCAAGGAAGAGGGAAATGTAATCTGTAAATTTTCCTGATTGGAACTCGGGCTTTAGAATGTTGACGACGAAAAAGCAAAGCAGGGCAAGGATGGTGACAACAAACGCATAAAAGAAACGCCAGCCAATGGATTGTGGAACAGGCAGCGGTTTCGCCTCAACAACGGATTGATTTTCCATGAGAAATGACCTATCCCTTTTGATGCTTTGCGATCAAGTTATACACATCACGCTTGTTCCAGCCGCTTGCTTCTGCCAACTCTGCGGAAATTTCCTTTGTAGATTTATCCCCGCCCAATTCTTTTTTGAGCGCTTCCAGCAATTCAGTCTCTTCCCACTTTCCACTTTCCACTTTCTTCTTTCCTTCGATAACCAGTGTAAATTCCCCTCTTGCTTCCTTTGAGCCAAAGTATTCAAGCGCACCGCTGACCTCTCCACGCCAGTATTCTTCGTAGAGCTTGGTCATCTCGCGGGCGACGCAGATGCGGCGGTTGCCGAGGGTGGAGAGAATGTCTTCGAGCGAGTCCACGATGCGGTGAGGGGATTCGAGGAAGATGAGAGTGTGGGGCTGGTCGGCAGATTGAGTCAACGCTTTGCGGCGTTCGTTGGCTTTGCTGGGCAGGTAGCCGAGATATAAAAAGGAATCCGTGGGCAGGCCGGAGACTGTCAAGGCGGCGATGGGTGATGAAGGACCGGGAACAGGCCGAACGTCGAAGTTCGAGGCGAGGGCAGCTTTGACCAGTTCGTAGCCGGGGTCGTTGATCGCCGGAGTCCCTGCATCCGAAACCAATGCCACATCACCCTGCGAAAGTTTTTCAAGGATGAGGTCGAGCTTGTTTAATTTGTTGTGTTCAAAATAACTGGTGAGCGGAGTTTGGATGTTGAAGTGTTTGAGCAACGTGCCCGTGTGACGGGTATCTTCTGCCGCGATGAGGATGGCTTCGCGCAACACTCGCACGCCGCGCGGACTCATGTCCTCCAGATTGCCGATCGGTGTTGTAACGAGATACAAAATTCCCATTGGGTTATTTTATCATCCCGTTTAGGGAAAAGAAAATCGGGCGCTTCGGCGCCCGATTTTTATTCACAACCTTTTAGCTGAACCGGCAATATGATGCAGCCTGCTTCTGCTGGCGGCACTGCCACGCAGCATTCATTAGCCGAGTTGTATGTTCCGTCTGCTGAACATTTACCGAGGTCTTCGTTGGCGATAACAGGAGGCGCACAAACCTGTAATTCGATAAGTTGGAAATTAGGTCCCGTGCAGGAAAAAACCCGTCTTCCATCATCTCGTAGCGCTGAGAATATACATTTGCTGCCTGTTTCAGGGTTCAAGACAATGGGATCTAACGCATCGCTGGAAATGATCACACTGGCATACGGCGCTCTTTGCTGGCAGATGGAGTTATCGGTCACCTTCGCATCGGGCGCAGGGAAGGTAATTCCCTCTGCACAAGCGGGGGCAAAAGAGGCTGCCACATCTAACGTCGGTGTTGCGACTTCCACAGTAGGCTCCACAGTGAACTCTACCAAAGTTGGCGCTTCTGTGGCTGGAACGGCGGCGGTTTGTGCAGGCTGATCTGGAACCAATAATTGATTCCGCAAAAGGAAAAAGCCGACTACAGCCACCAGCAGGACAATCCCTGCAATGACAAGACCTGTTTTTCCGCGGCCGAATTGGGTGGTGGGTCCGCCTGGAACTTTGGTGCCAAAACCGGTACCTGTATTGAAGGTGATATTTCCCTCATGCCCAAAAGCAACGAGGTTTAAGGCTTTTGCCAGATCCACAGTTGTAGCATATCGATTGGCTTTATCCTTCGCCATGGCAGTCTTGATGACGTCATCCACTTCGTGGGGCAGGCTGGGAATAAGATTCAAAATCTCTGGCACAGGCTCAGTGATGTGTTTTACCACCACGCCCATTGGAGTGTCAGCGCTATAAGGCTGCTGGCCGCTCAACATCTGGTAGATGATGACACCCAGACCGTAGACATCACTGCGGCTGTCGATCTCATTCCCTTGAGCCTGTTCGGGACTCATATAAGCAGGCGTGCCAATGACTCCGCTTCCGGTCAACCCGCCGCTTGATTCTGTCAATTTGGCAACGCCGAAATCCGAAATAAACGGGTCGCCGTTATCATCAAATAAAATGTTATCGGGCTTGAGATCGCGGTGGATGATGCCTTTTCTGTGGGAATAGGCAAGTCCTCGGGCTATTTTTTCAATAATGCGCGCTGTATCTTGAACTGAGAATTTACCGTTTTCGATTAAATCTGAGAGGGAGCCACCTGTCATATAACGCATGACGAAATACGGCTGTCCATCCTCATCCCCCACATCATAGATCGGCACAATGGATGGGTGCTCCAATGCAGCCACCATCTTGATTTCGCGTTCAAAGCGTGAGCGGAATTGCGGGTCATGCAGCATTTCTCGCGGCAAAACCTTGATCGCAACTTCGCGGTCAACACTCGGGTCATGTGCGCGATAAACTGTCGCCATACCGCCACGACCCAGTTCAGATTTTACAATGTAACGTCCAATTTTTTCCGGGATTGCCATAAAGCAAGTATAAACCGATGGACTTAATGATGCAAGCAATTACATTTCAATTTCATGCAATTTTGGTTTCATGAAATTCACGCACAAACAAACCATGCATCAGCCTTTGTGATACTATTCTTTGCATGAATTTTTCCATAATTACCGATGATCTCTTCATTGGCACAACCCCATCTAAAGAAGATTACAACCACCTGCGTGGACTCGGCGTGACTCTCGTCATCAACATGCGAGTGGAACGACGCCCGCACAAAGACCCGCATCCGACTCCCTTGAAGCTGCTCTGGCTCCCAACCTTTGACTCTCCGCTGGTACCGATTCCCATCCACGCCTTGCATCGTGGCGCACATACAGCATTGGAATCCATCCGCAACGGCGGCAAGGTCTTTGCCCACTGTGCAGGCGGAGTCCACCGTGGGGTGACGATGGGCGCGTGCATCCTCATCGCTCAAGGGTATGACCCACATGCGGCGATGGAACTTATCAAAGAACGCAGACCCGTTGCCGACCCGTTCGCGTTTTACATCCGTCCACGTATTTTGAAATTTGCAAGTCAATGGAAAAATAAATAATTCAAAACAAAAGCAGCCACCACGGAGAACACAGAGGTCTCAGCGCTCTCCGTGAGCTCTGTGGTAAAAATGGTTTTAATATTTATGAATCGCAGATACCTTATCACCTTATTGATTTGCATCACCCTCGCCGCCTGCCAGACAAAAACTCCCATCCTCCCCACACCGACACCCACCAATCCCCCCGCGCAGCTGATTCCCACGCCGCGTTACGACGTTCCACCAGCCGCATCCGCCACGCAGACACGTAGTGCGTCATCCCTCGCCTCGGCTACGGTCACGCCAGTTCTCGCATCCACACAAGCATCCACAATTGAAACAGTCACCCAAACTCCCTTCTCAAACGAGTGGAAGAATCTTCCCATCCTCCCCGAACCAAATGAAAGCATTCGCGAGATTTACGAGAAGGGACAATCCCTCGGGAACGACCCGAACACCTTTTCCATCTTTGGTGATTGTCAATCTCGCCCCGCTGATTTTTTCGGCGTATTTGAAACGGACCCGCTTCTCGTGGAAAGTCTGCCTGATGAATTACGCGAAACCGTAGAGCATTTCAACGGCTCTTTCAACCGAGAGAGTCCCACCTCACAGGATGGCACCACCCCCGGCGCGCTGCTTTGGGATCAATGGCATCGCGGCGAGTATGGCTGCACTTTTGCCGAAACGCCCGTGGATTGTGAACTGCGCATCCATCGCCCGTCATTCGTCATCATTCAAATTGGCACACACTTTGAATCGCGCAACACCGATTATCTACGCAAGATCATCACTCAGCTCATTGATGAAGGCGTCGTCCCCATCCTCGCCACCAAAGCCGACAACCGCGAACTCGATGACCGCATCAACCGCGATATGGCTCTGCTCGCTGATGAATTCAATTTGCCGCTCTGGAATTTTTGGGCATCCCTCGAAGACCTCCCAAATCGTGGACTCTACGTCATGAAAGGCCGCGAAGAACAAGGCGCGGTCTACCTCAACGAAGAAGCGCAAGAAATTCACCGCATCACCGGGCTGGAAGCGTTGAACATCGTCTGGCGTGTTGCTACGGAGAATTAAAACAAAAAGGGCGCGGAAACCGCGCCCTTACATCTGCATTCTGCTTTCCGCCGCCTTCATCCTTTCAAAGGCGGCGCGTCCTTGTCATACACAAACACTTGCACATCCACATCATCTGTATTCAACATATCCATCGCAGGCTGAAAGGTTGCGTCTTTGATCTTCTGCATATCGCCCGCAGGCGCATACACCGAAAGCCGCGCTTCTTCATCCGACATTTTCGCGGCTTTGATCTCCGCGCTGGCAGATGCGGCTTTGATGAGATCGGTCATTTTTTGAATGGCATCGTCAATGGACATAAATAAGCTGCTCCCTTTTTCAAAATTATATAATAGACTTCCGAAGTCTGGTTAACTCACATTCATCTTCGCCACGGTCACACCCTCGCCGCCCTCGGTACTGCCGCCCTCTTCAAACGCCTTCACATACGCATGACCGCGTAACGCTTCACGCACGGCTTGCCGTAACTTGCCTGTTCCTTTTCCATGAATGATTCGCACAAATGGCAGCCCTGAAAGATACGCCTGCTCCAAATACCGCTCCATCTTATCCAACGCATCCTCAGACATCAACCCGCGCAAATCCACTTCCATGCCGGGGGATTTACTGCCGACAACTGACGATGGACGATCAACCGCAGATGAACCTTTTGGAACAACCGTCTGCGATGGTCTGACGTCTGTTGTCTGTCGTCTAATTAAATCGGATAACCTCGCCCGCACACGGATCGTCCCAATTTGGACTTCCGCATCAGACTCACCCAAAGCTGTTACCACCCCTTCAGCATTCAACGTGCTGACAGTAACTTTCTCTCCCAGCCGCAGTAACTGATTACTGCTTACTGATAACTGACCTTCAACCTTCGCCCCTCGTCTTTCTACTGGCGCCTCCACCTTCTCTTCAATCTTCTCCATTTTCTCTTCAATGGCGCGGATGGCTTGCAAAGGCTGGCTGGCTTTCTTCAGTTGAGATTTCAACGAGTCGATGTTGCGTTTGAGCACGGCTACTTCCAACTCACCTTCGGCGCGGGCTTTGGCAATGGTCTCGCGGCGTTCGTCTTCAATTTTTTCGAGGCGCTTTTCCAACTCAACATTTTGCGCTTCGAGTCTGGTGCGCTGTTTTTCGAGCTTTTCACGTTCGCGGGATGTACGGTTGCGTTCCTTGCGAATGTCATCCAAAAGTTTATCTGCCCGCAGATCCAGCGGATTAATTTCCGCGCGTGCCGATTCAATGATCGGTTGCGGAAGGCCGAGTTTTTGAGCGATCAACAAGGCGTTGGACCTGCCCGGTAGACCCAGAGTCAGCTTGTAGGTAGGACGAAGCGTTTTAATGTCAAATTCAAGAGAAGCATTCACCACTCCATCTGTGGAATGGGCGAATGTTTTTAGTTCAGGGTAATGTGTGGCAACGAGAGTCATCGCGCCCGTATCCAGCAAGTGCGTGAGAATGGCGCGCGCAATGGCCGCACCTTCCTGCGGATCTGTGCCCGAGCCGAGTTCATCGAAGATGACCAGCGAGCGATGATCGATGTGCTTGAGAATGCGGATGATGTTGGTGATATGCCCGCTGAACGTGGAAAGCGATTGCTCAATGGATTGCTCGTCGCCGATATCGGCATAGACCGAATGGAAGCATGGAAGTTCCGAGCCACTTTGCACGGGGATGTGCAAACCCGATTGCGCCATGAGCACCAGCAAGCCAACCGTTTTCAATGAAACCGTTTTGCCGCCCGTGTTCGGGCCTGTGATGACAATCGCACGAGTGCCGGGCGCGGGGTCAACGTCAATCGGCACGACCGTATCTTCGGGGATGAGTGGATGGCGAGCATGGATTAAATTCAGGTCAAAGGTTGAAGGTCGAAGGTCATCCGACTTTTGACCTTTGACTTTCGACAAGCCATGAAGCACTGGTTCATTCGCCCGCAGATCATCTGCGTATTTTGCCTTCGCGAGGATCAGATCCATCATGGCGAGGTTTTCAACGCCGTATTTCAACTCGCTGGAATGATCCCCCACCAACGCAGAGACTTCCGCAAGGATGCGGCGTTCTTCGTCGCGCTCCTTTAATTCCAGTTCGCGCATTTCGTTGTTGAGTTCTACAACGGGCAACGGCTCCACAAATAAAGTTGCGCCGCTGGCAGATTGGTCGTGGATGACGGCTTTGATGCTGCCTTTGAATTCAGCGCGCAATGGAATCACATAACGTCCATCCCGCTGGGTGATGATCGGTTCCTGCAACTTCTTCGCAGATTCAGTCAGGTAACGCTGCAAGCGAGACATCAACCGTCCGTGGGCGATTTTGATCTCGCGGCGCAAGGCTCCCAATTTTACGGAAGCAGAATCCAATACTTCGCCGCGATCGGAGAGGATGCGGGTGATCGCATCCACGATGCCGTGAGATTCGGGCAATGCCTCGGCAAGTTTTGAGAGGCGCGGAAATTCGTCCGATTTGCGGTCGAATGATTTTTTGATCTCGCGGCAGGAGATGAGCGTGGCTTTAATATCCAGCAGTTGCTGAGGGTCGAGCACGCCGCTGCGTGCGGCAAGGTCTGCGGCGGGGCGAATATCCCGCGCGGCGCCAACACCAATATCGTTCACAGCCAACACTTTGCGGGCTTCGGAAGTCTCCGCGAGGCGGGATTTGGCGAGGTCAAACGAGTCGGTGGGTTCGAGGCTGCGCGCCATTCCCATTGACGCGGAAAAATCGCAGTAGCCTGCGAGCCGTTCGAGTATCTTCGGGTATTCGAGTACGTTAAGTGTCTTGCTGTCCATAATGATGGAATTATACTTGCATCAGACCATTGACCGCAGACCATTGACGATGGAGCGCTATCTATTGTCAGTGGTCTGCGGTCAATCATTTTGAATCAGGAGAATGAAATGAGATTGAAAAACAAAACAGCGATTATCACCGGTGCAACATCGGGGATCGGAAAAGCCACCGCGCTTCGTTTCGCGGACGAGGGAGCTGATCTGGTCTTAACAGGCAGGCGCCTCAGCTTAGGCAGTGCTGTCGAGACAGAATGCAGGCAAAAGGGAGTCCGATGCGTGTTTGTGGAGACAGATCACACAAAGCCAGAGGAATGCCAAAGAGTCGTAGATGTCGCGCTTAAGGAATTCAATCGCATTGATATTTTGTTTAATAACGCGGGTATCGTCACCAAAGGGACAGCGGACACCACGCCCGAAGAGTTTTGGATGGATACGCTGAACATCAATGTGACGGCGGTGTGGCGCATGTGCAAGCTGGTGATTCCGCAGATGGAAAAACAGGGCAAGGGTGTCATCGTCAACAACGGCTCAGACTGGTCTGTGGTGGCCGGAAAGAATGCGTTTCCGTACATCATGAGCAAGGGCGCGGTGGGCATGATGACAAAGGCGATGGCGTTAGATTATGCGCGTGAGGGCATCCGCGTGAATGCCGTTTGCCCTGGCGATACATTTGTAGACCGCTGGATCGAGAAGGGATATTTTGAAGGCTCTGACCCTGTGACAATGGAAGAGGCGATCAATGAAGCCAGCGAATATATTCCGATGGGACGGTTTGGAAAACCAGAGGAAATTGCGAACGCCGTTTTGTTTTTAGCATCGGACGAATCATCTTTTGTAACGGGACATCTGCTGTTGGTGGATGGCGGCAATACGGCGCAATAATTAACAATGAGAAAGTTTGCCAATCTGTTAGCTAATTATCTGAGTTTTTTTATTATAATGAATTAGGAAACTAATCCTTTAAGAAAGGAGGTAAAACACCATGTTATTTTCTCCAAAAGAGAAGGGTCAGGGGCTTGTTGAATATGCTTTAATTCTTGTTTTAGTGGCCATTGTTGTTATTGCTGCGCTTATGGTATTAGGACCCGTCATTGGCAACGTATTCAGTAAGATCAACAGCAGTTTATCCAAAGTATAAAGCCTGATCAGTTACAATCTTTATATGGGCGGCCCGCTTCGATGAGCAGGCCGCCCATATAGTTATATTCATCACTCGTACTTATCTTTTGTAAAAGAGGAAGAAATGATCGTCGTATCCGACATGATGGGAACATTGACCACCGGCTCCCCATTTTTGGGTTTGGTGGATTGGGTAAAACATAACCAAAGCAAGCTGCGTGCCAATTGGTATTTGGCGTCCATTGCGCCCTCGTATCTGCTTGCCAAGAATGGAATTATTGACTGGCAGGACTGGGGACAGAAGTTGATGATCGAAAGCCTCAACTACATCAAAAATGCCAACCCTGAAACCGTAAAACACGCCTCCGAATGGACAGTCGAACATAACCTGTGGAGAAAACGCCGCGAAGATGTGGTGGCGCGTCTCGTCCAACACCGTGAAGATGGCGCGAAGGTGTACATTGCCAGCAGCGTGGTGGAACCGTTCATTGAGCCGTTCGCACAGCGCATCGGCGCGGAGACCATCGGCACACCGGTGAAGATCGAGAACGGACGTTTGCAAATGGTCAGTGAGTTGATGAAGGATGAAAAGAAGATCGAGCAGGTTCTCAGCCGTCTCGCCGTTGACCGAGTGGATGTTGCCTACGGCGATACGATTCTGGACATCCCATTATTGGAACATGCCGATCATCCCGTGGCGGTGTACCCCGATGCGAAATTGAAGCAAATTGCATTGGATAAAGGCTGGGAAATTATTGGCGATACGCCGAAGGTTGGGTAGGGAAAAGTAGACAGGTAAACAAGTAAACACGTCAGCACTTGCTCTTCGCGACGGGGCAATCTCTTTACTGAAGGGAAATCGCCAGCATTGTAGGAGATTGCTTCGGGCAAAGAGCATTGCCCTCGCAATGACGAGAAAAGAGGAATTCATGGAACGAACAACCTTACGCAGAATTAGAAAACGAAAAGCGGATAATAAAGTGTATTTGTGCGCGCCAGTCAATTCACTGGTGGAGGGAATCTACGAACAGAATATTCCCTTTTACGAGATCAAAAAGCATGGAGATTTCGGTCTCGGCACCTTCAACGATCTCGATGGCGAGATGATGATGGTGGATGGGAACATCTTCCGTGTGGGTTCGGATGGCAAGGTCAACCAGATCACGGACGAAGATACCTGCACGCCCTTCGCCTGCGTCACCAACTTTCAGCCAGCCATGGAAGAAACTCTGGAGAAGGAATTATCCTACGTTGATTTCCTGAAATGGATGGTCGAGCTCATGCCCTCGCCCAACATCTTCTATGCCTTCCGCATTACAGGCGATTTTGGCTACGTCAAAACCCGCTCCGTGCCAAAGCAGGAGAATTACCGTCCGCTGGTGGAAGTGGCGAAGGAACAGCCCACTTTTGAATTCAACGATGTGAGCGGCATGATGGTCGGATTTTATACACCCTCGTTCATGTCTACCCTGAGCGTGCCCGGCGTGCATTTGCATTTCCTCACCGACGACAAATCCAGCGGTGGACATTTGCTGGAGTGCCGTCCGCGCAATGTGAAAGTGGAAATGCAATATCTATACACCGTAGAACTATCACTCCCATCCAATCTCGATTACCTCACCTGGGATTTCCAGCGCGACATCGGCAAAGACCTGGATAAGGCTGAGAAATAAAATCGCACATTCTTCTGTATAATCAGCCCATCGTCAACTTTACAACTTAATGAGAGAGGTGACCCATGACATTCCAGCTCGTGTACTACTCCCAGCAGGACCCGCAATGGAAACAAGACATCCTCGGCTTCGGTGACCCCGGAGACACCAT
>Ga0075163_10010120_pt1 | contig 12348 bp, 7 predicted proteins | sample JI1023141ADNA_FD_71478 | JGI IMG/M metagenome (GOLD analysis project Ga0075163, IMG submission 71478) | Wastewater effluent complex algal communities from Wisconsin, to seasonally profile nutrient transformation and Carbon sequestration -... | ecosystem: Engineered > WWTP > Effluent > Algae...
GCAGGTAAAGCTTTTAAAAAACTGATCTACACAAGACTGATTTTTTCGCTAAATATATTTCCAAAACGATCAGTTGCTCTTACTTCAATTTGTTTGGCATTGGCCGATGGGGTTGCAAAGAAAATATGATCAGCCAGTGTAGGTTCTACAAACTTATGTTTCTTCGGAAGTTCCGGGCCAGCATATAATTCCACTGCCAATGGATCTAATGCTGCACGTTGTTCCATGCCACCTTTTTCTTCACCATCTTCAAACCATTCAACTTTCCATTTCACATCCCAGTTCCATACATTGGCTACAATCTCATCAGGGTTATTTTTTGATTTACCCTTACCATACAATCTTAATTGATTTGTTTTAGGTAAGCCGGTTGATTTGTAATACCATTTTATTTCACTGCCGTTTACTTCATACACACCGTAACCGTTTGGCGTACCATCGCCACAAACAGGGCCGGTCCACCAGGCGCCGCAAACAGTACCATGGTTATGTTCCATAATATTGTTTTCTTCCCAGGTATCATTAAAATGAGTGTGGCCACTCATGATATGCACTTTGTACGGCGACAAAACTTTATACAACTGCTTCCTGTTAGCAACTACCGATCCCAGTTCTGCGTCTTTTTTATTTCTTCTTGCAGCACCGGTGTTGGTAGGTATATGTAAACTTACTACCACAGTGCTGCCGGGCTTTACCTGCTGCAGGTCCTGCTCTAACCATTGTAACTGGTTTTCGGTAATGTAGCCAATATATTGCTTGGCTGTACCAATAAAAAATACATCATCCAGCACAACGTAATGTATATCGCCCCTGTTAAAAGAATAATAGGTTGGGCCAAATTGTTTTTTAAAAGTTTTGGCAGATAATTCATCGGTACGGGCATCCAGATCCATATCATGATTGCCAATTACATTAAAGAAAGTTACACCGGTGGTATCGATGGCTTGTTTGTATCCTTCAAACAATTCAAACTTATCCCAAACCAAATCACCACAGCCAATACCATGAAAAAGTGTTTGCTTTGGATAAGCGGCTACAAGTTGCTGCAAGTCTGGTACTGATTGTGCTTTCAGCAACTCCACATCTTTTTCAGATATCATTTGTGTATCGGCCCATACCACAAAGCAATGTTGTTTATCATCAACAGCTAATTTTTCTAATTCAAAATCGGCTTTAAAAATATTGCTGCTGGCATTAACCGGTACATAAAATTTGGCTATGCCCTTATCATTGGTAAACTGGTAGCCTGATGGCATACTGATATAAACAAACTCTGCTGTGTTATTGCTCAGTAATTGATAGTTACCATTTTTATCGGTAAGGGTAATGTTATTACCATCAGTTACAGCAACGCCGGCTATACCTGTTCCTTTGCTCAGTACTTTTCCTTTAAGCGTTATGTTGCCGATATCTTTTTTTACAGGTGCTGCAAAAGTTGCAGCTTCGGCCAATGCTGGCGGTACTGTAAGTAAAGCACCCGCTAAACTAAAGTTTTTAAGAAAACTTCTTCTTTCCATTGTTGTTGTTTTATGAAGTAAATTATTTTTCCCACCACACTTTGGTAGTGTTATCGTCGCCGCCCATTGAAGTTACGGCAAGTTGATAATTTACCGGGTTATTAGTTCTTACTGCAATCGGGTATTTAAAACGGGTAGGCATTTGTTTACCCACCATACCGGCATTAATTGGTAATACCGGCATTCCGGTACGCCTGTATTCAAACCAGCTTTGATAATCTACAAAGAACAGTGCATAATATTTTTGTAATAAAATACGATGTAGTGTTCCGTTGTATGCTGTGGCCGGGGCATAAGTTACGTTGGTAAAATAATCGGCAGGCATTACAGCGCCCCATTGTTCCACCGAAGCCTTTACGCCTTTTTCGTAAGCCGCTTTTGCAGCGGTTGGATTGTTGGATTGAAATTCCACTTCGGCTTTAATAAATTCTACTTCGGCATAAGGCATAATTACACAATTCATTGGTGTAACAGATGCAGCCGAAGCAGTAACCAATGCAATATTTACGTTGGAGGGGATGTAGGTAAACTGTGATTCACTTCCTGTATAACCACTGGGTATGCCCATGTAACCAATGTTGGTAGTGCCTGCACTATTTCTTGCCTGTGTGGCAAATCTTGCACGACGGGGATCGTTAAAAGCATTTAAGCTGTCTAAAAAAAACTTTGATACTGCACGAAAAGTGGTAAAATCAATTGGCCTTCCCCATGGAGATGATAGTGGTGTAATGCCCGTGAACTTTAAAATTGCAGCATCAGTATTGCTTGCAAACACCGGGTACTTTGTTGGGTTGTCTATCATCGTCCTTAATTGTGCAAGGGTATTCATGTCGGCTTTTTTTGACAAGCGGAGCAACAAACGCATGCGCAGCGAATTGGTAAATAACTTCCATTTTGCAACGCCATTGGCATACAGAATTTCTGTACCAAATAACATGGTTTTAGAAGTATTGTATAAATTATTTGCCGAATCAAGATTAGCTAAAATGGTAGTGTATATTTCTTTTTGGGTATCAAACTTAGGTCTTAAAATGCCTGCATCTCCCTGCACCGCTTCTTTCATAGGTACATCACCAAAACAATCGGTAAGGTTGCTGTATATCCATGCATTTAAAGTAAGTGCAATGGCCTGGTAGTTATTATCGTTTGCTGTTACCGAAGCGGCATACATTTCTTTAATATTATTCAGCCATTGATAATAAGTATTCCAGGTACCGTTGCCAGCATTTTCCGAAATATCATAACGATGCAATCCACCTGTTGCACTGGGATAGGGCAATGCCACCTGCATTAAGTTAAAAGTAATATCATCGCTACGCAGCATATTATAGCTGGCAACGTTATAAATAATCGGATTAAGCAATGTGCCGGGACTGATAGCATCAATACGATTGGGATCGGTATTAATTTCTTCAAAGTCTTTTGTGCAGGAAGCAAATACAACTGCTATTGTTGCAATAGCCGCAGTAAGTTTTATAATTTGTTTCATAAATATTTTTTAAAGAAATTTTGTATTAAAATTTTAAAGTAAGATTTACACCCATTGTTCTTGACGAAGGTAATTGGCCCATTTCCACACCGGGTAATAAAGTAGAACCATTTAGTGCGGCAGTTTCCGGATCAAATATGGGAAAGCTGGTGATCATCAGCAGGTCTCTGCCGTACACCGCAAAAGATGCACTTTTGATAAAACTCTTTTTTAAAACAGTAGCAGGAATGGTATATTCCAAACGTACTTCACGCAGTTTTAAAAACGAAGCATCAAAAGAATTGGCTTCTACATTTGCCCTGCGGTAATACTCCACATAATAATCTACCGGTAACACTTTTTTAGTGTTAGGAACATATTTGCCACTGCCGGCATCCATTACCACGCCATCTCCAATAATATAATTTTCTTCTCTGCCCATTAAGGTATGGGTAAGCTTGCCCTGCTCGGTCATTTTGTGGTGGGTTTGAGAATAGATAATTCCGCCATATTGCCCATCAACCAAAAAACTAAACCTGAACGCTTTGTAACCAAATTCATTTTTTATTCCGCCCTTCCACTTGGCATAGGCATTGCCAATAAAAGAAATGTCAGCAGGGCGTGCAGGTAATCCATCACTGTTATAAACAATTTGCCCTTCGGGAGAACGTACAAAACCAAAACCATAAATATCGCCGGTAGTTCCGCCTACCCTTGCCTGTAAGGTAGCATTGCCGCCATAACCAATATCCTGTTTACCATCCATTCCTTCAGCAAGTTCCAATACCCTGTTTTGATTTTTTGCCCAGGTAACAGTAGTACTCCACCTGAAGTTTTTAGTTTTAATTGTTTGCGCAGTTACTACTAACTCAATGCCTTTATTCCTTACTGCGCCGGAGTTTAATACCGCACGGGTGTAGCCCGTGGTAGGATCAAGTGGCACTTCTAATATTTGATTGCGGGTAATGTTGTGGTAGAGTGTGATATCAAAATTCAAGCGGCTTTTAAATAATCTTATATCCAGGCCAGCTTCTTTACTGGTAGATATTTCCGGTTTTAAATTAGCATTAGGTAAAGTGGTAGGTACCGAACCTGAAGAAGGAAATTCGCTGGTGCCATAATACTTACTGGTTTTATAAGGATCGGTATCATTACCCACCTGTGCAATAGAAAATCTTGCTTTTGCAAAAGATATTTTTGCAGGCAATTTAAAGATATCACTTAAAATAAAACTGGTATTTACCGAAGGATAAAAGAAAGAATTGTTGGCCAATGGTAATGTACTCGACCAATCATTTCTTCCGGTAACATCAATAAAATATTTACCCAGGTAACTGAATGATGCCATACCATACACACTGTTTACTTTTTTATTTCTGTCAGTGGCAGTGCTGATCGGATTACCTGAGCCATTACTTAATTTGTACACACCGGGAATAACCAAGCCATCAACATAAGCATCCAGTCTGTAATATTTATGCGTCATGGTATTGGCGCCTACAGAGGCAGTAACGTCAATGCCTTTTTTGAATTTATCATGATAGGTAAGCAATGCATCAGAGTTTATTTCATAATCAGAAATGTTCTGTTGTTTAAAGTAACCTCTTAAATAATTAGCAGTACTGAAGGGCCTTTCTTGTTTGCGTTGTTCTGCAGTCATATCCATTCCGGAACGAACCATCAGGTCGAACTTTTTTGAAATTTGATAAGTAGCAGAAAGATTGCTCACTACATTATTATTGGTAACTGCATTTGTCATTTCATGAGCGATCAAAAAAGGATTATCAATAAATGAACTGAACGGATGTACCTGGTCTATTTGATACAAGCCATTTTTCCAGCGGTCTTTATACCAGTTCAGATCAACATTAGGGTTTTGAAATATCATGAAGTAAGCGATGGACTGATTATTATAACCAGTGCCCGGAAGATTATCGCTTTGCTTGTTGGTATAGTTTGCTTTGGCAGTAACTTTTAACCTGTCCGACATTTTATAATTTACACTTAACGCAGCAGTAATTCTTTCGAAGCCGGTGTTAGGCATTATCCATTCGTTTTTGGTATGCGTTACAGAAGCTCTTGCCGAACCTTTATCATTACCGCCTTCTAATGATATGCTGTTGGTTAATGTATAACCGGTACGCCAAAAATCTTTAATGCCATTTTTATAAGGCTGCCAAAGTGTACGCTCTGCTGCCTGACCTTGTTTAGCAGGATCGTACTGAAAATATTGCTGTCCGTTAAACCTAGGCCCAAACGCACTTGATGTACCACTGGTACTTGCACCATCTGCAGAAGCACCATAAGAATAATATTTTTGCCCGGCACTGTTTAATGCCTTACCGGTTCCCTGTCCATATTCGTATTGGTAATCTGGCCATCTTAAAACAGTATTAATACTGGTATTGGAATTTAATGTTACACCAATGCCTTTATCTTTTCTTATTCCGGATTTTGTTGTAATGATCAATGCGCCGTTTGCGGCACGGCTGCCATATAAAGCAGTTGCGCCAGCTCCTTTAAGTACAGTGATACTTTCTATGTCTTCAGGATTAATATCTGCAATACCATTGCCATAATCAACAGGGATATCATTGCCTGATCCTGCACCATAAGCATTGGTGACACCAGCACTCGTCATACCACTGTTTTTAGGAATACCATCAATTACTATCAATGCATTGTTGCCATCGGGGTTCATCGATGCATCGCCACGTAAACTGATACGGGTGCTATTCATTGGACCCGAGCCCGATGATAATAAATTTAAACCAGCCACTTTACCTGATAAAGCGCTGGACCAGTTATTAGATTTAGCATCGGTAAGATCCCCCTCATCAATTTTTTGTACGGAGTAGCCTAATGCTTTTTGTTTACGGGTAATACCTAATGCGGTTACAACAACGGCATCCATTTCTTTTGTTTCACGTACCAGTAAAATCTCTTTTCCACTTTCGTTATTGTTAGCTACAAAACTAAAAGTAGCATAAGATACAGCTGTGAATGTAACAGCCGTTCCTTTAGCAACTGATATTGAAAAACTGCCATCTTCTTTGCTCCCAAAAGATTTTTTTTGAGCAGTGCTGATTGTTACCCCGTTAAGCGTTGCTTTTGTTTCCGCATCTTTTATAAGCCCGGAAACAGTAATGTTGTTTGCTGTTTTGTTTGTAGTGGATTGCGCTGTACCACTAATAGAGATACCAATGCATAATAGCACTGTAAGTGCTTTAATAAGCAGTTTCATTAATTTGATTTTAGTTTTGTATGAGAAGAATGATAACATAGTGCCTGAATGTGCATCTATGTTAATAAGGCTGCAAGTTGCAATGCCAATGTTTTGTTAGTATTACCAAAACATGAACAAAATATTATAGCCGATGTTTTTTTGCACAATACTATTTTAAAATATTTGTAATTTTTTAATCGGATAATGTTTGTGTTTCATGAAATAAAAAAGGCGCAGTTTAAACTGCGCCTTTTCTTTGTAATAAAAGTATTACTAGTTTATAATTTTTCTGCCCTATATATTTTTATCACACCATCATTTTCGCTGCTTACCACTACCAGGCTTTGGCCAATGGGGCTTTTAGATGAAGGAATAAACAGCACACCTTCGGGTGCATCACCTGTTGCAAACATTTTTATAAATACAGGTGCTGTTGGATTGGTTACATCATACACAGCCACTGCATCTACTCTTTCCATACCTACAAAAGCAATTGTTTTTGTACCTACTTTGCCTAAAGTAATAGCTTCCGGTTCAGCACCTTTATCATCGCTGCGGTTATCATCATATACACCCAGTTCTTTTGCTTTTACATCAAGTTCGTTCTTGCTGTCAAATACTAACTCGCCGGTGCTACCATTCCACACGCTAAATGATCTTGCACCAAAACTGTATAAGGCATCAAAGTCACCATCATTATCAGTATCGCCTAAAGTGGTCGTAATATTCAATCTGCCTAGTTGTGCATCTAATTTAAGCGTAGCTGCAGTAGGAAAAGCAGTAGCATCTAATGTAATATCCTTTATTCTTTTTATTTCGCTAAAGCCGGTGTATTCTCTTGCATCTCCTTCGTTGGCTGTAAATAAATACGTAGTGCCATTATAATTGGTAGAAGTTATTGCATCAGGCATATAAGTACCAAAAACTTTCCAAGGAGTAAAGTTTATGCCGCCTTCTTTATCACTAGGGTCTATTGCGTTGGCAGCAGTATTATAATCTTTAAATCCTAATGGAAATATTTTGGTAATTGCTTTTGTGGTAAGATCAATTACAGCAATAGCATTATTCTCTTGCAATGTTACCCATGCTGTTTTAGAATCGGAAGAAACAGTAATGTACTCCGGCTCCACATCTTTAATAATATTTTTTCCGGGACCAAACACACGAAAGCCTTTGGTTGTTAAAGCGGTTAATTGAGATGCGAAAGAGGCAAAGTTCAATGTAGTTACGCTGTAATTGTCAGTCACATTTATTATAGATACACTGCCTTCCGGATCGTTGGTATAGGTTGCATCTGGTTCTGCTTCATTAGCAGTAAGTATGTACTTACCATCGGGGCTGTAAACTACCATATCCGGTAATGCACCAACGGTTATTACTTTTTCTTCTGCATAAGTAGATGTATTAAATACCACTACTTTTCCCGGGTTTTGTTTGTTAGAAGCTTCAATGGCAGCGGCCAGTTTTCCATTGCTTACATCAACGCTGTTTACATAGCCGCCATAAGCAGCAAGACTTATAGAATGTATTACACTGATTGCAGCCGGATTGGCAATATCAATAACATCTATTTTATTTAGCGTTCCATTGTTTACAGCAAAAAGGCGTTTGGTTTGCGGATCAAAAGTGGTGATCTCTGCGGAGCCTAAACCACCCAGGTTAAGGGAGGCAATTTCTTTATAAGTTGCCGGGTCTTCATTAACAATTACTTCTGCAGGGGCATCATCCGATTTTTTACATGCCATAAATAAGGTTACCAATAATAATGCTGTTGCTGCTTTTTTCATGTGTTTAATATTTCTGTAATGATGATACATACCGTGGCAATACTTTAAAATCCACAATTGCTGCTAATAGAATCAAGGAGCAAAATTGCCTTTGCATTATTAAGCCTGTGTTAAGCCAGTATTGCGAAATCATTAAGTATTGATACGGCTACGTATTCATTAACACTTACTTAATGTTAGCGTAACATTCAGGTAAGACAGTTTGTGTTCCTTTATTTTTTATTTGATAATTTTTTACTAACCCAATAATTTCAAAATGAAAAATCTTCAATTCTTTTTGCTGAGTTTTATTGTGCGGCTGTTTCTATTTCGTATTGCTTTCCTTAGCTCGCCATTTAAGTTTTTGAAAATTGGTTAATGGCGGCAACTAAAAAAAGAAAACTGGATATTCTGGTGCTCTCCGATGTTCACCTTGGTACTTATGGTTGCCATGCCAAAGAGCTATTACACTATCTTAAAACTATCAAACCAAAAATTGTAGTCTTAAATGGTGATATTGTTGATATTTGGCAGTTTAGCAAACGGTACTGGCCTAAAAGCCACATGAAAGTGGTGAAGCATATTATGGGCTGGATGAGCAAAGGGGTAAAACTGTATTATGTTACCGGAAACCACGATGAAATGCTGCGGAAATTCGCCGGTTTTAAAATGGGATCGTTGAGAATTGTAAATAAAGTGGTGCTTGACCTTGATGATGGAAAAAAAGCCTGGTTTTTTCATGGTGATGTATTTGATGTAACTATGCAGCACAGTAAATGGCTGGCAAAATTGGGTGCTGTTGGTTATGATACCCTGATTTTAATTAACCGGGTAGCAAATTTTATTTCGGAAAAAATATTTGGCAGGGGAAAACTTTCCCTTTCAAAAAAAATTAAAAACAGTGTAAAGAGTGCAGTAAAATTTATTAACAATTTTGAAGATACTGCAGCAGCGATAGGTATAAGCAATAATTACGATTATGTGGTGTGTGGACATATTCACCAACCGGAGATGAGGGAAATTGAAAACGGGCATGGAAAAATTTTATACCTGAACAGCGGCGACTGGATAGAAAATTTAACGGCTTTGGAATACGTAAATAATGAATGGCAGATATATAAATTTGATGAACAGGAAATGCTGAAAATGAAAGCAGCATTAATTGAAGAGGAAGAATTGGATAACAGTACCTTATTTGATAACATGGTGGAGGAATTTAATTTAATGCGCAACTGATGAAAATATTATATGCCATACAAGGCACAGGTAACGGCCACTTGAGCAGGGCAAGAGATATTATTCCCATATTGCAGCAAAAAGGTGAACTGGATATTTTGGTGAGTGGCATACAGGCCGATGTGGAATTGCCTTATCCTGTAAAATATAAATTCAAAGGGTTGAGTTTTATTTTTGGTAAGAAGGGGGGCATTGATTTATTAGCAACTTACCGGAAGAGCAATTTAAAAAAACTGTATAAAGAAATTAAGAGTTTGCCAGTAGAGCAGTACGATCTTGTAATAAACGATTTTGAACCCGTAAGCGCCTGGGCCTGTAAAATGAAACATAAAACATGTATTGGTTTAAGCCACCAGGCCGCAGTAATAAATAAAAAAAGCCCAAAACCCGAAAAGAAAGATCCTGTAGGTAAAGCCATCTTACATAATTATGCACCGGTTACCGAAGCCTACGGTTTTCATTTTGGCGCTTACGATAAAAATATTTCTACTCCGGTAATAAGAAGCCAGGTACGCAAAGCTGTTGCAGAAAATAAAGGCCATTATACAGTTTACCTTCCTGCTTATGATGATAAACGTATTGTTAAAATATTGAGCCAGGTAAAAAATATTAACTGGCAGGTGTTCAGCAAGCATTCTAAAAAAGAGTACACAGAAAAAAACGTACACATACGCCCCATTAGTAATGATGCTTTCATTGACAGCATAATCAACTGTACCGGCATACTTTGCGGAGCAGGATTTGAAACACCGGCAGAAGCCTTGTTTTTAAAAAAGAAATTGATGGTAATTCCTATGAAGGGACAATACGAGCAGCAATGTAATGCTGCTGCTTTAAAAACCATGGGTGTGCCGGTAATAAAAAGTTTAAAAGAAAAACACCTCGAAAAAATACAGGCCTGGACAACATCCAAATTGATCCTCTCTGTTAATTATCCCAACATTACAGAAAAAATCATCAATGGCATTATAAAGAAACACGGCACAGTTAAACCTCCTGCTGCTGCAGCGTTGGGAGAAACGGCCTATTCAGCCAAAAAATTAAAAGACATCAGCCTCGGAAAAATATTAAATCAAATAGGGGGCTAAATGATGTTATTTACAAAGGAAGATTTTGGAGCAGATTTTAAATGGGGGGTTTCTACAGCAGCTTACCAGATAGAAGGCGCACATATTGCAGATGGCAAGGGGCTTTCTATATGGGATACTTTTGCCCAGAAAAAGAAAAAAATAATTGATAACCACAACGGCAATATAGCCTGCGATTTTTACAACCGCTATGCAGAAGATATTGCCCTGATGTATGAACTCAATATTCCTAATTACAGGTTCTCCATTTCCTGGAGCCGGATTTTGCCGCAGGGTATTGGTCCCATCAATCATAAGGGCATAGATTTTTATAACCGCATTATTGATTTTTGCCTTGAACTTGGTATTGAACCATGGATTACTTTATACCATTGGGATTTACCGGAAGCATTGCAAAAAAAAGGGGGCTGGACAAACAGGGAAGTGATACACTGGTTTGGGTATTTTACAGATTGCTGCATTAAGCAATTTGGCGACAGGGTTAAACACTGGATGGTATTAAACGAACCGATGGTATTTACCGGTGCCGGATATTTTTTAGGAGTACATGCACCGGGCAAAAAAGGGTTGACTAATTTTTTATCAGCAGCACATCATGCTGCATTATGCCAGGCCGAAGGTGGCCGCATAATAAAAACCCTGCGTAACGATTGTAAAGTAGGTACCACCATTTCTTATTCGCATATTGAACCCTATAGTTATACCGACAGGGATATTGCCGCAGCAAAAAAAGTAGATGCTCTATTGAACCGTATGTTTATTGAACCACTGCTTGGTATGGGCTATCCCACAAAAGAATTAAAAATACTAGAGAGGATAGAACGGTTTATGTATCCGGGAGATGAGGGAAAACTGGCTTTTGATATGGATTTTATTGGCTTACAGAATTATACCCGGGAACTGGTAAGTTATGCACCCTTTATGCCTTTTGTACGGGCTAAAATTATAAAGGCCAACAAGCGGAATGTGGAGCACACTTTGATGAACTGGGAAATTTATCCTCCTGCTATTTATGAAGCGTTGAAAAGGATCGGTCAGTATGTTGGTATAAAAGAAATTATTGTTACAGAAAATGGGGCAGCATTTAAAGACGAACCTGTTAATGGCCAGGTAAACGACCGGCAACGGATGGCTTATTTACAGGATCATATAGCGCAGGTATTGCTGGCAAAAAAAGAAGGCGTAAATGTGAATGGTTATTTTGTTTGGACCTTACTGGATAATTTTGAATGGGCTGAAGGGTTTCATCCGAGGTTTGGGCTTGTGTATGTTGATTTTGAAACGCAGCAAAGAATTGTAAAAGAATCCGGCAACTGGTATGGCCGGTTTTTAACAAATACAGGAGTAGTTTCCTTGCAACCGTAGTATATAGAAATGGGAAGATTAATAATTGTATAACGCTGGCTTAACCGCAGGATGAAAATGACACACTACTTTTACTTTGATAAACAGCGAAGTTTTTCTCCTGGTAGTTTTAGTAAGTAAAACTAATCCCCTTTTATTTTTAAAGGGGATTTTTGTTTTTGTTTGAAATGTAGTAGCCGCCAGATATAAAAATAGCGGCATACAGTGCCATTTCTTTTTTGCTCAATTATTTGCGGTGTTAGTATTGTTGTAAAATTTAAACCATAAACGGCTTGTACATCAGTATTGTAATTAGAAGGTACTATACAATAAGCATCATCACCCGGTTGCAGCTTTTTCCTTTGTGTGTTTATCCAGGCGTACTGATGTATTTCATTAGTATCACCAATGGCAATAAAATCTTTTTTTAACGGCATGGCCACATAAAAATCTATATGTGCTGCCGGAAACCATTTATTGCCGATTATAACTGCTCCAGGTTTCATCAGTCCATTTTTTATATCAGTTTCAATTATTTTTGAAAAATCGGGTTTCAAACTTTTCCATCCAAACATATCCAGAGTAAAATCTCCCTCGCCATATAGCTGCTTATCTTTTTTACCCAATGTGCCGGGTAAAAAATTTACCAGCATAATGCCGCTTATAATTATTACAGTAAGTAAAGCATTAGCAAAAAGTATAG
>Ga0075163_10010122_pt1 | contig 12345 bp, 10 predicted proteins | sample JI1023141ADNA_FD_71478 | JGI IMG/M metagenome (GOLD analysis project Ga0075163, IMG submission 71478) | Wastewater effluent complex algal communities from Wisconsin, to seasonally profile nutrient transformation and Carbon sequestration -... | ecosystem: Engineered > WWTP > Effluent > Algae...
GGTAATTGGTATCGGTTCAGTGTTGTGGAGGATGGTGTATACAAGGTCCGTTACGCGGACCTCCAGCAAATGGGGGTTGATATGGCGGGACTATCCTCCGACAGGATCAACATTTATGGCAACCACTTCGGCCTGTTGCCCTTTGAGAACTCGGTTGAACGCCCTACCGATCTATTGGTGAATGCCATCGAGGTGGTAGATGGTGGTGATGGGAACTTCGGGCCGGACGACCATATCCTCTTCTACGCTAGTGGTGCCCAGCGCTGGGACCGGAACGCCGACCTGTTCAGACATACCAAGAATGCCTACACCGATTCTGCCGTCTACTTCGTGGGGCTTGATGTTGAGCCACCGGTCCGTATTGCGCAGGCCATATTGTCCTCGGATCCGGCCTCAGCGACGGTCACTGCATTCGATGATCGGCAGTTCATAGAACGCGATCTGATCAATTTGTTGAAGTCGGGCCGCACTTGGTTCGGCGAGACCTTCGACCTGACCACATCCTACACTTTTGGCTTCAACGTGCCGTTCCTGGTATCGGGAGAGCAGGCGACGTTGGTCGCCGCCGGTGCGGCCAGGACCATTGGCACCTCCAACTACAGTTCATTCGATGTCGTCTCCGGCTCAGCTTTGGATACGAATTTCACCGTGCAGGGTGTTACGGAGAATTATTCGGGCCAATACGGGAGGACCTTCCGTCAGGAAATGCGATTCGCACCCACTGGTAGCACGCTCCTGTTCGCGGTCACCTTCAACAAATTCAACCCCATTACCTCCGTTGCCTGGTTGGACTACTTGGAACTCAATTGTCGGCGCGAGTTGAAGATGGCTGGCAACCAGTTGGCGTTCCGCGATCTGCGGACGGCCTCGCCCGGAACGGTCTCCGAATTCGTCCTGGACCAGGCGCAGACCGTATCGCGGATCTGGGAGATCACCAACCCCACGGATGCGCGCAGGGTCGATTTCACGATCGACGGCTCTTCGAAGCGTTTCCGGATGAATACGGACACTTTACGTCAGTTCATTGCTTTCCGTGATGCTGATTACCTGGTGCCAACGCCCATTGGACCGGTACCGAACCAGAACCTGCACGCCACCACGATACCAACGGACCTGATCATCGTGTGCCCACCGGAATTCCAGAGCGCTGCTGTCCGGCTTGCGGAGCGGCGTATGAGCCAGGGACTCAGTGTTTTGATCACCAGCCCCCAGCAGGTCTTCAACGAGTTCTCCAGCGGTGCGCGTGATGCTACGGCCATCAAACGGTACATGCGTATGCTCTATGATAAGGCTGATACGCCCGAGGAGATGCCGCGCTATCTGCTCCTGTTCGGAGATGGTTCGTTCAATAACATTTCACTGGCGCCAGCCAACCAGAACTACATCCCTTCCTACCAGACGGAAGATGCTCTTGATCCCTCGAAGTCCTATGTGAGTGATGACTATTTCGGGTTGTTGGATGCCAGCGAAGGCGAGTGGACAGGGGACCTGGTGGACATCGGGATCGGCAGATTGCCGGTCAGTTCGCTCGAGCAGGCCAACCAAGTGGTGGACAAACTCTTGGGGTATGATGAGTTGAAGCTCCTTTCCTTGACCGGCAGCAGTTGCTCCGAGACCGGCGATGGTGGCCTGGCGGATTGGCGGACCCATGTCCTGTTCGCTTCGGACGATCAAGAGGGTGACGGCTATGAGGGGATCATCCACATGGACCAAAGCGACTCCATGGCGCGTCGTGTAGAGGTGGAGCATCCGACCTTGAACGTTGACAAGATCTACTTGGACGCGTACCAACAAATAAGCACGCCGGGCGGTGAGCGATATCCGCAAGCGACCGCCGATCTGCGCCAGAGCGTGGAGAAGGGATTGCTTCTGGTGAACTACGTGGGCCATGGTGGGGAGGTCGGTTGGTCACACGAGCGGTTCCTGGACAACAACACCATATTGGGCTGGTCCAATTCGGACCGCTTGCCGCTGTTCATGACGGCGACCTGCGAATTCTCGCGCTGGGACGATCCGAACCGGACCTCGGCCGGGGAGTATGTCCTGCTGAACCCGAACGGCGGTGGGATCGGTCTCATGACCACCACGCGGCTCGCCTATTCCAACCAGAACTACGACCTCGCCCAGAAGTTCTACAACCATGTGTTCGAGGAGAACGACGAACTCGGGCGCACACAACGGTTGGGAGACATCGGGCGCGAGACCAAGCGCGACATCAGCACGCAATCACCGGCGCAACGCAATCACCGCAATTTCTGTTTGCTCGGTGATCCCAGCTTGCGCCTGGCCATGCCTTTGAACGAACTGCGCATCACGGCCATCACCGATACGTTGGGGAATCCGCTGGATACGCTGAAGGCCTTGTCCACCGTGCGCATGCAAGGGTTCATCGACGATGGTAGCGGCCAGCCCATGGCCGACTTCAACGGACAGGTGGTGCCTACGGTGTACGATAAAGCGCAGCAACAAAGCACGCTGGCCAATGATGGCGGAAATCCATTCGTGTTCAATATCCGCAACAACGTCATCTACCGCGGTCGTGCCACGGTGACCAATGGGCAATTCAGCTTCACCTTCGTGGTGCCCAAGGACATCAACTACCAAGTGGGGCCGGGTAGGGTGAGCTGTTACGCCGAGAGCCATACCACGAACGCCAGCGGATACAGGAACGACCCCTTGATCGGTTCCACGGCGACGGATGTGGCATTGGACGCTACCGGACCGCGGGTGGACCTCTTCATGAACGATGAGAATTTCGTGCGGGGTGGCCTCACCGACCAAGCTCCCCTGCTTTTCGGGAAGCTCTTCGATGACAACGGCATCAATACCGTGGGTAGTAGCATCGGTCACGACCTGCTTGCGGTGCTGGATGAGAACACGGAACAGGCCATCGTCTTGAACGATCTGTACGAAGCCGATCTGGATACCTACAAGAGCGGTGAGGTCCGCTATCGATTCGATGATCTATCGGATGGCCCACACACGCTGCGGTTGAAAGCTTGGGACGTCTTCAACAATTCATCGGAATCAACCACCGAGTTCGTGGTCTCCTCTTCCGCTGAAATGGCACTGGCCCATGTACTCAACTATCCGAATCCTTTCACGACGCACACCGAGTTCTTTTTCGAGCACAACCGGCCGTGCAACACGTTGAACGTCCAAGTGCAGGTATTCACCGTGAGCGGTCGCTTGGTGAAGACCCTGTCCCGGCAACTGGCTTGTGAAGGGTACCGTAGTGAAGGTCTGGCCTGGAACGGATTGGATGATTTCGGTGACAAACTCGGGCGTGGTGTGTACGTCTATCGATTGAACGTGGTGACCCCTGAAGGGGAGCGTGCGGAGAAGTTCGAGAAGCTCGTGATCCTGCGTTAGCACAATAAAGCCCCCTAGGTGCCCGTATATTTGCCGTCCTTCTTCCCAGAACCATTCGCTAGATGACGTTTGTTCGGCCGCTTTTCTACGGTACCGCCTTTCTGACGCTCGCGTTGCGGCCCTCTTTCGTTGTTGCGCAGCCGTGCGATCCCCAATTCCAAGCGGCGGGTCAGCAGTGCGGTGACCAGTTGAACACGATCACCACGGCGGTGCCCTTCCTGCTGATCTCTCCCGATTCCCGTGCCGGCGGAATGGGGGATGCCGGTGTGGCTGTTTCGCCGGATGCCAACGCCATCCACTGGAACCCTTCCAAGCTGGCCTTTGCCGATAACGACGCGGAATTCAGCATGAGCTACAGCCCATGGCTGAGGAACTTGGTACCCGACATGAGCTTGGCTTATCTGGCTGGTTACAAGCGTTTGGCCAACAAGCGAAGCGCGGTCGGGGGATCGTTGCGGTATTTCAACCTGGGCAGTATCCTTTTCACCGATATCAACGGGTCCACCATCCGCGATTTCAAGCCTGCGGAGTTCGCTTTGGACCTCGTTTTCGCCCAGAAGTTCAGCGAGAACTTCTCGGGTGGTATCTCCATTCGCTACATCAACAGCAACCTTACGGGTGGCATCAGTGTGCAAGGGGCCAATTCCAAGGCCGGGCAGTCCGTGGCCGCGGATGTTTCCTTCTACTACCGGAAGGAGCAGATACCGATGGGCGACAAGGACCTGACGTTCGCCTTCGGAACGAACATCTCGAACATCGGAGCGAAGATGTCCTACACGGAGACCTCCGCGCAGAACTTCATCCCCATCAACTTACGCTTGGGACCGTCGTTCAAACTGGACCTCGATCAGTACAACAGCCTTGCGTTCAACCTTGACGTGAACAAGCTCCTGGTGCCCACGCCACCGGTCTACTTGTTGGATGAGAACAATACGCCGATCATCGACCCGGTGACGGGCAATTATCAAGTGGCCAGTGGTCGTGACCCGAACGTCGGTATCGTGAGCGGTATGATCGGTTCGTTCAACGATGCCCCGGGCAACGTGAGCTATGATGACAATGGCAAGGTGGTGGTGGAGAAAGGCAGCCGCCTTCGTGAGGAACTCCGGGAGATCAACCTGGCCGGTGGGTTCGAATACTGGTATGCCGAGCAGTTCGCTTTCCGTACCGGTTATTTCTGGGAGCACTACACCAAGGGCAACCGTAAGTACTTCACACTGGGCGCTGGTGTGAAGTACAGCATCTTCACCCTGGACCTCAGTTATCTCATCGCGAACACGCAACGTAGCCCCTTGGCGAACACGCTGCGGTTCACCCTCGGGTTCAAGTTCAACAAGGGGACCAAGAAGCCAACCACTACCGGATGATCCGGGTGGGTTTCGGTTTCGACGTACACCGGTTGATGGAAGGTCGTGAACTGTGGTTGGGCGGTGTGTTGGTGCCGCACAGTTCCGGTGCCCTGGGCCATTCCGATGCCGACGTACTTCTTCACGCTGTCTGCGACGCGCTTCTGGGCGCTGTGGCGTTGGGCGATATCGGTCAACACTTCCCCGATACCGATGCGCGCTGGAAGGGTGCTGACAGCAAAGAGTTGTTGAAGGCGGTAGTGCAACTACTGGATGCGAAGGGCTGGACGGTCGGCAATGTGGATTGCACACTGATCCTGGAACGCCCGAAGATCATGCCCCACGTTCCGGCCATGCGTGCGGCCATGGCACCGCTCTTGAACGTGGGTCTGGATGCCGTAAGCATCAAGGCCACCACCAGCGAAACGCTCGGCTATGTCGGGCGGGAAGAAGGCGTGTGCGCGCATGCCGTCGCGCTCGTCCAGCGCAAGAGCTGATCCTGCGGATCAATCATCGTCGCCGTCCGGTGCCAGCTCGCTGAACGAGCCGTGGCTTTGCTCATCCTCGAAGTAGAACACACGTAGCTGCGCAGTGTCCTTAAGCAGGTCGATCTTGCCGATCTCCACGCGGGAGACCTTCACCCCGAGACGGTCATGCAGGTCTTCGTAGAGCTTGGCGCGATTCCCGGGCTTGATCAGATCGATGCGCTCGTAGATCAACTGTTTCATCGCTTCGTGGCGCGTCAACCACAGGTGCTCCAGCACATAGGTCATCCCCAGGATCATCCCATCGGTGAACACCAATTCGGCAAGGCTCACCTTCTTGCTGGCAAGCGCATTGATCACCGCGACGCTGATCACGGCGAACAGATAGGTCATGTCCTTGATGCTGATCTGCTCCGTCCGGTACCGCAGGACACCGAAGATGGCGAAGAGCCCGAAGGCGAAACCGATGCTCAGCTTCACACTGTTCAGCAACACGCAGAGAAAGAAGATCAGCGTGTTGAAGAGGAAGTAGGTGAAGAGGTAGTCCTTCTTGCGGTGGATGGGGTAGTAGATCACCCGGATCAGCAGGAACAGCACCAATGTGTTGATGCCGAACTTGAACAACAACTCCCACATGTCCGCATGGATGAGCGGCATTCCGAAGATCTTCATGGTCGTTCTATTTGGTCAGGCGGCCGTGCGGATCCGGTCCAGCTTCAGCAGCACTTCCTTGAAAGCGTTGTGTTTGACGTTCTTGCCCATGAGCAACATGCCCACGCAGTATTTGCTCATGCCCGAGGCCTGGATCACATGGCGCCGCATGATGCGCACGAAAGGTGAGGTCCGATCGGCCCGTTCCTGTTTCAGTTCGGCGATGACGATGCCACCCAATCCACGCTCAAGCACGGGGTCGGAATACCGCAGGTCAACATCCATGGTCAGGCGTTCGGGTGTGCTCCTGTTCACGAATGTGTAACGCGTGAAGTGGTTCCAGAGCGTTGCCACCACTTCCTGCCCGGACCCGCTGGCCTTGGCCACGAAGTCTTGCTGTTCCGCCGTGAGCGCGTCGGGAATTGTATCCACCCGGATACGCTTCTTGTCCGTGCGTCCGCGCCCGGTCTTTCGCTTCACTTCCAGGAACACCAGGTCGCTGCCGAGGTATTCCCGAAAACGCACCTTGCTCCGGAATGTGCGCTTGTTGTGATGGTCCTTGTAATGGTCCAACCCCGGCGTATCGAAGTAGAGACTGCGGTAACGGGTGCCACGCACACCGCCCACCTCCAGCAAACGGTAGTCGGCCATCATGGCGTCCAATACCCCCGGCAGTCTCTCCTGCGCAAAGACGTATTTCGTATCCACCCGGTCCTGCAATTTCACGTCGTCCATCTCCGCCAGGGAGATGGGGTCGAACCGGTCGATGCTGCTGCTCGCGTTGTTCACGGGTAAGGAGGCCAAATCTAGGTATCGCACCCCCGACAGGCTGATCGGCCTTACATTTAGCCCCTTTTCCAAGGACCATGGCCAATTCCGGTTCCGTTGTCGTCGACTACAAGGTGTATGCCTCGGTTTCCGAGCTGTCATCCGGGGACTTGGAACTGGTGCAGGCCGCACACGCAGCTGCTTTGCGCGCTTACGCGCCTTATTCCAATTTCCATGTGGGTGCTGCTCTGCGTACCAGTGATGGGCGTGTCATCACCGGGAACAACCAGGAGAACGCTTCCTTCCCGGCCGGTACCTGTGCCGAACGCACCGCGTTGCACGCGGCCATGTCCCAGGACCCCGGCACGGTGATCACCACCATGGCGGTGATCGTTCCGCAGGTTACCGGGGATCGTCCGGTCTCGCCCTGTGGGATCTGTAGACAAGCCCTGTTGGAGCAGGAAGCCCGGCAGGACCGCAAACCGTTGCGGTTGCTCATGGCGGTCCATAACGGCCCGGTGTTCGAGTTGCGTAGCGCTGGGATGTTGCTGCCGCTCTCCTTCGATGCCTCGTTCCTGAACGGGTAGCGCGCCAAGCGGTCGAAGGGCGGGGGCTATATTTGCCCTTCACGCTTCCCTCTAAGTATGACCACCAAGACCGCTGCTGTGCCCAAAGGCGACAAGTCCGGGAAATCCGCTAGTGCCGCCTTCGGGAAGGACACCTACCTGCGCTGGTTCAAGGACATGATGTTGATGCGCCGCTTCGAGGAGAAGACCGGCCAGCTCTATACCATGCAAAAGTTCGGCGGGTTCTGCCACCTATACATCGGGCAGGAGGCCATCCTCGCTGGCATGGTAACGGCGATACGCCCGAGCGATCGCATCATCACCGGCTATCGCGACCATGCGCATCCATTGGTTCTGGGAACACCCAGCAAGAACGTGATGGCCGAGCTCTTCGGTCGCATGACAGGCACCAGCAAGGGAAAGGGGGGCAGCATGCACTTCTTCGATAAGCAGCGCAACCTCTTCGGCGGTCACGGCATCGTGGGAGGACAGATCGGATTGGGTGCAGGCATCGCCTTCGCTGACAAGTACCGTGGTGAGGACCATGTGACCCTGTGCATGATGGGTGATGGTGCGATCCGCCAGGGCATCCTGCACGAGACCTTCAACATGGCCATGACGTGGAAGTTGCCAGTGATCTTCATCATCGAGAACAACAACTACGCGATGGGCACCAGCGTAGAGCGCACCAGCAACGTGCATGACCTCAGCACCATCGGCGAGAGCTACGATATGCCGGGTCTCGGCGTGAATGGCATGCGGTGCGAGGATGTACACGAATCGATCGCAATGGCATGCGAGCATGTGCGCTCCGGCAACGGACCCTATTTGCTCGACATCAAGACCTACCGCTACAAGGGGCATAGCATGAGCGATCCCCAGAAGTACCGCACCAAGGAAGAGGTGGAGGAGTACAAGAAACAGGACCCCATCGAAGGTGTGCGCGACACCCTGCTCTCCAAGAAATGGGCGAGCAAAGCAGATCTGGAGAAGATCGATGAGGCTGTGAAGAAGGAAGTGGAGGAAGCGGTGAAGTTCGCCGAGGAAAGCCCCTACGCGCCGGAGGATGAGCTGTTCAAGGACGTGTATTTCGAGAAGGATTACCCATTCGAGAAGGATTGACCCATGGCCGAGATCGTACGCATGCCCAAGTTGAGCGACACCATGACCGAAGGGGTGGTGGCCGCCTGGCACAAGAAGGTCGGTGACAAGGTGAAGAGCGGCGAAGTGCTCGCCGAGATCGAGACCGACAAGGCCACCATGGAGTTCGAGAGCTTCACGGATGGTGTGCTGTTGCACATCGGCGTGGAGAAGGGAAAGACCGCTGCTGTGGATAGCGTGCTTGCCGTGCTCGGGAAGGAAGGGGAGGACATTACGGCGCTGCTCGCAGGTGCTGCTACGGCGGCTCCGAAGCCAGAAGCTGTTACTACTACTCCGAAAGCGGAAGTTGAGCCCAAGGGGCAAGAGCAGGTGCAGGAAGTGCCCAAGGCAGTTGCCCCTGCTCCTGCACCTGCTCCTGTATCAACACCCAAACCAGCACCTGCGACGAACGGCCGCACCAAGGCCAGCCCGCTCGCGAAGAACCTTGCGGAAGAGAAGGGCATCGATATCGCTCGCGTGCATGGCACCGGTCCGGAAGGACGTGTGACCAAACAAGACGTGGAAAATTTCGCCGGTGGTGGCGCTTTGTACAGCGTGCCGCAAGTGGAACAGTTCGAAGAAGTGCCGGTGAGCCAGATGCGCAAGACGATCGCGAAGCGCCTCAGCGAAAGCCTGTTCACCGCGCCGCATTTCTACCTCACGCTGGAGATCGATATGGACCGCGCCATGAGCGTGCGCGAGGCGATCAACAAGAGCATTGCGCCGGAGAAGGTCTCCTTCAACGACATGGTCATCAAGGCCGTGGCACATTCGCTGAAGAAGCACCCGAAGGTGAACAGCAGCTGGCTCGGAGACCGCATCCGCTACAACCAGCACGTCCACATCGGCGTGGCCGTTGCAGTGGAGGAAGGCTTGCTCGTTCCCGTCGTTCGTTTCGCGGATGGCAAATCGCTGCGCACCATCGGCACCGAGGTACGCGACTTTGCCAAGAAGGCCAAGGAGAAGAAACTGCAACCTGCGGATTGGGAGGGCAACACCTTCACCATCTCCAACCTCGGCATGTTCGGGATCGAGGAGTTCACCGCCATCATCAACCCGCCTGATGCCTGCATCCTCGCGATCGGTGGCATCATGGAGAAGCCCGTGGTGAAGAACGGCGCCATCGTCGTTGGCAATACCATGAACGTGACCCTGAGCTGCGACCACCGCGTGGTGGACGGCGCTACCGGCGCTGCGTTCCTGAACACGTTCAAGGGAATGCTGGAGGAGCCGGCGTTGATGCTGGGGATCGGGGCGATCTGATCTCTAAGGCTCACATCCATTTCCTATCGCCGGGAAATACCGATCTCATTTGCTGCGTTGGTGGATCAAACCACCACCATGTTCAAGCGCTCTCATGACTTCCTCTGGCACCATGTCGGTCTGATGAATTGGGCGGCATTGGCCGTCGGTTTCTGCCTTGCGCTGCTTGCCGGGCGTATCCAGATGAGCGAGCGCACCTCGTTCTTCTTCCTCTCTTGGAACTTGGTGCTGGCCATGGTACCCATCGCGTTCAGTTCGATCGCGTTGGCGCTATCCGGCATGGGTGCGAAGAAGCTCGCCCTGCTTGCACTGGTCCCGTGGCTGGTCTTCCTGCCCAATGCGCCCTACATCCTCACCGACCTTCTTCACCTGAAAGTCCGCGCCGGGATCCCGATCTGGTACGACATGGTGATGTTGCTTGCCTTCGCCCTAACCGGCTTGTTGCTGGGCTATCTCTCGCTGATGCAGGCCGACCGTGTGTTGTTGCGTTCGTTCAAACGGCCTGTCGTGATCATCATCAATGGGCTCGTGTTCTTCCTGTGCGGCTTTGGTATCTACCTCGGACGGTTCCTGCGGTGGAACAGTTGGGACATCGTCACGCGGCCTCAGTCCTTCGCAGCCCTTGTCGGTGGTCGTATCATGGACCCAACGGCCCATCCACAGACCTGGGCGGTCACGGTGCTTGTCGGCATGCTATTGACCATCACCTATGCGCTGGTGAAAGGGGTGGGGCTGAGCGGTGTGGTGAAGGGCGTTTGATGATCGTGTGCTGAGCGATCGGCCTAGTTTCGCTTCGCTACCATGCGTTCCCTCCTTCTGGTCCTCGGCCAATTCGGCTCGATCGCAGTCCTGCTCCTCGGCGGTGACTGGCAATTGCCTTGGTGGGCATGGGTGCTCTTCACATTGGGCCTTACTGTCTTCGCTTGGGCCATCGCATCCCTCGGCTCCAACAACTTCACGATCCTCCCGGATCCGCGCAACGGCAACACGCTGTCGCATCGCGGTGTCTATCGCTGGTTGCGGCATCCGATGTACACGGCTGTTCTGCTGTGCGGGGTTGCCATGGCCTTTGGTGCACCTTCCCTTCCACGGTGGATCGCTTTGTGCGTATGCTCGATCGTTCTCGTGCTGAAGGTGGGACATGAAGAACGGCTGTTGACGCAGAAGCATCCAGCTTATCCCCAGCAGATGAAGGGTGTGGCCCGGTTGCTCCCTCTGGTCTGGTAGTGAGGCGGCCCGTTAGCTTTGGTCCGGTCGATGGGCTTACCCGATCGTTGGATATGAGCGGCTTGCTACAACGTCTTCTTCCTGCTTCGCTACGGCAGGCACTGCGCAACAGGGCCTTGCAGGGCGACACGGTCTGGTGCCCCATTTGTGAACTTGGTGCCATCGCCTACCTGCCTTCCGGATCGCCGCCACGACCACATGTGCTTTGCCCATTCTGCGGATCGCGTGAACGGGCGCGCATGACCTGGATGTTCTTGATGGAACGCAAAGCACTTCGCCCCGGACTGCGCATCCTGCACATTGCACCGGAGGCTTGTCTGCGGGAGAAGCTCAAGGCCCTACCTTCCGTTGAATACGTTGCCGGTGACAAACACGAAACGGGCTACACGTACCCAGCTGGGACTGTGGACCTGGATGTCACCAAGCTGCCTTTTCCGGATGAGCGTTTCGATCTGATCCTTTGCTCACACGTTTTGGAGCATGTGCCGCAGGATCGTCTCGCCATGCGTGAATTGTACCGGGTGCTCGCGCCGGGGGGGCTAGGGATCCTTATGGTGCCGATCAAGGCGGATCTACAGGTCACACAAGAAGATCCGAGCGTTGTCGATCCCAAGGAACGCGAACGGCTCTATGGCCAGTTCGATCATGTACGGCTTTATGGGAGTGACTACGCACAACGACTGCGGGACGCGGGATTCACAGTAACGGAGGATGCCATGACGGAACGTCTGTCTGCCGAGCAGGTGTTCCGGGCCGGTCTTTTGCGCGGGGAGATCGTGCATGCGGTGACGAAGTGAATCGGCACGGTGTTCAACGCAGGACGCTGAACTCTTCCTGTGGCATGTGGAAGTATGCACCATTCGGATCAGTCGGGAATTCCGTTCCGAACTGTTGCAATTGCAGATCCAACCAGGCACTGAATCCCGGGCGTAGCTGATCAGCGGTCACAGGGACCATCACCAGTATTTCATCCGGGCCATCACAGGCGGAGAAGAGGAGCACTTCGCAAGGGCTGAGCTTTGCAAGTGGGGCCGTATTGTCTCCAGGTGGGATGAAGGCCTTGCGCTGCAAGTCGACAGCGCGATGAACGCCTGCTGCGCGAGCGGTCTCCATCCGTTCATACGTCCATGCAAGCCGTGCGGTATAGGTGCGGGCGACATATGTTGACCAGCCCATACGGAAGATGAGGGCTACGAGAAACAGTCCGATGATCATGGGCCGGAAACGTGGGATGTGGATCACATGTGTGCCGATAACCATCAGCACCCACACTGTCGGGGTGTAATCCAGGATCTCCCGGTACCGGTCGTGCGTGCCATCCGGAAAGAACAAGCCGATCAACACGTACATCGCCAGGAGCCCGCTCAATAGAACGGTCAGCGCCCACACGTTCTTCCGGATGATCAGGATGATCGTGCATGCGCCCGCCAAGATCAAGGTGTCCGGATAGTGATACAGGCTGTGCAGGAAATGCGCCCAGAGCCGTCCGGGGACGAACAACCAGGAGAGGCCCCACTGTTCCCAGCG
>Ga0075163_10010123_pt1 | contig 12344 bp, 12 predicted proteins | sample JI1023141ADNA_FD_71478 | JGI IMG/M metagenome (GOLD analysis project Ga0075163, IMG submission 71478) | Wastewater effluent complex algal communities from Wisconsin, to seasonally profile nutrient transformation and Carbon sequestration -... | ecosystem: Engineered > WWTP > Effluent > Algae...
CGACCGCGACATTCAGATGGTGAACTCGATGGCTGGGGTGAAGGCCGACGACGTGCCGATCGAAGAGGCGATGTCGCAGTCGCCGTACACCGTCGCGTCCACCACGCCGCTCGAGGTCTGCGCGCGGCACATGGCCAAGCACAAGCTGGGCAGCGCCGTGGTGGTGAACGCCAACAACAAGGTCGTCGGCGTCTTCACCGTGACCGACGGCATGAACGCGCTCGCCGACCTGCTGGGCAAGGCTCCCGAGGACGCCATGCCGCTTCCGGACAAGAAGAAGCCGGCGCCTCGGAAGCGCACGTGACCGCGCGAGCCTGACGCACTAGACGACCGCGCCATGAGTTCGCCGGTCGTCGAGAAACGTCCCTGGAGTGGGTTTGCGCTGGTCACGGTCGCGTACATCGCGGGCCTCGTCGTCGCTGGAGCGGTGCTGAAGGTGTGCCCTGCCGACTGGCACCCACTGTGGAAGATCCTCGCAGCTGACTCGGCGGCCACCGTCGCGGTGTTCCTGTTCTCGTTCGCGAACGACAACACCAGCTTCTACGACCCGTACTGGTCGCTCGCGCCTGCGATCATCGGGGCGTGGCTCGTGTTCGGCCCCGGAGAAGCGCGCCACCCCGACGCCCGTCAGCTCGTCACGTTGGGGCTCATCACGTTCTACGCGGTGCGGCTCACCTTCAACTGGGTGCGTGGCTGGCAGGGGCTCAAACACGAAGACTGGCGCTACGTCGACTTTCGCAAGAAGACCGGAAAGCTCTACTGGCTCACCAGCTTCTTCGGGCTGCACTACTTCCCGACGGTGATGGTGTGGCTGGGCTGTCTGCCGCTGTTCGCTGCGCTCGCCGAGCCGGGGCCCGCGTTCGGGCTCATCGATGGGCTCGCCGCCGTGGTGACGTTCGCAGCGATCATCATCGAGACGGTGGCGGACGAGCAGCTGCGGAACTTCCGTCGCGCCAAGCGTGAAGATGGCGACATCTGCAACGTGGGCCTGTGGGCCTGGTCGCGTCACCCGAACTACTTCGGCGAGATCTCGTTCTGGGTCGGGCTCTGGCTGTTCGGCGTCGCGGCTGGCGCTCCGTGGTGGGCGGCGGCCGGGTGGATCTCGATGGTCGCGCTCTTCGCTGGCGCCAGCATTCCGATGGCCGAGAAGCGCAGCCTCACGCGCCGGCCGCACTACGCCGAGCACCAGAAGCGCGTGTCGATGCTGATTCCCCTGCCGCCGAAGAAGGACGCGTCGACGGCAGGCGTGCAGGCCTGACTACTTCGGAGCGTCGACGGTCTGGGTGACGCGGCCAGCGAGTGACTTCGCCAGCTCGAGCACCTCGACGGGCACCGCCAGAACGACGGTGTTCGACGGTGACGAGCCGAGGCCATCGAGCGACTGCAGCGTGCGCAGCTGCATCGCGCCCGGGCTCGCCGCCATGGTGTGCGCCGCCGCCGCGAGGTTGAGCGCGGCTTCACGATCGCCTTCGGCCTTGGTGATGGTGGCGCGCTTCTCCCGCTCGGCCGAGGCCTGCCGCGACATCATGCGCTTCAGATCTTCGGGCATGTTGATGTCGAGCAGCCGAATCGCCTCGACGTGAATGCCCCACGCGGTGCTTCGGCTCTCGACGACGTGGGCGATCTGCGCCTGAATCTTGTCCCGCTCCGAGAGCAGCTCGTCGAGGCTCATCTGGCCGGCGACGTCACGCAGCGAGGCCTGTGCGTACTGCATGATCGCGCTGCGGTAGTCCTGCACCGAGATGCACGCCTTCTCGGGGTCGCGCACCTCGAAGAAGAGCGCGCCGTCGATGGTGACCGGCACGTTGTCGCGGGTGATCACCTGCTGATGGGGAATCGACATCGTGAGCAGGCGCGTGTCGATGATGCGAACGTTGTCGAAGACAGGGAAGACGAAGATCACGCCCGGACCTTTGACCTCCTTGAACTTGCCGAGGCGGAGCAGCACCGCGCGCTCCCACTGGGCGGCGACGCGAATGACCTGACTCGCCCACGTCGCGAGCACGGCACCGAACATGAGCCCAATCACCATGCCCACGCTGGCGCCAGGCCCGCTCCCGATCAGCCCGCCGATCAACACGGCTGCGACGACCGAGAAGAACCAGGTACCCAGAAACACCGCCACGCGCAGACCCCGGTCGAGGGAGGGCTGGGTGGCGGCGATCGTCTGCCGCATCGCGAGCACTTCGCGTGCGGTTGCTGCAGCTTCGGTGGTGTTCATGAGGAGCTCCGGCTGCGGGGAGTCACCCACCTCAGCCGGTTCACTCCAACGCGTCACGCGAGATCGAACACGAGCACTTCGCCGCTGCTGACGCCTTCCAGCGTGACGAGCGCTTCGTTCGACAACGCCGCGCCGTCGCCTGCTTTCAGGGGCTGCCCGTTCAGTTGCACCTCTCCGCGCGCGACGTGCACCCATGCGTGCCGGCCGTTGGCGAGCTGAAGCTCACTGCGTTCACCCTTCGAGAACAGCCCCGCGAAGAGCCGCGTGTTCGAGTGAATGCGCACCGAGCCCTCGCTGCCGTCGGGAGACGCGACCAGCCGCAGCCGGCCCTCCTTCTCGCTGTCGCCGAACGTCTTCTGCTCGTAGCTCGGCGTCACGCCGGCCTGATCAGGCACGAGCCAGATCTGCAGGAAGTGAACGGGGTCGACCTTCGAGGCGTTGAACTCGGAGTGGTACACGCCGGTGCCGGCGCTCATGCGCTGCACGTCACCCGGAGAGATCACGCTGCCCGTGCCCATCGAGTCTTTGTGCGCGAGGCCGCCCTCGAGCACGTACGAGATGATCTCCATGTCCCGATGCGGGTGCGTGCCGAAGCCCATGCCCGGCGTGACGCGGTCGTCGTTGATCACCCGCAGGCTGCGGAAGCCCATGTGTTCGGGGTCGTAGTAGTCGGCGAACGAGAAGGTGTGCTTCGTGTTCAACCAGCCGTGGTTGGCGCCGCCGCGCGCGTCTGCTCTGCGAATCGTCATCATGGTCGTGTTCTCCTCGCGCCGTTCCGCAGAGGGCATGAGCCGGCACCCTGCCAGCCCAGCGGTCCCCAGAAGCACGGTGCGTCGTGTGGTGTCCATGCAGGGCCTCAGAGCAGCGCGCGTGCCACTCGTATCGACGCGGAAGGGTTGAGGCCCCTCTCGCGGAACGATTGACGGCTCTCAACTTGAACTTTGCTGGCTCTCAATATGAGATGCATGCATGCGAACGCAGCAGCTGACCCTCAGTGACGTTCTCGAGTTCGAGCCCACAGGCGGGCTGCTCACCTTCGCGGGAGAGCGCGTGGTGTTGATGGACGCGGTGGCGCTCGGCCTGCTCCGCCAGCAGCTCATCACCACCTTCGGCGCGGCGGGCGCGAGGGCGATCCTCACGCGCTTTGGGTACTCGCACGGCTGGCGTGTGGCCGAGGCGATGAAGACGGCCATTCCGTGGGACGAAGAGCGGGAGTGGCGCATCGCGGGTGGTCGACTGCACCGGTTGCTGGGCATGGTCACCTTCGAGCCGGTCTCCGAGAAGGAAGCGACCGTGCCCACGCCCTTCGCCGAAGCGGTGTGGCCCGACAGCTACGAGGCCGAGCAGCATCTGCTTCACCACGGCAAGTCCGACGAGTGCGTGTGCTGGTCGCTCACCGCGTTCGCGTCGGGCTACCTCTCGTTCGTGAACGGCCGCACGATCTACTGCCTCGAGACCTCGTGCCGGGGAAAGGGTGACCCCGTCTGCCGCATGGTGGGCCGCTACAAGGAAGATTGGGATGAGGCCACACGCCCGTTCTTCGCCTTCTACGAGAGCGACTGTCTGAACGAGGCGATGAAGTCGCTGCAGAGCTCGCTCAAGCGGGTCGACAAGCGGTTGCTCGAGCGGCGCCGTGAACTCGAGCGCCTCGCCGATGACGAGTCGGGCCTGGTGACGCGTTCAGACGCGATGAAGCTGCTCGTCTCGCAGGCGAAGCGGGTGGCGGCGGTCGACGCGACGGTGCTGCTGAACGGTGAGAGCGGCTCGGGCAAGGAGCGCATCGCGCGGCTGATTCACGAATCCTCCCGGCGGCAGGGCGGGCCGTTCGTCGCCATCAACTGCGCGGCCGTGCCGGAGTCGCTCATCGAGAGCGAGCTCTTCGGCCATGCGCGCGGCTCGTTCACAGGAGCGGTCTCCGATCGCGCGGGCCTCTTCGAATCGGCGCGCGGAGGCACGTTGCTCCTCGATGAAGTGGGCGAGCTGCCGCTCTCGATGCAGGCCAAGCTGCTCCGAGTGCTTCAGGAGCGTGAGGTGCGCAGGGTGGGGGAGAACAAGACGCGCTCCATCGACGTGCGGCTCGTGGCGGCGACCCATCGTGATCTGCAGGCCGAGGTGAAGGCCGGGCGCTTTCGTGAAGATCTGCTCTTCCGCCTGCGCGTCGTGGCGCTGAAGGTTCCGCCGTTGCGCGAGCGGCCAGAAGACATCGTGCCGCTCGCCCGCGTCGCGCTGATGGAGGCGACGAGCCGCTCCAGGCTGCCACCGAAGGAGCTCTCGCCGCAGGTGAGCCGCAAGCTGCTCGAGTACGCGTGGCCGGGAAACGTGCGTGAGCTCTTCAACGCCATGGAGCGCGCCGCGGTCCTGGCCGATCGCCGCACGTTGCAGCTCGACGATCTGCCGGAGGAGATTCTTCGTCCGGTGGTGACGACGCTGGCCGGTCAGGCCGGGCAGACCCTCGAGGAGGTGGAGCGCTCGGCCATTCTGGCCACCCTCGCGGCAGAGCGCGGCAACCGGGCCCGAACGGCTGAACGGCTCGGCATCGGCCAGGCGACGCTGTTTCGAAAGCTCAAGCAGTACCAGACCGCCGGTCACGACGTGGTGCCTGCCGCGTGAACCCCTGGGAGCTCGAGCTGAGCCGGCTCAGCGTCGTCGCGACCTCGAACCGGGTGCTCACGGCGGTGCGTGGCCTCGCCGCCGATCCACACCCCGAGCCGTTCGCAGACTTCCTCGAGGTGTGGCTCGACCATGAGCAGCCCGTCGAGGTGCTCGAGACGCTGTCACGCACGCTGGCGATGATGCTGCCGCTGGTGAACGCTCCCAACGACGATCAGGTGCTCTTCGTGCTCGCGTGTGTCGTGGGCACCCAGTCGCAGCACCCGGGACCGTTCGTCGTCACGGCCGAGACGACGCGCGTGTGTCGTCCAATCGCGTGGGCCTTCGCGAACATCGTCGCCGCGCTCCACCGGCCGACCGTTCGCGCGCAGTCTTCGGCGATCGATCTGCTCTCGTTCATGGACGTGGTGGGGCTGCGCGCCGAGGCAGCGCTTCAACTCGAGGCGGCGCTGGAGCAGATCGTTCCGCAGTGTCGTGAGGTCGCGGCGAACACGCTCGCGGGCCTGCGCGACTAGCGCTGCTTCTTCTTCGGCTTTGCTTCGTCGAGGAACGCGCTGGTGAAGGCGAAGGGCAACAGCTCACCCACCGTCGTCTTCAGCTCCTGCCCATCGAGCGTCTTCGAGCGCACCTCGACCTCGAGCGCCGCGAACTCGGCCAGCACCTGCCGGCACATGCCACAGGGCGGCACCGGCCGAACGTGATCGACGACGATCGCCACGCGCTTCGGCTTCTTGCCCTGTAGCGCCATCGCCCCGACCGCGTTCCGTTCGGCACAGACCGTCAGCCCATAGCTCGCGTTCTCGACGTTGCAGCCCGAGACGATGGAGCCGTCGACACACTCGATCGCGGCTCCGACGTGGAACTTCGAGTACGGCGCGTACGCGCGGCGGCGGGCCGTTTCGGCCGCTTTCCACAGCTTCGTCCAGGAGCGCTCCGTCATGGGTCGTTCAGCATTCCACAGCTGGCGCCCCAGTCCCCTTTCCATCCCACGCGTGACGTTCTGTTGACGTCTGCGAGCAGGGGGCTTTCAGCGGCGATCGTCTGGTGTATGCGACGGCCAAACCGCGCAGTCCCAGGGGGATACCCATGACCACCAAGAAGACGACCAAGACCACCACCGCGAAGCGCCCGGCGACGAAGAAGAAGACCGAGACGGCAGCCGTCGAGCCCACGCCGATGATGACGGCTCCGAAGGCCGTGACGGCGAAGACGCCCGAGAACCTCTACGCGCTGAACCTCGGCACCGGCTTCACCCTGCTCACGCAGAAGCTCGAGGGCGGGCAGGTGACGGCGACCCGCATTCCGGCTGGAGCGACCCTCGAGGTCTCGTACTGGAAGGACCCGACGCACCCGCAGCACGCCGACGCGAAGCTGACCCGCATCACGATGCACGCGCGCCTCGACGGAGAGACGTTGCCTTCGCTCGTGGTCGCGCTGCGCTCAGAGAATGGCCCGTTGCTGCGCCTCGCGCCCGCGCTCAAACTGCCTGAGACCTCGAAGCTGCTCGAGTACTGGTTCGAGCTCGAGACCGACGCCGGCCACACGCTGTGGGACAGCAACTGGGGCAACAACCACTGGCTCGAGCTGACCAACCCGATGGCACACGCCGAGACCAGCGCTGCCCAGTCGATGGGTGCGCAGGCCTGATTCGGTGGTGGGAAATGGGCTCGCCGGGTCGATGGGACTCGGCGAGTCGTCAGCGTGGGTGAAGCGTCAGGCGCCTGCGGCAGCCTTCTTCTTCGCCTTGCCCGAGAAGCCGCGGAAGAACTCCACGATTCCCTTCTCGGCGTCCTTCGCGTCGGCGGCGTCTTTGAACCGATCTTCGAGGAAGACGCCTCCGCACGATTCGCACGTGTCGTAGGACATGGGGTTGGCCTTGTCGCCGCCGATGACCGGCAACAGGTCGACGAGGCAATCAGGGCACTGTCCACTCATCGCTTCGGGGTCGACTTTGCCGCCCAGGGCTTCGAGGCCGGGCAGATTGTTGTGAAGCAGCATGCGGTTGAGGTCGGAAACATCGACCCACAAGCCGCCACACTCGCCGCACTTGCGAAGCGTCAGATCGTCTTCCTTGAGGTCGACCATCTCGACGCCGCAGCCGGGGCAATCCATTTTGACGTTCAGCTCCTGTGAGGGGTGGTAGCGCTAATGCTACTGACGTGAGCAAACGGGAAGCAACCGCCATTCACCCGGGCTCGGGCGATTACGTCGGGGCTTTCGTCACACATGTCAGGCTGTGTCCTTGACGCGCCGAATGTTGGCGCCGAGGCCTTTGAGCTTCTTCTCGAGTTTTTCGTAGCCACGATCGAGGTGGTACACGCGCCCAACCTTCGTCTTTCCCTCGGCGTGCAGGCCTGCGAGCACGAGCGAGGCCGAGGCGCGAAGATCGGTCGCCATCACCGGAGCTCCCGACAGGCGCGGCTTGCCACGCACCACCGCCGTGTGGCCATCGACCGTGATGTCCGCGCCCATGCGGCGCAGCTCGGCCACGTGCATGAAGCGGTTCTCGAAGATGTTCTCGGTGATGACGGACGTTCCGCCCGAGGTCGCGAGCAGCGCCATCAGCTGCGCCTGCATGTCGGTGGGGAAGCCGGGGTGCTCCTGGGTCTTGATGTCGACGGGCTGCACGCGCGAAGGGCCCTTGCAGCGAATGCCTCCGTCTTCGGCCGTCACGGTGCACCCGGTGGCGCGCAGCTTCTGGAGCACCGCCTCGAGGTGTTCTGGCACCGCGTGACGCACGAGCACGTCTCCGCCCGTGATGGCCGCGGCGACCAGCAGCGTTCCCGCCTCGATGCGGTCGGCGATGATCGCGTGATCGACTGGCCGAAGCTCGTCGACGCCGTCGATGGTGATGACGTCGCTGCCCGCACCGGAGATCTGCGCGCCCATCTTGTTCAGCACGCGCGCGAGCTCTTCGACCTCGGGCTCCTTCGCAGCGTTCTCGATGAGCGTGCGGCCCTTCGCGAGCACCGCCGCCATGAGGATGTTCTCCGTGCCGGTGACGGTGATGAGATCGAAGGTGACGACCCCGCCCTTGAGCCGTTTCGCGCGGGCCTCGACGTAGCCCTCGTTCAGCTCGATCTCGGCGCCCAGCGCTTCGAGGCCCTTCAGGTGTTGATCGATGGGGCGCGCCCCGATGGCACAGCCGCCGGGCATCGAGACGCGGGCGCGGCCGTAGCGGGCGACGAGCGGGCCCAGCACCAGGACGGAGGCTCGCATCGTCCGAACGAGATCGTACGGCGCCTCGGGGTTCACGTTCGTCGGCACCTTGATGGTGACGATGTCCTTCTTCTTGCCCTCGAGGCGCGTCGACTCGCAGCCCATGGTGTCGAGCACCTTGAACATGGTGTTGACGTCGACGAGGCCGGGCACGTTGCGAAAGGTGTGCTCTCCGGGCGCGAGCAGGGCCGAGGCGATGATGGGCAGCGCGGCGTTCTTCGCGCCCGAGGCATACGTCTCGCCCTTCAGGGGGCCGTTGCCGGTGATGACGATGGCGTCCATGGCTTGTCTTTCAGCTCGCCTTCGCGCGACCGAAGACCATGCGGTCGAGCCTGGCGAGATCCTTCACGATGCGGGTGTCGACAGCTCCTGCGGCGTCGAGGAGCGCCTTCACTGCGGCTCCCTGGTCATCTGAGATCTCGAGTGCAAGCGTGCCGCCAGCCTTCAACTGCGGCAGTGCAGCCACGACGAGCGGCCTGATGACCACGAGCCCGTCGACGCCGCCATCGAGCGCGAGCTTCGGCTCCTTCTGCACTTCTTTCTGCAGGCCCGGCAGCTCATCGAGGCGAACGTAAGGCGGGTTCGAGACGATCACGTCGAAGGTCGCGTCTTTGGGAACCGCGTCGAACAGGTTGCCCTGGAAGAAGGTGACGCGGCCGTCGACACCGAGCGCTTCGGCGTTCTGCTTCGCGACGGCGAGCGCGTCGGGGCTGAGGTCGGTGGCCCAGACGGAGGCGAGCGGACGTTCGGCCGCGATGGATATCGCGATGCAGCCCGAGCCGGTGCACAGATCGAGCACCCGCGCCGGAGCGTCTTTCGGAATCGCCTGCAGCACCCCCTCGACGAGCAGCTCGGTCTCGGAGCGGGGGATGAGCACGCGCGCATCGACGGCGAAGCGGCGACCGTAGAACTCCTTGAAGCCCACGAGGTACTGGGTCGGCTCGAAGCCGAGGCGGCGCTGAATGAGCGCGCGGTACGTGGCGAGCTCTTCCTTCGTGAGTGGCCGATCGAGATCCATGAACAGCTTCACGCGCGTGAGGTTCAGCACGTGGCCGAGCAGGATCTCGGCGGTGAGCCTGGGCGCGTCGATCTGCTGCTTCTCGAAGTGCCCCTTCGTCCAGTCGAGCACGCGGCGGATCGTCCAGCTGTCGGGAGCCTTCGTCTCGCTCACGGTTGCCCCTGGTTCTTGAGGGCCTCGGCCTGGAAGTGGGTGCGCAGGGCGGCGAAGACGTCGTCGAGATCGCCGCCCATGGCGCCGGGCAGGTTGTGGCGCGTGTAGCCGATGCGGTGATCGGTCATGCGGTCCTGCGGGAAGTTGTACGTGCGCACCTTCTCGGAGCGATCGCCGCTGCCCACGTGGCCTTTGCGAAGCGCGTCACGCTCGTTCTTCAGCTTCTCGAGCTCGAGTTCGTACAGCCGGGTGCGCAACATCTTGAGCGCCATCGCGCGGTTCTTGAGCTGCGATTTCTCCTGCTGGCACTTCACGACGATGCCGGTCGGCTTGTGAATGAGCCGCACCGCGGAGTCGGTCGTGTTGACGCTCTGGCCGCCAGCGCCCGTCGAGCGCATCACCTGCATGTCGATGTCGGCGTCCTTCACCTGCACGTCGGCCTCTTCGGCTTCCGGCATGACGGCGACGGTGATGGTGCTGGTGTGAATGCGGCCCTGCGTCTCAGTGGCGGGCACGCGCTGCACGCGGTGAACGCCCGACTCGTACTTCATCACCGAGTACACGTGCTGGCCGGCGAGCGTGAGCGTCGCGTCCTTCAAGCCGCCCTGGTTGCCGCTGCTCGAGTCGACGAGCTCGGCCTTCCACCCGCGGCGGGTCGCGAAGCGCAGGTACATCTGCAGCACCTCTTCGGCGAACAGCGCCGCCTCGTCGCCACCGGCCGCAGCGCGGATCTCGATGATGACGTCCTTCTCGTCGTTCGGATCCTTCGGCAGCAGCAGCAGCTTCAGCTCGTCTGCGAGGGCGACCGTCTTCGCCTCGAGGGCGGGCAGCTCCTCCTTCGCCATCGCCTTGAAGTCGGCGTCGCCGGAGGTCGCGAGCTCCTTCGTGCTGGTGAAGTCGGAAAGCACCCGCTTGTACGTGCGGTAGGTCTCGACGAGCTTCTCCAGGCCGGCGCGTTCACGCGTGAGCTTGAGCAGCTTCGCGGAGTCGGCCAGCACGGCGGGGCTGGAGAGTTCTGCGGTGAGGCGCTCGAAGTGGCGCTCCACCTCGTCGAGCTTGTCGATCACAACGAGGCGGCTCTTACACGGGTTTCAGAGAACCGTGAGGTCGTTCTTGGGAATCGGGCAGGTTTCTGAGAGAAGGGGCCCCAGTCTCTACACCCAAGGAGGGCACCCATGCCTGCCGTGAAGTCGAACCGCTCGAAGAAGAAGCTGAAGAACCGCGCGAAGGTGAAGAAGGCCGCGCTCAAGCGCCGCCGCGTGCGTGCCCGCAAGGCGAAGGGCAAGTACTGAGCTGTCGAAGTGCTGCAGTGACAGAGGCCTCGTGAGCCGTGCCCTGAAAGAGGGGCCCGCTCATGGGGCTTCGTCGTGTCCGAGTCGTTCGGCGCTCGCCAGGACCCGCCGCGCCAGCACTTGCGCCGCTGGAGCCGTGAGATGGCCGTAGTCCCACGACGTGAGGACCAGCGGGTTGTCCGAGAGCTTCACCAGACAGCTCCCGTCGGCCGAGCAGAAGTCCTCGAGGCCCGAGACGAAGTGGGCGCCCCGGCGGCGACTCAACGCTTCGAGCCTGGCCTCCCGCTCTCGCTGCACCGCCAGATCGCTCACCGCCAGTCGCTCAGGCAACGGGCCAGCAGAGGCTGAGACCCGCGTGAGCAGATATGGCAGACCGATTCCCCAGAGCGGTGGCTGGCCCACCACCAACACCTTCGTCTTCGGCAGCGCAGGCACCACCTTCGCCAGCGTCTGCTCGAGACGATCGGGCTCGAAGGTCGGCGAGACCCACATCGCGTGCAGCACGAGCGTCTCTGGCTGCAGCCGAACGAGCGCTGCCAGCACCGCGTCATTGCTCTCTTCGCAGAAGCCGCCGCCTTCCGAGAGCAGAGGCTGACACGAGCCGCGCGTCAGCTGGCCCAGCCGGAAGTTCCAGTTCACGCGCTGCTGCCGCCTGAGCCCCGCCGACAACTGGCCTGCGAACGAGTCACCCCACACCACCACCAGCGGGGCGTTCGGTGGCCCCTGCTCGACACACCTCGAGGCGTCGAGCAGGTCGTGGTTGGTGAGCAGACAGGTTCCCATTCGCGCTTCGCCCTGATGGGGCAGGCGCAGGAAGCGGTTCAGGGCTCCCCACTCGGGGTGACGCCACGCCCAGTCTTCTGGAGCGAGCGAGAGCTGCGCCCAGACGAGCACGGCGCTGAGGGCGACAGCTCCGGAGACGAGCGCCAATGACAGCCGAATGGAGCGACGCGCGCGCAGCGGCCGCTCCACGAAGCGGGTCGTGAGCCAGGCCAACAGCACCGAAATGCCCACACCTGCCGGTGCCGCGAGCGGGTGCTCGTTGGTCGTCAGCCGCAGCAACGTCAGCACGGGCCAGTGCCAGAGGTAGAGCGAGTAGCTCACCAGCCCCAACGCGACGAGCGGCCGGGTGGCGAGCAGCCGCGACGGCGCACTGGAGGGCCCGGAAGCCATCACCAGCACCGCGCCTGAGACGGGCAACACGGCCCACGCTCCGGGAAAGACCTGCCCTCGACCGAGAAGGGCGGCCGAGCCCACGACGAGCACCAACCCCGTCACGCCCACCAGCGAAGCGCCACGCGAGAGGCTTCGAGTCAGCAGCACGCCAGCCAGCAGCTCCCACGCGCGGGTGAGCGGCAGGTAGTACGCCCACGTCGGCCACCGCGTCGTGAGCAGCACGCAGCCCAGCAGGGACAACACCATCGCTCCCACGCCGAGCCTGCGCCGGCTGGCTGGAAACCGACACACCAACCAGACGGTGAGCGGCACCAGCAGATAGAACTGCTCTTCGACGCCCAGAGACCACAGGTGCAGCAACGGCCGAAGCTCGGCGCCCGCGTCGAAGTACGACGACTGCAGGCCGGCGAGCAGGTTGCCCACCATCGCCAGGCCACCTACCGCTGCATCGGCCAGCTGACTCAGCATCGACGGGGGCGCCCACAGCCCCGCGACCACCAGCGTCACCGTCACGCTCAGCAGCAGCGCCGGCGCGAGGCGGTTGATGCGACGAAGGTAGAAGTCGCGCGCGGTGAACGTGTTGGCGTCGAGCTGCCGCTGCACCATGCGGCTGACGACGAAGCCCGAGATGACGAAGAAGACGTCGACGCCGACG
>Ga0075163_10010125_pt1 | contig 12343 bp, 11 predicted proteins | sample JI1023141ADNA_FD_71478 | JGI IMG/M metagenome (GOLD analysis project Ga0075163, IMG submission 71478) | Wastewater effluent complex algal communities from Wisconsin, to seasonally profile nutrient transformation and Carbon sequestration -... | ecosystem: Engineered > WWTP > Effluent > Algae...
AGTTAATGCATGATGATTATCGCAATCAAATGATTTGTAATGATGTGATTCATGCCGTCAAAAAAGGACGTTCGCCTATTATTTTAACGGAACGAAATGAACATCTTGATATACTGCATCAACAATTAAACTCTGAAGTACAACATTTAATTGTGCTTAAGGGTGGCTTGGGCGCTAAAGAAATGAAGCAAGCTATTTCGCAATTAACTGCGATCCCTTTGGATGAAGAGCGTGTTGTGCTTGCAACGGGACGATTCGTTGGCGAAGGATTTGATGATGCGCGTTTAGATACTTTATTTTTGACCTTGCCTATTTCATGGAAAGGAACGATTGCACAATATGTTGGTCGCCTTCATCGATTGCATGATACAAAAAATGAAGTGCATGTATATGATTATGCCGATTTCGCCGTTCCCATGTTAGAGCGTATGTTTCAGCGCAGATCCAGTGCTTATGAATCTGTTGGTTATAAAATAATACAGCCAGCGAGTGCGTATCCAGGATGGCCATCGGACGTTGTTCTACCTGCTGAACCTCTTTGGAAAAATGATTATGGCAGTACCATTAGGCGCTTGGTTTCAGATGGTGTTGATAATTCATTAGCGCAATTATTCTCGGACGTTGCAATGTTAGAGTCCGATCAAATTGATCGCGCTCGTAGTCTCATTGAGGCTTTCTTGTTTTGTCGCTTAGAGACATTACCGGAAACCATAGGACGATTTCAATTAAATCACGTATTAACGATTCCATTTGATGGGCTTGGTGGTATGGAGGTAGATCTGATCTGCCTTGAAGCACAAGTTGCTATTGAGATTGATGGAATTCAACATCTTTCCTCCAAAGAAGCCTATCGTACTGACAGGCGTAAGGATTTGTTACTTCAGGAGCATGGTTACATGGTTTTGCGTTTTCTTGCCGAAGATGTCAGTAAACGGCTTGATATGGTGCTTGATGCTATTCTTCGTGTGCTCTATAGGAGCAAGAAGTCGATGTTATTTAAAGATTAAAATCAGCTTTATAAGTATCTTTTTTATTCCTAAATTTCATTTCTTTTAATTTAAATAACATATTGATTTATATGAATTAAATTTAATTTTATTCGTGATTTATTCGTGATTTATTCTTTTTTATTCGTGATTTATCTTGCAGCTCCCATATAGGTGATTTACGAGAACCGACATTTTGAATAATACCTTTATCACGCATGGAACTAAGAAGATTACCAATTTTATTTTGTTTTTGTGTAGGAGTGAGAGCGTCACTAAGCTTAGGTAAGAGGAGTATATCAAGAGCATTCCGAGTAGCAGAAGAAAACTTTTCAATATAGTCCATAATTAATTTTTCATAATGAGCATTATCCTGACCACGATTATGAATATAATGTGCTTGAGCAGATGTTACATCTGCAATAGTTGCAGAAACGTGAAAATTAGGTTTACGACCCTCTATTAATTATGATTGAGGTTACTCAAATGGAAAAAGATCTTTAATTTTTTCCATTTTTTCAGAAAAACAGGGCATATTATGATGCCAGTGTGTGTCACTCACTAACCACAATAAATTTTGGTTATAGCGATACGAGAATGGCCAAGCTCGCGGCTTATTATTTCCCTTGCCCTGCGATCCCATTCCCTTTCCACGCCCTGGAGCTGTTTTGAAGGTAGACCGCCCTCTATTGGGCATACAAGTCCTTTACCATTACTATCAAATTGCTGTGTTAATTCACGGTATCTTCTTTGAGCATAAGCATGGCGTAAACCATGGCATTTACTTAATCCCATAAGTTTTATCTGCTTTTGATAATGGCCAAGATGTTGTTTGTAGGTTTTGTCTTTGGGGATTAATGAAAGACCTGCGGGTATTTGTTGCATTGCTTTTGACAGCCATTGACGTTGTTCTTCATTCGTAATATCTAATGTTCGTCCAATCCCTCCTTTAGTCCAGCTCGGTTTGATTTTCAGGTTATTACTTTGCCATGCTTCGCTGATTATCAATTTAATGGATTCTTCACGGCGCAAACCAAATAAGGATTGTGCTTCAAGTGACAGGCGAATTAAGGGATCAGCACAATTGCTAAAATCGGTTTGATGGATAGCTTTATTATAAGTTGGTGCATAACTACGCTTGTTTATTTGATAAGTATCGTTTCCAGGTTTAACGAGCTGAGGTTTATCCAGCAAAACGCCAACTTTGCGTAATTTAGCCATGTAATTTTTGATGGTTGCAGTACTTTTACCTTGAGTTTTCCATAGTTCAACCAGAACATGAATATGTTTTGGCTTGAGGCCATTAAGATGCCCTAATTTATATCCCTGCTCATGTAAGTCCTTAATACAGCGGTTCAGCATGTGTCGCATGTCTGCTTTGCTGGCAAAAGAGTATCCTTTAATGTTTTTAACACATTCATTTATGGAGTATTGAGCGCTTTTCAATTTTGATTTACTCATGAAGGTACGCCCATAAGGTATTACGTGATTTAATCCCCATTTCATCTCGGATAAGCCAATCGGTTTGGTAATTACCAAGGATAGGTAGAAGCTCCTTTTTTAAATGTCTTGCATAAAGATACCGGTAGGTTTTGTGTGTTGACAAATTCATGGTACTTAATGCCATACGCCATTGTGAGAGGATATCGTCATAATCATGCAATTGAAGCAAGCATTGGTTGCCCTGAGCGTAGTTACTTAACTCAGAGAGAATGTGCGTTTGATTTTTATTACGAAAGGGGATTGTTCTGTCTTCTGAATTAAAAGCAATTTCCCGAGTAATCCATAGCTTCTCATCTTTTGTATGAACGCCAGGTATCACTTGAATTGCTTCGCTAAAAGTTAAACCAAACTCTGTTTGCATCCCCATAATAATTTTTGCAATTGGCAGGGTAATTTTAGACCAGATCTCAGGGGGTATTTTCTTTGCTTTTCGGGTATTACGTTGCCGGGATAATCCAAGGCTTTTATTGTCTATATCAGATAAAAGACAACCAATACTTTGCAAAAATCTTCTGATCGTTGTCATGTAGTCCATGACCGTTGCCGGTCTAACTTTATTTTTCTGCCAGAATTCAATCAGATTTTCTATGTGATATTTTTTTAAAACATGCCATGAATGAGGAACATCACCAATTAAAAACAGATCATCAATCATTTTATAAATGACGAACGCACAATGTTTTTTATCCTTGAAGCTGCCCCGATTATCCGTTTGTAAGTATCGGTTGGCAGTCTGTCTCAAAGACTGTTTACGCATTTTTCCTACTCTAAAAAGTACTTGCCCTGATTTTGGTTTAGTGTTGATCGAGCGGCTCACTCAAAAGCGATACCAGGCTTGCGCCACTAGGCTCTAGTTGGGGGCAAATCAATCGTTATAAGGCAAACGATATTGCCGGGTTACAACTGGGTTTTGTTGGTGTTTTTCTCCTTTTTAGTTTTAACAGATTAATGAATTGACAAAGCAAGGCTTCGCCCTGATTCTTGGTCATTACAGAGGTGTTGATGACAGTAAGTATTTTAAAAACTTACCCTGCTGAGAAGCAGATTATCCATGAGAGGTTTCCCGACTTGAACGTCCAGCCACTGGGTTAGGGAACAAGGTGGCTTAGCGTAAGACCATTAAGGTTTCGCCTGAACTTCCCAGGCTCATCAGTTACGCTTGATTAAAAAATATCAAAATGGTGCTTGCCAAGCAAGCGGTTTAATAAGAATATTTTGTCCTGTCGGATACTGCCCGACAGGACAAAATTGTTTAATGTGTTGATTTTACTATGTAAAATCGATGGTTGTGTTCTGCGTCACTGCTGGAAATGGCAGTGACGCAGTAAATTTAAAATAATTTTTAAAAAATATTGTCACTTCTTAACTAGCTTTTGTTGCTTCTACGTTGATAGAAAATTAACGAAAGATATTCTTCATGAAAAAATAAAAAGCCTACTTTGCGTTCTGCTTCATGTAGGCTGGTAATTATTAACAGTAATTCACAATTTTGGCTTTTGAGATTCTTCTTTTTCACTAGCACTTCCATCTCCAGGCATTAATTTCGGAATTTCTGGATGAAAAAGACGAATAGGGAAGGCGCGTGTATTACTGTTTGGAACTTGTCTTGGAAGTTCAACCATACTGGTTGTTTTGTTAAATATCCTTGTCAAGCTTAGAACAACTGGTAAAAATAACGCTGAACCTGGGATTTTAGTTGTATTGTTTAGTAACAAACCAAGTAGTTCATTACGTTGTGAAGAATCTAATGGTACTATTTCATGTATTCCAGTATGTTCATCAGCATCTTGTGCAAGGTTATTGTTAACAACCTGTTGTAGAAAACTGCTATGGCAATTGGCATATGAAGGCGCTACAAATTCAATAGTACCGATAGGGCCTGTTGATGAACGAAAAGATACAGCAGAAATTTGAGGGTCTGAAAATTCAAACCTTAAATTATCTTCACCAGCAATGCCTGCAATTTCTTCTGTAATCTCTGCCTTTGCAGTAGCGCAAACGATATTATCATTTCCATCGAGCTTTAATCGCTTTTCATCTCCTTGCGGCTCTAAAAAACCAGCAGGAACTGAAAACAAAGTATCTACCTTCCTTTGTAAAATGAAAGTTTGACCATCTCGGGTAATTAGTGGAGCCAAAACACCTGTTTTAAATAAAGATAAATTATACAATGTGCTTGATTCTGGAAAATGTTTTTGACTAAGACACACGATGATTGAATATGGAACTTTTTTAGCCACAAGAAATACAGTATTAGTGTCTTTGTCGTATGCGACTCCAGCAATTAGCATTTGCTCACCGTCATAAAATTTGGGATTCTTGGCTTTTTGTTCTTCTATAACTTTTTGACGGATAGCTTCTTCTTCACTTGATAGTTTAAGCTCAGCTAAATCATCATAGCTTTCAACAGGAGAAAGATCTGATAAATTATTCACAAATATCACGTTTGGCGACTCATCAAAGTCGAAACTTGACTGTATAGTATTTTTATCAAAACTTATTGCCCCAGGCTTAGTTGATTCTGGATATTTTTCATTTCCAGTTAATGTGTTCGCGGCAGTTTGTTTTTTTACGTTATTCCACAAGTCAATAAGATTTAGCATTGTTAGTCCAAGTTATATCCAAAGTATGCTCAAATTATAGCATATATGATTGCCTATATGTCAATCAAGAGTATATCAAGAGTATATTCCATGTTTTGATTTAAATGTGTTTGATTTAAATGTGGACAGACTGTCGCTGGTGGATTAAAATGAATCACTATGTTTTTTCTAAAGAGTTTTATTATGTCATTAACCAATATCTCACCTGGTGAAGCACTACTATTTATTTTTAAGCATGATCCTAAGGAAAAAATCGAGCTTGAATCGTTATATTTGAAAGGTGTTAAATCAGAAAAAGATCTCGATTTATTACAAAGTTGCTTAAAACGACACTCAGAATTACTAGCTAAGAATAATTTTATTGTTGATCTTGGTATGCAAACACGCCAAAAAGATGGAACAAGACGTAATTTTGAGACACTGATCGCCTTTGAATCAACGAGTAGGTATATACCGCCTTTAGGACAACATCAACGATTGCTTTCCTTACTATCAACAGAGGAAAGAGAAGATATCCATTTGTCCAATAAGGCGCTGGTACAGGGACTAGGCAGCTTTTCAGCTTTGACTCTAGGTAGTATTTATGCCACAAATGAAATTATTGCTGAATTCCAAAATTACCTAGGTTTAGATGGTAAGGTTTTATATGAACATGCCGAAACTGCTCATGCCAATACATTAAAAATGCTTGTGAGAGACTATATTACCTATTTTGTACTTGGTAATCGTCAGCTTAAAGAGCCACCTTTTAATATATACGGGAAAGGTATATTTACTGCTGACAATCGTGGCAGAAACTTTAAACTCAATAATAGGCAAAATCAAAGTATAGGTAACGGTTTAGTTTTTTCATTGTTTGCTCCTCTTCCTGAAAGTGCAGTCGAACGTTCGATGCCCTTTACTGCAGAGGGTAATGATAATACTAGGCCCAAAGACGGCGCCGCATTTCCTGATTTAGTCAAAACCAACCAAACAGGTATCTTTATTAATTCAATATCTGGAACCGTTCTTGTTATGTTAAGAGCTATATTGGCATTACACAAACAAGGACAGTTAATTCCCAAAGTTTATAAAGATTTGAATGATTTAAAAACCCATGTTGCCGCTATGATAGATGCTAATTTGTATATTGTTGGGGGGCACTCCTATTTTGAATACTATGCGGTAATTGAAGAACTTCAAAAACAGGATTTTGGAGAAGATCAATCCATTTATAACGATTTAATTCATGCATTGGCTGAAATAACCACTATGAAACACCTGGAAGCAGATGCCACTAAAGTTTTATCTACAAATGATCTTCTGATGCATAATCAGGCTAGTCTTTTTAAAAGAAGGTTAAACAATGAAGTTAGTGACTCTAGTTCTAGCTTTCAACCAAGTATGTATTGCTAAATTATTATGAGTTTATTTGACAGGTTTGATATCGAGTCACCAAAGTTAATAAGAACAGAAATAGACTACAAATATTTATAGAGTTGCATTAGCCAGTTGATTCAAGCATATGAATGATAATCTAGCTGTATAAATATGAAAAAATAATTTAGTACATAATCATGTCTTGAATTTGAGATAACATGTTTTCATTAGTGGGTAGGGGAATTCTTACTTTATACAATTCTCCTCCATTCACTAAAACAAATGCCTGCCCTTTAGGCAAAGAAATAACAGAAGTGGGTCAAAAAATTCGGACCACAATTTGAAAAAGTTAAGATATAATTCTCGTCGGAACGATTGGAGACGAGATGAGCGAACAGCGCAAGAAATACACTCCTGCTGAAAAGGCAAGGATTGCATTAGAGGCTATCAAGGGAGAGTTAACATTAGCCCAAATTTCATCAAAATATGGTGTCCATTCGACACAAATTAACGCTTGGAAAAAACAACTTTTAGCCCATCTTCCCGATGCATTTAGTGATAAAAACAAGCAAGAAAAAATTGCTCATCACGATGAGGTTGCTGAATTATATGAGCAAATTGGGCGACTAAAGGTCGAAAATGATTTTTTAAAAAAAAAGTCTGAGGTGTTCCGTGGATGAGCGGCGACAATGGGTTGAGCATGATCACCCTTTTCTATCAGTACGAGAACAGGCTTGTATACTCAGTTTGCAGCGCTCCAGTATTTACTATAAGCCCCGGCAGGAAGTATTAAGCGAGGGGCAATTAGGATTATTGCGGTTGGTCGATGAAATATACACAAAGTATCCATTTATGGGCACCAGACAAATGAGTGATTATATCTCTATGCATTATTATGCGTGTAAACGTCATGAAGCACGCTGGGCCTATGAACGTTTAGGGCTGCGTTCGGTAGCGCCTGGGCCGCACACCAGCAAGCCTCATCCAGAACATAAGATATATCCTTATTTACTGAAAGACCTTGAAATCATTCGTCCATGCCAGGTTTTCAGTACTGACATCACCTATATTCGCATGCATAAAGGATTCGTGTATCTCACAGCGATTATAGATTGGTACAGCCGGTTTGTTTTAGATTGGCAACTCAGCATTACTATGGAGGCCGATTTCTGCATAGAAACACTGGAGCGCGTTTTATCTCATAGCCATTGTGAGATCTTTAATACCGATCAAGGAGCCCAATTTACCAGCAAAGGATTTACAGATGTCCTAATAGACCATAAAATCGACATTAGTATGGATGGAAAAGGACGCTGGGTTGATAACGTATTTGTTGAACGGCTATGGCGTTCTGTTAAATATGAATGTGTCTACTTGCAAGAGTGGATCAGTGTGGTAGCATTACGCCAAGCCCTTAGTGAATATTTCCATCTGTATAATTATGAAAGACCTCACCAGGCTTTAAATAAACTGACTCCGCACATGGTTCATTGCGGAAAAACATTACATTAATGATGCGCTATCGCGCACTTTAATTTAAAATCAATGGGGTCAGACTCGATTGATATTTGATTGCCAACATCCATTAACTTATTTAAACTAAAGCCAGTCCAACTAACTACGCTGAATGGAATGGCGAGACAACCGCGTTTTATATTACCTAATTATCCACAACATGTTATTCAACGTGGAAATAACCGAAATGTTATTTTTCATGTTCCTGGAGACTATTATTTCTTTTTAGAAAAACTTAAATTGGCTTCTGAAAAACATGGTTGTTTGATTCATGCCTATATTTTAATGACTAATCATGTTCATCTATTAGTTACACCTTTGCAAGAAAACAGCATTAGCAAAATGCAACAAATGGTTGGAAGATATTATGTCCAATACTTTAATAAGCGTTATCACCGTTCAGGAACACTATGGGAAGGACGGTATAAAGCGACCCTGATAGATAACGAAAAATATTTTTTAACCTGTGCTCGTTATATTGAAATGAATCCTGTACGTGCTGGTATGGTTCAGTATCCTGGAGATTATCTATGGTCTAGCTATCACTATAATGCCTTGGGAAAAGATGATGCATTGATTCACCCTCACGATCAATACCTTGCACTTGGCAGTACCAAAGAAAAAAGATTACACGCTTATCAACTTATGTATAAAATGCCAATAGCAGAAAAAACTATTGAATACATTCGTGATGCCACTAATAAAGCTTGGATTTTAGGTGATGTAGCGTTCACGAAAACTATTACCCCCCAAATTAATCGTCGTGCCTCAAAATTATCTAAAGGTGGAGATCTTAAATCTCAGTATTATAAAAATCAGAAAGATATCAATCGAGTCTGACCCCATTGATTTACAGAATTTTTATGTTCAGTTGGTGACATCTAGTCACCAACTGAACTTCGCTTCTCATTAACGCTTATTTACTAAAATAGGCACTACATTGTCTTGAATGCCAGGGCCAGGCTCTGAGGAATGGGAATTAATATTTAATTCCCTCAACATCAATCCACCAAGTGTCAACAGCCCCCAACCCATATGCTTGTCTATATACAATAAACCAAAGCGCTTGTTTGGTTTTAAATACATTTCTAATAATGACACTACCCATTCCACAGTTATCATTTGATGGTACGGTGATTTTTTTTACTCCATCAAACCAATATTCCAAACTAAATGAATTCGAGTTTGTTTCATAGAAGCAAGGCTCTCCTGATTTTTCAGCTTTAACCTCAATCGATCTTAGTCCAACATCCTGAATATCTACCCAACCCGAGCTAATCATTGGATTATTATTCCAAGGAATCACCATATTTGCTTCAAAAATAAAATCATTAGATAGTGTAATATCTAATGATTTTAGATATTCGGCATTTTTTTTGAGAAGGTTTGAGGCAAGCTCCGCAAGTTCTTTTTCTCCACCAGAAAACATACTAGCCCCATCAGTGAAAACAGGCTCAACTTTTCCCATTTCTTTTACAAAAAGCCGAACAAATGGTGCGCCGGAAGATGGTCCAAAATAACTCAACATAAAAGCAACAACAGTTCCTTCTTTATTTCCTCCTACCCATGTGTACCGTTCTATAGAACCTGGCTCGTTATTCATCGCTGGAACAGCATAAGCCAGATTAAGACTTACAACGATAAGAAACGAGAAAAGAATTCCTTTAATTTTCATTTAGATCCCTGGTTGAGTAATGAGTCAAATTTTAATTGCACAGAATATATTAGTTAATACTTTATCGCAATCGTAAGAAGACTGGATTGATTGCAAGCCGGCTCGGTTATAAAAACGAGCCGTTGTATGGAATCGGGCAGGCATTGGTCGTAAAAATTTGCGAGTTAATTAAGTAGCAGGTGTAGAAGCCGCCTCTTGTTTTTCTGTGATGGCTACAACAAGTGCTAACTTAGCATTCAATTTATCAGTTTGTGCGATAGTCACGTGGAAAGGGACCGGTTTTTTCTGAGCATTCCACAGTTGGAATCCTTCACCAAATATAGGGCTAAGTGTTTTTGCAAATAGTGCTTGAGTGGCCACACTCGGTAATAGGTTAAGGATAGTGTCTCGTCCTATGCCCACGTTTGGTGCTGAGGCTAAGTCAGCCTTAGTGCTAATTTTGCTAGATTCTTTACTGGTAGAAACGACTTGAAAAGGACAGCCTTCAATTTCAAAAGACATGGTTTGTCCATGTACTTCTTCAAGAGCTATATCAACCTTATGTTGATCCAGCGCATTGTCCGTATTCCTACCTACACGAAAATCACCAAAATAAGCAAGCGAAAGATGGCATACATCTGTCATACCTGGCGCTAATTTATAAGTCTCGAACAACGCATTTACTTCTTCATCAGCAACTGTAATTGATGGGAAGCGAGGTCTTAAAGCTTCAAAAGCACTTGCTACTGTTGAAATAGGTTTACCATCAATGTCAGTAATTTTAAGAGCTAGAAAATAATCCTTAGGCAATTGCGTTTTTACAAATCGATCTGTTCGGCCCGCTGTTTGAATCATCTCAATGATACCGGTAATTTTCATCTACTGCTCCAACTGTTAAAAATAGCAGCATGATACGAGAATTAAAGATAGTTGTACAAAGAAATTTATTTAGGTAGTTGAAGGCACCCCACCGCCTAATGGCGGGGGTCAGCCCTTGTTATTTGCACATCTTGAGCGCTTTGTACTTCTTGCCAAAAACTGGAAAGGTTCCCACGCTTGCCTTCTAATCCACACAAAAATCCAAATGTTTGGGTTTCAGTTAACCGAATTGGTAATCCTGCCTCAACTATCTTCATTAATTCTCCCATATAATGTGGATGGGATTCTTGAAGTCTTAACTTATGCACTAACCTTCTTTGTGGTAATTCTTTTTCAGAGACAAACCCAAATTTCTCATACAGTTTTTTGGCCGTGTCCGTGAATAATATCCAGTTTGGGATGGGACTTAATGATGGATTAGTAAATATTTGAAACATAAGCTCAAGGCCAATACCCATACGTCGATATGATTCATCAACAACCACATCCCATAATGATGCAAAGGAATCATTATTTGTAACAACTCTTGAATAACCTACAATTTCGCCACTTTTGGTCATGGCAAAGAAGCATGAAGAATGCGTTAATAATAAACTTAGTCTTTCTAAAGTTAAATGAGATTGCCAATAAGCATTTTTCTTTAAAAATGAAAGCAAATCTTCCATTTTATCTGGGGCAATGGCGCGCGTAAATTCAATATTTTCTGGTGACGTTCTCCTTTCTGGTAAAATAATCTGATTACGAACCATTATTTCATCTTCTAATCTCGTACCAACGCCACGGTCAAAATGATATTTTGCAACGATAGATTCAAAGTTTTCCGGAACATTTAGGATAAAACGAAACTCTGGCATTCTTACTAAGGTTGGAAATTTAATAAGAAATTTCACTAAAACCTCACCCAAAGACAGGTTTTGAATGAACTTATGATTGATATGCGCGTTATCTAGACTTAAGGACGTAACACAGTCAACATCGACATTATCTGTTGTTATATACGCGCGCCCTATAATTGTTTGGTAATGAAATACCCGAATGGCAATATCATCAGATTCTTTAGTGGTTTCTATGGTGTAATTATCACCCAAATCCAATATCATTTTTGAAAACATTGGTATATATCCACGGCTTTATAAGAAAATACATATACTATACCAGAGTGTTCAACTTAAAAGGAACCGATGTTTAGTTGGCGCTTGAATGCCGCTCAGTCATTATAATTATCCGTTTTAGTCACCTTCTTTTTTTGTGGTATCTTTTTCTTAATCTCGGATTGTTCTAATAACAGGTGATTATTACGACTAATTACGCTTTTGTTCAGTTCTTTCTCTGTTTCTTTACGCGCATTACCAGCAACAGCACCGCCACGTCGAGCCACTTTTTTGTTTTCAATCATGCCCTCAGGTTTTTCAGTTTTGGAGATTTCAGTCGTAACTTTTTCACCAAGCATAGTAAAAATAAGTTCCAAGTCTGTCATGTGGTCACGTAGATTAACCTTAGATTTTGAAGGCAGCTTTTTATGTTTCTTATATTCATTGGGTGTCATGCCAAATGTGGCTTTGGATATCTCTGCAGTAAGAATAGCATAATCCTTTTGACTATTTACCCCTCGCTCTTGCCATTCATCAGTTAAATTTTGACGAATCGCAATACCTCGAAGGCGTTTGTCAATCCAATCTTTAGGGTAGCCTTTTTGTTCATAAAGCTGTTTCATCCGCTCTTGGGCTAATTCGGGATTTTCAATTTCTTGTATACGTTCATAACCCACTTTAGCTAACCAGCGCTTGAAGGGTTCTGCCTTAGGCGAAGGGATAGATTGAATTATCCGAAACATCCCTTCAGTA
>Ga0075163_10010126_pt1 | contig 12342 bp, 8 predicted proteins | sample JI1023141ADNA_FD_71478 | JGI IMG/M metagenome (GOLD analysis project Ga0075163, IMG submission 71478) | Wastewater effluent complex algal communities from Wisconsin, to seasonally profile nutrient transformation and Carbon sequestration -... | ecosystem: Engineered > WWTP > Effluent > Algae...
GATCGGTGGAGGTCTACCGCCGCGCGCCGACGGCGTGGACGCTGCGCGCGGTCGCCGAGGGCGATCAGCGGGTCCAGCTCGAGCCGTTCGCCGCGGTCACGATCGATCTCGCGGCCTGGTGGGCGCCATGGTCGAAGGGCACCACGGCGTCGGAGCGGATCGCCGCGTACGGACCACCGCTCGAGCCGATCGTGTTGCGGACGCGACCGTCGCCACGACGCCCTGCCGCCGTCGGCGGGCAAGCGGCCACGCGGTAGCCACCGCCACCACCGCCAGGCGCGGGTCAGCGGGGCGCGCGGGCGGTCGGCAGCGAGGCGCGCGGCAGGACCAGGCGGACGATGCCGTCGGCGTCGCTGCGGCCGACCGCGCGGACGGCGACCGAGCCGGGCGGGTTGGGCCCGGTCATGTTGATGCACGGCTCGGGGCGGTCCTTGCGCTCGTAGATCTGGACCAGGGTGTCGGCGGCGGGGCGAGCGTCGGCGAACACGACCTGGCCGCGGACGTGGGCGGCGGCGGGCAGCACCCAGTCGCGGAGGTCGGCGCCGGGCTGCTCCTCCTCGAAGGTCCAGGCCGGCGCGCTGTCGGGCGGCGGCTCGACGTGGACGTCGTAGCGGACGTCGTCGCGGACGCCGAGGGTCGGGTCGACCCAGAGCACGAAGCCGCCGTCGGGCGCGGTGGTCGCCGACAGCGAGGGCAGGGCCCGCACCAGCGTCTTCTCGGGCGGGCTGAGATCGCAGCGGGTGCCGAGCGACAGGCTGGCGGTGACGGTGGCGCCGTCGACGCCGACGCCGCGCTCGTCGAGCACGGTGCCGCGGATCGCGGCCCGGCGGTCGAGCGGGATGGCGACGCTCGGCGACGCCGCGGCCTCGAGGGTCAGCGGCCAGCCGAACCGGGTGGCCTGCTCCGAGCCGCTGCCCGGCAGGACGTCGATCGCGTACTGGTGCGGCCGGCCGCCGCCGGCGACCGGCGCCCACAGCGCCAGCGCGGCGACGCCGTGCTCGTTGGTCGCCGCGATCACCCGGTGGACCAGGTAGAGGTCGGACGCGAGCTCCTGATCCATCCGCGCCACCACCCGGGCGCCCTCGACCAGCTCGGAGTCGCCGCCGCCGCTGGTGCCGGTCACCGACACGCCGACCGCGGTGACGGCGCCGAGCGCCGGCAGGGTCAGCGGCGGCAGGCTGACCAGCTGGGCGACCACCAGGTTGCGTCGGCGCAGGCCGGGCGCCGGCACCTCGGGCGCCGAGCCGGCCGGCGGCGGCGACACCACCAGATCGATCGGCCCGCGATCGATCGGCAGCCACAGCCGGTAGGCGCCGCTGGCGTCGACCCGGGCGATGTTGGACACCCGCTCGTAGCCGACGTTCTCGTCGCCGGTCACCGGAGCCGGCGCCTCGGCCTGGATCCGCCAGCCGGCCACGCCGTCGGGCGGCGGCCGCACCAGCGTGCCGCTGATCAGCCGCTGGTTGGCGGCCTCGGCCAGCACCAGGTTGAGGCGGACGTCGTCGCCGCCCGAGGGATCGAGCGCGACGTCGAGGCGCCGCGGCGCGATCAGCTCGGCCGGGGACGGCCGGCCGACGCCGAGCGGGACGTCCGACGGCGCGATGGTGACCTGGTAGGTGACCCGCTCGGTCGGCCGCGGCAGCACCACCTGGTAGTCGGTGCCGGTGATGGTGGCCTCGTACACCACCCGGCGATCGTCGATCGCCGAGGTCCGGGCGAAGCGGACGGTGGCCGGGACCACGAAGCTGCCGTCGCAGGCGGGCAGCTCGGCCGGGCACGGCGCGGTGATCTGGCCGCGCACCCGCACGGCCCCGGCCAGGACCAGGCGGGGCGCGCCGTCGGCGTCGCCGGTCATCCAGCCGTTGGACGAGAAGCCGAGGTCGTCGATCTCGGTCCGGGCCGCGCTGTCGACCGCGCCCGGCGACAGCACCGCGGCGAACGAGCCAGCCGGCGGATCGCCCCAGCACACGCCCTCGTCGCAGACCTCGCCGGCGCCGCCGTTGCAGTCGGCGACCGACGAGCAGGCCGGCGGGTCGCCGGCGCCCGGCGCGTCGATGCACGCGGTCAGCGCGAGCGCGCCCAGCGCCAGCCGGGTCCTCACGACGAGCCCTCGGCGCAGTTGATCTGCCACCACCAGCCCGACGACAGCCCGGGCGCCGGCACCGACCGGAACGGCGGATCGCCGCTGTCGACCGGGCTGCGATCGAAGACCTCGATCTCGAGCACGTGCGGGTTGGACTGCTGCTCGCCCTCGAGGCAGACGGTGTTGATCTCGCACAGCACGGTCCGCTGCGGCACCTCGCTCGCGCCCGGCGCCGCCAGGCACTCGACCCGGCGCGGGGACGGCATCGGCAGCCCGTAGTCGACGAAGAAGTAGAGCGTCAGCACGTCGCCGAGGTCGTTGTCGGCCACCGTGACCGCCAGCCGATCGTCGCCGATGGTGACCGAGCGCGGCCCCGGCCGGGTGAACGGGTTGCCCGAGCGATCGGCGACGCTGACGATGATCGGCGGGCTGTTGAGCGCGGTGGTGTCATCGCCCTCGGGCGACAGGTCGGGCGGCACCACGCAGGCGGCGGCGGCCAGCGGCAAGCCGACGGCCAGCGCGATCGGCGCCCCCCGCCACGCGGGCGGCAGGACGGTTCGACCACAGGTCGCGAGCACGATCGCGAGGCGATGCACGAAGCGTACCGCCGGACCGAAACCGAAAGGTTTCATGGTCATGGCGGCCACTCCCGCGCCGGCGACATGGTGCGACCGGGACATCGATGTCAGGCCCCTCCGCCGTCGCCCGGGTCGGGCACCACCTCGCCGCCGTCCTCGGCCTCCTTCTCGAGGTGGCGGAAGATGGTCCGCGGGTCGACGCCGAGGTCGCGGGCGGTCTTGGTCCGATTGCCGTTGTTGAGCGCGAGCACCTCGTTGATGTAGTCGCGCTGGAAGCGGTCCTTGGCGTCGGCGAGGTTGAGGATCTGCGGCAGGACGTCGGCGGTGAGGCCGAGGTCGTCGGGCCCGATCACCGACGACTCGCACAGCACGATCGCCTTCTTGATCCGGTTCTCGAGCTCGCGGATGTTGCCCGGCCAGGCGTGCTTGCGCATCGCCACCGAGGCGTTGGGCGAGAAGCCCTTCACCCGGGCCTCGAACTCGCGGGTGTAGCGCGACAGCAGGTAGCGGGCGATCACGACGATGTCGTCGCCGCGGGCGCGCAGCGGCGGCAGGTGGAGGTTGACGACGTTGATCCGGTAGTAGAGGTCCTCGCGGAACCGGCCGGCGATGATCTCCTTCTCGAGCTCGCGATTGGTCGCGGCCAGGATGCGGATGTCGATCGACTCCGAGCGGGTGTCGCCGACCCGGATGACCACCCGCTCCTGGATCGCGCGCAGCAGCTTGACCTGCAGCTCGAGCGGCATCTCGCCGATCTCGTCGAGGAACAGGGTGCCGCCGTCGGCCGACTGGAACTTGCCCTGCTTGTTGGCGACCGCGCCGGTGAACGCGCCCTTGACGTGACCGAACAGCTCGCTCTCGAGCAGGTTCTCGGGGATGGCGCCGCAGTTGATGGTGACGAACGGCTTGGTCGCGCGCGGCGAGCGGACGTGGATCTCGCGGGCGATCAGCTCCTTGCCGGTGCCGGTCTCGCCGGTGATGAGGACCGAGATGTCGGTCGGCGCGATCTTCTCGATCTTGCGGAACACCTGCTGCATCACCGGCGAGGTGCCGACGATCTCGCCGAACCGGACCTGCTCGAGCCGCTCGGACAGGCGGCGGTTGTCGACCTTGAGCTCGTTGACCAGGAGCGCGTTGGCGACGATCAGCGAGGCCTGGGCGGCGAACACCGTCACCACCCGCATCGTGCTCTCGGCGAACAGGTCGATGATCGAGTCGTTGCCGACGTAGATGAGGCCGATCAGCCGGCCGCGATCGAGCAGCGGCACGCAGATCACGCTGGTCAGCTTGAGCGCCATCACGCTCTTCGACCCGGCGAACTCGTCGTCGTGCATGGCGTCGGAGATGATCACCGGCCGCTTGCTGTGGACCACCTTGGCGACGATCGAGTCGGACAGCTGGCTGATCGCGTCGCTGATGTTCTCGCGCTTGAGGTTGCGGGCGACCTTGATGTCGAGGTCGTCGCCGTCCATCAGGATCAGGAAGCCCTTGTCGGCGCCGGTGATCTCGATGATCGCGTCCATCAGCGTGTCGAGCAGCTCGCCGAGGTCGCGCTGGTGGAACAGCCGTTGCGAGAACTCGTACAGCTTGGTGTAGGCGTCGAGGTCGGCGACGGTCTGGGCGGCCTCGGCCTCGACCGGCGCGACCTCGTCGATCAGGCCGAACCGCAGCTCGCACGACCCGATCACCAGCTTGTCGTCGTGGCTGAGCTTGTGCTTGCTGCGCTTCTTGCCGTTGACCACCACCTCGGCCTTCCGCTGCAGCGTGGTGATGGTGTAGGTCTGGCCGTCGAAGTGGATCGAGGCGTAGGCGTCGCCGATCAGCGGATCGGGCAGGACGACGTCGTTGTCGGGCCCCGAGCCGATCGACGTGATCTTCTTGTACAGGTGGTAGACCGAGGGCGGCCGGCCGGGGGCGGTGAGGCGGAGGGAGGGCATCAGAACTCCACGGTGAGCGACAGCGCGGCGCCGCCCGGTAGCGGGGTCGGGGCCAAGAGCCACGACGTCGGCGGGGCCTCGGGCGGGCGGGGGGCGGGGGTGACGCCGCCGGCGGTCGGCCGCTTGCGACGGAGGTCGGGCGGCAGCAGCGACTCGTCGGGGCGGCGCTGGGCCGACGGCTGGTAGTAGACCAGCGAGTCGACGATGCCCCAGGCGATCAGCGCCAGGCAGGCGGTGCCGCTGACGATCTCGTACTGCTGGAGGCGGCGGACGCTGACCGCCTCGTCCTTGGGCACGGTGCCGCTGACGCCGTAGCTGCCGACCAGGTACAGCCAGATGCCGGCCGAGGTCGCGCCGGTCAGGCCCTGGGCGACCGCGAACGCCAGGCCCTTGGTCCGCTGCCGGTTCTGGAACTGGCCGGCGCCGAACGGGATGAAGTTGACGTAGTAGCTGCGCTTCTCGACCACCACCAGGCTGGCCAGCAGCCGCTGGTAGCGGTCGCGCTCCTCGAGGATGGTGCGGCGCTCGCCGTCGAGCCGGTTGCGCTCGTTGATCACCGCCCGGGTCTCGTCGAAGAACTTGATCGCGCCCGGCGAGTACAGCACCGGATCGAGCTCGAGGTCGGCCTGCAGGTACAGCGCCTCCTCGAACTCGCGGCGGGCGATGGTCCGGTCGCCGGTCTCGTAGCTGCACACGCCGAACAGGAGGTGGGCCTCGATCAGATCCTCGACCCGGGCCAGGCGCGGCGTCGGGTAGAGCAGGTAGTTGAGCAGCGGCAGCGCGGTGGCGAAGTCGTTCTCGCGGAAGCTGGCCCGGGCGTGGTCGAGCTCCTGCGACGGCGTGTCGGCGGCGGCGGCGCGGACGCCGAGCCCGAGGTCGCCGGCGACGCCGCCGGCGAGCCCGACGGTGGCGACGGTGGCGGCGCCGAGGAGCGCGAGCGCGCGGACGACGGCGGCGGCGCGGGTCACGGGCTGCACGCGACCTCCTGGTGCTCGGCGTAACGGACCTTGATCGGCTTGCGCTCGATGTGATCGCCGCTGAACTCGACCACCACCGTCCGCGACGTCAGCGCCGAGCCGAACGGCACCACCGTCGCGACCCCGAGCCGGGCCGGTCGGTCGTCGATCCGGACCTGGACCGAGGCGTCGGCGCAGGTGGCGGTGATGAGCGCGGGCAGGAAGCCGAGCGTGATCGAGACCGCGCGGCCGGCGTCCTCGGGGCCGATGGTGCGGGTGGTCGCCTCGCAACACTCGTCGAGGCGGACCTCGACCGCCGTCAGCGACGCCGGCGCCGGCACGGTCAGCCGGCCGCCGGTCGCCGGCTGCCAGGCGCCGCCGCCGATCCGGACCAGGGCGTTGGGCGGCGAGACCTTGAGGGTGACGACGCCGATCACCGCGGCGTCGACCCGGCCGGCGTCGATCCGGCCGGGCACCGGCTCGCGGACGCGGGCGTCGGTGGCGACCGCGGCCTCGCGGGCGTCGGGCGGCGGCGGCGGCCCGCCGGCGTCGATCGGCGGTGGCGCGGCGGCGTCGACGATCATCGCCACCGGCGCGGCGTCGGGCGTCGGCGCCGCGCCGTCGACGCCGACCAGCGCGATCAGGCCGGCGTCGGCGCCGCCGACCAGGCGCGGGCCGCGGTCGAGCATCCGGCGCACGCCCCAGGCGCCGCCGCCCGCCGCCGCCGCCAGCGCCACCGCGGTCGCGCCCCGTCGCCAGCGCTGGCCGCGCTCGAGGCTGCGCATCAGCTCGAGGGCGCCGGCGTGGGCCGGATCGATGGTCAGCACCCGGTCGAGCAGCTCGAGGGCGCCGGCGCGATCGCGGGCGACCTCGACCCGGGCCCGCCGCACCAGGTGGTCGGTGAGCCGGGCCGCCAGCGCCAGCTCGTAGCCGACCGGGTTGGCGAAGTAGCGGGCCAGCTCGTCCTTGTCGGCGGCCAGGCCGGAGCCGGCCAGGTAGCCCTCGAGGTCGGCAAGCATCGCGCCGACGGTCGGGTAGCGCGCGTCGGGCTCGGCGGCCATCGCCCGGAGGATGATCTTGCCGAGCTGGTTGCCGATGCGCGGGTTGGCCTGGCGCGGATCGACGAACTTGCAGTCGGCGATCCGCTTCAAGATCTCGTGCGGGTTCTTGCCCTCGAACGGCAGCTTGCCGACGGTGAGCTGGTACAGGACGATGCCGGTCGCGAACACGTCGGTGCGGAAGTCGAGCTGCTGGCCGAGGACGTGCTCGGGCGACATGTACGCCGGCGAACCGAGCAACTGGCCGGTCACCGTCATCCGCTGAGCGTCGAGCATCTGCGAGATGCCGAAGTCGGTCAGCTTGACCACGCCGTCGGACCGGATCATCACGTTCTCCGGCTTGACGTCGCGGTGGAGCACGCCGTGGCCGTGGGCGTGGCCCAGCGCGCGACAGATCTGGGCGACGATCAGCGCGCCGACCTCGGCGAACCGGGGCTGGTGGTCGGTGATCGCCTGCTTGAGGGTCGCGCCGTCGATGAACTCGGTGACGATGTAGCTCTCGGCCGAGTCGCGGCCGGAGTAGGCGAAGATCTCGAGGATGTTCTCGTGGTGGAGCTTGGCCACCGCGTGGGCCTCGCGCTCGAAGCGGTCGCGGGCCTCGGGGTGCTCGGCGAGGTGGCGGTGGAGGACCTTGACCGCGACGTGGCGGCGCAGGCTGCGATCGAGCCCGCGATACACGACCGCCATCCCGCCCTGGCCGACTCGCTCCAGCAGCTCGTACTTGTCGAGGACCTGTCCGACGTCGATCACGGGAGCGGGGCGACCCCTGACGAGCGTGTCACGGTCTTGGGCCCGGGAGGAAGGACTGGCCCAGGAGGTCGGGGGTTGCCCAACCGTGCGCATCGTAGGCGGGTTTGGCCAGGCGCCGCAACCGGGCCAGGACAGCGACGTCAGGGGGGGCCTGCTGCTAGGATGGGGTGTGCGCCGGGTCGTGCTCGCGATCGTGCTGGGCTGGGCGGGCCCGGCGGTGGCGGGGCCGTCGGGCTTCCGGCTGTCGGAGCTGGCGACCGCGTCGGCGACCGGTGACCCGGCGGCGCGCTACGTCGAGCTCGAGGCGACGGTGGAGGGCTGCGTGTTCCCGTCGACCGAGGTGGTTGCCTACAGCGCCACCGGGGTCGCGATGGGGCGGGCGTCGCCGTTCGCGGCCACCACCTGCTTCGCGGCCGGCACCTACCTCCTGCTGGCGACCCCGGCGGCGCAGACCGCGTTCATGACCGCGGCCGACGCCGCCCTGGTGCCGGCGCTGCCGGGCGCGGCCGGGCAGCTCTGCCTGGTCAGCTCGACCACCCGCTACGACTGCGTGCGGTGGGGCGCGATCGCGACGCCGGTCCACGACCTGTTCGCGCCCGGCGACGACACGAGCGCGCTGCCGCCGCCGGGCGGCCTGGCCCTGGCCCGGGTCGCCGACGACGGCGTGATCGCGACCGACTGGCGGGTCGAGACCCCGACCCCGCGCGGGCCCAACGACGGCACGCCGTGGGATCCGGCCGACGCCGGCACCGACGCGCCGCCGGCGATCGACGCCGGGGTCGACGCCCGGCCGCCACGCCCCGACGGCGGCGGCGGCGCGACCGACGCCGCGGTGATCGACGGCGAGCCGCAGAGCTTCCTCGATCTCGATCCCGGCGGGGGCGCGGCGTGCGGCTGCCGGACCGGGGTCGACGGCGGCGGCGCGCTGCCGCTCGCGCTCGCGGCGCTGCTGCTCGGTCGTCGTCGGCGGCGGGGCTGACCGGCGGTCGCGATCAGCGATCGTCGGCGTCGGCGGGCGCTTCGTCGTCGGCTTCGGGGTCGGCGTCGGCCGCGCTGGTCGCGGCCGGGTCGCGCGCCGGCTCGTCGTCGACGGTGGCGGCGGCGACCACCGGGGCGTCGGCCGCAGCGTCGGGCCGGGTGGGCGCGCTGGGCGCGGCGGGCGCGGCGGGCGCGGTGGCGGCCAGGTAGCGATCGAGGATCGCGACCACCGCCTCGTGGCCGGCCCGGATGGTCCGCTTGCGCGCCGGATCGTGGCCGTTGGTGACCAGCGAGAAGGCGATCCGGCGATCGCCGGTGGTCAGCAGGCCCGACAGCGCGATCGCGTTGGACAACGTGCCGGTCTTGCCGATCACCCGGCCGCGCAGCCCGCCGGCGCGGAAGCGCGCCCGCAGCGTGCCGTCGACGCCGCCGATCGACAGCGAGCGGGTGAAGGCGCGGGCGCAGGCGGCGATCCGGGCCGGGTCCCCGTCGGCGTGGGCGGTCAGGCCGGCGGCGGTCCGGATCACGTCGACGAGCTGGCGGGCGGTGAGCTCGGTCCGGTGCGACAGCCCCGAGCCGGTGTCGACCAGGGCGTCGGCGCGGTGGATGCCGGCCCGGCGATCGAGCCAGCCGTACATCGCGTCGACGCCGTGGGCGATCGACGGGGTCTCGTCGGCGCCAGCGAGCGCGGCGGTCGCGATCACCCGGTCGGACAGCCAGTTGATGCTGCGCTTGTTGACCTGGGCGACGATGTCGGCGAGCGCGGCCGACTGGTGCTCGCCGAGCGCGACCGGCAGCCGGCCGACCGCGGCCAGGCCGTCGACGTAGGCCGGCAGCTCGCGGACCGCGACGTCGCCCTCGACCTCGACGCCGGCCCGGCCGAGGGCGGCGCGCAGGACGTGGGCGGCGTGGAGCGCGCGCTCCTTGGTGTAGACCGTCTCGACGCTGCGCTTGCCCTTGCCGATCATGCCGCGGACGGTCACGACCAGTCGCTGGCGGCCGTCGGGCCGGGTGGTCATCGCGCTGGTGACGGTCAGCCCGCGCTTGACCTTGGCCCGCTTGCCGGTGACCGCCTCGTTGCGGAGCTCGACGAAGTCGTAGGCCGGCTGGACGTCGATGTGAGGGGCGGCGCCGGGCGCGCCGGCGGTGACCTCGAGGCCGATCCGCGACCGGTACAGGCCGTCGCGGGTCGCCACCGCGCCGACCACGACGTCGCCGGTGATGCGGGTGACGCCGGTCGCCGCGACCTGCCGGGCCAGGTCGTCGAGGCCGTCGACGCCGAGGGTGGGATCGTAGCTGCCGTGGAGGTAGACGTCGCCGGCGATGGCGCCGGTGGCGTCGGCGCCCGGGCCGAGCAGGCGGGTGCGGTAGCGGAAGTCGGGCCCGAGCAGATCGAGCGCGGCCGCGGTCGCGATCATCTTGACGTTCGAGGCCGGGTTGAGCCGCTCGTCGGGCCGGAGCGAGAACAGCTCGCGACCGGTGTCGGCGTCGACGACGTAGATCGCGGTGGTGCCGGTGCGGAGCTGGCCGCGCAGCACGGCGTCGATCGCGGCGGCGGCGACGGCGGCCTCGCCGCTGGCCCGGCGCGGGCCGGCGGTCTCGTCGCGGCCGGGGTCGCGCCCCGGGTCACGGCCGACGTCGGGCCCGATCGCGACCCGGGCGACCGTCGGCGGGGCCAGGCGGGGCCGCTTGCGCGCGGCCGCCGGCTCGGCGCGGCCCCGGGCGGCGACCACCGTCGGGCGATGGCCGCGGCGGTGGCGGGCCTCGGCGGCGGCGTCGACCGGGACGGCGGCGGTCAGGCCGAGCCCGAGGCCGAGCGCGGCGATCCAGCGGCTCCAGCGGCCGCGGATCACGGGCGCCGCGAGCACGGGCCCGCGGACCATGGCGGTGACGGGCGGCGCGGGGCGGCGAGGGCTCGGCATCACGGACACCTCAGCATGACGTAGGTGGCCCCCCGTCCGCCATCGGAAGGTGCGGCCGGGGCGAAGGCGTGGACCAGACCGGAGGCGCGGCCGACCAGGGCGGCGACCACCAGATCGCGGAGGATGGCGGCCCCGCCCGAGTGCAGGCCCTGACCGTGGACGATCAGGACGCAGCGCCGCCGCTGGCGCGCCGCCTCGACGAGGAACTGGTCGAGCGCGGGCTCGGCCTCGGCGCCCGACTTGCCGTGGAGATCGAGGGTGGCCTCGGGCCGGACCTGGCCGCCGCGCAGGAGCGCGACCTGGGCCCGGTTGACCCCGCCGGCCCGGCCGGTGACCAGGCCGTCGTCGCCCTCGACGGTGAGGGCGGCGGTCGGCGGCAGCGGCTCGCGGCGGGGCAGGACCTGGTTGCGCGGCGGCTCGAGGCGGACGCGATCGCGGGCCGCGAGCGGGGTGACCCCGGCCGCAGCCTCGATGAACATCGCCTCGTCCTCGGGGCTGACCCGCGGTCGCGGCGGTCGCGGTACCTTGGGCCTGGCCACTCCTGAGTTGTACGAGAGCGATCGCGCGGGGCCAAGAAAAGCGCGGCCCGGTCCACGACCGGCGTCACATCGCCGCGACCCGGGCGGCGCCGGCGGGAGGTCGACCGCCGGCGGCTTGCCCCGTCGGCCCGCGCCGTAGGAAGGTCCCGGCCCGCATGTCGTTCGCCACCGCGCCGATCGCCCATCCCCGGGTCGCCTACTTCTGCATGGAGTACGGGCTCGATCCGTCGTTCACGATCTACGCCGGTGGCCTCGGCGTCCTGGCCGGCGACTACATGAAGTCGGCCGGCGATCTGCGCCTGCCGGTGATCGGCCTCGGCCTGCTGTGGGACGAGGGCTACGTCGAGCAACGGGTCGGCGACGACGGCCACCCGGTCGATCACTACCCGCGCACCAGCCGCGACGGCCTCGAGCCGGTCGGCGTCGAGGTCGAGGTCTACGTCCGCGGCCAGCGGGTGCTGCTGCGCGCGTTCCGGGTCCGCCGCTTCCTCCACGGCGAGCTGTACCTGCTCGAGCCCGAGCGGGTCGAGGATCGCTGGATCACCCAGCGGCTGTACGGCGGCGGCGAGGAGGACCGGCTGGCCCAGGAGATCGTGCTCGGCGTCGGCGGGGTCCGGCTGCTGCGCGCCCTCGCGATCGAGCCCGACGTCTATCACTTCAACGAGGGCCACGCGGTGTTCGCCGGGCTCGAGCTCCTGCGCGAGAGCCGGTTCGGCGGCAGCAGCCTGCCCGAGCGCATCGCCCGGCTGCGACCGCACGTGGTGTTCACCACCCACACCCTGGTCGCCGCCGGCAACGAGGTCCACGCCCTCGACGTCATCCGGCGGGTCGACGCCGACCTCGGCTTCACCGACGCCGAGCTGACCGCGATCGGCGGCGCCCCGTTCTCGATGACGGTGGCCGGCCTGCGGCTGGCGCGGATCGCCAACGCGGTCGCGCAGCTCCACGGCGAGACCGCGCGGGCGATGTGGCACGGCGTCAGCGGCGCGGCGCCGATCATCGCCATCACCAACGGCGTCCACGCCCCGACCTGGCAGGACGCGCGGGTGCGGGCGGCGCTGGCGCCCGGCCGCGCGGACGACGACGCCGCCGAGCGGCTGTGGGCGGCGCACCTGGCGATGAAGCAGGAGCTGATCGATCTGGTCGCCCAGCGGACCGGCGCGCGGCTGGCGATCGATCGGCTGACCATCGGCTTCGCCCGGCGGATGGCCGGCTACAAGCGCGCCGATCTGGTGCTCGGCGATCCGGCGCGCCTGACCGCGCTGCTCGACGCCGGGGTCCAGCTCGTGTTCTCGGGCAAGGCCCACCCCCGTGACGCCGGCGGCAAGGCGACCGTGACCCGGCTGACCGCGGCGGCGCGGCGGTGGCCGGGCCAGATCGTCTTCCTCGACAACTACGACCTGGCGGTGGGCGCGGCGCTGACCCGCGGCTGCGACGTCTGGCTCAACAACCCGCGCCGGCCGCTCGAGGCGTCGGGCACCTCGGGGATGAAGGCGGCGATGAACGGCGTGCTCAACCTCAGCATCCTCGACGGCTGGTGG
>Ga0075163_10010128_pt1 | contig 12340 bp, 11 predicted proteins | sample JI1023141ADNA_FD_71478 | JGI IMG/M metagenome (GOLD analysis project Ga0075163, IMG submission 71478) | Wastewater effluent complex algal communities from Wisconsin, to seasonally profile nutrient transformation and Carbon sequestration -... | ecosystem: Engineered > WWTP > Effluent > Algae...
AATGACGCCGGCCGAACACTGCTGTCAGCCGGCAAGCGCGACCTACAGTTTGCCGGGGACAACAACGGCTCTCCCGCACTCTCCGGACGTGTCGCACTGCAACAGCGGCGGCTTGGCGAGATCGGCGTCTCCCACTATGGCGCGGTGTACAACACATTCAAATCCGAAGGTGAGACGCTCGATGCGCAGCGCCGGCTCTCGATCACCGCCGTCGACTTCAACACCGTGCTGCGGGCGATCAGCATCCGTGGTGAGTTTGCGGTCACGCGAGTCGACGTACCAGCCGATCTGGCGGAGCTGTTTGGTGCGCGGCAGTGGGGCGGGCACGTCGACGTGGTCGTCCCGGTGTGGCGGACGCGCGTGCTGGGCCTGCAGAATGCGACGCTCAGTGCCGCGCTACGACTGGAGCATGTCGACTACAACGTCGGCAGGTTTAGCTCCACTGGACAACGGATCTTCGACGAGGTGACCGCCATCGTGCCGGGACTCAGCTTTCGCCCAACCGCGGGTACGGTCTTCAAGGCGAATTACCGCCGACACTGGACGCGTGATTTGCTGGGAAACCCAACGACGCGAATGGGCGGCTACCAAGTGGGATTCGCCACGTATTTCTGACATCTTGGGGAAGCGCGATGGCTCGGCGGGTGCCGACGGAGAACGAGCTCTCCGCCGCGGCGGAGGACTGTCTCAAAGCGATCCACAAATTCGCGGGTCATGATGGCGCGGCTGCGATCCACGAACTCGCGCTGCATCTTGGCCTGGCGCGAGCAAGCGTGAGCGGGATGCTTCAGCGATTGGCGGAAGCAGGACTGGCCGTCCGCCAGTCAGACCACCGGGTGCAGCTGACAGCGGAGGGTCAACGAGTAGCTCTCCGCACGCTCCGCCGACACAACATTCTCTCCTGCTATCTCAGCGCGGTACTCAAGTTTTCTCGCGAGGATGCAGAGCACGAGGCAGAGCGACTGGAACACGCAGCGTCGGACGATGTGATCGACCGCATGGCGGCGTCGCTGAGATCTGCACATCGTGATCCGTCTGGTACTTCAGTACCGCCGCTGGCCGTGGCGCTCGCGCAACCCGAGGGTTCGACGCTCAAGCCTGAACGCTGATCGTGGCCGAGACCAGCGCCGCGTACTGTTCGTCGGTCGCCGAGGAGGGGGTCTACCGTTGGACTCGCAATCCGATGTACGTGGGCTTCGTGACCATTGCGGCCGGCGCGGCGGTGGCTTCGGGTTTGCCTCTCGCGCTGCTCGGGCCGGGAGTGCTTACGGCATACCTGGATCGCGTGGAGATCCCGACGGACGAGACGGCCCTGCGGGCGCGATTTGGTGCCCCGTTTGAGTCCTACGCTCGGACGGGTGAACCGTTGGTTGGGTCGCCGCAGGTCCACTCGCATCGACGTCGTCTGATGTTTCGGTGTAGCTCTACGCGGCTGTCGCAACTGACACGTTGTCGAGGTGCCGCGCGATGATTCAGCGGTGGCGCCGTCCTCTATGCTGGTCGCGGCCAGTACATGATCACACCAACGCCAATGAGACAGATCGCGGCGCCCGCCACGGTGGCCGCATCTGGTTTGATCCCGTCGACGCGCCATCCCCACAGTACGGACATCACGACGAACACGCCGCCATAGGCCGCGTAGACCCGCCCGAAGTCGAAGCCCGCTGGTTGCAACGTCGGCAACACGCCGTACAGGAAGAGCAGCAGTCCGCCAAGGGCGCCGAGCCACACACTGCGGTCGTTCCGAAGCCAGAGCCAGACCAGGTAGCCACCACCAATCTCCATCAAGCCGGCTACAAGAAACAGTACGAGCGATTGAAGAATGCGCATGGCTGGAGTCCAAGGCTGAACAGAATCGAGCGCGCGATCCGCTGCTCGGCTCAACGTCCCAAGGTTAGTTCCCGCCGTGCGTCGCGCACAATGCTCCACGCGGATTGCAGGAACAGCGCGGCGATAACGAATGCAACCACCAAGTCCGGCCACGGCGACGCAGTCCACGCGACGAGCGACGCGGCGACAAGGACCGCCAAATTGCCGAGGGCGTCGTTGCGCGAGAATAGCCAGATGGCTCGTGCGTTGGCGTCGCCGGTGCGGTGCGGGATGAGCACGAGTGCCGCCGCGACGTTCACAGCGAGCGCCACGGCGCCGAGGATGCCCATCATCTCGGCCTCGGGTTGCTGCTGCACCAGCACGCGATGGATGGTGCTGCCTACGACGCCGACGCCGAGGGCGCCAAGGAACAGCCCCTGCGCAAGCGCGACACGCGCTCGGCGATGCAGTGGCCACGCGAGTGCCAGCAAGCCGACGAAGCTGATCACGCCATCGCCAAGAAAGTCCAGCGCGTCGGCCTTCAGTGCCTGGGAGTCCGAGAGGAATCCGCCGACCGCTTCGACGATTCCGTACCCGACGTTCAGCACCACGACGATCCAAAGGGCGCGCCGGTATGTGCGGTTGATCTGTGGTGGAGTAGTTGCTGGTCGCAACGTAAAGCCCGCCGCCGAAGCCGACTGCTCTGCATGCTGCAAGACGACGGGACCCGACGTGGTCACCGTGAGCAGTCCCGTGGCGACCGACACCGTCACGGTCTCTATCCCGGGCACGGCGCGCAGCACCTTTGCCAACTTCGCCGCGTCGTCCGCGCAATCCATCCCGACCACACGGTACTTCGCACTCGACCGACCAGCGTCGTTCATCGCGACGCGGCTGTAGTGGCGGGAACGCGAGGTGATTCGCCCACGTGGATCAGCCCTTCGGAAATCAGCCGTCCTACGTGTTCATCATCGAGGCTGTAGTACGCGATCTTACCAGCCTTCCGGTAGCGCACGAGCCTCAGTTGGCGCAGCGTCCGGAGTGAGTGCGAGACAGCGGATTCCGAGACACCGGTGAGCGTCGCCAAGTCGCACACGCATAGCTCCACTGCGGCCAGCGCGGTCAGAATTCGCAGACGCGTCGGGTCGCCAAGTGCCCGAAACATCTCAGCAAGTGTGGCGAGCGTGGCGCGCGCCGGTGCAAGGCGGAGGGCCCGTTCCACCTTTTCCAGGTCGACACAGGCGACCTCGCAGAGATCCGGCGCGCCGGAGATCGGCTGTGCGCCGGCAACATCGCCAGCAGGTATGCTCTCCTCCGGCGTCGACGCGGTTGCGGTGGCCGTCGATGGGCGTCGGGTGGAGGAGCGGGATTGCGCGCCGGTCATGGAAGTCGTAAGTTCGTTGAACATCTGAACAGGTCTTCAGGTATCTGAAGGATATCGCTGACCTGGTCTGCGGGCAATCGCGGAGTTATCCGCTTCGCGCGATTGCGATTGGAAGTCCGCCACCTTCGCTGCGCATGCTTCGTACTCTACGCCGCACGTCACTGGCTCCAACGCTGCGCCGCCTCATCGCGGTGCTGTTCGGGCTGTGCCTGAGTGCCGCGTTCGCGGAGCCGATGATCGCTGACCAGTGCGACGAAGTGACGACGCAGTTGACGACCGTCGTGAGCGCGGGGAGCGGTGTCATGCAGAAGGTCGCTTTAGACGCCAACTCCGAATCGCCACGTGATGGGACAACGGTTCCGGATGGGCATACGCTGCACCTGTGTCACTGCGCTCACGCCCACGCGAGCACGCTGACGACTCGACACACCATGTCCGACCGGGTGCGGGCCGTGGTGGTGCTGATGGCAAGTCGGTCAGACCGCCGTCCCCAGAGCGTGACTGGTGAGCCGCCGCTGCGCCCTCCTCGAGTGCTGGCCGCCTAACCGCGTCATCAGCCTCTTCGCGCTCCTGTAGCGCCCTCGTAGCGAGCTGCTGACGCGCCTTCGCGTCCTTACCACACCCGTGCGAGTCGCACGTGGCCTGTGGTCTCGCTTCCTCGGGGAACCCATGACATCTGTACCACCAAACGGCCACGCGTGGGTCGTTGCGAACGCCCTTTGCGCACCACGGTTTGTGCTGCGACGGCTCGCGCAACTGTTCGCGATTTCTGCGCTCTTTTCGCCCGATCCAATATCTGCTCAGCCGGCCACGGACTCGGTTCGCTTCGGTCTTGCACTGGACAGTGCCCGCGTGCGCGGCGCGCTCGAACGCCTGCGCACCTCGGCGGTCGCCAACAGTCCCGCCTTGCGTGCCGCGCGGGCCAATGTGGAGTTGGCAACGGCACGTGCGGCCGCCGCAGGCGCCATTGCCCCCGCCTTCTTTTCCGCTGGCCTCTCGGAAGCGCCGGCGAGCAATCTCGACCAGGGGAATCTCCGATTCGAGGTTGGCCGCGATCTCATGACCGGACGGCGTCGCCAAGCGGAGCGAAGACTCGCCGATATTGACGTGCAGGAGGCTGCCGTCGAGGTATCGCTCGCCGAGCGCCGCGTAGACGGGCTGATTCTGCGAGACGTGCTGGGGGCGGCTGGCGCGCGTCGTATTGCCCTGCGACTCGCCGCAGAGGACGCGTTGCTCGCCGGTGCCGAAGAAGGCGTGCGCGGCCGCTTCGGTGTCGGACAGGCGAGGTATGTCGACGTACTGCGTGTTCGGACCGAACGGCTTCGAGTTCAGGCGGACCGTAGTGCCACTATCGCCGAAGCCCGCGCCTCGCGCGCCAATCTGGCCGCCGTGCTGATAGGAAGTGAAGCGATAACCACCTTGGACGCTGCCATCGATACCATCGCCGGCGACGGACTGGATCAGGCATGGCGTTCGGTGCTGCCGGCACTGCCGTCGTTGGATTCACTGATTGCGCAGTCTGACGTGGCAAGGATGGCCGAGGTTGGCGCAGCCCGTACTGCCGCCGCTCGTGCGTTGCTACTCGCTGCACAGCGTCCGCAGCTCAGCGCGTATGCCGGTATTCAGCGAATCGGTCAAGCGAACAATGGGCCGACACTGGGCCCCTCCTTCGGCGTCACTGTGTCGATGCCGTTCACTGCCGCGCGTAGCAACCGGCTGGCATTGGCGGCGGCGACACAATCCAGCGCGACCGCCAGAATTGCGCGAGATGCCAGTCTGAGCGAAACCCGTGGCCGTCTGGATGCGGCGCGCGAGCGATACCTCGCGGCTCGGGAGCGGCTCGAGACGTTCGACGCCGCTTTGCTCAGAGGTGCGCGGGATGAGCGCGAGAGTGCACTCGCGGCTTACCGCACCGGCAGTCTTTCGCTCATCGAACTGTTGGACTTCGAGCGTGCGTTATCGCGCGCTGAGATCGAGCGCAACCGTGCACTCATCGACGCTGCCGACGCGTGGGCGGACCTTCTTGGCGCTGACGAGCGCAGCGACCAGCGCCGCGAACAACGTCTCGACGGTGATTCCACTTCTCCGATCAACGGACGCTGACCTATGACAATTCTGATGCCACAGTCGCACACGCGCCGCGAGCCGCGCCCGAGCGCCAACTCGCACCGTCTGCAGCAGGCCCTCACTCTTTTCCTTTTGCTCGCGCTGATGGGCAGCGCGGCGTGTAGCGACGAGGCTCCCGCTTCCGCCGCACGCGCAACGTCCGCGCAAGCGGAGCCAGGCGCGCGCGAGCCATTGGCTGACGAAGCCGGCGAGGCGCATGGCGACGAGCATGGGCCGTCCGACAGGGTGACGCTGACTGAGGCTGCGTTCCGTACGGCGCAGATCGAGGTGCTCCCGGTACTTTCCGCCGCTGCGGTTGACGCGGCGAATGGGCTCGAAGTGCCGGGGCAGGTGGAGCTCGATCCGCGCCGGGTAGCACTCGTTTCCTCGCGTATCGCTGGACGCCTTGAGCGTCTGTCCGTTGTCGAAGGGGACCGCGTGAGCGCCGGCCAATCCGTTGGCGCGCTGTTCAGCCCGGAGTATCTCACCGCGCAGCTCGATCTGACGCAGGCGACTCGCCGCGTGGAGGTGCTTTCTGGAACCACCGACGAGACCGGCGCGCGCGCACTTGCCGACGCTGCTCGGCGTCGCCTGCGCCTCATTGGAGCGAGCGAGGCGGAAATTGCTCGCGCGGCCGCCGGCGGCGAGCCGGCGAGCACGATGTCGCTTCGATCCTCAATCGGCGGCAGCGTGGTCGAGGCGCATGTCTTACCCGGAGCCGCTGTCGAGGCGGGTGCCCCAGTATTCACCGTCGCGGATCTCTCGGTGATTGATGTCGTGGCCGAAGTCCCCGAGCGCAATCTTCCGCAAGTGCGGACGGGACAGCGCGCCACGATCAGCATTGCCGCATTTCCGAACTTGCGATTTGAGGGCCACGTGGAGCGACTTCGCGACGCACTCAACGCAGAGACGCGCACGTTGCAAGCGGTTATCCATGTACCGAACGGCAGCCGCCGTTTGCGGCCCGGTATGTTCGCGACCGTACGACTTGATGTGCCCGCTACACCCACCTCGCGCGGAGATGGTGCCCGTACGCTTACGATCCCGGAGAGTGCCATCGTCACGGATGGTGAGCGCCGCTTCGTCTTCGTCGAAACAGGGCTCCGGTCGTACGAGCGTCGTGAGGTCCGCACGATGCCGCTGGCTCCGCCCGGCTCGAGTACGCAGCGCACGGCGACGGTGATCGTGCAGGACGGCCTTCGCGCCGGCGAGCGCGTCGTCGTCCGCGGCGCCTTCACGCTCAAGAGTGAACTCGCGAAGGCGTCGTTGAGTGATGAGCACTGAGATGAGAAATCATTCCGAATCTCCGGGTAACGAGTCCGATTCACCGGACGGCGTCGTCGAGCGGATCGTGGCGTGGTCAGTCCAGCAGCGCCTCACCGTGCTTGTGATGGTATTGGCGGTTGCTGCGGCCGGTGTCTGGGCATTGCGGACGCTCCGCGTCGACGCGTTTCCCGATCTCACCGATGCGCAAGTGCAGGTCCTCATCGAGGCTCCTGGTTTATCGCCGGTCGAGGTTGAGCGACTTACGACGTTTCCCATCGAGGTGGCGATGAACGGCCTGCCCGACGTGACGCTCGTCCGCTCGGTCAGCAAGTACGGGTTTGCTGCTGTCACGGTGGTCTTCGAGGACGGCGTCGACATCCAGCGCGCTCGCACCCTGGTGAGCGAGCGGCTGCAAAGCGTGCGCGAAGCACTGCCCACCGGTGCGGACGCCACGCTTGGCCCACTGTCGGCGGCCAACAGCGAGATCTACATGTACACCGTTGAGCATGCGGACGCCGGAAAGGCAGGTGATACACTCGATATGCGCGCGTTACGGACGCTTCAGGATCGCGTGATTCGTCCACAGCTTCGTACCGTTTCCGGCGTGACGGAGGTCAACAGCTTCGGCGGTGAGGTTCGGCAAGCACAGGTCGTGGTGCGACCGGAGCGATTGGTCAGCTTCGGTCTGACGTTGCACGATGTCGTCGAGGCCGTGGAATCCAACAATGCCGTGGCGGCCGGTGGCTACCTCGAGCACCGCGACGAGCAGTACATCCTGCGGGGACTCGGTGCCGCCGCCACCCTCGACGATCTGCGGAATACCGTTATCCGCGCCAGCAGCGCCGGTGTACCGGTGTTGATCGGTGACGTAGCCGACGTGCGGTACGGTGCCGAGCTCCGTCAGGGAGCGGTGTCACACGATGGACGCGGCGAAGTTGTCAGTGGCATTGTCATGATGCTTCGCGGCGAGAATGGACGAGAGGTCGTGGAGCGCGTTCGTGCCAGAGTTGAGGATATCAATCGTTCGCTGCCGCCGGGCGTCAAGGTCATTCCGTATTACGATCAAACGGACCTGGTCGCGGGGACGCTTCGCACCGTGCGTACGAACTTGGTTGAGGGCGGGTTGCTCGTCATCGCGGTACTCCTCCTCTTCCTCGGAAACGTGCGCGCCGCACTCCTCGTGGCCGTCACAATTCCGTTGTCGCTGCTCTGCGCATTTCTTGGCATGCGCTGGCTCGGACTTTCGGCGAACCTCATGAGTTTGGGCGCCATCGACTTCGGCATGATCGTCGACGGGTCCGTGGTTATGACAGAGCACTTCGTGCGCACGCTGCACGGTGACGAAGAGGCTGGAAAGCTGCCATCCACCCGTGAAGGCATGGCCGCGCGGTTGGTGTCGGCGGCTCGCGAGGTTGCTCGCCCCATCGCGTTCGGCGTGCTGATCATCATGCTGGTCTATGTGCCTATCCTCAGTTTGCAGGGATTGGAGGCTCGCATGTTCCGCCCTATGGCGATCACCGTCGCCATCGCGTTGTTCGGCAGCTTGCTGCTCGCGCTGTGCTTTATCCCCGCCGCGAGCACGTGGGTGTTTCAACGCGGCGCGCGAGAATCAAAGATCGCGCAACGAATGGAGCGCGTGCTCGACGCCCGATATGCGCGAGCGTTGGCGGTGGTCGCCAAGCGACCGATGGCGACGGTACTCACGGCGCTATCAATCCTGGTTGCCACGCTCTTCGTCGTACCTCGACTTGGCACCGAATTCCTTCCGCAGCTCGATGAAGGATCACTCCTGATCGCCGCCACGAAGGACCCCACGATCTCGTTGTCGCGCTCAGTCGCGATGCAGGATGCGCTGGAGCGCACCGTCCGGGAGTCGCCCGAGGTCACGACGGTCGTTAGTCGCGTCGGTCGCGCCGAGATCGGGAGTGATCCGATGGGCGTGAACCAAGCCGATGTGTTTGTGATGCTCAAGCCGCGCGACCAATGGCGGCCGGGGCTCACGAAAGACTCGCTCGAACGCGAGATCACGGAACGGCTTGAGGAAGGGGTTCCCGGTATCGCCATCGGTGTGACGCAGCCGATGCAGATGCGGCTCGATGAGCTGATTTCCGGGGTGCGCGCTGATCTCGCCATCAAGATTTTCGGCGACGATCCCATCGTGACGCGTGCGGTGGCGGAGCAGGTCGCTGGTGTCGTGCGGAGCGTACCGGGCGCCGACGAGGTACAAATCGAACAGACGGCGGGACAAGGCTATCTCAACGTCCGTCTCGACCGCGCCGCCATGGCGCGCTTCGGCATCCCGATGGCAGAAGTCCAAGAGGCGCTGGAAACTGCCGTTGGTGGCCGGCCGGTCTCACAGCTGGTCGAAGGCAGCTATGCCGTTGATGTAGCGGTCTACTATCCGGAAGCATTGCGCACGTCACCCGAGGCCATCGGCGCGATCACGGTACCGGCTCCCGTTGGCGGCGCGTCCGGCGGGGCGCGGATCGCGCTCTCGCAGATCGCCGATATCCGGCTTGAGAACGGCCCCGTTCAAGTGAGCCGCGAGCGGGCACAGCGCTACACGCTCGTGCAGTCGAACGTGGCCGGGCGTGACCTCGGTGGATTCGCCACCGACGTGCGGCGCGCCGTTGAATCCGGGGTAAAGGTGCCGCCAGCGGTCTTCGTCACTTACGGCGGTGCCTTCGAGAATCAGCAGCGCGCCATGGCACGACTGCAGGTGGTCGTGCCGCTCTCGATATTCCTGATTGCACTCCTCCTCTGGGCGTCGCTTCGGTCGTGGTGGATGGCGGGGTTGGTGCTCGTGAATCTCCCGTTTGCCGCGGTCGGCGGAGTGCTCGCATTGTGGTCGCGCGGGCTCCATCTCTCGGTGTCGGCGAGCATCGGCTTCATTGCGCTGTTCGGCGTGGCCGTACTCAATGGCCTCGTGCTGCTGACGACCGTGCAACGCGCTCGCGCGCGCGGAGCTTCTCCGAGCGATGCTGCCATCGGTGGTGCCCGTGAGCGCCTACGGCCGGTGCTCATGACGGCGTTGGTGGCGAGCCTCGGCTTCGTGCCCGTGGCATTGTCACACGGCACCGGTGCGGAAGTTCAGCGTCCGCTTGCTACCGTGGTGATCGGTGGGCTCGTGACGTCGACCCTGCTGACCCTGCTGGTGCTGCCCACACTCTACGCGTGGATCGAAGGATGGCGTAGCCGACGCGCCGCGCGCGACGCAGACCGTGCCCTCGATCCGAACCTCGCATTCTCCGGGCGCGCCACATGATCGACGACATTTCCGAGGGGTCATCTCGCGTGCCGCCCGAACGTGGTCACTTGCACTTTCCGCTGCGTGGCCTGGCGAGCACAGGGGCAGAGCGGGCGGTCAAAGATGCGTTGGCCGGCATGAAGGGGATTCTGCGCGTCGAAGTCTCCAATGTCATGGCGGTCGCGGAAATTGAGTTTGATGAGCGCATCGTCAGCGCCGCCGAAGTGCGGGCACGACTTGCCCAAGCGGGTCGTCAGCCACCGAAGTCTTTGCCGGACAAAGGGCCGTGACCACCATCTTGTCGTTGCTCACCAGCGCGATGCGCGCAGCGGCGGTGGTGTATAGTGTAGCCCTCGTCGCGGGATGTCAGGCTGATCCCGGGCAAGGGGGACGCGCCAGCCGAGAATGGATCGAGCAACTGCGGCAGGGCGATGCCAAGGAACGTGAAGACGCAGCCGTTGCGCTCGGGAACGTACTGGCCGTCAATCCAAAGCTGGAGCGACCGGTCACGGCGTTGGTCGCTGCACTCGCCGACACGATTGACGCTGTCCGTGTCGCCGCATCCATGGCACTCGATCAACCCGGCGTCATCGCCATCGACGCGCTTCCCGGGCTGGCGCAGATGCTGAACGATTCCGCGCACGCGTCTGTCAGGGCGCAGGGAGTGCGAGCCATCGGACGCGTGTTGAGTATGAGCGCGCTGGCGGAGCGCTCCATGCCGTTGGCATCTGTCGTTCCGGCTCACCGCGACGGCGATGATGCAGTTCGTGCCGCAGTGGCGGACGCACTTGGCAGAATCACGAGCAGCGCAACGACCGACACAATCGTCCAGCGCACACTCGAGACGCTTGCGGGGGATTCGGTGGCGACCACGCGTCTGCGGGCCGTGGAGGCACTGGGCGCACTATCCGCGTCGGCGCGCCGCGCGGTTCTGCAGAGCGTTCTGCATGACTCGTCGGCCGCAGTTCGTCACGCCGCCGTCTTGCAAGTCGGGCGAGACACACTCGCGCTGGCGGAGATGCAGGCACAACTCGTAAACCTTCTCGCCGATTCGTCGGCCCCGGTCCGGCTCGCCGCTGTTCGCGCGCTGGGCTCGCTCTCGATAGCCACATACCCGAACGTAACGGCGGCGCTGCGCGCTCGACTTACTGATGCTGACTCCACGATTCGCACGGAAGCGTCGCATGCCCTGACGCGGTTCCATGCACAGGGCGGTCGCGATCCCTCGCACGAGCCAACGCTTCTCGAACGCTGCAAGCAGCTACCGCCGAGGACGCGCGGATGCTGAGCAAAACTCCAACCGACTCCTCGATGCAACAGACTACGCGACTCGATCTGCCGCTTGTCCTACCAGACGTGCCGGACGGCCGCGATGCATGCATCGCTCGTCTCACGTCGATGCTCGAGGCGCAGCCCGGTGTGGTGCGGGTGCACGTGCTTGACGTGGGTGACACAGAGCCGGGTGAGACGCGACCCGTCACGAGCCCAATGCTGTGTATGCACTATGACGCTGAACGTGTGACGCTCGCGGAGGTCGAAGGTCTCGCGCGCGTCGCGGGGGCATCGATCAGTGAGCAGTTCGCGCATGTGGTCCTGCCGATACATAGCATCGCGACTGAGGACGACGGCGTGCGACTCGAGTCGCTGCTCCGTGGTTCTCCGGGGGTGACGGCGGCGGCCGTGAGCATGGCAGCGCAGGTCGCGCGCGTGGAGTTCGACCGGCGCATTACGTCGCGTGCGAATATCGAAGCGGTGCTGCAAGAGACGCGCAAGCCGGACGCTCGCGAGCCCGACGGTGGCGAGCCCGAGGCGTCACGCAGTTGGTATGCGCGCAATCGGGAGCTGGCGTGGAGCCTGATGTCGGGTGTCGCGCTCCTGGTCGGATGGTTGGTCGACCGTAGCGGAACAGCGCCGCAATGGATTGCCATCGTGCTCTTCGCGATGGCGTATGTGTTCGGCGCACGCGACAACGTCGGCCATTTCCTGGCGGATCTCAGGCGTGGCAAGTTCCACTTCAACATCGATCTGCTGATGGTTGTCGCGGCTGCGGGCGCGGCCGTGTTGGGGGAGTGGGCGGAAGGCGCGTTGCTGTTGTTCTTGTTCAGCCTCGGCCACGCATTGGAACACTACGCGCTCGGGCGGGCCCGGAAGGCGATCACCGCACTCGCGGAATTGGCACCGTCGCGCGCCACCGTGCTTCGCATGGAGAGCGGGCTGCGGCGTGAGATGGAGGTATTGATCGGCGAAGTGAAGCCGGGGGATCACGTCGTCGTGAAGCCGGCCGAGCGCGTGCCGGTGGACGGCATGGTGCTCGAAGGCCGCTCTGGCGTGAACCAAGCGCCGATCACCGGCGAAAGTGTGCCGGTCGACAAAGCACCCGGCGATCCGGTCTTCGCCGGCAGCGTGAACGGCGAAGGGGCGCTTGTCATCGACGTGACGGCCGCCATCGGAGATCGGACGCTGGATCGTGTCATCAAACTGGTTTCCGAGGCGCAGACACAGAAGGCGCCCACGCAGCAATTTACGGA
>Ga0075163_10010130_pt1 | contig 12340 bp, 11 predicted proteins | sample JI1023141ADNA_FD_71478 | JGI IMG/M metagenome (GOLD analysis project Ga0075163, IMG submission 71478) | Wastewater effluent complex algal communities from Wisconsin, to seasonally profile nutrient transformation and Carbon sequestration -... | ecosystem: Engineered > WWTP > Effluent > Algae...
GATCGGCAGCCCGTAGCGCAGGAACGTGAAGAAGTCGAGGTTGATCCCCGCGAGGTCCTTCGCTGCGCCAGCGAGGATGAGATTCGGGGGCGTCCCGAGCAACGTCCCCATGCCGCCGATGCTCGCGGCGAAGGCGACGCCGAGGAGCAGCGCGACGCGCTGGCTGCGCGCGGCCTCCCCATCGCCGAAGAGCGCGCCGATCGCCATCGCGATGGGATACATCATGGCCGCCGTCGCGGTGTTGGAGATCCACATCGACACGAACGCGGTCGCGAGCATCACGCCCAACACGAGTCGCCTCGAGCTCGTCCCGACGCGCCCGATGACGCCGAGGGCGATGCGATGATGGGCATGCCAGTGCTCGAGCGCGGCCGCGAGCAGGAAGCCGCCGAGGTACAGGAACACCACCTCGTTGGCGAAGCTCGACGCCGCCTCCTTGGTGGTCGCCACGCCAAGCGCCGGGAAGAGCGCGATAGGCAGCAGCGCCGTGACGGCGAGCGGGAGGCACTCGGAGATCCACCACGTCGCCATCCAGATGCCGACGCCGAGGACCGAGGCCGCGGGTCCCGAGAGCCCGCCGGGCTCAAGGGCGCGTACCACGAGTCCGAGGAGCGGTCCCGCGAGGAGCGCGACCAGGCTGGCCGGCGAGAAGGCGCGGACGGCAGGAGCGGGCGAGGGGATTTCCATCGGGCCAAAGGTCGTCCAGCCGATGCCTTTCGAGCAAGCGGCGGTGTAGAATCTCTCGCGCAGGGGGGCGCGTACCTCCTCCAGCGCTCAATCCCACCATACTCGGACGTGTTCGCCCTCCCCCTCCTCCTTCTCGCGTTCGCGTTGCCCGCGGATACCGTCCCGCGGACGGACTCGCTGACGTACGCCTCTCCTGCGCTTCGCACCCTCGTCGCGGCGGCGGCGGAGATCAATCGGCGCGTTCCCGATTCCCTCGGGGGCTATCGGGCGCGCCTCGAGAGCGAGATCTCGATCGGCAACCGGCGCGCGGAGCGGATGGAGATGGCCGTCTCGCTGGAGCAGGTGGCGAGCATCCTCACCTGGGATCGCACCGGGGCGTATCAGCAGGAGGTGAATGGCTACCGGACGCAGGCGATCGGGACGACCTTCTCGAGTCTGGGGCTCTTCCGGAGCGGATGGGCGATCCCCTCATTGTACGGGAACCGGATCGCACTGCTCTTCGGGCGCGACACGAGCGAATCGGCACGACGCCGGGATCGCCGGCGCGGTGGCGACCCGCTCTACGCCATCCATCCGCTCGCGACCGATCGCGAGCGATACTATCGCTTCACCGGTGGCGATACCGTGGTCATCATGCGGGCCAACGGGCGCGAGATCCCGATCGTCCGCGTGGTGGTCGCCCTCCGCCCGGACGTGCCGGCCAAGAGCGTGGTGTTCCTCGGAGAGATCGATCTCGATGCCTCGCGCAATCACATCGTGCGGCTGCGCGGGTACTTCGCCGTGGTCGGCGGCCCCAAGCCCAAGTTCGACCTGCTGCGAGAGGCGGGACTCCAGGGTGTGGCCTACGTGGAGGCGGAGAACGCCGAAGTCGAAGGGCAGTTCTGGTTGCCGCTGCGTCAGCGATTCGAAGCCCATGCGACCTCGAACACCGTCGGGGAAGGGCGGGCGGTCTTCCGCATCCTCACGCGCTTCGTCGATCGCGAACTCACGCCGGTGCCCGCGGATGTAATGGTCGGCTCGGCGGAGGACACGCTCCGCATCCAGCCGTTCCGCCTCGCCGTCGCGGCGAACGACACGCTGCGCGCGTTCAGCCAGTGGACGACGGAGCTCGGCGAGATGACCGCAGAGGTGAGCGCGGAGGACTTCAACGACGTCGCGCCGGATCGCTGGCGTCCCACCGGACCGCCGCGCTTCTCGATCGAGACCGAGCGCCTCGGCGACGTGATCCGCGCGGATCGCGTCCAGGGGATCTTCACGGGCATCGGTGCCGTGATGCGGTTCCGCGATGCGGCGCCGGGCCTCACGTTGCGCGGCGCCGCGGGATGGGCCTGGAGCGAAGGGACGGCCCGCGGACGCGTGGTGATGGAGCACCGCAAGGACCGATCACTCGTCGCGCTTCGCCTGCAGCGCTCGCTCGATCTCACGAACGACTTCCGGAATCCGTTCGATTCGGGCTCGACGCTCGGGGCGATCCTCGGGCGCGACAACTATGATTACGTCGATCGATGGACCGCCGGCGCGCAGTGGCTGCGGTTCCTCGGCAGTCAGAGCCGGAGCCAGTTGCGTCTGGAACTCGGCGTGGCGGAGGATCGGGATGCCGTGATGCAGGTCGTGCGTAGCCCGCTCGGCGTGGGGGAGGACTTCCGCCCGAACCGGGCGATTGTCCCCGGTCGCTACACGCGCAGTGCGCTGACCTGGGACTATCGTCCCGACGTCGCGCTCGAGTTCCTGCGGGCGGGCAACGGGATGCGCTTCCACTATGAGCGCGGCGACGGTCCCCTCGCCTATCAGCGCGCCGAGTTGCGTCTCACGACGCGCGCGAATCGCGGTCCGTTCTCGCTCGGCGCGCGACTCGATCTCGGCGTGACCGATCCGCACGCGCCACCACAGCAGCTCTTCGAGATCGGTCGCAATCAGAACCTCCCGGGCTACGACTACAAGCAGTTCGCCGGCGACCAAGCCGCCGTGGCACGCCTCGGTGCGCTCTGGCGCCTGCCGCTCTTCGGCGCACCGATCCAGGTGACGCAACGCCTCTGGCTCCCGCCCGCGGCTCCGGCGATCGGCCTCGGGGTGCAGTCGGGATGGGCGCGGGCGTCGACGCCCGACGCCCTCGCCACCGTCACCGCCCTCGGATCCACGCCGACCGGTCATCCACGCACGACCGTGAGCGCGGCACTCCGGTTCTTCGGGGGGTCGCTGGGCCTCGTGCTCGCGCAGCCGGTCGACCGTCCTGGGCCGTTGCGCTTCTTCGTCGAGTTCGGTCAACGCTGGTGATCGCGCGCGGACGACTCGGCGTCGTGTGCCTGGCGGCGTTCGTGGTGGCCGCGCCGGTCGTGGCGGCGTGGTCCGTCCAGCGCGGCGTCGTCGAGGCCCATGCGGCCGACGCCCCCTTCACCATGCTCCTCGCCGACTCGAGCACAGGGGACTCGGCGGCCATCGCGACCCTGCCGGACGCGGTCGCACCGCTGTTCGCGCTCCATCGCTCGCTCGGCACCGGCGCGGCGGTCGCGCTCCCGTTCTACGAATGCCTTCAACTCCCCGGCCGGCGCGACGACGAGGTGCGTCGTCGACTCCAGGTGCGCTTCGCCGACTCCTCCGCCACGATGCTGTTCGCGATCGCCGACCGCACGCGCGGCACCCTCAAGCGCGTGGAGTACGTCCATCGCACGCCCCGCGCGGGGCAGCGCGGCTTCATCTGGGACGGTGTGCGAGACCGTACCACGTCGATCTGGTGGTTCGAAGGTCCGAGAGGGCTGTCCCGCCGCGACGAGCGCGGTGACGTGCCGCGCGGGGGGGCTATTCCCCGCGCGGTTCGCGGACTGGGACGTCAGCTCTTCGTCGCGCCCTGCGTCGACGCCGGCGAGAACTCGCCGATGAACCCGATCTCGGGCTCGAGGGACTGACCGAACCGCTCGAGGACGGCATGCTGGGCGTGCGCGATCAGCGCGCGCACGTCCGCCGCCGTCGCGCCACCCAGGTTGACCATGATGTTGGCGTGGATGTGGGAGATCTGCGCGCCGCCGATCCGGAATCCCTTGAGCCCGCACTGATCCACGAGTCGTCCCGCGCCAACGCCCTCGATCTTCTTGAACACCGAGCCCGCGCTCGGGTGCACCTCGAGCCAAGGATGCCGCGAGCCGCGCCAGGAGAGGTTCTCCTGCATCACGCGGTGCAGGATGGCCGGGTCACCGGCCTCGAGCGCGAAGGTGACCGCGAGGGCGGTCTCGGTCCCGTCGTGCAGCCGCGACTGATCGTACCCGAAGCCCATCGCCTCCCGGTCGACGGTCGTGCGGGTCCCGTCCGCGCCAAGGAGCTCCACCGACTCGACCACCTCGGCGATGTACATCGTGCGGGCGCGGTCCGGCGCCGGGGAGAGGAAGTGCAAATTCTGCCAGACCGCGCCGCCGACGGTGCTCGGGATGCCGACGTAGTGCTCGAGCCCCGACCATCCCGCGGCGACCGTTCGCTTGATGAGGTCGGCGACCACCACGCCGCTCTCGACGTGGAAGCGGCCGCCGCCCAGGTCGGTGATCCGGCGCGCCACGTTCCGGATGACCAGTCCGCGGAACCCGAGGTCGCCGACGAGGATGTTGGCTCCGAGTCCGAGGACGAAGGCGGGGATCCCGTCGGCTCGCGCCGTGGCGAGCGCGGTAGCGAGTTCGTCGGCCGAGGTGGCATCGTACAGCACGTCGGCGGGACCGCCGATGCGGAACGTGGTGTACGGAGCGAGCGGTTCGTTGAGTCGGAGCCGCTCAGCTCCCAAGACCGGTGTCAGTGCCGCAGCGACCTGCTGCGGGGATCGACGCGGGCCACTCGAACGCGACGGATGCATAGGATGCGCGAAATCAACCAGTGGCGGCGGGGGATTGCCAGCCGCTCCGGACAACTCCTGCGGTTCGGGCTGCTCGCCCTGCTCATCGGGGCGGCCCCGGCGCACGCGCAGCGTGCCGAGCGCGCGGCCACCATCCAGCAGCGCGTGCTGGCGAACGGGCTCGAGGTGATCGTCGTCCCCGGCGGCGGCGTCCCGATCGCGACGGTCGAGCTGGTGGTGAAGAACGGCGCCTTCACCCAGACGCCGGAGTACGCCGGACTGGCGCACCTGTTCGAGCACATGTTCTTCAAGGCGAACGATGCGTATCCGGAGGAGGACGCGTTCATGGATCGCGCGGCGCGTCTGGGGGCGGCCTTCAACGCGACGACGCGCGAGGAGCTCGTCAACTACTACGTGACCGTCGTGGCCGATTCGGTGGCGGGGGGAATGGAGTTCCTCAACGCGGCCCTGCGTGGCGCGCAGTTCCGCGCCGAGGAGCTCGCGCGCGAGAAGGTCGTGGTGCTCGGGGAGTACGACCGGGCGGAGTCGTCGCCGTGGTTCCGGCTCGACGAGCGGATCGGGCACCAGCTCTGGGGCGACTTCTGGAGCCGCAAGAACACCATCGGCGACCGTCGCGTGATCAATGACGTGACCCCGGAGCAGATGCGCACGATCCGCGACCTCTATTACGTGCCGAACAACTCGGCGCTGGTGGTCGCGGGCGATGTGGATGCCGCGGGGATCTTCGCGCTCGCCGAGCGGATCTTCGGGAGCTGGCCCCGGGGGGACGACCCGTTCCGGCGCGCCCCCATCCCGGAGGTGAAGCCGCTCGCCGGCAGTCTCGGGGTGATCGTCGAGGAGCCGGTGAACGCCGTCACCGTGCAGATCCAGTGGCATGGACCGAGCGCGAGCCGTGACGAGGCCGCCACGTTCGCGGCGGACGTCTACTCCGACATCCTCAACGGCCCCGCATCACGATTCCAGCGACGTCTGGTCGACAGCGGACTGTGGCAGGGCGTGGTGGTCAACTACTACACGCTCAACCACGTGGGGCCCATCACGGTGAGTGGCCAGACGACACCGGAGAAGCTGCGCGAGGCGCTGAAGGCCCTCGATGCGGAGCTCGCGGCCACGCTCGAGCCGGGGTATTTCACCGTCGAGGAGCTGGAGGCCGTGAAGGCCAATCGCGCGGTCACGACCGCCTTCGGTGCCGAACGCGGGTCGGAGAACGCGCACACGATCGGGTTCTGGTGGAGCGTGGTCGGACTCGACTACCACCTGCGCTATATCGATGAGATGGCGAAGCAGACGCCGGCCCAGCTGCAGGCCTATGCGCGACGCTACATCGTCGGGAAGCCGCGGATCGTCGGCGTGATGCTCCCGGAGGGCGCGAAGGCGCGCCTCAATCTCACCGAAGCCGAACTCGCCGGACGGAGCGTGGCCCCATGACGCGCGCGACACTGCTGCTCCTCGCCCTGGCCTGTCCGGCGCTCGCGGCGCAGGTGCCGAGCAAGACCGGCGGTGGGGTCCCGCCCTCCGGGGTCGAGAAGTCCGTCGCGGTGGTCGCGCCCGCCGCGCCCCTCACGCCGGTCGTGCACGATTCGCTGACGACGAGGTTCACCGTGGACGGCATCACGGTGATCCATCGGCGCACCAACACCAGCCTGTTCGTCGCCAACCTGTACCTGCTCGGCGGGGTGCACCTCGCGACCCCGCAGACGGCGGGACTCGAGCCGATGCTGCTCGAGCTCACCGAGCGCGGCACGCGCAAGTATCCCGGCGAGGCGCTCCGACGCGCGATGGCGCGGACCGGCAGCGCGATCGGGGTGGCGGCCGCGGACGACTATACCGTCTTCGGACTCCGAACCACGACCGACCGCGTCGACTCCACCTGGAGCATCTACGCCGACCGGCTCCTCGCGCCGAGCCTCACGCCTGCGGACTTCGAGTTCGTGAAGCAGAACCGCATCGCCGCCCTCGCGCAGCGGGCGGACGATGCCGACGCGCAACTGGAGTACCTCTCGGACAGCGTGGCCTTCGTCGGCCACGCGTACGCGCTCTCGCCGGTCGGGACGGATCGTTCGGTCTCGAGCCTGACGCTCGACCAGCTCCGCGAGTTCCACCGGACGCAGATGGTGAAGTCGCGGATGCTGCTGGTCATCGTCGGGGACCTGCCGCGCGCGCGGATCGAACGGCTCGTCGGCTCGACACTCGGGACGCTTCCCGAGGGGACGTATCGTTGGCAGGTCCCCGACGCACTCGGTCCGCGCAGCGGCACCAACGTGCACATCGTGTCGCGGCGGTTGCCGACGAACTACATCCTCGGGCAGTGGAGCGGGCCGCCGGCCGGCGACGCGGACGTGCCGGCGCTCCGCGTGGCGAACGCGGTGCTCCAGGGGATGCTCTTCCAGGAGGTGCGCTCGCGGCTGAACCTCACGTACGCTGTCGAGGCGCGGTTCCGCGATCGCGGCGTCACCGCCGGCGGACTCTACGTCACGACGACGCGCCCTGACGAGACGCTCCGCGTGATGAAGGCGCAGTTGCGCTTCCTTCAGGACGAGACGTTGCGCACCGAGGCCCTCGGGCCGCTCGTGCAGCAGTTCATCACCGAGTACTTCCTCGACAACGAGACGTCCGGCGCGCAGGCGGACTTCCTCGCGCGCGCGGAGCTCTATCGAGGCGACTTCCGCGCGAGTGACCGCTTCGTGGCCGAGCTGCGGGCCGTGACCGGCGAGGACATCCGGCGCGTCGTCAACAAGTACATGAACAACCTCCGCTTCACCTATCTCGGCAATCCGTCCCAGGTGAACCGATTCGCCCTCATGGGCTTCTGACCGCCTCGGCACGCGCGCGCATCCCAGGCGGAGTCAGCGCGCGCGACCCTCGAGCACGGTCCGCACGTCGTCGAGCGACCCGCCCACCGCGCGCAACGCGACGAGTGCGTGATAGATCAGGTCCGCGGTCTCCTCGGTCGCACGTGCCGCATCGCCATCGGCGCACGCCGTGACGAGTTCGCTCGCCTCCTCGCCGATCTTCTTGAGCCGAAGGTTCCGGTCGCCGAGGAGCTTCCGGGTGTAGCCGCCGTCCCCCGCCCCGGCGCGCGCGGCGATCGTTGCGTCGAGCGTCCCCAGGGCATCGTTCTCGCCCGGACCGAAGCAGCTCGTCGCGCCCGTGTGACAGGCCGGTCCCGCCGGACGCACTCGCGCAAGCACGGCGTCGCCATCGCAGTCGACCACGAGCGAGACGACGCTCTGTACGTTCCCGCTGGTGCCGCCCTTGTGCCAGAGACCGCGCGTGCGCGAGCGGTAGTGCATCTCACCCGTCGCGACGGTCCGCTCGATCGCCTCGCGATCGGCGTGCGCGACCATCAGCACCGTGCCGGTGCGATGGTCCTGCGTGACGACCGTGACGAGTCCGCCGCCCTTGGTGAAATCGAGCACGTCGAGGTCAATCATCGAAGAAGTCCCTGGCGGTGGCCGCGAGGGCCCGATTGGTCGCGATCGCATGGCCGCCGAAGGCGGTGACGGTGCCGGCCAGATCCGTGAAGACGCCGCCCGCTTCCTCGATGATGGGCAGGAAACAGGCCGCGTCCCACGGATTGATGATCGGGTCCACCATGACCTCGGCGCGACCGGTCGCGACGAGGAGATACCCGAAGCAGTCCCCCCAGCCGCGGGCGACGCCGGACTCGGCCGCGAGGGCGTGCCACCCATGGGCGAGCGCCGATGTGCCGAAGGTGCGGTCGTCGGTGACGAGCACCGTCGCACCGGCCAGCGTTCCGACCTCGCTGACTGAGGCGCGCCGGCCATTCCACCAACAGCCCTCACGCGGTGCCGCCGCGATGAGCTCGCCCACCGCCGGGAAGTAGGCGGCGCCGGCCAGCACCTCCGTCCCCTGCGTGACGGCGACGAGCGTCCCCCACAGCGGGACGCCACGCACGAAGCTCTTCGTGCCGTCGATCGGATCGATGAGCCACCGCCGTCCGCTCGAGCCCTCCTGCGCGCCGAACTCCTCGCCGAGGATGCCATCGTGGGGAAAGCGCTGGGCGAGCCAGTCGCGCGCCGCGCGCTCCGCCTCGCGATCTGCGACGGTCACGGGCGAGCCGTCGCCCTTCGCCTCGACGGTCAGGGCTGTGCGGTAGTGGCGCAACGCCACGTCACCGGCGGTGCGTGCCACCACTTGGACCGCCTCGAGCAGGGACTCGGTCATGCCGCCACCTCCCGGATGGGCAACGCGGCCGCGCGCATCGCCGACTTGAGCGCACCGACGGTCGATCGCCCGTCGTGCAGGATACCCGCCACGAGCACGGCGTCCGCCCCGCCCTGTGTGATCGCGTCACAGAGATGTCCCGCGTGCCCCGCTCCGCCGGAGGCGATTACGGGGACGTTGACGGCATCCGCCACCGCGCGCGTGAGCGCGAGGTCGTAGCCGTCGCGCCGGCCGTCGCGATCGATGCTCGTGAGCAGGATCTCGCCCGCGCCCCGCGTGACGCACTCGCGCGCCCACGCGATGGCGTCCAACCCGGTGCGCGTGCGCCCACCGGCCGTGTGCACCACATACCTCGTGCCGTCCCAGGCCGCATCGATGCTCGCCACGATGCACTGCGCACCGAAGCGCGCGGCCCCTTCGGTGAGGATATCCGGCGTGCGGACGGCGGCGCTGTTCACGCTCACCTTGTCGGCACCGGCACGCAGCGCGGCCGCGATGTCCTCGACGGTGCGGATGCCGCCGCCGATGGTGAGCGGGATGAAGAGTCGCTCTGCCGTGCGGCGCGCCAGGTCGAGCAGCGTCGCGCGCCCTTCGTGCGTCGCCGAGATGTCGAGAAAGGTGATCTCGTCGGCGCCGTCGGCCTCATAGCGCATCGCCAGCTCCACCGGGTCGCCGACGTCGCGGAGCCCGGTGAAGTTCACCCCTTTCACCACGCGCCCCTCCTGCACATCCAGGCAGACGATGAGTCGTCGCGTAAGCGTCATGTCGCGTCCATCTCGATGGCACCCTTGGTGCTGAAGACCGCTCCCGAATCGACCGCGGCTTGGCGCAGCGCGAATCCGAGCGCCTTGAAGGCGGCCTCGACGATGTGGTGCCGGTCGGTGCCGCGCAGCACCAGCAGGTGGAGCGTGAACTTCCCCGAATCGCAGAAGGAACGCATCCAGTGATCGTAGAGGGACGAAGGGATGGGCCCCTCGTAGTAGGGGCGTCCGCCCACATCGAGCACGGCCTGCACCACGGCCTCGTCCATGGGGACCAGGCGCTCCCCGTAGCGCGCCGCCGTCGCCGGCAGCGCCGCGGCGATCGCCGGCCCCACCGTGAGCGCGACGTCCTCGATGATGTGATGCCGCAGGTCCCCCTCGGCGCGGATGATCAGGTCGATCCCCGAATACTTCGCGAGCACCGTCATCATGTGGTCGAGGAAGGGCACCGTCGTGCGGACGTCCGCCGTCCCGCGGCCGAGCGTCGCCTCGACGCGGACTGTCGTCTCGCCCGTGCGTCGTTCGCGCACCGCCGTTCGCGCGCCGGTCATGCGCCGAACTCCTCGGCCACCACACGCGCGTCGAGCGCGTCGGTGTAGAGGCTCATGCCGAGCACCACGGCGGAGGCACCGCGGTCCTCGAGGTTGCGCAGGTCCTGCATGGTGCCGACGCCGCCCGAGGCGATGACCGGCCACGGCGACGACTGCACCGCATCCTCGATGAGCGGGAGATCCGTGCCCTCCATCCGCCCCTCCTTGTGCACGGCGGTTACGAGTAAGCCCGCGAGGGGCGCCGCCGCGAGCTCGGCGATGACATCGGCGAGCGAGAGTGCCGTGCGCGCCGTCCACCCCTTCGCGACGACCGCCCGATCACGCACGTCCGCCGCGAGGATGAGCCGGCCGGGCGCGTGCGCTGCCTGCTCCAGCAGCCAGGAGGGATCCTCGATCCCGCGCGTGCCGATGATCACCTGATCGGCGCCGTCGTCGAGCAGGGCGAGCAGGGTCTCCTCGTCGCGCACGCCACCCCCGACCTGCGTGGGCAGCGTCACCTGCCGCAGGATGTCCCGCACGAGGTCGCGATTGTCACCGCGTCCCGTGGCCGCATCGAGATCGACGACGTGCAGGCGGGAGAAGCCGGCCGCGGCCCACCGGCGGGCGACGGCGACCGGATCGTCGAGGCGGATCGACTCGTCCTGATAGTCCCCGCCCACCAGCTGCACGCAGTGCCGGTCACGGAGGTCGATGGCTGGGATGGCGAGCATCAGAGGTGCTGGAGGAAGTGGTCGAGGAGGTTCACACCGGGACGACTGCTCTTCTCAGGATGGAACTGGACGCCGAGGCACTGTCCGATGCGCACCGCGGCCGGGAAGCGGTCGCGTTCGTGCGTCGACCAGGCCGTGACCGCCCCGACGTCGAACGGCCGGCAGGCGAAGCTGTTCGCGTAGTATGCGGTCGTGAGACCGCTCGCCGCGAACATCGGGTCGGTCGCCCCTTCGAGCGCATTCCATCCGATCTGCGGGAGGCGCGCCGCGGCGAGACGCGTCACGGGGCCGGGAATGACCCCGAGGCCGTGGCCCGGCCCCTCCTCGCTCGTGTCGAACAACAACTGCATGCCGAGGCAGATGCCGATCGTCGGCAATCCGCCGAGGACGGCATCGCGCATCGGCACTCGCGCGGCCGCCAGTCGCGCGGCCGCCGGCGCGAAGGCGCCGACGCCGGGCAGCACCAGCACGTCGGTCTCGAGGGCCGCGAGCGGGTCCGTCTCCACGCGCACCTCCCGCCCGGTGCCGGCCAGCGCCTTGCCGAGCGAATGCAGGTTGCCGGCGCCGTAGTCGAACAGCGTGATCCGCCTCATGGCCAGAGCGCCTCGATGACGGGCACGAGCCGCTCGAGCTCGCGCCACGGGGCGACGCCGATGCGGAGCGCGTCACCGATCCCCGGGAGCCCGCGGAAGGCGCGCACGCCGATTCCGTGCGCCGCGAAGCGAGCGGCGAACGCGTCCGCATCGCCGTCCACCTGCCAGAAGACGAAGTTCCCCTCAGAGGGCCACGGACGAACGCCACGCCGTCCTTGCACGAGCGCATCGAGGCGCGTCCGCGTCGCGACGGCGTCATCGGCCGTCCGCCGCATCCACGACGCGTCCTCGCGCACGGCGATGGTCGCCGCGTGCTCGGCGACGGCGTTCACCTTGTAGGGGCCCCGGGACCGCACGACCGCATCGACGAGCTGGCGCGACCCGACACCGTACCCGACACGCAGCCCCGCCAGGCCCCACGCCTTGGAGAACGTCCGCAGCACGAGGACGCGCTCGAGTGCGGGGACCTCGTGTCGCCATTCGGGTGCGGAGGAGAACTCGGCATACGCCTCGTCGACGACCACGATCCCCGGCGCGTGCGCGATGCATCGCCGGACCTCGGACGCGGGCGTCACCGTACCGGTCGGGTTGTTCGGCGTGCACAGATAGATGATCCGCGCCCCCGTCGCGAGGAGCGCATCGACGTCGGCGGCGCCGTCGGGACGGAGTGGCACACCGACCGGTTCGAGTCCGTTGAGCCGCGCGAAGCGCGGGACCATCGAGAAGCTCGGGTCGGGATGCGCCACGCGTTCCCCTGGCGAGGCGACCGCACGAAAGCACGCGTCGATGAGGTCGTCGCTGCCGCAACCGGCGACGATCTCGTCGTCGCGGACCCCGAGTCGCGCGGCGAGCGCACGGGTGAGCTCGCCGCCGCTCACTCCGGGATATGACGCAATGGTCGTCTCGGGGAGCGTGCGCAGCGCGGCGGCGGCCTTCGGCGGCGCACCCCAGAGGTTCACGTTGTCGCGCAGGTCGAGGGTCAGTCCGGCGACCGGTGCGGGGGCATATGCGGGGATCG
>Ga0075163_10010131_pt1 | contig 12338 bp, 8 predicted proteins | sample JI1023141ADNA_FD_71478 | JGI IMG/M metagenome (GOLD analysis project Ga0075163, IMG submission 71478) | Wastewater effluent complex algal communities from Wisconsin, to seasonally profile nutrient transformation and Carbon sequestration -... | ecosystem: Engineered > WWTP > Effluent > Algae...
AAGATCTGGCGTTCGCTCATTCCGGCACGTTCACACATCTCGTTCATCGGCACAAAACCACCGCTGATGAACTGCACCACCTCCAAGGGATTGATCTGCACCTGAACCTGTGGCTGTCCCTGGACCTTGAGCGCATCCAGTGAGTCGAGACAGCACATCACCATCATCATGAGGTTCTCGGTGTCCAGATTGCAGAAATAAAGCCAGTAGGGCCATCGCTGCCAAAGCTGCTGGTAAAATGTCCTCACCTCCGGGATGGCATAAATCTCCCGTGGATCGTCGTCATAGCCTTCGATCATGAGGGCCAGGCTGTTCATCATGCCCTGGAGCTGCTTGCCCACGGGAACACGAAACTTGCCAAACCGGGACAGGAAATCCTTGGCATCTCCGACCTCAACACGGTCCCGGCTGAACTGGTAGCAAATGAGATCGTTCATGGCTCAATACTCCTCCGGCAGGTAGATCGTTGTGCATGACCTGTCGGCAGAGGTTTCCACAAACACACGGTCATCACCCGTCACCTGATAGACGCTCAGGATTCGTTCATCGCCACTCACCACGGCCAAACTGTTCAGTGCCAGGCCATCGGAATGCTCGTGGCTGCCATCATCCTTTAGACAGTCCGGCCCCATTTGACCGACCTCGCCAAAGTCTCCGCACACATGCCGGTCGATAAGCTTTACCGGATCGATTCCTCCACGCGTCAGCAAATCGAGCACCGCTGGTGAAGCGACTACACGACCAGGCTGAAAGAGGACATCGGAAACAGGCATCGCAGAGAGTGTCCACAGCCAGCCTCCTTCGCAAGCCCTGCTGCCAAAACTCGAAAATCTCCGGCGAAATTATGGCGTTCGTCCGGGCAGTGTTGTAGGAAATGCACCACTTCAGATGCCGCAACCCTTCACTGCCATCATTCCAGCCGACGCCCTCGATGTCTCAGGGCTGCCTTCTCATGCCAGGCAGCCAGGGACAACGGAGTTTAAGAAAGCGGTGTCGGAGATGCTTGCCGGGGATTTGCAGGCTTTTGGACTCGACGGCACCATCAAGGTCACTGACGACAACATCACCATCTCCTGGGCGGATACCGGCAGGGCGGAAGGCAGTGTTGAACGTGCCGTGAATCTCTTGCGCTCAGGCGACTATTCCAGAGGCATCCGACTCCTTCAGATCCTGGAAAAACTGGAGCCTGAGAATCCCACCTGCATTTCAATCTCGGGGCAGCTCTCTCGGACAAAGGCAAATTCGATGAAGCTCGTGTTCATCTCCATCAGGCCATTCAGCTCGATCCCGACCACATCGACGCCAGAACGACCCTCGGCCTCACCTATGCTCGCCAAGGCCGACATGAGGAGGCGGTGAAGGTCTTTGAGGAAACGGCCGCCAAAGCTCCTCAGAATCCGTTTATCTGGCGTGCCCTCGGTGGAACCCTTCGATTGATGCCCGGACGGCTGCCAGAGGCCAAGGAATGCCTCCAAAAGGCCACCTCACTCGCGCCTGCTGATCCTGTTTCATGGCTGGGTTATGGCGAGGTCTGTGAAAAGCTGGAGTTGTGGGAGGACGCCGGCGCAGCCTTCCAGAAATGCAGGAGCCTGAATCCTCCCGAAGTCCTTGCCGATAAAGCTGAACAAGGCATCAACCGACTCACCAGCAGCAGCCTTCGCCCCAAAACCGAGAGCGGCCAGGAAATGCTCAGGATGGATGCCGTGATGTATATGCAGGAGGCGCTACCCCTCTTCGCCAAAATGACCCTGGAGCAGTTGAAACAAGCAGCCCTTGAACTCGCGATGGCCGGTCAACAAGGGCTCGACCTCAAAGACCCGACCCCGAAGCACACCGTGAAAGCCTTCCCCGGTGCCTTCAGTGGGATGAAAATCGTCAGCTACATGTATGCCGCTTTCCAGCAGTTCATGCCCGGCGTGGACGTGGGCATTGACCTGTCGAAGGAGAATGCGGCGGTGAAAGGCGGGTGAGTTGCCCCTCACAATTTTCTGGCCCAGGCCACAGCCTCACGAACATGCGGGATCTCGGTTTTGATGTCCGCACAGATCCGGCCATACAGCTTCCGGTATTCTTGGAGAACGCGCAGGGCATCTTCGCCCATTTCTTTTCCGGCAAAAAGCTCTGGAGTGGTGTCAGCAAAGTTCAGGCCCAGTTGCAGGCCGGTGCCATGCACCACTACTCCCACATCATGATTGGTCAGCAGGAGCCGTTGCTTTGGGTTTGTGGTGGCACCACACGAATCCAAAAACCATGTCTGTGATCCGGTGGTGTCCGCATGGAGTAGTTGGAGGAGCTTTTTCTCGATGTCCCACAGCTCGCGCAGCCTGTCCTCGGCGATTCCGAGTGTTCGCAGATGCACCACGGTCTGGAGAAAGGTTTGATACGCATCAGAGTAGCCACCGCCTTCGAGCACTGGCAGTTCAAAGCGCAGTTGCAGGCCCGACACATAAACCGTGGCCCGGTTAAGGGCTTTGGCGAGATCGGCGAAGGTGTGTCCAGAGCTGCTCATGTGAGAACTGCATCCATGCCATGCTGGCAGCGCCAGCGCACAGATTTAACGCGTATCCTTGCTTTCTGGTTAGATTCCTCCCAATCAAGCACAGGCAATACCCAGCTTTCCTCTTTGAACTTTGCGGGACCTGTAAGGATCATGAGTTGATCATCACGATTATGAAGATGTGCTACGGAGCCCCATGGGGTCTCTGCCCAGTTGGCTAGAGGACGTGGGTTGGGAATCTTGACGAATCTCCGACCACTCCGAACATTCTTCAACACATCCCGGGATACGGCGACGTCCAGGCTTTTGCTACCGCCACCAGGCCACTCAACCACCTCCAGCGAAATATTCCTCCTTTTAGCGCAATTCAGCAAAAGCTGAGAAACACTGGTTCGATGACAGCGATAAATGATTCCGTCGGTGTTTACATTTCCATGCGGGAACTCACACGCGCAGAAATAGATCACATGCCTGTTCTGCTTCTTCAACTCAACGGCGCGATCTAACAAGAGTTCAGCCGCTGATGGATCATGAATGACAATCTGGCGAGTGGAGTTCGGAAGGCGCTTCTTGTCGTCATCCAAATACTGCTCGTTACCCAGAGAGCTCATGCTGTCATACCGGGCTGCGCCGACCACACGCCCGAAGGCGCTGCCCCGGAACACCGCAGGACGGGCCGATCTTTTCATCCTAATGTCCACGAAAACTGGAGGCTTGAATCCTCGCTTCCTTTCCACGGCATCGACGGCTTTGACGAGTTCATGAGCAGCGTTTCCCCAGCCCCAGTATCCCCACATATAAATCGTGATCTTTCTCATGGGTGTTGATCCCAATGGGTCAAAATGATGGTTAAAGTCTAAAATAGGTAATCTCTGCCCCACGAGTCAACCGGGCTTCCTGCATGGCTTGCGCGAGTGAGAATGGACCCGTTTCATACCTCTGGAAGATGTCCATGCCTCGATCAATCGTGATCTTCCATCCTGTGTCTGTCGTGATATTGCGGGCATGGAAATTGGGGCTTTGGTCATCTTCCCAGGTGAATGCAATGCGTGATCCGGTGAATGAATCCGCGATCTGATTGAGGTTCTCCGCCTGCTTCACGCAGCATTCAGGATCAGACTGTGTGCGCAGGTGCACAGCCACCTCATCGCCTTCAGGAACCAGTTCATGGACCATTTGCAGGAACTCCATGAGATTGCGGGCTTGGAAGAACATCCGAACGTAAGGATCACTGATGGTGATGGAGCGTGCTCCTCTGAGGTGCTTGGCGAACAGGCGGCGATAGCTCCAGCCTTGAGTATTCTCCGGGATCACGACATGACCTGGTTGAGGTTCACTGATGGCTGCATTTGCAGTGTTCGTGAAAGTATCGACTTCAGCACCCACATCGTTGGCGGATTCATGCGGAATATCGCCTTCTGCTGCGGGCTGAATCCGCGGACCGGCAAACGTGGGGTATTGCAGCTCCTCCGGCGTCAACACGGTGACAGGGTGGCCACCACGAAGGGATTTGTAAATGAAGTCGTGCCTCTTGAAGGTCTCGTCGATGCGAAGGATGTGCTCGCGAACACGCCGACGGGACTCCATCGAGAACGCTAAAAGCTCCTCAATCTCCTCGGATGTGCATTTGCCATCCGGGAAAAGGATCTTCATCAGCCCGGAGAAAGTCTTCTCAAAGCCAGTTTGATCGCGGGTGGAAACTTCGGACGTGATCTCGAAATGCTCCTTGTAAGCACCGGTAAAATCCTCGGTCCGCAGGTGTTTAAGCACCTCTGCGAGGTAATCCACAATGAACCCATAACCGTTGGTGAACAACTCATGGCGCACGGGAGAGACCTCCCAGCCAGGGTTGTAGGCGTGAATACGGTCCAGAAAAGCGGAGTCGATGTATTTGTCGGGCAGCGGCTCAAAGAAATGCGAATGCTTGAGCATGTAGGCGACCGACTTCTTGGTGTTGCCCATGAAGACCATGGATGCCTCGGCGGTGAGCTGCTCGATCCCGCGCGAAAACGTGCGGTTGGCCATGTAGTTCTTCATGATGTCCACCAGCGCCTTGTCCACCTTCTTATCCTTGCCCGCGAACTCATCAAAGCAAACGCAGTCCCAGTAACCAACGAGACCAATTTTGCCGCTGGAGTTGCTGACGAAAAGCTTGGGGGCTGTGATTTCTGAGCCTGAGATCAGCATGCCGTGAGGCGAGAACTCGGCATAGATGTGTGACTTGCCGGTGCCTTTGGGGCCAAGTTCAAGTAGGTTGTAATTGCGCTCACAATACGGGACCAGCCGAATCAGTGTCAGCAGCTTGGCACGACGGCCAAAAAGTTCGGGATTGAATCCCATGCTTTGCATCAGCACATCCATCCACTCATCGGTCGTGAACTCAGCACGAGCTTTGAGGTAGTCATCAAACTCCACTTTGGCGACCTGGATAGGCTTCAAGGTGTCGATCTGCCATGGGCTCGCCTTGGGATCTTCCGCCACCTCATAGGTCACCTCGACAATGCACCAGATGCCGCCCACAAGTAGCTTGGGGAAGCGACGAACGAAGTCGTCGGACACGGGGACTTTTTTGAGTCCCAAGTTGGTGAACTCGGCCTCGTAGAAGCCGCCTTTGTCGTTCAATTCGACCGTGAGTTTGTCGATGACCTTGTGCCGCCCCTTCTCCTTGATGGTGGACTTCACCAGCTCAGCTTGGTTGCGGTGCACATAGTGCTTGGCCAGGATAGCCTTCACGGATTTAAGGCCACTGTCCAACACCTGAGGATCATCAGTGGCACAGTGCTGCCCCAGCAGATATTCGAGCACATAGGTTGGCACCACAGCATTCTGTTTCAGCCCTTTGGTGAGATCCTTCCGGACGACCAAGCCTGGAAAGTGTTGGAGAATTTTACGATCTAGTTCCGTCACACTGGTCGGCAGTGAATCTGTCAGTTCAGGCTCGGTGGTGGGAGTGTCTTCAGAGGTCATCGAAGTCGCTGGCAAAGGGTTTCTGGAGTTTGATTGAATGAGACTTGTAAGGCACTGTCTGGCTGGTGCCCGGGAGTGTTTCATCCAGACGGATCTCCACAGTCTGGTTGTTGAAGTCGTTGGAGGAGAGGGAAAGCACCAGAAGAACATTTGTCTCGCGGTTGCGGGCCTCTTCGTCCTTGGAGTCCATCTTCACTGTCTTTACTTCCGAAAGGGGCGTGCCGTCGGGTGCATAGATACCTACTCGAAGTTCTCGCGGGAACCTTTTGGCGGTGACAGGCTTCTCTTGGTAGAGTGAGAAAGCAACTTGTCCGGTGGTGATCTTCGCCGGCACACGCATGAGCTCCACCTGGACTCTGCCGGTGTCATCCGTCCGTGATTTGTTGATGTGAACCACAGGGATAATCGTTTCTTGAAGGCTGAAACCACCATGCACATAACGTTTGCCTGAGCCCTGCAATGGGAAACGTCCTAGCGATGTGGGGAAAGCACAGGACCAGGTCCCGGGCAGACCGAGCTGCGCCGCAGTGAAGATCTTCACGCCAGCGCTTTCTTGAATGTTGGCTCCCACGGCAAAACGTCGGTTGCGGTTGAACCAGTGACCGACGCCGGGTAGCGGCGTGACATCACCTTCATGCACATCGTCTTGTTGGAATAAGAACCCATGATCCGCCGTGACGATCATGTTGCTGCCGTTGATGGCCGCCACTTTTTTGATGATCTGCACCAGTTCTTCAAAAGCCTGCTCAACCGCATCACAGGTTTTGGATTCGGTTGCCGCCGTGTCGCCGGTCTTGTCGATGACATTGTGATAGATGTAGATGACCTCATTTTCCTTCATCAAGGTGCGCCCGTCGGTTTTACTGTTCAGGGCGAGGAAATGTTCCGCTTGGATGGCGACGCCTTTGTGATCGAGCTGGCCCTTGAGAATCTTGTCACGGTTTTCAGTGCCAGTGGCACTTCGCCCATCCACATTGACGGTCAGAGTTTCATTCTCTGTATCCACATTCAGTTCCTTGCCGGGCAACAGGGCAGCCATCCCGAGTTGGGTGTAGGAAGGCAAGACGCTCAACATGCCTGAGACCTCGGCTGTGAAGCGGTTTTCTGAGTTGATTCGCTCGGCCAGGTCGGCGGCGGCTTCGTAGCGCAAGGCGTCAGAAATGATGACGAAGATCTTCTGACCCTTTTCCCGGAACGGACGGACACGTTCTTCATAAAAGTGACGCTGGGATGGGAGGCCATCGCAGGTCCATTTCTCCATCAGACGCACCTTGTCACTCCACCGATCAGCGAGAGGCAAAAGGTAGTTGTTCACGTAGCTCTTGGTCACCCATGTTTCGAGCGCCTCCATGAGATTGACCTGCCCGTAGCTACGCAGGTGGTAGCAGCAGAGCCGATAAGCCTGATCGATCCTCCACCAGGATGCTTGATAACGCTCCAGTCCGCTCTCGATACTGTCCACTGCGAGTTCAGCGCGAGACATCCGCTCGCGCAGTTCGATGGCGTAGTGAATGGCAAGATAGCCGTCCCGATGATGCGGATACCAAAACGACTGCCGACGTGCTTGGATCACCCGCAGCAGCATGTCGATATTACTCTCTGCTTCAAAGGCCTGGCAGAGTCGATGGATGATAAACTTGTCGAAGATCTCAAAAGCATCTGCTTCCCCCAGATCGTGCCGGTCGCCTTTGGCCTCCAGTCGCTGGGCAACATTGAGTTCACGTTCCAGTCTGGCCGACCACTTTTGGAAGGAGGGACTGTGCTGCTGGCTATCCTTCCAGCGCCGCAGGAAAACGAGCCCATGGGCCGAAAGCTGGATCTGACCATCCAGCGGATCAGCACCCCGAAAGAGTGAAATGACAAAGTCTCGAAGGGAGGGCTCCAACGCCGTATAGTTGAATCGCTTTTTGACCTCTCCCCAGAAAGTCTCCATTAGGCCGTGCGGTGAAAATGTCTCCATCACCGGATCGAACATCTCCTCCCCGGCGGCTTGGTTCAGGAACTCCAGAAGAATCGCGTCAATTTCGACCTGCGTCTTTGCCAGCACAGCCATCATCTTGAGTCGCAGCTCCCCGGCTTCATCTTCTTTCGCCACCAGTTCTTTGAGTTTCTGGCTGCGTTTGGCATCTTTGAAGAATTCGACGTGCTGCTCCGCCAGTTCCCGAAACTCATACGCCAACCCGACTTCTTGCACGGCGAGAGAAGCACGATCCGCCTTGAACTCATGCCCTTGAAGCAGCAAGTCCAGCAGCCAATTCTCACCATCTGGAGGTCTTGCCGCAGGCAGATAGACGAGAAATCGCTCCTCGGCATTGGTTGCGCCGAGAAGCTTAACTTTGGTTCCAAATTCATTGCCCTGGACCACTACCTTCTTCACGGCAGGGCCTTCAAAGGCATCGAAGGACTTCCGCCATTCTCCTTGGGCGTCATACCAGAAAATCAGCCGATGACGCTGAAATAAGTCTTGGAGGCTGGAATGAATTCGGACGTCAGACATGGGGAATCAGATGTTTTGGCGGCATTACCTCAATACATCGAGGAGCTTCTTCTTGAGTAACTGGCGACGCTTCTCAGCGAAATCGTAAAATTCCTCGAAGGCGAGCGTTGCATCAGCGGGAATCAAACAGCGGTCGAGCAGCAGTGCCCGGTCTTTAGTGCGGCTCGTGAGGTCGATCCATTCAGCCAAACTCTTGTCCTGCTTCGACATGTTTTCGTTCGAGTCGAGCATCTGGAGATTGATGATGCTGTTGTTCCACTGCCCGGAAAGAAATCTCGCCCTCACATCATCGGTGAGTTCCATCTTGGCGACCTGCTTCGCGTTGAAGCAGGAAATTGGATGCAGGTGGTCTTTGTGAAAGTCGTTGTTCCGGTAATCAAGGTGAGGATAAAGCAGTGCCAGGATGCTGAAGGCATAGCGGTCATCCTTCTGAGTGAACAAGAGCTCTTCGATAAACTCTTCACCCACGCTGGTGTCAGCGCGGATGGCTTTGTTGATCTCTTCCGTTGGGAATTGGAGTATCTCCTGTTTGATCTTGTCGTTCTTCACCACGTCTTCGGTGAACGCCTTGCGGATCTGGGAGAGGGTGCCGTCCGCACCGCCGGCCCCGAACACTCGCTTCAGTGACATGACATGCAGCCACTTCTTGATGATCTCGCGATCTTCCTCGAAGCGTTTGCGGGTGGAGAACTCGGCGTAAATGCCCCGGTGGTAGAGGTAGTAGATGATGGGGATGGCCGCGTTTTTGGCTCTCAGAGTGAAGTCCGTGTAACCGAATGAGCGGATCAGATCAAAGGTGGCCTCGATGGCATCGCGGATGCGCTCCCAGTCTTGTTCAAAGTTATGGGCATTCTCCTGGGAGAAGTTGGTCACCTTGAATCGAATGTCCGTGCTGTAGAGATAGAGGTAGGTCTTGAAAATGAAGTCCTTGCTGATCGTGAAACCTATCTCCTGCACACGGCTGACCAGATTGTGAATCTCCTTCCGGGCGTCCTTCTCCTGCCAGTTTGCCACGGCAATGGACATGATCAGGTCAGAGAAGTCCAGAGGCTGGCCACCGCTGTTGATCCTGATGAAAATGTTCAGCGCCTTGTGCAGGTCCTGCTCCTTCTCCAGGAAGAAATTGATGATCAGATCCGTGAAAACTACCTCTTGAAGGCGTGATAGGATGTCCGTAGCGAAATCGCTCAGGTTCTCATCCCGGACATAGCGATTGAAAGTCGAGTTGTTCTTGAGGTCGTTGATTTTTCCCACCCGGAACCAGGTGCCTCTGTCATTAGTGTAGAGGTCCTTCTTCCCGGTGTCGCACTCCTTCAGAAAGGAGAACTCGTGCTCACGATCATCCTCTTGGTCCTCCAGCTTGCGAGTGATGTTCAGATACAGGTGGCGTGTGGGGATGTTCCTTTCCGTGTTCACCCAGTTCACGTTGTATTCCTTCCATGCGTAGCTGCCTTTGAGGCCGATATACAGGGACGTGAGACGCTGCTGCCCATCCAGCACGGCGGTGAAGCTGCCCATGCCCTCGGCGTTGGCTTCATCGTTGTGAATCTTGAAGCGCTGCCGGTAGTCCTTTAGGAATTCGTAGAACTTGTATCCAGCTTTGGAAAGGTCATCGACTGACCAAAACAAAAACGAACTGATAGGATACCCTCTCATGAGCGAGTCGAACAACCACTCGATCTTTTGGGCGGGCCATACGAACTCTCGTTGGATGGCAGGCAGCAGGTAGCGTCGTTGCTCAATGTTGTTGAGAGCCTGGGCAATAGTGATTGGAGCTTCAAAGGACATGCTCAAAGTCTTTGTGATTATTCCTCATCCTTCGCCGCCAGTCCCGCGATGGGTGCCAGGGCATCACCGAACTTGATGTAGTTGACCTTCACGCCGTCATCGAGGTCGAGGTCGATGCGCTTTTGGGCGAGGGGGAGGAGGGTGTCGCGTTCCCAGTCCTGGCAGTCTTTGAGGGACTTCTGGAGTTTCTCGCGCTCTTTGCGGGCGGCGGCTTTATCGGTGGCCTTGGTGGCGGTTTCCTCGACGTGAGTGAGGTGGGCGATGCGGGCTTCCAGCTTGTGCAGGTAGTCGCGCAGGTATTTGTTCAGCAGGGTGTTGCAGGTGTCCTTGGTGTAGCGATGCAGATAGACCAGGGCGCTGAAGCCTTTCTTGGGGCTTTGGAAGAGCCAGTAGATGGGCCGCTTCTTGTAGGTTTGCAGGTGATCCTTGTAGAAGTCGGTGAGGAAATACTTTTCCAGGGGCTTGCCCAGGGAATCTTCGATGAAGCGCAGATTCTCATTCAGCGTGGCTTCGCCGAAGGTGGCGCGGAGGAAATCGCGGGTGCGGGCCACGATGTCGTCCTCAAACCACTCGCCATCGAGCACGGGGACGATGCCGTCCTCGTCGGGGGCGAAGGTGAGTTCGGCCAGGGGCTTTCCGACCTTGGCAAGATACTCCTTCAGGGTGTCGCCGGCGTTGGCCAGGATGAGGCCGGGTTGGTCTGGCGAATAGCGGCCCATCATGCAGCCGACGGCATAGGAGAGGAAGGCGGCCATGTCGCGGCGGGCCTCGGCACGGGCGAGGGTGATTTGCTCCTCAGGCACCTCGGGATGCAATTCGCCGTCGAGGCCGTAGGCGGCGATGAAGAGCCGGTTGTTCTCCGTCTCCAGCTCCTGCATCCGGCGGATGGCGGTGGTGCTCTGCGCCTCCCAATTCCGCCAGCTCGCCTCCAGCGTCGAGCCCTTCAGCCCCGGCCGCAGCAACGGCTGGTCACGGAAGTCCCACGAGGTCTCGAAGTTGTCCCAGTCGGCGCGGGCGATGGCGATTAACTCATCCACGCTACGCGAAATGCCGCCGCTATTGTAGGCGCTATCGGGGAGCAATGGCACCTTTCGTATCGAGCCGACGTTGAAATCCAAAGTAGCTGCGAAGAATTCAAACACCTTACCGGCAACCGCTGAATTCAATAGGCCGAGCGCAAGATCGAAGTAGTTGGTGCTTGGGAATGCGCACGCACCTTTCGCGCTGAAAGTGAACCCTTCCGGGCTCAATCGCGCACCAAAAGCTCCAGACGCCAGCGCTGACCAAGTTATCGCCTTTTTGAAATAGAGGTTTCGCGAAGGGAGGCAGTTCCCGCTACGGGCAAGAATGGCGTAATTCTCTTCGTCAAAGGCGACGAGATACTCGTTGTTGCCATACCAGCGACGAAAGCTGCCGCCTTTGTTATAGGGCACCCATTTCTTGAGTGCCGCGAATACTTCCTCCTTTGCTCGTGCGTCGAGCTTGCAATTGCCAAAGCTCACCTCCGGCCATTGGCGCATAAACCGGTCGTTGTCACCGGTCTGAAAACCTTGGCGAACCGGTGCAATCGCCTCCAGTTCGCGGCCGCGACTGAAAGCTTTAAGGACACCTGAACCAATCCAATAGGCGACGGGACATCCTGGGATTTGCAGCAGCTCGTCGGCTGACGCCCGAAAACGAAGCGGGGAAGTTTCATCGCTGATTGCCCCACGTAACGCTGCATCTTTCTCTGCCTCATTTCGCCCGCCCAAAAGTCTGAAGAACGCGCCGTGTCCATCGGTGGACCGTTTTGTCCGCAGCACAAAAGCGGCTGTTTGAACTACCTCGCCGCTCAGAGAATCAAAGGCGCGAGGCCCGAGATGGATCAAACTCGTGAAGCACCAATTAGTCAGCGCTTCACGACGGAGTTCCTCATACGACGACAGGAAGAGCCAACTCTGCATCGCAACCATACTCACGTAGCCTCCCGGAAAGCAGAGTTGAGTTAGCCGAGAAATGAAAAGAGCAAAAAGGTCAGTGCGACCTTCAGTAAAGTGCGCCTCTGCGAATTGCTTCAGCGAAGCATTGAACGAGGCACTTCCAAGATAGGGCGGATTCGCGATACCAACGTGATACCGCTGGGTGAGCGCCTCGGCTTGTTCGAGCACGCGCAGGACTTTGAGGTGCGTCTCGCGCAGGAAGAGCTGGCCGCCGAGGTCCTTCGCCTCGATGGCGCGGCGGACGTCGGCGATTGCCCGTTCGTCGAGGCACGGCTGGATGAGCGAGCCGAAGTTCTTCGCCTCCTCGAACTGGTGGAGCAGCCGGAGCACGGGCTGATTGAAGAGGTCGCCCAGCCCGAGGGCGCGGATGTAGTCGCGCAGCTCGTTTTCCGCGAAGCGCAAGTCGCGCAGCTCGATGATGTGGGGCCGGACGAGCTGCTCCGGCTGGAAGAAGCGACGGGACTTTTCCCGGGCCTTGAAGACGAGGGCGAGCTCGGCGAGCTGGGCGGCGCGGGGGCAGATCTCCAGCCCGTGCAGATTGTGCCGCAGGATGAGGGCGGGGATCTCGGTGGGCGCGTAGCCTTCCTCCTCGTAGATGAGGGTGAGCAGG
>Ga0075163_10010133_pt1 | contig 12337 bp, 9 predicted proteins | sample JI1023141ADNA_FD_71478 | JGI IMG/M metagenome (GOLD analysis project Ga0075163, IMG submission 71478) | Wastewater effluent complex algal communities from Wisconsin, to seasonally profile nutrient transformation and Carbon sequestration -... | ecosystem: Engineered > WWTP > Effluent > Algae...
AAGGAACGATTTGCCTAAATGATAAAGAACCTGAGGATACATAAATGATACGCTTCTTAGAGTTACAAGTTTGTAAGCTTCATAAGCATAGTAATTAGCTTTGTGGTAATCTTTGAGTTCCGAATAATATGTGCTCATTAGTGTATTTGCCCGCGGCCAATAAAATACTGTATTCTCAGAACTATCTTTCATATTGGCAAAGTATTTCAAATTGAAATCAAGCAATTGAAATGCCTCATTCAGTTTTTTTTCGCCTAGTAAAATTTGAGCTAAAGAAAGAGTACAGCTTATGTAGATGTCTTTATTGGTATTATCTAGATTTTTAAATCCTATTTTATCCAGCTCTTTTTTTATGTCGTTTAAATAAAGCTTGGCTTTAATGGTATTCTTCAATCCAATATATATGTAGGAGATATTAGTTTTGATCACTAAAATATCAGTTTTGCTGGTAGCAGGGTAGTACTTTTCAAGTATTGAAATAGCTTTTATGTACGATTCAATGCCTTTTTCTTCTTTTGAAATATCCTGCTCAAAATTTCCAAGGTAGTTATAAATGTCTGCCATGGTTCGGCTTTTCTTGAACCATGCATCATTCTTGTTCTTTTCTAGTATACCAATTGCCTTATTATAATGGTACATAGTTTTTTTTACTTTCTGCAAGTTGTAAATTTCAAGTAGTTCGCAATGTGCCTGTATTAAAACCGTATCATGTTTAGCCTCTTTTATTTTTTTAAGCAACTCGGCTTCATTATCAGCTAAAATAATTGAGCTAATAAATAAAAATAATTGTAGGATGAAGAAACGGATTTTCATTTTATGAAGTATAGGTGTTTAGTGCCTCAGGGTTTATCAAAAATAGTAAAGCTATTTCAATAAATAACCCAGCTTTTCTAAAATAGTTAACTCACATAGCTTAAAATATGGGCTGTGGTTGTAGGTTATTTTGGTGATCAATAACGTTTATTGCTTTGTTCAGATCATTTATTGATGTTTTCAGAACAGATTATAGTACCTACAGAACTTGACTTTAATATAGGGCTATTCTGGCATAGAAGTTGGAAGCCTTTATGTGCTCAAAAATGATACTTAGTAGCATATAAGTAAATTAAAATAATACTAACAAATAAAACTTGCTGTGGTGGTTAACAGCGCAAGAAATGAAAAAAATTATACTAATTTCTATTTTAATGGTAGCAATTAAAATAGGAAATGCCCAAGTTTGGCAATGGGCCAATGATGCAGATAGTCCCGCCAATATTGTAGGGATTTGTACCGATAACGCAGGAAATACAGTTGTTACAGGACAGTATTCTTCGGGTGGTCCAAACATTGTTTTTGGCCCATTAACAGCAACTACCACTGGCGGACCAAATTTATATATAGCAAAGTACGATCCTGCCGGTGTAATTTTGTGGTTAAAGTGCACAAGCTTGAATGCTTTAAATTCATCTTGGGGCACAGCAGTTAGCACAGATGCTGCTGGAAATGTGTATTTAACAGGAGGTTTTAGTGGTGATTCAGTTGTATTAGGAAGTTTTACACTGGTTAATCCAAATCATACCAACGATGATGATCATGGTATCGACAATATTTTAATCGCAAAATACGACCCAAACGGTAATGTATTATGGGCAAAAACAGCTTTTAAAAATGATACAACCGATTGTTGGGGTGGAACTTCTATTAGTGCAGAAAGTAACGGAAATTTTTATGTTACAGGAGAGTTTAAAGGTGATACACTTGCGCTTGATTCGCATACGCTTACAAACAGCGATCCCAGTCATAATAATATATTTGTGGCAAAGTGCAACACAAATGGTAGTTATAGTTGGGTAAATCAACCTACAATAGTGGATGGTGATGTGAGAGAGCCGCATGTTAGCTATGATGCTGCTGGAAATGTTTATGTAACAGGAAATTATTTAGGAGAGGTAGCTTTCGGAACGCACACACTTACTCAAACGTTTAACTACGAACTTTTTATTGTAAAATACGATCCAAATGGTAATGTTATTTGGGCAAAGAACTCAACGTCGCAAGCGCCACACGATGCCGTTGCTTTTTCTTCATGTACCGATGTGGCCGGTAATATATATGTGAGCGGATATTTTTCCGGTACTAATATAGTTATTGGAACTTACTCGCTTTCTAATTCAAATACAAATCAAAGTCAAAAGAACATGTTTGTTGCAAAGCTGGATGGTAATGGAAATGTTTTATTTATTAAAAACTCAGGTGGCTCTGGTAGTTATATAGCAAGCTCAATAGTGGCTAGCGGAAATAGTTTTTATGTAGCTATAAGTGGTAATTTAAGCACAACACCTAAAACTATAATTTTAGATACATACACTACTACTTCACTATTTACTCCAGGTTTGGTTTATCCTGTGTTTATTGCTCAATACGATTTAAATGGAAATGCGTTAAATGTTACGTCTTTAGCTGATGGAGGATATGATATTAGCCCATACAATTCTGGAAACAAATTAAGTACTAACGAAAATTGTAAAGTTCACTTTGGAAGTGTTTACAGAAGCGCGGTTCCTTCCAATAATCCGTTTATGGTTGGCACTTACACATTTACGCCAAAACCATTTAGCCCTAGTATGTATCCATTTGTGGCTAAGTTAGAGTTTGATAAAAATTGCCCTGAAGTAACTACAGATCTTTCAATAAACCATATGAGTGGACTTAAGGTAAATATGTTCCCTAACCCAACTAACGGCGTTTTTAAAATTGAACTTGATGAACAAATAGAAGGTAGCGAATTAATTTTGATGAATACAATGGGACAAATAGTTTATGAGCAGAAATTGGCGCCAGGACTTAGTGAGGTTAACTGTACGCTTTCTAGTGGCGTTTATCAATACACTATTCTTAAAAACAAACACGCTATTGCTAAAGGTAAATTGATTGTAAACTAAGGTCACAATTTTATAGTTCTTAAAAAAGGTTTTGCCAAAGCAAAACCTTTTTTATGTAAGGCTATGTAAAACCAAATTGCGTTAGCATGAAGTTCAAAACCAATTAAGTTATTTATAAGCCAGTGGATTAGTTTTTGTTTATCACCATTTAAATTTAAAGAGGACGAAAATTCAAATCCTGGCTGTAATGTGTTTTTCTTTAAAAGTAAAAAGGGACAAACATTTAAGTTTGTCCCTTTTGTGGAGAATATCGGATTCGAACCGATCACCTCTTCACTGCCAGCGAAGCGCTCTAGCCAAATGAGCTAATCCCCCTTTTATAAATTTTGAATTATAAATGATGAATGTTGAATTGTTTAACAAGTTCAATATTCAACCTTCAAAATTACAATTTTGCTTTAATTTCAACCAGATCATATCCTTCAATAATATCTCCGGCTTTTATATCATCAAAATCTTGAATGTTTAATCCACACTCATAACCAGATGTTACTTCTTTTACATCATCTTTAAAGCGTTTCAACGAACCTAAAGCTCCTTGGTGTACCACAATTCCATCGCGAATCACACGCACTTTAGTTTGACGTGTAACTTTTCCATCCAATACATAACAACCTGCAATGGTTCCAACTTTGGTAATATTAAACACCTCACGAATTTCGATATTACAAACTACTTTCTCTTCAAATTCAGGCGCCAACATTCCTTCCATCGCCGCTTTGATCTCGTCGATAGCTTGGTAAATGATGGAGTATAAGCGAATGTCAATTTCTTCTACTTCGGCTAGTTTACGCGCGTTTTGTGTAGGACGAACTTGGAAACCAACAATGATCGCGTTGGAAGCCGAAGCTAACATAACGTCGTTCTCGCTAATAGCACCAACTGATTTATGAATAATGTTCACCGCAATTTTCTCTGTAGATAATTTTAATAAACTATCCGATAAAGCTTCAATGGATCCATCCACGTCACCTTTTACGATCACATTCAATTCTTTAAAATCTCCAATAGCCAAACGTCTTCCTATCTCGGCAAGTGTAATATGTTTTTGCGTACGAATACCTTGCTCACGTTGTAATTGTAAACGTTTGTTTGCCAATTCACGTGCTTCGCGCTCATCACTCATCACGTTAAATTTATCACCTGCTGTTGGCGAACCATTTAATCCTAATAATTGAACAGGAATGGAAGGACCTGCTTCTGCAATAGGAATGCCGCGTTCGTTGGTCATTGCTTTTACACGGCCGCTATATCCACCGGCAACAATAATGTCACCAACTTTTAATGTACCACGTTGTACAATAATATCGGCTACGTGTCCGCGACCTTTATCTAATTTTGCTTCAATTACCGAACCTGATGCTCTTACTTTTGGATTTGCTTTCAGGTCTAATACTTCGGCCTCTAATAATATTTTCTCTAATAACAGAGCAATGTTTGTTCCTGCCTTCGCCGAAATTTCTTGTGATTGATATTTACCACCCCAATCTTCAACTAGTACATTTAACTGAGCAAGATCTTCTTTGATCTTATTTGGATTAGCACCCGGCTTATCAATTTTATTGATCGCAATTACCATTGGTACACCGGCAGCTTGCGCGTGATTGATCGCTTCTTTTGTTTGAGGCATCACACTGTCATCGGCCGCCACTACAATAATTACAATATCCGTAATTTTTGCACCACGAGCACGCATAGCGGTAAACGCTTCGTGACCTGGAGTATCTAAGAAGGTAATTGATTTTCCGTTCTCTAATTTTACGTTGTAGCTACCAATGTGCTGAGTAATTCCACCTGCTTCACCGGCAACAACGTTTGCTTTACGAATGTAATCGAGTAAAGATGTTTTACCGTGGTCAACGTGACCCATGATGGTTACAATTGGTGGACGGTGTACAACGTCTCCTTCAATATCATCTTCTTTATCTACGATCGCTTCTACAACTTCTGCAGAAACGAATTCTGTTTTAAATCCAAACTCTTCGGCAACAATGGCAATGGTTTCTGCATCCAAACGTTGATTGATGGATACAAATAAACCCAAACTCATGCAGGTTGCAATAATTTGATTTACCGGAATATCCATCATGGTAGCTAACTGATTAGCTGATACGAATTCGGTAACTTTTAAAATGCTCTTTTCTGCATCTAATAATTCCTGCTTCTCAGCCATTCGCTCACGAACAACATCACGTTTATCTCTACGATTTTTTGATGATTTCGATTTAGAGCCTTTTTCACTTAAGCGCGCTAAAGTTTCTTTGATCTGTTGTTGGATCTCTTCTTCAGTTAATTCATGACGTGGTTTAGAAGCTGTTGAGTTATTACCTGCATAAGGTTTTTTATGCTTAGGATCGCCATACTTTTCTTTTGCGCGTTCTTTGGCAATTTTAGCTTGTTCAGTTCCAACCTTCTTGATCTCTTCTTCACTTAATCCACCTTTTTTAATGCGTTTACGTTTTTTGCGCTCTAAAGCAAAACTGCTTTCGCCTTTTTTAGGAGATTCTTTTACAACCGGAAGTTCAACTTTACCAAGGATCTTTGGTCCTTCAAGCTTCGCAAATTTGGTCTCGATGTGTTCAATTTCTTCAACAACTTCTGGCACAACCACTGGCACAACCGGTTTTTCTTCAACCGGCTCAACGGTTTTCTTTTTTGTTTTTACGGGCTCTTCTTCTTTTTTGCCTTTTTTATCTTTTGATCGAGATATCGAATCAAGATCTAATTTGCCAAGTACTTTTGGACCATCCTTACTTTCTACTTCTTGAGTAAAAAGTTCAGGTTCAGCTTTCTCTTTTTTAGGCTTGATTTGTACTTCGGCTTCAACAGGAACAGAATGATCTGTTATCACGATCTCTTTCTCTTCCTTACCCTTTTTAGATTTATTTACGTCATCCAATACAATGGTCTCGCGCTTCACTTTCGTGATATTTTGCGATACCTGCGCAGCCTCTTCCTTTGCAGATTTATCTGTGGAAAATGCTTTCATTAAATGAGAGTGTTCTTCATCTCCGATCTTCGCGTTGGGATTGTTCTCTACCTTGATCCCTTTGGTGGCAAGGAATTCAACTATCTTTCCAAGAGAAAGATTGAATTCTTTCGCCACTTTGCTTAATCGAAGTGTTTTTGCTCCGTCTGACATATTTTATTTTCTGTTATCTAAATTTAGTTGTGATCAATTCAAGGAGACCACTTTCCTATTTGTTCTATGCTTTTGAAATTAATCTTCAAACTCCGAAGCAAGCACTTTACGTACTTCTGCAATTACATCATCCTCAATACCTGTTCTACGAGTAATTTCCTCATCATTTAATTCAAGTACCGATTTTGCTGTATCGCAACCGATCGATTTTAATTTTTCGATCACGTCTGCTTCTATCTCATCTGTAAATTCGTCTAAGTCAACGTCCTCAACATCTTCAATATCTGTGTCGCGGAATACATCGATCTCATATCCGGTTAGTTTTCCGGCTAATTTAATATTGTAACCACCTTTTCCAATAGCCAATGAAATTTGATCAGGTTTTAAGAATACTTCCGCTGATTTATTTTCTTCGTCAATTTTAATGGTTGTTATTTTAGCAGGACTTAATGCACGTTGAATAAATAAACTTGGGTTAGTAGTAAAGTTGATCACGTCGATATTCTCGTTCTTTAACTCACGAACAATACCGTGGATCCTAGATCCTTTCATACCAACACATGCACCTACCGGATCGATACGATCATCATAACTTTCTACAGCTACTTTTGCTCTTTCACCAGGTTCACGTACTACTTTTTTAATAGTGATCAAACCATCAAATATCTCGGGAACTTCGTTCTCAAATAAACGCTCAAGGAATGAAGGGGATGTACGCGAAACAATAATAGATGGTGTACCGTTCTTCATATCCACTTTAGAAACTACAGCTTTTAAAGTATCTCCTTTTTTAAAGAAATCAGAAGGGATCTGTTCAGTTTTTGGAAGTAATAACTCATTACCTTCATCATCTACTAGCATGATCTCTTTTTTCCACACTTGGTAAACTTCCGCAGTAACTACATCACCAACTTTATCTTTGTATTTATTATAGATCTCACTCTTTTCAAGTTCAAGGATTTTTTGAACTAAGTTTTGACGTACAGCTAATACCGCGCGACGACCAAAATATTCAAGATCCACTTTTTCGGATACATCTTCACCGATCTCAAAATCAGGCTCTATTTTTTTAGCGTCTGTTAAGCTGATGTGCTTGTGCTCATCATAATCAAATGAATCTTCTGCAAATTCATCATCTACAATTTGTCTGTTCTTGTATATCTCAACGTCACCTTTATCGGGGTTAACAATGATGTCAAAGTTCTTATCGCTTCCATACTTCTTAATAAGCATGTTCCTGAACACATCTTCAATGATACTCATTAAAGTAGCGCGGTCGATGTTCTTTATGTCTTTGAACTCCGAAAACGATTCGATCAGATTTGAGGTTTCCATGTTTGTTGTTTTAAAATTTAAGTTTGATTTTTGATTCTTTTATTGTTTTAAATGGAATGGTTTCTTTTTTTTCTATAGTTACTTTCCCTTTTCCAATGGCTTTATTTTCTCGTGTATTATATTTTAATGTCAATTCATTATCGTTTAACTCTACCAACTCACCTTCATGATCAGTATCGTCGATCAATTTTATCTCAAATGTCTTTCCAATATGCTTTTTATACTGACGGTGATTCACTAATGGGCTTGCTGCACCGTGCGAACTTACCTGTAAAGCAAAATCTTCCTTCTCACGATCAAGGTTCCCCTCAATAAATCTGCTCAATCCAACGCAGTCTTTTATGGTTACGGCGCTATCACCATCAATTAACACCTCAATTATGTTACCCGTCTTCACATTTATATGGGTAACAAATTTGTCTGTTCCCGTAAAGTGTGCCTCAGCCAGTTGTAATATTTGCTCTTTCGCGATCAATTTCTACTCAATAAAAGAGGGGACTCAGGTCCCCTCTTCATTCGTTGTTTTTATTTTACAATACAAATTTAAGCATTTTTTGGCTAATAAAAAAATAATTTTTACTCAACCTTTGGCACCGAATTTGCGTAATATATATAGGAAACAATGAGAAACTAACGGATTGTTTAACTATAAAAATCAACGTTATGAAAAACAGAAGGAATGGAGTAAGAGCGGGCCTAAGCCTCCTAGGCCTTTTAATGCTAAGCAATACGAGTTTTGCTAGCATAGGTGATAAATTTAACCAGTATGTAGGTGATAGCGCCTCAAGCCTGGCAAGCTTATATATAATTGCCGGTGTGATAGCGGTTGGTGTAATTGGGAAGCTAATTCAGAATCATTTAATGCGTGAAGAGACAAGATCTTCTACAAACGTTAAAATGAGCAGCCTAAACAACCACAATCATCACAGACATCACAGACCAAGGGCAGTGGTTAAAAAAACTTCTTAACATAAAACCGCCTTCGGGCGGTTTTTTATTTGTTCATAATCAAACAGTTAAAAACATAATATATTTTTTCTGCGATGGTATTTGTTAAAAAATTTGCCTCTTATGGTAAGGGACATTTTGTTTTATAGAGGATATGGTTAATTTTGTGCCAAATTAAAAACTATTAAAATGTCAGACATTTCAAACAAAGTAAAATCGATCATCGTTGATAAACTAGGCGTTGATGAAAAAGAAGTTACACCAACAGCAAGCTTTACAAACGACCTTGGAGCTGATTCATTAGACACGGTGGAATTAATTATGGAATTTGAAAAAGAATTCAATATTGCTATTCCTGATGAGCAAGCTGAAAAGATCAGTACAGTAGGCGATGCTATCGCTTATATTGAGACCAACGCAAAAAACTAATTCAACATATGCAACTGAAACGTGTAGTAGTTACAGGGCTTGGCGCGGTTACTCCTTTAGGAAATAGTGTAAACGACTACTGGAATAATCTTATTAAAGGCGTAAGTGGCGCTGCACCTATTACTCGTTTTGATGCATCCAAATTCAAAACTCGCTTTGCTTGTGAAGTAAAAGGGTTTGATCCAGAAACTTATTTCGATCGCAAAGAAGCACGTAAACTCGATACGTATACGTGGTATGGTATTGCCTCAAGTGTGGAAGCATTTGCCGACAGCGGTTTAGATGCTGCTGGTATTGATAAGGATGAGATCGGTGTTATTTGGGGAAGCGGTATTGGTGGCTTAGATACATTTCAAAATGAAACATTTGCCTTTGCAAAAGGCGATGGTACTCCACGCTTCAATCCATTCTTTATTCCAAAAATGATCGCTGATATTTGTAGTGGTCATATTTCCATGCGATTTGGTTTACGTGGTCCAAATTTTACAACTGTTTCTGCTTGTGCATCATCAACCAACGCGCTTATTGATGCTTTCAATTACATTCGCTTAGGAAAAGCAATTGCTATTGTAAGTGGTGGAAGTGAAGCAGCGATCAATGAAAGTGGTATTGGTGGATTTAATGCTTGCATGGCTATGAGTACACGTAATGATGATCCTTCAACTGCATCACGTCCTTATGATAAAGACCGTGATGGATTTGTATTAGGTGAAGGTTCGGGTGCAATTATCCTTGAAGAATTAGAACACGCTTTAAAACGCGGAGCAAAAATTTATGCCGAGATCATAGGCGGTGGTATGAGTGCCGATGCGCATCATATTACAGCACCACATCCAGAAGGATTAGGTGCAAAATTAGTAATGCAACGTGCATTAAAAGATGCAGGAATAGCGCCCGAAGAAATTGATTATATCAATACACACGGAACAAGTACTCCTTTAGGAGATACAGCAGAATTAAAAGCCATCAAAAATATTTTTGGTGATCACGCTTACAATATCAATATCAGTTCTACAAAAAGTATGACTGGCCATCTATTAGGAGCAGCCGGAGCTATTGAAGGTATTGCTACTATTTTAGCGGTAAAAAATGATATTATTCCTCCAACTATCAATATTCATAATTTAGATCCTGAAATTGATACCAAGTTAAATTTAACTCCAAATAAAATGCAGCAACGTGAAGTTCGCGCTGCCATTAGCAACACGTTTGGATTTGGTGGTCACAACGCGGCCATCATTATTAAAAAATACAAATAATTTTTTAGGGTTTGATCAGGAAACTCATACCTCTTGTTTCGTTCCGATCTGGCCCAGATAAAAAATTATACACTTCTCTTAAAAATATTACTGGCCTTAATGTAAAGAATTTGCACTTGTATAAGCAGGCATTCATGCACAGCAGTAGTAATGTAAAAAATTCAGAAGCATTATATAATAACGAACGCTTAGAGTTTTTAGGAGATGCGATCTTAGGCGCTATCATTGGCGATTATTTATTTAAAAAATATCCCAATAAGGATGAAGGTTTCTTAACTCAGCTAAGAAGTAAAATAGTGAATAGAAAAAATCTTCATGAACTGGCATTAAAATTTGGGCTCAATAATTTCTTAAAGACAAATCTTTCTAAAAAAGACAAACTAAAATCCAGCGCTTATGGCGATGCCTTTGAAGCCTTGATAGGAGCGGTTTATCTGGATCTTGGTTATGAACAAACCAAAAAATTTGTGGTGAATAAGATCGTGAAGTTGCACATTGACCTAGAAGAACTTTTGAATTCAGATTCAGATTTTAAGAGTCAATTACAGATCTATTGCCAAAAGAACAAACTCGAATTGCAATACGATTGGACAGAAAGAAATGATCCGGGACAAGGAAAATTTTATTTAGTAAATGTGGTGATAAGCTCGAAAGTGTACCAGGGCTTTGAACATTATAGTAAAAAAGTAGCCGAACAAAAAGCGGCAGAAATAGCACTTACCGAGATCAATCGTGGCTAAACATATTTTACATAACGATACAAACTTGTTTGACTTTGTACTTATTGGTATTGCCAGTGGCGAAAATCAATACATGATCGTTAACAACATCAACGCCATGTTGAACATCGAACTATGTTTAACTCAAAATTTACGATCAGCTTCTAAGAATTCGGATCTTTTTGATTTTTCAGTTTACTCGTATATCGATGAGGAATTAGGTCTTGAATATTATGTCGTCCCCAATAAAAGCAACTTTAAACCCAAACAAAAGAACACACCTGCATACGACCTTTTTGCAGAATCTAAACAGGTTATAGAGCAAAGCATCTTATTAATAAATGAACTCCCACACACCAATTTTTTTCTGCTTTTAAAGGGCGAAAGCGCTATTCATGAGCAATACACCATTTTTAAACTTCTACGGCAGATCGAGTGCATTGAACAAGTGCACGAGGTAATTCCCGACAAACTGCCAAGTAAAAATAACTTGATCTTTTAATAAGAAGATATCCTAAAATTAATCTATAAAAAAGGCCATTTAATCTAAAAAAAACATATATTTGCTAGTTTACAAATAAGCATGAAAAATATATTTAGTGTCCTGTTTTTGTTCGTTTTGTGCAGTGCAAACGCACAAACAAAAGGTGATGGTTCGTACCGCGATCTTGTTCAGGAAGGTAATTTCCTTTCTTTGGAAGAAAATTACAACATGGCATTGCAAAATTATTTGGAAGCATATGCCATGGATTCAACCAGTGGTTTACTTAACTATAACATTGGCCTATGTTACCTGAACACGCTTAACACAAAATTTAAAGCAGAAGCTTATCTTGAGCGCGCTGTAAAAAAAGTAAGTAACAAGTGTGTGATCGATGACCCTATGGAAAAATCGGCACCACCTTTAGCGCATTATTATTACGGACAAGCACTTCACCTCAATTATAAATTTGATGAGGAATTGAAGGAATATGAAGCATTTGAAAAGTTTGTGAATGTAAAAGATAAGGAATGGAAAAAGACCATTGCCAGAGATAAGGATATTTGCGCTTTTGCAAAAGTACAAATGAGCGTGCCTTTGAATGTACAAATAGCGAACCTTGGAGACAGCATTAATAGTCAATACCCTGATTATAGTCCCGCACTAAGCGCTGATGAGCGTATGCTTATTTTTACAACACGTAGGCCAAGTACAACCGGTGGGATGAAAGATGATAACGGTAATTATTATGAAGATGTTGTTGTTTCATATAAGGATGATAAAGGCGAATGGTCAAAACCTGTTTCTCTTTCAGAAAGCATAAATGGTAATGGAATGGATGCAGTCATTAATATCACACCCGACGGACAAACACTGATCCTTTATCGGGATGGTGGTGATGGAATGGGTGGAAATATTTATTACAGCACATATGATGGAACAGATTGGAGCCCGATAAAAGATTTTGGTTCTGACGTGAACACAAAATTTCAAGAATCTCACGCGTGTTTAAATGCCGACGGAACCGTACTTATTTTTGTTTCTAATCGTCCGGGTGGATATGGCGGAAGAGACCTTTACCGTTGTGTGAAATTACCAAC
>Ga0075163_10010134_pt1 | contig 12336 bp, 6 predicted proteins | sample JI1023141ADNA_FD_71478 | JGI IMG/M metagenome (GOLD analysis project Ga0075163, IMG submission 71478) | Wastewater effluent complex algal communities from Wisconsin, to seasonally profile nutrient transformation and Carbon sequestration -... | ecosystem: Engineered > WWTP > Effluent > Algae...
CGCATGCGCAGGTGTTGCGGAACGTCGTGGCCCAGGCCGAACTGGCCGACCAGCTTGGCCTGGCGTGCTTCGGCGTCGGCGAACACCACCGTCCCGACTTCGCCATCTCGGCGCCCGAGGTGCTGCTGGCCGCCATCGCCGCGCGCACGACACGCATCCACCTCGGCTCGGCGGTCACCGTGCTGAGCACCGACGATCCGATCCGCGTCTTCCAGCGCTTCTCGACGCTCGATGCCGTCTCCAACGGTCGCGCCGAGGTGATCGTGGGCCGTGGCTCGTTCACCGAGTCGTTCCCGCTCTTCGGTTTCGACCTGCAGCAGTACCACGTGCTCTTCGAGGAGAAGCTGGATCTGTTCGCCGCGCTGCTCGAGAACGGCCCGGTGAAGTGGGAAGGCCGCACGCGACCGGCGCTCGACGTCGCCGGCGTGTATCCGCCGATCGAGCAGGGCCGGCTCACCACCTGGATCGGCGTCGGCGGCAGTCCCGAGTCGGTGGTGCGGGCGGCCCGCTACAACCTGCCGCTCACGCTCGCCATCATCGGCGGATCGGCGGCCCGCTTCGTGCCGTTCGCCGATCTCTACCGGCGCGCGCTGAACGAGCTGGGGGCCGCGCCCCTGCCAATCGCGGTGCACTCACCGGGACACCTCGCGGCCACCGACGACGAGGCGCGCGAGGAGCTGTGGCCGCACTACCAGACGATGTTCGGCCGCATCGGCGCCGAACGCGGCTGGCCGCCGGTGACGCGCGCGCAGTTCGACCGCGAGGCCGGGCCCGACGGCGCGCTCTACGTCGGCGCGCCCGAGACGGTGGCCCGCAAGATCGCGGCGACCATCCGCACGCTGGGGCTGTCGCGCTTCGACATGAAGTACAGCAACGGCGCCCTGCCGCACGAGAGCTGCCTGCGCAGCATCGCCCTCTACGGCGGCGAGGTGGTGCCGCGCGTCCGCGCCCTGCTGGCGTCGTAACCGCCGGCGACTAGTGCCGCGTGCCGGTGGCGCCGAGCGATCGCGCCATCACGTCAGCCAGTTGATGGCTGGCGAACGGCTTGGCCAGGAAGCCCTGCACGCCGGCGCGCTCGGCGCGCCCGCGATCCTCCTCGGTGACGCGGCCCGAGCACAGCACGATCGGCAGCTCCGGCCGCTCGTGGTGGATCACCTCGGCGAGGTCGATGCCGCTCATGCGCGGCATGGCGAGATCGCTGACCACCACATCGACCTGCGGTCCGTCGCCGCGCAGCGCGACCAGCGCTTCCTCGGGCCCCGAACAGCCGCGCGCCGAGTAGCCGAGCCGCGTCAGCTGCTTGCACAGCAGCCCCACCAGCTCCGGCTCGTCGTCGACCACCAGCACGTGCGCGGTGCGATGCGCCGGCAGCGGCGCGGCGGCGAACGCCGGCGCCTGCGCGATCGCCGCCCGGCCGGCCGACGGCAGGGTGACGCGGAACGTCGTGCCGCGGCCGGGCTCGCTGGTGGCGTCGATGGTGCCGCCGTGCGAGGTGACGATGCCGTGCACCACCGCCAGGCCGAGTCCCGTGCCGATGCCGACCGGCTTGGTGGTGAAGAACGGCTCGAAGACGCGCTCGAGCGTGTCGCGATCCATGCCGACACCGGTGTCGGACACCTCGAGCACGGCGACCGCGCCGCCATCGCCGCGCCGCTCGCCGCGCAGGGCGATCGTCAGCACGCCGCCGGCCTCGCGCATCGCATAGGCGCCGTTGGTGCCGAGATTCATCAGCACCTGGTGCAACTGCACCGAGTCGGCCTGCACGGCCGGCACGTCGTCGTCGATCCGGGTGCGGATCTCGATCATGGCCGGCAGCGTGGAGCGCAGGATGCTCGACGCTTCGCGGACGATCGGCGGCAGCGCCACCACGTCGCGCTGCTCGTCGCGGCGGCGGCTGAAGGTGAGGATCTGCCGCACCAGCGCCTCGGCGCGCGCCGAGGCGCGCTGGATCTGCTCGAGGTATGGCCGGGCCGGGTGCCCCTCCGGGATGTCGAACGCGGCGAGGTCGGCACTGCCGGCGATCAGCGTCAGGATGTTGTTGAAGTCGTGCGCGATGCCGCCGGCCAGCGTGCCGATCGCTTCCATCTTCTGTGAATGGCGCAGCCGCGCTTCGAGTTGCGTGCGCTCGACCTCCGAGCGCCGCCGCTCGGAGATGTCGCGGACGCCGGCCAGCAGCCGGCCGTCGCGCGGCGGCAGCTCGGTCGCCACCACGTCGACCGGCACGGCGTCGCCGGACTCGGCGCGCAACAGCGTCTCGAAGCGCAGCGATCCGGTGCGGGAGAGCTGGGTGTCGCGCTGGCGGTACAGGTCGGCCGTGGCGCCGACCTCGTAGTGGCGGATCGACGTGCCGATGAGGCGTTCGTGCGGTACGCCGATCAGCCGGCTGAAGGCGTCGTTGGCTTCGACGATGCGGCGATCGACGTCGAGCACCAGCATGCCGTCGCTGGCGGCGCGGAACATGGTGTCGTTGCGGGCGGTGGCGGCGGCCAGCTCGGCGGAGCGCTCGCGCACCTTCTCGTCGAGCAGGTGCAGCGAGTCCTGCAGGCGCGTCAGCATGGCGCCGAGCTCGTGGTGCAGCGAGCGCACCTCGGCAGGAGCGGTCGTGGCGACGGCCGGCAGCGGCGCCTCGTGCCCGCGGCCGATCGACTCGGCCGACCGGGCCAGGGCGGCCAGCGGCTGCGTGATGTGCCACGACACGCGGCTGGCGATCAGCGTCGCCACTCCGAGGCAGAAGAGCAGCCACCCCGCTGACAGCACGTAGAACGGCACCAGCGGTGCCAGGATCGAGGCCACGGACCGGCGCACGTGGATCTGCCATGGCAGGTTGTCGAGACCGGCGCGCGCCGCGACGGTGCGCTCGGGGCGGACGCCGGCGCGGCCGGTCGAGGCGTCCTCGAACGTGGCGGTCGTCGTGTCGCGGGTGGCCTGCACCCAGGCCAGATCACGGCCACTCACCAGCAGCGGCGGCGCCACGGCGCCTGACGAGGCGACCACGTTGCCGTTCTGGTCGAGCACCAGGCAGGAGATGTCGTCGGTGCCGGCGACGCGGCCGAGCCAGGCGCTGAGCTGCACGAGCCCCACCGTGCCCTGGACGATGCCGGCGAACGCGCCGGACGCATCGGTGTAGGGCGCGCTCACCGCCACGATGGCGTCAGCGGCGGCCTGGAAGCCACGGCCGTGGAAGCCGCCGCTGCGGTACGGGCGTCCGGTGCGCTTCGCCTCGATGAAGTACTCGCGCTGGTTCACCGGCGGGATGGCGTCGGCCGGCACGATCCCCTCGCGCGCCGACACGGCGATCACGCGGCCGTCGGCGTCGCTGACGATCATCGCCGAGAAGACGCTGCCGGCATGGTGCAGGCGGAGAATGCGCTGCACCTCCTCCGCCGGACGGGTCGTGCCCGAGAGGCTGCCGGCCAGCGTCACGACATCGCCGTCAGTGGAGTTCACGTAGTCGCGGAGCCGCGCGGCGGCGACACCGGCGCGCGCCTGCAGGTCGACCGTGCCTTCGCTGACGAGGTGCGTGGCGTAGAGCCGGCCGAGGCCGAGGCCCAGCAGGATCACCGGAATGGCCGACACCGGAATCAGCGCGCGCGTGATCTGCGTGCGGAGCGAGACGGGCTGGGCGTCCTGGGGCCGCGCGCCGAACAGACGGCGGATGGCGGCCGGCGTCGCCGCCACCTGCGCCAGTGCCGCGCAGAGCGTGCCGTTCACGAGCTGCTTGGCGAGCAGCAGCCGCGCGTCGACACTGGTGTCGAGCAACGGCAGGGCGCCGGTGACGAACACCGCCGCCACGAGCAGCCAGAAGCCCGCCACGGCGACCACCGGTGCCACACCGCGACGGATCACCCAGCCGGCCAGCAGCGGCTCGAGCGCCCAGACCGCGCTGTAGGCCGGTTCAGGCGTGCCGACGGTGGCGACGAGCGAGGTCACCGCACCCCACGGGGCGCCGAGCGTGAGCACGGCGAAGAGCACCACCGCCTCGTCGAAGCGCAGCGGCACGCCGTCGGCGAGCGCCGGCGCGTGCAGCACGAACACCCGACCGAGTCCGCCGAGCAGCAGCGCCGCCACGAGGCGACGCAGCAGGACTCCGACCGTCGATTCGGATCGTGGCATCAGCTCACAGGCGGGTCATCCGACCAGGCCGGGACGGCCGAGCCAGCGGTGCAGGTAGGCGATCTGTCCCACGTGATACGCCTCGTGGAACATGAAGAAGGCGATGGTGCCGCGCATCGACTTGTCGGCCACCGGCCAGGATCGCGGCGACGGCGCGTCCCACTGCTCGGCGGGACAGGCGGCCAGCGCGGCGTTGAGCGCGCCGGTCGTGGCGGTGAGCGTGGCCAGCACCTCGGCGGCCGGCGGATACGCAGCGGCGCCGGGGCGCGCCTGCCCGCGCATGAACTCGGCGGTCCAGGCCGGCTCGGCCCACGACGCGCCCAGCATCTTCAGCAGGCCGCCGCGCGTGGCGACCACGTGTGCCGCCACCCAGAGGATCGGGTTGCTGCCATCGCCGGGATGCCGCACCAGTTCTTCGGCGGTGAGGCCATCGAGGCCCTTGGCGATCAGGCTGGCGTGAACCGGCAGCAGCTGGGCATGCGACTGGACGATGGCATCCATGTCCGTCATTTTACGCGCGATCCCGTCGATCAGCGCGGGCGCGCCGGCGTCGTCGCCAGCAGGCCGCGCTCCACCAGCACCGGCGGCACACGCTTCGGCATCACCGCCTCCCAGGCCCCGGCCACGCCGAGCAGCTCGGCGTCCTGCCACGGCCGCATCGAGAACTCGAGGCCGAACGGCAGGCCGCTGGCGTAGAACCCCGCCGGCACCACCACCGCCGGCACGCCGATCATGTTCACCCAGCTGGTGGCCGAGTGCGGGCCTTCGCTGAGGCGGCCGTCCTGCGGCATCGACTCGTCGGGTGGCGGCATCTGGATCGCCGGGTAGACGTAGCCATCGAGCTTCTCCCGATCGAGCGGCGCGAGGTACGCCGCCAGCGTCTCGCGGCGTGGCGCGTGATAGCGGCGCTCGGCGTCAGGGTCGGTCGCCAGCACCTTCTGATCGAGACGCACGCCGCCCATCAGGCGGAAGTTGTCCTCGGTGCCGATCGACGACGTGAACAGCGGTCGCCCGACCACGCGCGCGTAGTCGTCGGCCGAGTGGTAGGCCGCCGGGCCGAAGGCGGCGAGGAACTGGTTGGTGCCGTCTTTCATGTAGGCGTAGGTCGAGACGCGACTGGCGGTGCGCGCGAAGTCCACCGGCAGGATCGCCGGGTCGAGCACCACCTCGGCGCCGGCCGCCCGCAGCGTCTCCACCGCCTTCAGGAACATCTCGCGCGTCTCGGGACGCAGCGGCATGTTGGCGGCGGTGCGCAGCCGCTCGAACTCGGCGGGACGGGCGTCCACCGGAATGCCGTGGAACGGGATGCCGTCGCCGGCGAGGACGAAGGCCGGCACGGCGAAGCGCTTGCCCTTGAGCGCGCCGGCGGCCAGCCACTGCGACGGCGGCGTCTTCGGGGCGGTGGCGGCGCTGCCCGCGGTGCGGGCGTCGAGCGGATCCTCGCCGGCCATCACCGCCAGCGCGATCGCCGCGTCCTCGGCCGTGCGGGCGATCGGACCGGTGTTGTCGAGCAGCCAGTCGAGCGGCGCGATGCCGGCGATGCTGACGAGACCGCGTGTCGGGAAGACGCCGACGAGGCCACTGGTCGCCGCCGGCATGCGGATCGAGTTGCCGGTGTCGGTGCCGTTGCCGAGCACGGCGAAGTTGGCGGTGACGGCGGTGACCGTGCCGCCCGACGAGCCACCGGGCGAGAAGCGCACGTCATACGCGTTGCCGGTGCGGCCGAACGACGTACTGCGGTTGGTGTCGCTGTTGGCCAGGTCGGGCATGTTCGTGTGGCCGACGATCACGGCGCCGGCGGCCGTGAACTTCGCGACGATGGTGGCGTCTTTCGGGGCGACCAGTTCGTGTCCGGCGACGCGGAACCCTTCCCAGCCGGCCGTCGTGATCTCGCCCTCGATGCTGGTGTTGGCCTTGATGACGATCGGCACGCCCCACAGCGGGCCGCGTGACGCGGCGGTGCCGCCGCCGGCGGCCGCGGCGTCGAGCGCCGCCGCGCGGGCCAGCGCGCTGTCGCGGAGCACCACCTCGACCGCGCCGTAGACGCCGTTGTAGCGGTCGATGCGATCGAGGTGCCACTGCACCACCTGCGTCACCGTGTAGGTCTTCGCGTCGTAGAGCCGGTGCAGGCCGGCGACGGTGACGTCGAGCAGATCGCGGTCCATCGCCGCGCGCGCGTCGGCGGCCGACGCTGCCGGGGCGGGAGCCGTGGACTGGCAGGCGCTGACGAGCGTGACGACGAGGGCGAGCGCAGCGGCGTGCGGCGTACGAAGCATGGGCGCGATTGTCCTCCAATCGCGCCCATGTGTGTGCCTCCCGGCACCCGAGCCCCGGGACCCGGAGCCCCGGCTAGACCGGCTGCCGCTGATCCTCGGGCTTCACCGTGACCGGATTCAGGAACGGCATCATCGCCCGCAGATCGGCGCCCACCTTCTCGATGAGGTGCTGCTGCTCGGCGTGGCGGGTCGCCGTGAACGTCGGCCGGCCGGCCTTGTGCTCGTCCATCCAGAGCGTCGCGTAGCGCCCCTGCTGGATGTCCGCGAGCATGCGCTTCATCTCGGCCTTGGTCTCGGCCGTCACCACCCGCGGCCCGCCGGTGTAGTCGCCGTGCTCGGCGGTGTCGCTCACCGAGTAGCGCATGTAGTTCAGGCCGCCGCGATACATCAGGTCGACGATCAGCTTCAGCTCGTGCATGCACTCGAAGTAGGCGATCTCCGGCTGGTAGCCGGCGTCGACCAGCGTCTCGAACGCCGCCTTCACGAGCGCGCTGGTGCCGCCGCACAGCACCGACTGCTCGCCGAAGAGATCCGTCTCGGTCTCCTCCGCGAACGTCGTCTCCAGCACACCGGCGCGGGTCACGCCGATCGCCTTGGCGTAGGAGAGCGTGAGCGCGCGGGCATGGCCGGTCGGATCCTGGTGGATCGCGAACAGCGCCGGCGTGCCGGCGCCTTCCTCGTAGAGCTCGCGGACGCGATGACCAGGCGACTTCGGCGCCACCATCGTCACGTCGACGTCCTTGGGCGGCGTGATGATGCCGAAGCGGATGTTGAAGCCGTGCGCGAACATCAGCGTCTTGCCGGGCGTGAGGTGCGGCTGGACGTCGCGGGTGTAGATCTCGCCCTGCGTCGTGTCGGGGATGAGCAGCATGATGACGTCGGCCTCGGCCGCCGCCTCGGCGATGGTGCGCACGCGCAGGCCGGCGGCGCGCGCCTTGGCGGCCGAGGTGCTGGCGGCGTGCAGGCCGACCCGCACGTCGACGCCGCTGTCGCGCAGGTTCAGCGCGTGCGCGTGTCCCTGCGAACCGTAGCCGATGACGGCGACCCTGGTCGCGCGAATCGGGGCGAGGTCGGCGTCGGCGTCGTAGTAGATGGCAGCCATGTGCGGGATCCTTGTTATCTCGTGATCGGGTGATGGGGTGATCGGGTGATCTATCTGTTGATCGCTCGATCGCGTGATCGGGTGATCTATCTGGGGATCTGACGGCGGAGACCGCGTCAGACCGAGTAAGCGATGTCGGACTGCGGCTCGTCGCTGTGCGCGGCAGCGGAGGGGCCGTCGAAGGCGCCGCCTTCGCCGCGGGCCATCGCCAGCGTTCCGGTGCGGGCCATTTCCAGCACGCCGTAGGGCGCCAGTACTTCCAGCAGGCGATCGAGCTTGGCGGCGCCGCCGGTGAGCTCGAGCACCAACGAGTCGGTCGACACGTCGATGATGCGGGCCCGGAAGACGTCGGCGAGCTGGAAGATCTCGGGACGGGTCGACGGCGACGTCGCGACCTTGATCAGCGTGAGCTCGCGCATCACGTTGGCGCGATGCGTGACGTTGTCGACGCGCAGCACGTTGACCAGCTTGTAGAGGTGCGCCTCGACGTGGTGCGCGCCCTCGGCGTCGACGTCGAGCACGATGGTCATCCGCGACACGCCGCGCGTCTCGGTGTGGCCGACGGTGAGCGACTCGATGTTGTAGCCGCGGCGGCGGAACAGCGAGGCCACGCGGGTGAGCACGCCCGGCTTGTTCTCGACGGCGACGATGAAGGTGGTCATGACTGATCGGCTCCCGTTTCGGCGAGCACGCTCGGCCGACGGATCATGTTGTGGAGGTCGGCGCCGGCCGGCACCATCGGGTACACCGTGTCTTCCTGCTCGACGCGGAAGTCGATGACCACCGTGCCGGTGTGGGCGCGGGCCGCCTGCACGGCCGGCACCACCTCGTCGCGCGTGGTGACGCGCATCGATCGCAGCCCGAAGGCGGCGGCCAGGGCGACGAAGTCGGGACTCGACAGCGGTGTCGCGGCGTAGCGCCGTTCGTAGAAGAACTCCTGCCACTGCCGCACCATGCCGAGGTAGCCGTTGTTGACGATGGCCACCTTGATGTCGAGCCCTTCCTGGGCGATGGTCGCCAGTTCCGCCATCGTCATCTGGAAGCCACCGTCGCCCACCACCACCCACACCTCGGCGTCGGGACGCGCCACCTTGGCGCCGATCGCCGCCGGCAGCGCGAAGCCCATCGTGCCGAGGCCGCCCGAGGTGATGAGCGAGCGCGGCTGGTCGTGGTGGTAGTACTGCGCCTCCCACATCTGGTGCTGACCGACGTCGGTGACGACGACGGCCGCCCCGGCGGTCTCGCGCCACAGGTCGTGGATGACGTGCGCGGCGTAGAGATGGCCGTTGTCGGGCAGGTTCTGGATGTCGCGCACCGCGGCATCGCCCTTGAGCGCGTCGATGTGCGCGCGCCAGGCGGCGTGGTGGCCGCGATCGACGCGCGTCAGCAGCGCCTGCAGCAACTGGCCGACATCGCCGACCAGGCCGACGTCGACCTTGACGTTCTTGTTGATCTCGGAGCGATCGATCTCGACGTGGATCTTCTTCGCGTTGAGGGCGTAGGTCTTGACGTTGCCGGTGACGCGATCGTCGAAGCGCATGCCGAGCGCGATCAGCAGATCCGCTTCCTGGATCGCGGTGTTCACCCACGCCTCGCCGTGCATGCCCATCATGCCGAGGTTCAGCGGATGCGACGCCGGCACGCCGCCGATGCCGAGCAGCGTCATGGCGATCGGCGTGTCGGTGTGCTCGGCGAAGCGGCGCACGATGTCGCTGGCGCCCGAGGCGATGATGCCGTTGCCGGCCAGGATCACCGGCCGCTCGGCGGCGGCGATGAGTGCCACGGCGCGTTCGATGTCGGCGTCGCCGGGGCGCAGGTCGGGGCGGTGCCGCGGCGCCGGTGCCTCGTCGGGCCAGGCGAAGTCGCAGGTGCGCTGCTGACAGTCCTTGGTGAGATCGATCAACACCGGCCCCGGGCGGCCGGAGCGCGCCACCTGGAACGCCTCGCGCACCACGCCGGCCACGTCCTCGGGATTCGTCACCAGGTAGTTGTGCTTGGTGATCGGCAGCGTGATGCCGGTGATGTCGCATTCCTGGAACGCGTCGGATCCGATCAGCCGGCTGCCGACCTGGCCGGTGATGCAGACGATGGGCGAGCTGTCCATCATCGCGGTGGCGATGCCGGTGACGAGGTTGGTCGCCCCCGGTCCCGACGTGGCGATGGCCACGCCCACCTGCCCGGTGGCCCGGGCATATCCGTCGGCCATGTGAGCGGCGCCCTGCTCGTGCCGCACCAGCACGTGCCGGATCGGGTAGTCGAGCATGGCGTCGTAGGCGGGCAGGATGGCGCCCCCCGGGTAGCCGAACACGCAGGTGACGCCTTCGCGAACGAGGGATTCCCACAGGATCTGGGCACCGGTCAGCTTCTTCGTGGCCATGTTATGGACAAGGCTAGAAGATCGGTTCACCGGCAGTCAATCTTATAGATTGTTAGAATTACATAAACAATTGTTAGTGTCGTGGGCGCGACTGATGCCTCCCACGGCTCAGAACGTCACGTCGGCCTCGTTCGTCCGCAGCCGGCTCAACCGTATGGTGTCGAGCAGGCGTCCCGAGTCACCTCGATGCCAGATCGCCAGATCTATCGATGTGGGCATCCGATCACCAGATCACCCGATCGCAAGATCACGAGATCACCCCCGCCGCGCGCCCAGCCGTGCGCGTCAGCGCACGGTGGTCGGCGCGCGGCGATGTCGAGTGGCCTGCTCGTACGCGTAGGCGATGCCGAGCACGGTGCGGTCGGCCCACATCCGCCCGAGGAACGACGCGCCCACCGGATACCGCCCGCCCATGAAGCCGGCCGGCACCGTGACCTGCGGCAGGCCCGTCGCGGCGCTCTCTTCGCAGGTACCCGGCTCGCTGCCGAAGCGAATCTGTCCGCCCTCGTGGGTGGCCGGACGCGCCTGGTTGGCGGGGTAGAGCAGCGCCTCGACCTTCGCGGCGTCCATGGCGCGCACCAGCACGTCGCGATACGCCTCGCGCGCGGCGTAGAAGCGCCGCGTCGCCTCGTCGAGCGCGGCGCCCGTCGGCGTCGGATCGAGCGCGCCGGCGAGGCGTCGCTGGCCGCCGGGGGCGAGCTTGCCTGACTCGACGAGCTCGCGGATCGTCAGCACGCGATCGCCGGCGTTCGCGCCGCGACCGAGATACGCCTCCCAGCCGGCGCGCAGCGCGCCCGGCGCGGCGCCACGCGCCTTCGCGTACTCGGCGTCGTAGTCGGGGATGGCGACGTCGACCACCTCGGCGCCGGCGGCGCGCAGATCGCGGATGGCGCGCTCCATCGCCTCGGCCGACTCGCGCTCGCCGGTGGCACCGACGAAGCGCTGCCGGAACGCACCGATACGCACGCCCTTCAGCGACGCCGACGCGAGACCCGCGGCGAACGACGGACCGGTGTGCGTGGCCGCGTCGGCGGTGGCCGCGTCCTCGGCATCCGCGCCGGTGACGAGATCGAGCGCCATCGCCACGTCGCGCACCGTCTTGCCCATCGGGCCGACGGCGTCGTTGTAGGGATTGAGTGGCATCACGCCGGCGCGGCTGGTGAGACCGCGCGTGGTGCGGATGGTGGCCAGCGAGGCGAAGCCGCTCGGGTTCGACAGCGAGTTGCAGGTGTCGGTGCCGAAGCCGAGCGCGGCGAGACTGGTGGCCACGGCGGTGGCGCTGCCGCCGCTCGATCCCGCGGTCGAGAGCGACGGGTCGTAGGCGTTGCCCACCGTGCCACCCACCGTCGAGATGCCGAAGTCGCCGAACGGGAACTCGTCGAGGTTGGCCTTGCCGAGCACGACCGCGCCGCCCGCCTTCATGCCGGCGGCGACGTGCGAGTCGAGGCGCGGCCGGTGATCGACGAGCGCCAGCGCGCCACCCGTGGTCGGCAGCTCGGTGGTGTCGATGTTGTCCTTCAACACGATCGGCACGCCGTGGAACGGACTGCGGACGCGGCCGGCCGCCCGTTCGGCATCGCGGGCCCGGGCGTCGGCGATCGCCCGCGGACTCAGCGCGAGGATGGCGCGGAACGTCGGGCCGTGGCGGTCGTAGATGGTGGCGCGGCGCAGGTACTCGCCGACGACGTCCTCACTGGTCACCACGCCGCGCGTCATCGCCTCCGCGAGATCGGCGACGCTCTTCTCGAAGACCGTGAACGACGCGGGTGCCGGCGTCGTGCCCGGCCAGTTGGCGATCGCCGCCTGCTGCCGTGGCGTGAGGCCGCGCAGATCGGGCGTCGTGGCGAGCTGCCGCGCGATCGCGGTCACGCGCGCGATCTCGCTGCCCGGTGCGGGCACCGTCCGATCCGCGCCGGTGTAGGGCGCGTCGTACCAGGTGCTGAGCAGGCCGCCGTTCCTGATCGGCTCCGGCCCGCCACGCGGGTCGTAGGTCTCGCTCCGGCCCTTCACCACGAAGGTCACGAGCGCGCGCGTCTCGCCGGGCGCCAGCGTGAGGCGATAGACGTAGCCGATGTAGGCGGGATCGAATCCGGGATAGCGATCCGCGAAGGGATTCGCGTACATGTCGCCGGTGCCGGCGCGCACCGCGGCCACCCGACCGAGCACGTGCGCCGAAGGGCCGTGGCCCGACGGCCCCTGCAGGGGATCGGCGACGCCACGCGCGTTCTGCATCACCGTGACGAAGGTGTCGCTGGCGTCCACCACGCGGTCGCCGCTCGAGGTGGTGGCGATGGCCACGCGTCCGCCGTCGTCGTAGGCGCCGGTGGCGCCGCCCCAGGCCACCTCGATGGTGCGCGGCTCGGTGCCGCTGTTGGTGAAGCTGTCGTAGTAGCGCAGGTAGTCGGTGCCGGCCGGCGCGTAGAGCCCGCGCGCCACCACCACGCCGTCGTGCAGCACCGGGGTGATCG
>Ga0075163_10010135_pt1 | contig 12335 bp, 10 predicted proteins | sample JI1023141ADNA_FD_71478 | JGI IMG/M metagenome (GOLD analysis project Ga0075163, IMG submission 71478) | Wastewater effluent complex algal communities from Wisconsin, to seasonally profile nutrient transformation and Carbon sequestration -... | ecosystem: Engineered > WWTP > Effluent > Algae...
GCCGGCCCCGTTCACGCCGTCCACAGGCGCGCAGGCGCCTGTGGAGCCGCGGCGTTCACCCTTGCCTGCCACGCCAATCACGGCACTGGCGGGCGCGTTCAACTGCCGTTTCCAGGGTGATCCACCGCGAATCGCGCAACATATAAAAATGATAGCGACTGACGCAATGCTGGCACGGGCTAATGCCGATTTATCCTTGGAATCGTGCATGCTCCGGCCCGGGCGCGGCTCGCTTTGGTGCGTCTGGCCCGCCGCGCGTCATTTTCTGCACCAAATCGGGACGGCCGCAGGGTTCGCCAGGGCGACGCCTTCACGCCGCGCGGGGGCGAACCTGCAGGTTAAAACTCTGCCTCCAGTTCGTCGATCTCGTCCGGCTCGGCCAGCGCGTCCGCCACCCATTCCTGCATCGCGGGCAGGGCCATGACGGTCTGGCAGTACGCGGCGCACAGCGGGTCGAGCGCGACGTCGTAGCTCAGCAAGCGCGTGACCACCGGCGCGTACATCGCGTCGGCCAGCGTGGGCTGCTCGCCATACAGGTAAGGGCCGCCGCTGGCGTCCAGGCATTCGCGCCAGATGGCGGTGATGCGGTCGATGTCGGCCTGGGCGCGCGACCACACCTTGAAGTCCTTGAAGTGGGCGCGGATGTTCATGGGCAGCGCGCCGCGCAGCGACGCGAAGCCTGAATGCATCTCGCCGCAGATGGCGCGGCAGTGCGCGCGCTGGCGCAAGTCGGCGGGCAGGAGGCCGGCCCGCGGCCGGATCTCGTTCAGGTATTCGCCGATGGCCAGGGTGTCCCACACCGTGATGCCGTCATGCGCCAGCGCCGGCACCCGCATGGACGACGACAGCAGCAGCATCTCGGCCTTCATCGCCGGGTCGTCGGCCGGGATCACGTGCTCGGTGAAGGGCAGGCCGGCCAGCTTGCACATCAGCCAGCCGCGCAGCGCCCAGGCGCCATAGTTGCGGCTGCTGATCGTCAAGACGGCGGGGGCGGCGGCGCGGCGTGTGGCCATGGGTCTGCTCCTGGGAAAAGCCATCCCGCCGCAAGTCCCATGCCAGGGACATGCCGCGGGCGCTGGCCCGCAAATTGCAATGTCTCCGCATGCTCTATCAGATGTATCAGGCGCAGTCCGATCTGGCCTCCCCCGCGCGCATGGCCGCCGGGTTCATGGGGCCGGCGCTGGCCGGTGCCAGCCCGCGCAGCCCGCTGGCGCACGCGGCGGCCACGCTGGAGGTGATGTCGCGCCTGCGAATCACGCACCGCCGGCCCGACTACGGCATCGCCGACGTGTGCGTGGACGGCGAGACGGTGTCGGTGGTGCAGGAGGCCGCGCTGGTGGCGCCTTTCGGCACGCTGTTGCACTTCAGGAGGCTGATGCCCGCGGGCAGCCCGGCGCAACCGCGGGTGCTGCTGGCCGCGCCGCTGTCGGGCCACTTCGCCACCCTGCTGCGCGACACCGTGCGCACGCTGCTGCGCGACCACGACGTGTACGTCACCGACTGGCACAACGCGCGCGACGTGCCGCTGGGCAGCGGCCGCTTCGGGCTGGACGACTACGCCCTGCAGATCGTCGCCTTCCTGCGCGCCATGGGCCCCGGCGCGCACCTGGTGGCCGTGTGCCAGCCCTGCGTGGCGGCACTGGCCGCCACCGCGCTGATGGCCGAGGACGACGACCCCGCCACGCCGCGCAGCCTGACCCTGATGGCCGGCCCGGTGGACTGCCGCGTCAACCCCACGCAGGTCAACACGCTGGCCACCGAGCGGCCCATCGGCTGGTTCGAGCGCAACCTGATCAGCCACGTGCCCTGGCCGCACCGCGGCGCGGGGCGCCGCGTGTACCCCGGCTTCGTGCAGCTCAGCGCCTTCATGAGCATGAACCTGGAGCGCCACCAGGCGCAGTTCCGCCACCTGTACCAGCACCTGGTCGATGGCGAAACCGAGCAGGCCCAGGCCATCCTGACCTTCTACGACGAGTACCTGGCCGTCAACGACCTGCCGGCCGAGTTCTACCTGGAGACGGTGCACCGCGTGTTCCAGACCTACGACCTGCCGCGCGGCGCGCTCACCGTGGCCGGCCGCGCCGTGCGGCCCGAGGCCATCCGCCGCACCGCGCTGCTCACGGTGGAGGGCGAGCGCGACGACATCTGCGCCGTCGGCCAGACCGTGGCGGCGCAGGACCTGTGCCCCAACATCCGGCCCTACCTCAAGTCGCACCACCTGCAGGCCGGCGTGGGGCACTACGGCGTGTTCAGTGGCAGCAAGTGGAACACGCAGATCTACCCGCGCGTGCGCGAAACGATCCGCATGGCGGCTGAATTGCATTGAGGGACCGGCTGGAACGCTTCATGCGTGTTGCGGCGCAGCAATCCGGATTCCCATCCGTCATCCGCCGTTCACAAAGGAGTACCCATGCTGGATCGCACCACCACCACCGAGTTCTCTCACGTCAGGCCTGGCGATACCGACTACCGCCCCGGCGGCCTGCGCGACTTCTTCCTCTACCGCGACCTGGGCGTGGCCGACGCCACCCACGGCAAGGTGATCGCGCACCTGGTCAAGGCGAACATGGCGCCGGAACAGGGCACCGGCTGGCACCGCCATGAGGCGGACTTCCAGATCGTCATCATGGTCAAGGGCTGGGCCCGCTTCATGTACGAGGACCAGGAAACCCTGGTGCAGGCCGGCGACGTGGTGCACCAGCGGCCGGGCATCCGCCACTACCTGTTCGACTACTCGCCCGACATGGAGTACCTGGAGATCGTCTCGCCGGCCGACTTCAAGAGCATCGACGTCGAGCCGGTGTGCGAGATACCGCCGCCGACGCCGTGGGAATGAACGCGCGCGCCGCGCCGCGCGCGGCGGTCGCCATTTCCCGCGCTTACTCGCCCAGCCCGAGGCCGGTCACGATCTCCTTCTCGCTGGCGAAGGTCTTGCGGGCGAACTCGGCATAGGCCTTGTGATCGCGGTAGTCGCTGCGCACGCCGTAGGTGGCCATGGTCTTCTTGACGGCGGGGTCTTCCAGCGCGGCTTTCACGGCGGCGTCCAGCTTCTCCACGATGGGCTGCGGCAGGCCCTTGGGGCCGGCGAGGCCCAGCGGCGAGGGGATCACGACGTCGAAGCCCGCCTCCTTGAAGGTGGGGATCTTGGCGAAAGCCTCGGGGCGCTTGTCGGCCGCCACCGCCAGCGCGCGCACCTTGCCGGCTTCCATGAAGTTCAGGATGCCGTTGGTGAGGATCGCCGTCTTGATGTGGCCGGCCAGCAGGGAATTGATGGCTTCCGAGTCGCCCTTGAAGGGCACGTGGGTCAGCTTGACGCCGGCGGCCTTGGCCAGCAGGGCGCCGGCCACGTGGTTGCCGGTGTTGCGGCCCGGCGTGCCGTAGTCCACGCCGTCGGGGTTTTTCTTGGCGTCGGCCACCACGTCCTGCAGCGTCTTGTAGGGCGAGTTGGCGGCCACGCCCAGGATGAAGTCGTAGGCCGAGAAGGAAGCGATGTAGGTCAGGTCGCCGATGGGGTCGTACTGCACCTTCTGCACGTAGGGCTGGCGGAAGACGCTCACCGGGATCAGCGCCAGGCGGTAGCCGTCGGGCTTGGCCATGCGCATGTCGAGGATGCTCAGCGTGCCGCCGGCGCCGGCCTTGTTCTCGACGATGACCGACTGCTTGAGCTGCTTGCCAATGCTGAGCGCGAAAGCCCGGCCCAGGATGTCGGTGGTGCCGCCGGGGGCGTAGGGCACGACGATGGTGATGGGGCGGGTGGGGTAGTCCTGGGCGTGGGCCGCCGTGGCGGCGAGGCCGAGGAGGCAGCTCAGGGCGAGGAGGGCGGGGCGGCGGTTCATGCAGGGGCCTTTCTGAAGGTTGGGAGGGAGTGTGCCAAGCAAAGCTTCTTATTTTTGGCCAGAACGGGACGCGCACCACTGCCGACAAACCCTATGCCGGTGCGGCCGTCCACGTCGGCTGGGCGTGCGCCGCCCCGGCCGCGCAGCCATCGCGGGGCGCGGAGTGATCCGCTTTTGATAGCTGTTAGCGCAGTATCCACGCTGGCTGAAGGCGGTTTTTGCTTGAAAGTTCTCAGCGCTGCCCTTGCACCAGCCGCTGCACCGCCTGGTAGGTGGCGTCCACGTGCTTGAGCGGGTCGCTGCCCTGGTGGGCGAAGGCGATCCGGCCGTCCTGGCCGACGACGTAGGAGATGCGGCTGGCCATGCCGGGCAGCAGCGAGGCGGCGTCGTAGGCGCGGATGGTCCGGGCCCGCGGGTCGGAGGCGACGGCGAACTTGTCGCGGCAGGCCTCGACGGAAAAGCGCTTGAGCGTGTCGATGTCGTCGTGCGACATGCCGACCACCGTGGCGCCCAGCGCGGCGAACCTGGGCGTGGCCTCGGCGAAGGCGTTGGCCTCGATGGTGCAGCCCTGGGTGAAGGCCTTGGGGAAGAAGTAGATGACGACGGGGCCCTTCTTCAGCGCGGCGGCCAGGTCGAACTCGAAGGCCTGGCCGGCGCGCGCGGCGGGGGTGCTGAAGGCGGGCGCGGCGTCGCCGGGCTTGAGGGCGGCGTTGGCGGGCGCCGCCAGCGCGGCGGCGAGGGCGAGCAGGACGGCGGGAACGAGTGGCTTCATGGGAGCACCTCCGTGCAGGGTCGAGGCCGGCCCAGTGTAGCGATGCCCACCCGCCCTGCACGACAATGCCGGCGATGTCCACACCCTCTTCTCAAGCCCGCATCGCCGTGATCGGCACCGGCGGCACCATCGCCGGGGCCGGCTCGGCCGACCCCGGCTCGGCCGCGTACCGCTCGGCGGTGGTGTCGGTGGCCGGCCTGCTGGCGGCCGTGCCAGGGCTGGCGCGGCTGGCCGAGCTGCAAGCGGAGCAGCTCTTCCAGATCGATTCGGCCGACTTCACCGACGCGCATCTGCTGCAACTGGCGCGCCGCGTGGCCGAGCTGTGCGCGCGCGATGACGTGGACGGCGTGGTCGTCACCCACGGCACGGACACGATGGAGGAGACGGCCTACCTCCTGCACCTGACGGTGCCCACGGCCAAGCCCATCGTGCTGACCGGCGCCATGCGCCCCGGCACGGCGCTGGCGGCCGACGGGCCGGCCAACCTGCTGCACGCGGTGGCCGTGGCGGCGCACCCCACGTCCGGCGGGCGCGGCGTGCTGGTGGTGATGAACGAGGAGGTGCACAGCGCGCGCGACGTGGCCAAGGGGCACACCCAGCGGCTGGACGCCTTCGCCTCGCCGCACGGGCCGCTGGGGCTGGTGGTGGAAGGGGCGCCGCGCTGGTACCGCGCGGTGGCGCGGCCGCACACGGCGCGGACCGAGTTCGACCTGGCCGCCATCGGCGCGCTGCCGCTGGTGGGCGTGGTGGCCGGCCACGGCAACGCGCGGCGCGAGCCCTGCGAGGCCTGGGCGGCGGCCGGGGCACGCGCCATCGTGCTCGCGGGCGTGGGCGGCGGCACGGTGCCGGCCGACCTGCAGCCGGTGCTGCGCGACCTGCGCCGGCGCGGCGTGCACGTCGTGCGCGCCTCGCGCACGGGCGCGGGGCCGGTGATCCGCAACGCCAGCTTCGACGACGACGCCTGCGGGAGCGTGGCCGCCGACGACCAGAACCCGCCGCGCGCGCGCCTGCTGGCGGCGCTGGCGCTGACCCGCGCGGACGACGCGCAGGCGATGCAGCGGATCTTTCTGCGCTATTGACGAAGAAGCGCCAGACGCTGCGTTTTCAATAGCTAACGGCGCAATCTGGATGCAGGCTGAGAGCCCGCTCGACTATGGATCGGCCTGCTGGGCCTGCACCCGCTGGCGTACCGCGTGGATGTTGTTGCGCAGCGCGTACAGCTCGTCCGTGTGCGCCAGGGGCACGGCGATGCGGTTGACCACGCGGTCCAACTCGTCCAGCTCGCCCAGCAGCTCGGCGCGCCCGGCCCGGCCTTCGTCCGCCCGCGCCTCGATCTGGCGCAACTGCGCGTACCAGCGGAACACGCGCCGCCGCACGCGGAAGGTGTACAGCGGCGGCACCACGCGCGACAGCGGCAGCAGCAGCACGATCAGGCCGCCGATGATCAGCCACATGCGCTCCAGCAGGTTGCTGGCCCAGAACGGCAGGTAGCGCTGCCAGAACGGCGGCGTGCCGTTGATGGCGCGGTCGCCCTCGGGGCTGACGGGCAGCTCGCTGGTGCGGGTGTTGGGGAAGTCGCGCGCGCGGTTGAACCAGCCCGCGCCGCCGTGCAGCCCCTGCGCCGCCTGCGCGAACAACTGGCGCAGCGCGGGGTGGGTGTCCTCGCGCGTCAGCAGCGAGGTGGTGGTGGCCAGCAGGCCGACGTCGGCCGGGGGCAAGTCGCTGGCCAGGTCGGCCACGCCGCGCGGCAGCGTCACCGGCTGCAGGAAAGGAAAGCGCCGCGCGTAGGCGTCGGCCTGGGCCACCTCCATCAGCGCGATGCCGGGGGCGCGCAGCAGGCGCTGCACGACGGGCGATTCGGGCGCGGTGACCAGCACCACGGCGTCCAGCAGGCCGCCCTGCAGCGCCTCGGCGGCGGCCTCGGGCGGCAGGGCGCTGAGCACCAGCGCCTGGGCATCGAGGCCGTTGGCCTGCAGCAGGCGCTGCAGCATGCCGGGCACGCCGCTGCCGGGCTGGTCGGCGTTGACGCGCAGGCCGCGCAGGGGCGGCAGCGTGGAGAGCAGCTCGGGTTCGGGCGTGGAGGTGGTTGCCGAGCGCGCGGCCGGCGCCGGCCGGGCCAGCGCGTCGGGCCGGTAGAACACCCACAGCGGCTCGTAGAACAGCGCGCCCAGCGAGGTGATGCCGGCCGCGCCATCGGCCTCGGGGTCGGCGCTGCCGCCGCGCACGAAGGCGACGTCGGCCGCGCCGGCGCGCAGCGCCCGCAGGTTGGCGAGCGAGCCCTCGGTGGTCAGCAGCCGCACGGTGATGCCGTTCCTGGCCAGCGCCTGGGCGTAGCGCTGGCCGAACTCGGCGTAGGCGCTGCCAGCGGGGCCGGTGGCCAGGGTCACGGTGCGGGGCGGCTGCGGGTCGAGCCACCAGTAGGCGGCCACCAGCACGCCGGCGGCGATCAGCGCCACCGGGCCGGCCGAGACCAGCAAGTCGCGCAGGGACAGCACCCACAGGGTGAGGGTGCGGCGGATCGGGCCCATCATGTGTTTTTCAAGTCGAATCAGCCTCCGGCCAGCGCTGGTATTGAGCTATAAGCTATCAAATCGGAAGCGGATGGCAGCCACGCATCGCCCAGCCGCAGCCCGTGCGCGGCGCGCACGGCGTTGACGCAGGCGCGCGCGGCGGCTTCGGCGGCCATCACGCACAGGGCGTTGAAGTCCAGCGCGCGCGTCTGCCCGGTGGCCAGGGCGAACAGCGTGTCGCCGTCCGACATCGTGTGCACCGGCCGGATGGCGCGCGCCAGCCCGTCGTGCCCCGCGCCGGCCAGGCGCCGGGCCTGGGCCTTGGTCAGCGGCGCGTCGGTGGCGACGATGCCGATGGTGGTGTTGGTGCCAGCCAGGAGGGGCAGCGGCGGCTCGCCCGCCAGCACCGCCGCCACGCTGCCGCGCAGGGTCTTGCCGTCGGCCGCGCGCGCGCCGGCGATGGGCGTGCCGCTGGCCGGATCGACCACGTCGCCCAGCGCGTTGACGGCGATGAGCGCGCCGACGGTGACGCCATCGACGCTGACCGACGCGCTGCCGATGCCGCCCTTCATGGCGTGCGCGGGGCCGAACAGCTTGCCCACCGTGGCGCCCGCGCCGGCGCCGACGCTGCCCTGCGCGGGCGCCGCGCCGGACGCGGCCTGGCAGGCGGCGTGGCCGGCGGCGGCGTCGGGGCGGATGCGGGCGTCGCCCACGGCCAGGTCGAACAGCACGGCGGCGGGCACGATGGGCACGATCTGGCCGGGCGCGCGGCCCACGGGCAGGCCGATGCCGCGCTCCTCCAGCCAGCGCATCACGCCGCCGGCGGCGTCCAGGCCCCAGGCGCTGCCGCCGGTGAGCAGCACGGCGTGCACGACGCCGATCAGGTTGCCGGGCTCCAGCAGGTCGGTCTCGCGCGTGCCGGGCGCGGCACCGCGCACGTCCACCCCGCCCACGGCGCCGGCGCCGGCGCGCGCCAGCGCCACGGAGCAGCCGGTGGGCCGGCGCGGGTCGGTGAAGTGGCCGACCTCGATGCCGCGCACGTCGGTGAGGGCGCCGGGGTAGGGCAGGGGGAGGTCCGTGTTCATGCGGGCGAGCGCCGGAAGGGGCGCCTTGCGGGCGATGTTAGCCCGCCCGGGGCGGCCCGCCGGCGCCGCGGCGGTGTGAGCGATGATTCAGTGTGAAACAGGCCGTTGACCAGCATGGGAATTGCGCTGGCAGCTATGGTATCGATAGTGATCGAGGGCGGTCGAGCACCCTCCAGGCATGAGACAACCGCCCGGAGGCGGTTGGTGGGGGAGCGCGGGGCGGATCAGCCTTGCAGTGCTCAGCCGCGCCGCGCCTTCAGCAGGTCGGCCACCAGGAAGGCCAGCTCCAGGCTCTGCGAGCCGTTCAGGCGCGGGTCGCAGGCGGTGGTGTAGCGCTCGGCCAGGTGCTCGTCGCCCAGGTTCTGGCCGCCGCCGCGGCATTCGGTGACGTCCTGGCCCGTCAGCTCGACGTGCAGGCCGCCGGCCACCGTGCCCTCCTGCGCGTGGGCGGCGAAGAACTCGCGCACCTCCTGCACCACCAGGCCGAAGTCGCGCGTCTTGTAGCCGTTGGCGCTGGTGACGGTGTTGCCGTGCATGGGGTCGCAGCTCCACACCACCGGGCGGCCGGCAGCGCGCACGGCGCGCAGCAGCGGCGGCAGCAGCGCGGGCAGGCGGCCGGCGCCCATGCGGGTGATGAGCACGGCGCGGCCGGGCTCGGCGTGCGGGTCGATGGCGTCGAGCAGCCGCAGCACGTCGTCGGCCGTGGCCGTGGGGCCGATCTTGACGCCCACCGGGTTGGCCACGCCGCGCAGGTAGGCGACATGGGCGCCGTCCAGCTGCCGCGTGCGCTCGCCCAGCCACAGCATGTGGGCCGAGGCGGCGTACCAGGGGCGCGCGGCGTCGATGGGCGCGTCCTCGGCCGGGCGCGTCAGCGCTTCTTCGTAGGGCAGCAGCAGCGCCTCGTGCGAGGTGTGGAAGGCCACCTCGCGCAGTTGCGGCGTGCTGTCGGACGTGAAGCCGCAGGCGGCCATGAAGTTCAGCGTCTCGGTGATGCGTCCGGCCAGCGCTTCGTAGCGGCGGCCCTGGGGGCTGGCGCGCACGAAGTCGGTGGTCCAGCCGTGCAGCCGGTGCAAATCGGCGAAGCCGCCCTGGGCCAGCGCGCGCAGCAGGTTCAGCGTGGCGGCGCTGGCCGAATAGGCGCGCAGCAGGCGCTGCGGGTCGGGCGTGCGCTCCGGTGCGCTGAAGCCGGCGCCGTTGACGATGTCGCCCCGGTAGCTGGGCAGCGTCACGCCGCCCTGCGTCTCGGTGTCGGCCGAGCGCGGCTTGGCGTACTGGCCGGCGATGCGTCCCACTTTCACCACCGGCCGCGCGGCGGCGTAGGTCAGCACCACGGCCATCTGCAGCAGCACGCGGAAGGTCTCGCGCGCGGCGGCGCCGCCTTGCGTGTCGAAGCTCTCGGCGCAGTCGCCGCCCTGCAGCAGAAAGGCGCGGCCGGCGGCCACCTCGGCCAGTTGCGCGCGCAGGGCTTGCACCTCGCCTTCGACCACCAGGGGCGGAAACTGGCGCAGCTGCGCACAGGCAGCGGCCAGCGCGGCCTCGTCGGGGTAGGCGGGCAGCTGGCGGGCGGGGTGGGCGCGCCAGGTGTCGGGTTGCCAGGCGGGGGTCGAAGTTGTGTTCATCGCGGATCAGGCACGCGTGCGTGGGCCCACGGCAACGAGACCGTCAAGCCAACTCATGTTTCCTGCTTTCCTTCCAGTTCTCTTTCGATCTGCTCGATGCTGGGCAGGCTGGTTTGCAGCGGCTCCGGCAGGGACGCCAGCAGCTTGTATTCGGCGATGCCCAGCGGGCGGGCGTTGTCGCGCAATGCGTATTCGGCGACCACCTTGTTTTTGCTCTTGCACAGCAGCAGGCCGATGGTGGGACCGTCTTGCGGATGCTTGACCTGGGCGTCCACGGCCGTCAGGTAGAAGCCCAGCTGCCCCAGGTGCTCGGGCTTGAACTTGCCGCCCTTGATCTCGATCACCACGTAGCAGCGCAGCTTGAGGTGGTAGAACAGTAGGTCGATGAAGAATTCGTCGCCGCCCACGTCCAGTAGCACCTGCTGTCCGACGAAGGCGAAGCCGGCGCCGAGTTCCAGCAAGAAATCGGTGACGTGCTGGACCAGGGCGGTTTCGATGTCGCGCTCTTGCGCTTCGTCCGTCAGGCCCAGAAAGTCGAAACGGTAGGGGTCCTTGATCGACTCCCGGGCCAGGTCGGATTGCAGCTTGGGCAGGCTGAGGTCGAAATTGGTGACTGCGGTGCCCGTGCGTTCCCGCAGGCGGGTTTCGATCTGCATGACAAGAACGTTGCGCGACCAGTTGTGTTCGATGGCCTTGGCCGCGTACCAGCGGCGGGTTTTGGGGTCGGGCAGCTTGTCCAGCAGGGCCAACTGGTGGTACCAGGGCAATTGTGCAAGCACCTCTTGCACAAATGATTCGTCTGGCCAGGCCTCGGCAAAAGCGCGCATGTACTTGAGGTTGCGCGGCGAAAACCCCTTCATCTGCGGAAAGGCCGTGCGCAAGTCATGCGCCAGCCGCTCGATGACCTTGGCGCCCCAGCCCTGCTGCGCCTGCCGGGCCAGGATGTCGCGCCCGATCTGCCAGTACAGCAGCACCAGCTCGCGGTTGACGGCCAGCGTGGCGCGCTGCTGGGCGCCGTGGATGCGGTTTTTCAGCTCGGCCAGCCAGTCGGCGTAGCCCTCGGGCGCCGGCCGCAGGGCGTCGGGCCGCTCGCTCACGCTGCTTGCCTGTGACGGGTCACGCCAGCTCCTCCACCGGCACGCAACTGCAGAACAGGTTGCGGTCGCCATGCACGTTGTCCACCCGGCCCACGGGCGGCCAGTATTTGACGCTGCCGGGCGCGCGCTGGGCCATGGCGGCGCCGACTTCGCGCGCATACGGGTGCGGCCAGTCGGCCTTCAGCAGGCTGCTGGCGGTGTGCGGGGCGTTCTTCAGCGGGTTGTCGTCCTGCGGCCATTCGCCGCGCTCGATGCGCTGGATTTCGTGGCGGATGGCGACCATGGCGGCGATGAAGCGGTCGATTTCGTCCAGCGTCTCGCTCTCGGTGGGCTCGACCATCAGCGTGTTGGCGACGGGGAAGCTGAGCGTGGGCGCGTGAAAGCCGTAGTCGGCCAGGCGCTTGGCGACGTCCTCGGCCATCACGCCGCTGGTGTCCTTCAAGGCCCGCAGGTCCAGGATGCACTCGTGCGCCACGTGGCCCGGCTTGCCATTCTTGCCCTCGCTGGCGTAGAGCGTGGGGTAGTGGTCCTTCAGGCGCTTGCTGATGTAGTTGGCGCTCAGGATGGCGGCCTCGGTGGCGTGCGTCAGGCCGGCGGCGCCCATCATGCGGATGTACATCCAGCTGATGGGCAGCACGGCCGCGTTGCCATAAGGCGCGGCGCTGACGGCGCCGATGGCGCGCGCATCGCCCGCCGTGGCGTGGCCGGGCAGGTAGGGCACCAGGTCCTCGACCACGCACACCGGCCCCACGCCGGGGCCGCCGCCGCCGTGCGGGATGCAGAAGGTCTTGTGCAGGTTGAGGTGGCTCACGTCGCCGCCGAACTCGCCGGGCGCGGCCACGCCGACCATGGCGTTCAGGTTGGCGCCGTCCACGTACACGCGGCCGCCGTGCTGGTGCACCAGCGCGCACAGCTCTTTCACCTGTGTCTCGAACACGCCGTGCGTGCTGGGGTAGGTGATCATCACGCAGGCCAGTTGCTGGCGGTACTGCTCGCACTTGGCGCGCAGGTCGGCCAGATCGACGTTGCCCTGCTCGTCGCACCTGGTGACCACCACTTTCAGGCCTACCATCTGCGCGCTGGCGGGGTTGGTGCCGTGCGCGCTGCTGGGGATCAGGCACACGTCGCGCTGCGCCTGGCCGTTGGCGGCGTGCCAGGCGCGGATGGCCAGCAGGCCGGCGTACTCGCCCTGGCTGCCGGCGTTGGGCTGCAGGCTGACGCCCGCGTAGCCGGTGATGCTGCACAGCCACTGGCGCAACTGTGCGTCCAGCAGCTGGTAGCCCTTCAGCTGGTCGGCCGGCGCGAAGGGGTGCACGTGGGCGAACTCGGGCCAGGTGATGGGGATCATCTCGCTGGTGGCGTTGAGCTTCATGGTGCAGCTGCCCAGCGGGATCATGCTGCGGTCCAGCGCCAGGT
>Ga0075163_10010136_pt1 | contig 12334 bp, 23 predicted proteins | sample JI1023141ADNA_FD_71478 | JGI IMG/M metagenome (GOLD analysis project Ga0075163, IMG submission 71478) | Wastewater effluent complex algal communities from Wisconsin, to seasonally profile nutrient transformation and Carbon sequestration -... | ecosystem: Engineered > WWTP > Effluent > Algae...
CCCCCAGCAAGGGGCCGTTTTATTTTGTTGGTGCTACCCCTTACCATAACGCGTCATCACCTTCGCCTCGACAGCAAGGGGAAGGCCAGAAGCCCATACAGGTGGAAGGCACATTATGCGCTCAACCTCGGCTTTGACACAAGATGCTTCCTCGGCCTTGCACTCCACCACGATTTCGTCATGTACATGGATACAGACGCCGTCAATATGGCGCAACGAATGGCGCAGTAGGTCGTTCGCCGTAGCCTGAGTAGTGTTCTCCAAAGCAAGACCCTTCCAAAGACGCCCACGCGGCCATTCTGAATCGCCAGCCGCAGGTTTCCACGACGCCTTGAGATATGACACGCCGTCCTCGTCCATCTTGGCGTAAGGGTAGCGTAATACTCGACCGGACGGGAGGGCGTACCATAGATGCTCACCATCGAACATGTACGTCACTCTACCGGCGCTGAATTCGCGGCCCTTGTTCCGCATGGCGCGGGTATAGGCTTCTTCCAGCAGTTGCCCATGACCCACTGCCCACGGGTTGACGCGCCGCCATGCCTTGACTGCCTTGGCGATGAATGCATCGTCATGGCCTGGGGCGAACTTGGCGAACGCGCCAGCGCCACCGAGAAAACCTAGTGCCAACTCCTGCACCTTGCCAACGAACCGATGCTCTTTGGTGACGGACTCGTATGCCACGTTGAACAGCGCGGCGGCATTGACGATGTACGGGTCACGCCCAGCACGATAAACGTCTAACTTGACCTCACCTTGCGGCGTGTTCGCCAGCCACGGGTTGACGCGCCCTTCGATAGCAGACCAGTCCGCCACGACGAACACATTGCCGGGGGACGGCATGAAGGACGGGCGCAGCATCGACTTCAGCACCGTCGATACGCGGGGGCCGTAGGTTGTCAGGGGAATACCCTTAACCATTGCACTGCGCAGGGCGACAGGATCGTCAGCGCACTGACGGGGGAGGTTGTGAACTTGTGCCCCGTAACTTGCTGCGCGGCCTGTTGCACTGCCACCGTTGAACACAAACGCGCCGCGTACTCGGTGGTCTTCCTCGTCTGCCAAGCTCGCAAGCCTGCCGAACTTCGCAGTCGATGAGGCCCATATGTCGTCCGCGCAGCGGATAGCCTCTGCTACGTCTTCCGAGATTTCTTGCGGACTTTCTTCCGCAAGGGTGAGTAGGTTTTTACGAATGCCACTGTCTATGCTCCTTTTTTGTTCGCCGTCTTTATGGACAATCATCAATTTCTGCGCTGCTGGCCCGACACGCTCCCATACCCACTCCTTCATATGCGGGGAACGGACGGACGGCAAGCCGGTAATTTCATGGAACACGGCTTGGGCTTCTTGTAGCTCCTGCGCCGCGTAGCCCATCGCGGCCTTGCACAACTCGACATCGACCAGTACGCCGTGATCGTTGATGCGCTCGTTAATATGGTAGTCGGACAGTTCCGCTGGCGTCAGGTCGCGCAGTGATTGACTGACTGCCCGCATGGTGCGAACGTCCTGGCGGCAGTAGTCGTATAGTTCCGGCAGCAGTTCCGTATTGAACGGCGGGGTGCAGCACTTTCGCACCAGTTCAGCGCCACGGTAATCCTTCCGCATCTTGCTGCTGACCGCTCGTCCGACATCCTCCAGACTGCGCGGGAGGCAGTTGGCGGCGGCTTGAGTAGCTGTGCAGTAGAACGACTCCAGCGGGTAGCCCTGCTGTAGAACATACCAGAAAATCAACCGCTCGAATGCGGCATTGTGGGCGCGTATCTGGCAGCCCGTGAAGTCAGGCAACTGGTCGCCGGGCAGCCACAGTTGAACCTCGCCATCGTCTATGGCATACGCCATGCATAGGACGTTTGTGCTGATGTCCTGCGCGTAGTTATATGCGCCCTTCTTCAGAAGGTCGCAGTTGCTTCGTGTCTCGAAATCAACCCAAGCTATAGCCATATAAAAAACGGGGGGCTTTCACCCCCGCTCCTTTCACTTGGTTGATTAAACAGCAGCCGGACGACGACGACGACGGCCTTCATCGACAGGGGGTGCTTCAACAGCAGGCGGCGCAACTTCTTCCGCCTTCGCTTCACCCGTAATCGACATCCAATCCTTTACAGTGAACAGTGGGGTGTAGATACGCCCGAACGATTTGTGCTGGTAATGTTCCTTGCCCAGCGTTACCACGGGGACCGGCTTGGTCTGATCCTTCTCGACCTGCGCGGCAATGGCGGCGGCCAATGATTGCACGGCATTCTTACCGCCGACGCTGGTGGTAGTGTAACGCGCTTCCATGCCCTCATCTTCACCTGACAGGCACTTCAACGAACAGCCGATTTGCACTTCCCACCCTTTCTTGGCACCGGGCGGCGGTTCAGGCGGTTCAGGCAGCGGGTTAGCTACACCCGTCATCTTCTCGCCCAGCACTTCGCCATCACCCCACGCGATATAGCCATGCACGAAGCTGAAAGGGTTGACAGCCCAAATGGAGTCATCTTCGACTTCAGTCTGGTCAGCACCGAACACCCAATGGCCTGTCTTGTCCATCTTGAGGATGACTACCCCGGACGGCCCGACATCGTTGGTGATGCTGCGAAGGGCAGTAGTGAGGGTTGAAACGGCTGGCAGATTGGCCCCTGCAAAGGCTACTACGTTAGTTGCGTTCATTTTCATTTCCTTTAGACTAGTTTAGAAAGGCCAGCAAGCTGCTGACCGATTTGCAAAACCTCAGGGCGTGGATCGCTCCGCTCCGCGAGGGTACTACCCGACGAAACGCTCACCACCACATCTTCCGGCAGGGCCAGCTTGTGCTTCTTTAGCACCTTCTCAGCCTGCGCGGGAGACATCAGTTCAGTAACCGTCACATCAGATTCTTTGACACCAAGCGCCAACATTGCCGCCTTGGCATCTGATTCGCTCGTCCATTTGCGTGTGCCACGCTTGGAGACGAGTTTCCAGTCGGGCAATGTTACGCCCTTATCCATCATCTGAAAAGCCAGCGCACGAAGGTCTTTGATCCACCCCTCCAGTACATCAGCGTTCTTCAAGTACGCATTGATTTGCGCCGTGTCCAGATCATCTATCTTGGTCTTGAGGGCACGGTCAACGGCACCCGTGATTTCAGGGCAGATCGGGCGTGCGGCGCAGAAGCGGCAATGCTCACCGGCAACCAACTTGGCGTTGGGCTTCTGTGCAGCAGAGACAGCGCAGATCAGGTCTTGCTCGAACGCCTTGATGCGTTGCACCGTGGTAGTCCAACGGCGAATGTGCGGCGGCTGGATGATAACCAGTTCGACTTCTGTAACGCCCTCGAACGCCCACATCGTTTCTTTGGTGCGCATGGCAGCAGCAGCGTAGAACATCAACTGCGCGTTCTCCTCTGCATCGACCGGCACACCGTCACCAAACTTCCAGTCCAGCACCACGGCGCGGCCAGTCAGCCGACCAATGATATCAGTCGTGCCGAACACATCCGGCAGTACGCTACCAAACCCGACGCGGGTTTCGGTGGCAAGTTCCATCTCGCCAGCCGGGTCAAGTACATCCATCAACATCATGGCTGTCGATATCTTATCCGCATAGACTTCCTCAGTAAGCACCTGACCAGCGTATTGCATACCGATAACAGATTTAGGGGGTATGCCAGACGAGAAGATACGATCCATTGCGTTATGGCAGAGCGTACCCTTCGCCATATACTCATTCTCAACTTGCGGCGGCATGGCAGCGCAGAGCGCCACGGAGCCAGGGCAGGCCATTACACGCTTGGCAGTAGAGCCGCCGACGATCTTGGAGTGCGACAATTTAATTTCCTTTACAGTAGTGAGTGAGATTGCAGGCTACCAAAGAAAAATCTTGCCGTCAAGAACTTTTTGCCGTATAGTGACGAAATGCTGGAAAAAACTATTGAAGACTATTTCAAATGGGCTGTCGAACGGGCGGGTGGAAAGACTTGGAAATTTACCTCACCCTCTAACAGAGGCGTATCCGACCGGATAGCGTGTATGCCGGATGGGTCAACGTGGTTTGTGGAACTCAAGCGCCCGAAAGGCGGCAAGTTGTCAGCGTTGCAGCAATTGTTCGCCGCCGATATGAAGCGGCTCAACCAGAAGTATGCGTGTCTATGGACAAAGGAGCAGATTGATGCTTGGATTGCGGCCCTACCAAGAAGCGGCGGCTGACTTCATCTTTGAGAACGACCGCAGCATGATACTCGCCGCTGTGGGTGCAGGCAAGACGGCTATCGCGCTCACTGCCATGCAGGAGTACGTCAGTCAACAACTCGTCAAGCGGTGGCTTGTCATCGCGCCGAAGCGGGTCTGTACGGACGTATGGCCCCAAGAGGCAAAGAAGTGGTCGCAACTGTCCGTCAATGTTGCCGTGGGGAACCCAGTCGCCCGCATTAAAGCAGTTAAGGCGGGTGTTGATGTGGTTGTCATCAACTACGACAACCTGCAATGGCTATGCGCCCACTTCCCGAAGTTACCCTTCGGCGGCGTAGTGTTTGATGAACTCACGCGGTTGAAGAACGCCAGCGGCAAACGCTTCAAGGCGTTGCACACCATTATCGACCAGATACCGATTCGCATAGGTCTGACTGGCAGCTTTACTTCCAACGGTCTTGAGGATGTGTTTGGTCAGGTCAAGATCATCGACCAGCAGGTGCTAGGACGAAGTAAGGGCGCGTTCCTTCAGCAATACTTCTGGTGCAGCAATCCGCAGTTTGGCGATTGGACGCCTCGCCCCGACGCGCTTCAGAAAGTCATGGACAGGATCAAGCCTCTGACGTTCGTACTGGAAAACAGCGACTACACCGATTCGTTGCCGCCGTTGAACATTGTTGAACTGCGGTGTGACCTGGCGAACCGTGAGCCGTATCTGAAGATGAAAAAGGACTTCGTTGCCGAGTTCCCCAACGCGAAGGCCATCGCTGCCAATGCGGGCGTTGTCACGGCCAAGTTGCAGCAGATGTCAGGGGGGTGGGTCTACGACACCCATACCGTAGCCTCTGACGTACCCGGAAAGTTTATCACCACCAAGACTCCGCATTGGTTCGACACCACCAAGTTTGATATGCTGGACGACCTACTGCGCGAGAACCAACGCGCGCCAGCGCTAGTGTGGTACTGGTACAAGGAAGAACTCGCAGAGTTGCAGCGGCGCTACCCCCACGCGCAGACTTTGGATGATGAGAACGCTGCTAATAGGTGGAATGCTGGTGACATTGAACTGCTGCTGGCTCACCCCATGAGCGCTGGCCACGGCATCAACCTGCAAGGGCAGAACAAGATGGTGTTCCTCACGCTGCCGTGGAGCCTGGAGTTGTACGAACAGGCAATAGGCAGATTGCACCGTGGTGGGCAGACGCGAGCTGTATGGTGCTATGTGCTGCTGACCAACAACACGGTGGATGACCAAGTGTGGGGTGCATTGCGCGACAAGCGCGATATGTCGGATGTAGCTGTTGCGGCTTTACGGTAAAAAAGTTCTTGACAAGGAGATATGAAATGGTTGATACTGACCCCAAGCGCAATATGAAACTGAAATTGAAGGTTCTGAAGGTTGAACTTCGGATGCGCGAACGGAACAAAAACGCTTCGCTGAAAGGCTACAACCGGACGGTGAAGATGATCGAAGACTTGGAACGGAGGATTGCGAAATGAATGAAGTTCTGATTGCCGTGCTGAAGGACTGGCGCAGTATGAACCACCACATGCACTCGTTGCGTGAGGATCAGGTGCTTGAAATGCTGGAGCATGAGAAAGTCAATGCTCGTCGGCCCAATGTGCTTGAGCGGCTCCACGCCAGGTACAACAGCCTGCGCGTCGCGCGCGAGCGTAGCGAACTGATGGGGAGTCTGCTGTGAGCTATCACGAAGAAAATGATCCCGACAAACAAAAGGAGAAAACCATGTTTGAATTAAAAGTAGAGCAACCAATCAATCCCCCGGAATTAACCGAAGCAGAGGAGCGAGCTAGGGAACAACTCCAAGCCAAGAAGGAGGCTTGGATTGAAGATACGGTTTCAGACAGAATGCGCGACCCTGAATACATCATAGATGCAATCCTGATTTGTCTAGGCGACTACTTACACACACAAAAACATATGGAGGATTTGATCATGGGGCATGGTGACGAGAGCATCCACATCGCTAACATCAGGCTGGATGTCAAGGCCTTTATACGTGATCAAGCAGAAAAAGAGGCCGACAGGGGGATGGTATGAGGCTTACTGACCGCTATGTGTTTTTTATCGTCGTAATCGGCTATGCCGTTTCCTTGATCTTTGGAGTCTAAGCCATGAAAATCATCTACGGAACCTACACAGCAAAGCAACTCGCTGACCAGAACTGCCGCTGCACCCGATGCGAGGATGCCAAACGCGCGGAGCAGTTGGAAGCCGTCAAACGGGCCATTGCCCAGTTCGAGCCAAAGGGAAAATGATGCAAACCACATTAAATGCCATTAGAAGTCATGGCCCCTGCGAATCCGGCTGGACAAAGCTGTTGGCCTATCTCGGCAAAACTAAAGCCGATGACGAACCTATATCTATCCTTGAAATACTTGAAAGCAATGGACTGGATGACGCTTTGTGGTGTCTTCGAGCGGTGGATGGTTATGAAAAGGAAATAAGACTGTACGCCGTCTGGTGTGCCCGGCAAGTGCAACATTTAATGACAGATAAAAGAAGTCTGGATGCGTTGGATGTTTCTGAGGCTTTCGCCAACGGTAAAGTCACAGAAAAAGAATTGGCTGCTGCTAGGGCTGCTGCTAGGGCTGCTGCTTGTGATGCTGCTGATGCTGCTAGGGCTGCTGCTAGGGCTGCTTCTTGGGCTGCTGCTTGGGATGCTGCTGCCGCCGCTAGGGCTGCTGCTTGGGATGCTGCTGATGCTGCTTGGGATGCTGCTTGGGATGCTCAGGAAAAAGAACTCATTCGGATTTGCAAGCTATCAGAAAAGGAGAACTGAAATGAGCATGAAGGCTTGGGATGGGCATTTACCGATTAGGCGATACGCCATTTTTAGCGACATCCTTCGCGGTGATTATGCCATCGTCGTCAAGGGCGATGACATAAGCCGAGCTGAAAAATGGGGTGGATTTGTTTCGTGGCTTGGCGGGGTAAGGCCACCAACGACAAGGGCGGTATGTATGCCTAAAGAACTCATTCGGATTTGCGAGTTATCAAAAAGGAGCTGACATGGAGGGTAGAAAAGGCAGACCTCAAAAAGAAACAATGGACAAGATCGAGAAAATCTTGCAGATTGACCCAAGAAATTCAGAAGATATCGCAAAGCGGATTGGTCTTTCTACAACCTCCATTAGAAACCTGTTGGGGAAACTTAGAAAAGAGCGTCGTGCGTACATATTAAAGTACAGTTCCAGCAAGTACAACGTGTCCGCTATCTGGGCAGCAGGTGACCATGCAGATGCTAAAGTACCGCCAAATTGCAAGTGGGTAAAGCAGAAAAGAGTGTCGAATCTAATGGAGGAATTTGACCACAAGAAGCCTGTGGCGTGCTACGGGATATGGGGGCTGGCGTGATAGTCGCAGATGTCTGCGGCGAGCTTATTACATACAACGAAAGGACTGATAAATGAAAATGTGCATTTTTCATGCAAACTGTGCAGACGGCTTCGGGGCTGCGTGGGTTGTTCGCAAGGCGCTGGGCGAGATTGATTTCTACCCCGGCAAATACCAAGAGCCGCCGCCCGACGTGACCGGCAAGGACGTAGTGATGGTGGATTTCAGCTACAAGCGCCCGGTGCTGCTGGAAATGGCCGAGAAGGCGAACAGCATCCTGATTCTTGACCACCACAAGACGGCAGCGGAAGACCTGCTTGACCTGCCCGCCAACGTGACGGCCAAGTTCGACATGGGGCACAGCGGAGCGATGCTGACGTGGGAGCACTTCTTCCCCGGCGAAACCCCGCCGCCGCTCCTGCTGCACATTGAGGACCGCGATCTGTGGCGCTTTGCGCTCCAGAACACCCGCCAGATACAGGCGAACGTCTTTTCGTTTCCGTATGACTTTCAGGTGTGGGACACGCTGATGGCTGCCGCGACGGCCACCTTGGCAGCGGAGGGCGAAGCGATTGAGCGCAAGCACTTCAAGGACATGCGGGAATTGCTCGGCGTGACGACGCGGGAAATGGTGATTGGCGGGCACCGTGTTCCGGTGGCGAACCTGCCCTACACCATGAGCAGCGATGCCGGACACGAAATGGCGAAGGGGAAACCGTTCGCGGCCTGTTACTGGGACACGCCGAAGGGGCGAGTTTTCAGCCTGCGTTCGAGCGACGACGGCGCGGACGTTTCCGAAGTGGCGAAGCAGTACGGGGGCGGAGGGCACCGCAATGCTTCCGGTTTTACGGTCAGCTTCGCTCAGGCGCAGGCGTTCGAGCTTTTGACGCACAACGCAAAGGTAAGGGGGCCGCTTTAGCGGCGTCCGCTTGACCGCCGGACTATACGCGGCAAAGGTAACGGAGTTGAGGGGCAAGATGATAAAAGCATTTGGTCATCAAGCAGTTTATAAGGCTGAAAATGGTGGAGATTTGTGATATGAGAGGAATAGATCAAGCCTATTGGCTGGCAGACAAAATACCGGCTTATGGTGATTATGCAAAAGAGGCGGCCAACGTGCTGCGCAGACAAGCACATGAACTTGAAAGACTGCACAAAGAGAACGAAAAATTAAGACGCGTGGTGAAGGCTTCGGAAGAGTTTGTCAGCGCAGAATCATTGGTCGATAAACGTAAGTTTTATATTGAGCTAGAACAGGTACTGGGTGCAAACGTGGATCAGACACCTAAAGGAGAATGAGAATGGACAGAGACACCGCAATATCTCTCGCACAAAAAGCCGGAATTCTCCCAGAATGGATTCCAATTATCCCCTCACTGCCTGATTCTCTGGAGCGATTTGCTGCACTTTGCGAGGCCAGGGGGTACGAGAAGGGGGTTGCGGCATTTCATGAGGCCGTGAAGATCGAGCGCGAGAAGTACGCATACCGGGACGGGCGCCACGCCGGATGGGCGAACGCGACCAAAGAAATAAGAAAACTTCTTGCCGACATAAAGGAATGGGATGTTTCGACGTATCTGACGCTGCCACTTGAGTTGCGGCAGAGAATTCAAAATGCAATTGGAGATTGAAATGAACATAGAACAGGCATTAAATGCTGCCGATGAAAGCGAAGCAGAAGGACTGCGAGGACTTTACCCAACGGCAGCCCAAGTGCTGGGGGCAGAGGTTCGCGAACTGCGCGAAAAATTGGCACAACAGGTAAAAGTGGCGACGGATCAAATCGACTACGCAATTGCATTGCAGCGAGCGATTGAGGCGCATTGCAGAGATCAGGTGGTAGGGCCGTTCGAGGACTGCCCACACCATGCGCAAAAGCTGGATGACTGCCTTTTAAGAAAGGATGCTGAACATGATTGATGTGATGGCGGTTCGTGAAATGCTGGATTTTGACCCAGAAACCGGGGAATTCGTTTGGCGGAATCCAGTAGGGACGAAGGTAAAGGCTGGGCAGCGAGCTGGAAAGGGTGAGTAATGGACTGTAAAACGATGGTATTGGATTGGCTGCGCGAGCATGGCGCAGACGGACTGTGTGAGCCAGAAACCGAGTGCGGGTGTGGATTGGACGACTTTGCGCCATGCGGCGACGGGCCGCACCCGCACTGCAAAGCGGCGATTTCGAGAACGCTCGTGGAGATAGGCGGCGATGGCGGGCCGGGCGACAAGGCTTACTTTGTGATGCCCAACGCTTGACATAACCGGCGCGCTTTAGCGCGTCCGAGTTGATGGAAATGTTAGGCACTGACTTGGAGGAAAGAATGAGTTGCAAACATGGAAATTGGGAACCTTGCGAGGAATGCGAGGAAGAAGATAGGCGCGACCAATTGGCATACGAACGCGGCTTTGCCGCTGGCGTGACCGCTGCCAAACAAAAATACCCAAACGCAACCGACGATAGAAGGTGGCGCATTGAGATGGATGGGTATGTTTTGCGGGGTGTGACAATGTGGCATTTTTGCGAGGCGAATGGGTACACCACTACCGACAGATGCACCATTGGGAACATGCGAGACGGGGAAACTGTGCGCATTGGGTCTAGGGCGATTACGCGCGGTGATCGGTGGGTGCCTAACGTGTAGCTAACCGGGCTGCGCCGCTTTTGGCGAAGCTCCGGTTGAGCGTAGGGTTAGGGGATATTTTGGAGAAGACGATGGAAAAGGTATATCTGGTTTGGCGGGAAGAATCGGAACGCGAGGATGCCAAGCGCGTGAAGGCAAACTACTCAGAGCAGGCGGTGAGGACTTGGGCAGAATGGGCCGATAGCTGGAGCGCTGATTACACCATCGTTGGAGGGCAAGAGGAACGTGTTTTTGTTGCGCTCGATGCCGATGGATCAGAGCCAGAAATGTTCGAGGTGCGCGGCGAGTCGATGCCTGTCTATTTCGCACGGTCTGTATCCCCTAACGCAGAAATCAGGGGCGGCGAAGCCGTCCCGCTGGATTGACGGGTTAGCCGCCGTACCTCCAGAACCGACTTTTGAAAGGGTGACGATGAACGACCACGAACAAGCATTGAGTCTTGACTACTGCCCGAACTGCGGTGGCGAAGCTGACAACGGACACAGCAGGGACGTGCCACCTGTGCCATATTTTTGCAAAGCGTGCAGCGTGCCAAAGACGGTTTGGAACTGCCACAAATGCTTTCCGAAGTTGTGCAGATGCGAAGATCGGAACGAGGCACCTAACGCAGAGCTAACCGGAGACGCGCTTGCGCGGCGTCGTGTAAAAAATGCGTAGCTGAATGTACTTATCCACCATTCCTTGCGCGCGCATCCTCTTCTTCCTGATAGCCTGTGGCACATTCAAAGTCACAAAATAACATGCCTGCGCCGGTATGTTCCGAGCAGTAGTGACAGAAGCCGACCGGATAGAGTTTCTTGATCGGTTTTCTGGCGTTAGCAATGGCAAGTTCGCGGTATTTCTCTTCGTGTTCGCTGGATTGGTCGTAGAAGTCAGTCATTTCATTGTCCCGTCATAGGCCGCATAACAGGCTTCAAGTCCGGCGTCTTGGATTGCAGCGGCTGCGGCGTACCGCTCAAGAAACTCCGCATGGCTTCTTGCCAGTTCAGCCCCGTTTGCGTCCTTGCAGTCAACTCTGGCGGTTGCGGGCAAACGGGCGGGGCGCTCGGGGCGGTCGCGCAGGCTGACAATAGCAACGTCAAGATGATGCTGTACTTCCGCCAGTTTTTCAGCTTGGTTTGTTGTGATTTCATTGATGGCCCTCTGCCATTTTTTTTCCGTATCTCTCGCTTTTTGCACCATGTCCACGCGCTCATGGTCGAATTGCGCCATGAGTCGCGCATGCTCGGCATTGCTCCCGTGGGCGTGCCAGTAGAAGCCATTGAGCACGAATGCGCCCAGCAGCACCAGCAGTGCCCACGGGTTGAACATGATTAGCCGATCTTGGTTGTTGCACGAAATCGGCCATAGATCGCCATCAATCCGCCAATCACGGCAACGACCGACTCGGCCAGACCGTCCGTTCCCCCGATGTCAAAACCTGCCGCCTTGGAAATCGAGGCCAGAACGGAAATGATGGCACCCCAGATAGTCACCGAAGTTAATGCGCTTTTTGTATCCATGTAAATCTCCTTAAATGATGGTTTTGCCAGTAGCGGCTTGCGCCAAAGTCAATCCACCGCGATACTGGCAATGCGCGGTTTCTTTCAGACTTCCAGTCCAGCGTCCAGCCCATTCAAGGCCGACACTTTCTGCAATAGCACCACATTTCGCATAGAGTTTTTTGTCAGCCCACTGGAGCTTCCCGTTGATCATCGGCACAAAGTCAAACGCTGCATGGAAGTTATGCCAGCTCTGCCCCCCGCGTGCATTCGTGATGATCTTGCCGGGGAGCGTACGTCCGATCTTGTAGAGTTCGTTCTGTTCTTCTGATGAGCGGTAAGTACAGTAGATCAGGACATCAATGCCCGCATCGGCACATTCCCTGACGAAGGCTTCTGCCTTGTCACGAACAGGCTGTACAAGGTCAATCAGTTTCCGGCTGGACATTATTTATCCACCTTTCTGTCGATCTTGTCTTCTATCTTGTCTAGCTTGGCAAACAGCGCCCGGATGTTATCCTGGAATTCGCTCTTCGCCACGTAGTTCCCGGCAACAAAAATTTCAATGGAATTTACCTTCTCTGAAAGAGCCTGGTCGGCGTGTTGCAAATCCTTCACCGCGTCCCAAACTGCCTTCATGAGGAATCCTATCAGTCCGCCAAAGCCAGCCACCAACCAGTTTATTAAATCTTGTCCCATTAAAAATCC
>Ga0075163_10010137_pt1 | contig 12333 bp, 11 predicted proteins | sample JI1023141ADNA_FD_71478 | JGI IMG/M metagenome (GOLD analysis project Ga0075163, IMG submission 71478) | Wastewater effluent complex algal communities from Wisconsin, to seasonally profile nutrient transformation and Carbon sequestration -... | ecosystem: Engineered > WWTP > Effluent > Algae...
CGCCCTGAAAAAGCTGAAAAGCCTGAGAAAGTCGAGCGCCCTGAAAAAGCTGAAAAACCCGAGAAAGCCGAGCGCCCTGAAAAAGCTGAAAAGCCTGAGAAAGTCGAACGCCCTGAAAAAGCTGAAAAGCCTGAGAAAGTCGAGCGCCCTGAAAAAGCTGAAAAGCCTGAGAAAGTCGAAAAAGTTGGCTAAGCCTAGTATGAAAAAAGCACCCAATCGGGTGCTTTTTCGTATAAAAAGGGAACAGATTTTGGGGTCTGTTCCAAACTGGAGCGGGAAACGAGACTCGAACTCGCGACCCCGACCTTGGCAAGGTCGTGCTCTACCAACTGAGCTATTCCCGCTAAAACCGTTTTGGTTGCATGCAATTTGCTGAACCAGTGATGCGCATTTTAGAGAATTTTGCGGGGTTGTCAACGACAAAGATCACAAAATTGTTTCAAATGCACATTTTTCATTCAGCACGCCGCCATGTGGTGCCCGCACGGCTGTCTTCAAGCACTACACCTGCTGCGAGCAAATCTTTGCGGATTTGGTCGGCTTGCGCAAAGTCTTTGTTGGTTTTGGCCGCCTGACGTGCAGCAATCAGGGCTTCGATTTGGGTTTCACTCAAACCATCCGCCTTATCTGCTTCACCTTGCAAAAACGCCACCGGATCGCTGGTCAGCAAACCGAGCATGCCGGCGAGCGATTTCAAGTGCGCCGCCAAGACTTGCGCGGTAGCCATCGCGCCGTCATTGACTGCTGAGTTGATATCACGGGTCAATTCAAACAACACCGACAATGCTTCTGGCGTATTGAAATCGTCATTCATGGCAGCCACAAAGCGCTGACGACTACTGCTCACCAGATGTGCGGTATCGCCATCGAGGGTTTCAATCGGCTGTGTCTCTGCGGGAACACCTTTGAGGGTGTGATAAAAGCGTGACAGCGCCAGCTTGGCATCTTTGAGTGCTTTGTCGGAGAAATTGAGTGGGCTACGATAATGACTTGCCACAATAAAGTAGCGAATCACTTCGGGCACAAACTCTTTCATCACATCGCGGATGGTAAAGAAGTTGCCCAATGACTTGGACATTTTTTCACCATCGACATTGACAAAACCAACGTGCATCCATGTATTCACATAGGTTTCACCAGTTGCGCCTTCACTTTGCGCAATCTCATTTTCATGGTGCGGGAACATCAAGTCGCCACCGCCACCATGAATGTCAAAGCCATTGCCCAAGCAGCAGGTCGACATGGCCGAGCATTCAATATGCCAACCGGGTCTGCCCGCACCCCATGGCGATGCCCATGCGGGTTCTTGCGGCTTAGCCGCTTTCCACAAGACAAAATCAAACGGATGACGTTTGTCTACATCCACCTCGACCCGATTGCTTGCCCCTGCTTGCATATCGTCAAGCTTACGGCCAGAGAGACGACCATACGATGGGAACGACTCCACCGCATAATACACATCACCACTCGGTGCAGCGTAAGCATGCTGTTTGTCGATGAGGGTGCCGATCATGCCTTGCATTTGATCAATATATTCGGTGGCGCGTGGCGCTTCGTCAGGACGCAAACAGCCCAAACGGTCGGCGTCTTCATTCATCGCGTCAATAAAACGGTCGGTGAGCTGGCCGATGGTTTCACCGTTTTCATTGGCACGATTGATGATTTTGTCGTCGATGTCGGTGATATTGCGCACATATTTGACTTGCCACTGCTGTGAGCGCAAAAAGCGCACCATCACATCAAACGACACCATCACCCGCGCATGCCCAATATGACAGTAGTCATACACGGTCATCCCACAGACATACAGCCCGATCTGACCAGCCAGACGAGGCTCAAAGCGCTCTTTGCGACGGGATTCGGTGTTGTAGATGACCAGTGACATGAGCAGGTATTAACTCCAATCAATCAAGCAACCGCTTGGGATAGGTTTGATCATCCCCCCATGTGGGGGATGGTGATATTTAGCGGACAATCCCACGCGTGGATTGTTGCAGCGAATCAATCAACTCTTGAACTTGCGGACATTGTGGCAAAATCTCGTTTTGCAGGACTTCCAATGCTTGCACAGTGGTGAGATTTTGTTTGTAGACCACACGAAATGCTTGGCGCAGGTGGTTGATGGTCTCTGCACTCCAGCCGCGACGACGCATGCCTTCATAGTTCATGCCATGTGCGCCGGCAGGATTGCCCGATGCCATCACATAGGCGGGCACGTCTTTGAGGATGACGCTACCACCGCCGACCATACTGTATGAATCAATCCGGCAGAATTGATGTACACCAGAGTTGCCACCTACAATCACCGAACTGCCCACACGAACGTGACCGGCAATCCCCACGTTATTGGCAAAAATATTATGATCACCAATCACGCAGTCATGTGCCACATGAGTATTGACCATCAACAGGTTGTGGCTGCCAATCTTGGTGAGGCTTTGATCTTGTACGGTGCCCCGATGCAAGCTACATGACTCACGGATGGTGTTGTAATCACCGATCTCTAGCCATGTTTCTTCGCCTTGGTATTTGAGGTCTTGGCACTCGGCACCAATGCTGGCAAATTGAAAAATCCGGTTGTGTTGACCAATCCGTGTGTAGCCGTCAATCACCACATGAGATGCAATCGTGGTGTGTGCCCCAATGCTGACATGCGCACCAATCACACTGTACGCGCCCACTTTGACTGTAGGATCAAGCTCGGCGGTGGGATCAATGATTGCGGTGGGATGAATCAATGCCGTCATACTGAAGCCAACTCCATACGTTGCTCTGCGACCAAAATCTCGACACTCGCCGCCAGCTCATCGCCCACCATTGCGCGGCAGCTAAACTTATAAATGCCTTGGCGACCCTGCCCCATTTCGGCATATAAAATCAGGGTATCACCGGGTATGACTTGGCGTTTGAAGCGTAATTTGTCGGCACCTGCAAACAAATACATATAGCCATCGCTTGGCCGTTTGCCCGCCGTCACAAAACCCAGCACGCCCGCAATTTGTGCCATCGCTTCCAAAATCAGTACACCCGGCATGATCGGGTGCATGGGAAAATGCCCCTGAAAGAACTCTTCATTGATGGTGACGTTTTTGATGCCCGTAATCGAATGACCGACTTGAATGTCAGTCACCCGATCAACCAGCAAAAAGGGATAACGCTGGGGTAAAAATTCACGAATCATCGCTGCCTGCATGGGCAACTCTATCGATATAGGAGCAGTCATGGATCAAGACTTCATCAGCTTCCCGAACACCACAACTGCTGCGGCACTCAGTTATTTCTCAAGGATGCGCGATTCTAACTGTTCAAGCCGCGCTTGCATATCACTGAGTTGCTTGTGTAGCTGATTTATTGGCACATCGGCCAATTGTTTGTGGCGCACAGCGATCTTTTTCCAGTGTGCGGTGTCGGTCATGGCGGTACCCGACGAATAACTGCCCGCTTGGCTAATCGACTTGGTGACCATGGTCATCCCCGTCAATTGTACCCGATCCGCAATCTCGATATGCCCGACCACACCCACGCCACCCGCCAAAATACAGTGTTGGCCGATTTTGGTGCTGCCTGAGATCCCGCAACATGCTGCAATCGCGGTGTGATCACCAATCTGCACATTGTGGGCAATCTGGACTTGGTTGTCGATGATCACATTTTGCCCAATGATGGTGTCATCGAGCGCCCCCCGATCAATGGTGGTATTGGCACCAATCCGGCTATCATCGCCAATCACCACGCGGCCAAGCTGGGCGATCCGATGCCAACGACCTTGATAGGGCGCAAAGCCAAACCCATCGGCACCAATTACCGCACCGGCATGAATGCGGACACGCTGACCAATGTGGCAATGGTGATGAATCACCACATGTGAGCCAATCCAACTCCCAATCCCAATCTGGACGGCTTCGCTAATACAAGCACCGGCTTCGATGGTGACTTCTGCGCGAATCACCACGCCTGATTCAATCACCACCTGTGCACCAATCGATGCCGTGGGATCAATTTGGGCATCAGCGGCAATGACTGCACTGGGATGAATCCCTGCACTGCGCCGTGGTGTTTGATCAAAAAAATGGGTCAATCGGGCAAATGCAGCATACGGATCTGCCACAATCAGGGCGGCACCGTGATAGCCGTCTAAATCAGCAGGACGAATCAGTACCGCAGCAGCTTGAGTGCTGACCAACTGACTTTTGTAACGGCTGTTGGATAAAAACGCCAAGTCTTGGCTCGTTGCATGTTGCAACGAACCCAACCCTTGGATGATGAGGTCTGCATCACCGCGCAACTGCGCACCCGTATGAGCCGCCAGCTGCGCTAGAGTCCACTGCGCCATCGGTTATTTACCCGTATTCAGGCGTTCAGTGATTTTTTTGGTCAAATCGACAGAGTCAGTTGACCAAATGGCATATTTTTTCTCAATGATGATGTCGTAGTTGCCTTCTTTACGCAGCTCTTCAACCACTTTTTCCATTTTTGGCATCAGGGTTTTGAGCATGTTGGCTTGCGCTTCTTCAATACGACGCTGCACACCATCGGTCATGCTGCTGTATTCATTGAGCTTGTTTTGGCCTTGTGCTTGCAGATCTTTTTTGTCTTTATCACTCAAGACCGCGCCATTTTTTTGGAACTTTTCTTGAATACCTTGGATTTCACTGCGCAGCTTCTCCAAGCGCTCGCGCTGTGGCTTTAAGCTGGTGTTTAGATCGTCAATGGTTTTTTTGGCAATATCTGACGCAAGGACAGCAGCCTGTGAGTCCGCAACCGCCACATTATTGGCCTGTGCGGACGAAGTCCATGTGATCAACGCCAGCGATGCTGCAATCAATGCATGACGCATAATAAAACTCCTTGTTACACGATGTCCAAAGCATGGACGTGGGGATTAAAATAGTCGGCCAATCTCAAACTGGATGCGTTTGGTTTCATCGCCGTCTTTACTATTGATGGGGTATGCATAGCTCAATGACAATGGCCCAATCATCGTAATCCATGTAAAGCCAAACCCTGCACTAAAGCGATAGTCGTCATAGCGCATTTTGAATTTGTCCACCGTGGTGTCAAACACTTGCCCACCTTCGGCAAACAATACCGGACGGATTTGCTTCGTCCAATCACCTTTAAATGGCAAGGGCAAGACCAACTCCATTCCACCCTGTACCACTGCATTACCGCCGACGGGTTCTTGCTCCGAAAATGCCTGCTCACCGGTCAAGGTATCGAGGGTGTCAATGGTGATGCTGCGAGGGCCTAGGGTATTGTTGCGATAGCCACGGACGGAACCATAACCACCGGCAAAGTAATTTTTATAAAACGGCAGATCATTACCAAAACCCAGCTTGGTGTAGCCGCGCAGGGCAAACTTATCGCCAAGTGGGAAGACGATTTGACCATCATACGTGACGCGCTGATACTCAAGGTCACTCCCCGGTAGCGCAACATCTAAAGAAATGCGGTGTTGTTGGCCACTGGTGGAGAATACTGGACGGTTGAGGGTGCTGTAGATCCACGACAAATTGAGGTTGTAGGTGTTGTAGTCGGCGCGATAAGTTTTGTTGTCATCGCTGGTCGGCTTCCCCCCATTGTCGATAATAAAATCACGGATCGATTTGGCGACAAAGGAGCCGGTATTGATGGTGGTTTGATCGACGTTAAGTGACGCACTGATGTCTTTGGTTTCATCGACCGGATAACCAAAGGTGACTGCACCACCCAACGAGTCGGTCACATAGTTGTTGACGCTCAAGTTGTCGAGTTTGGTTTGGCGGTAATACACGTTATAACCCCGACTCACCCCATCCATGGTGAAGTACGGATCCAAAATGCCAATGTTGTAGTTATCTAGGGTCTCAGAGCGAGACAGGTCAATATTGACCCGATGACCTGTCCCCAAGAAGTTGGTTTGGCTCAAGCCCAACTGGAAGGTAATCCCACCACTTGCTGAATACCCCACTGCAATGGTGCTGGTGCCGGAGGTTTGTTCTTCGACTTTGATGTTCAGATCAATTTGATCATTGGTGTTGGGCACCCGCTGTGGATCAATACTGACCGATTTGAAGTAACCCGTGCGCTCAAGGCGGATTTTGGACAAATCAATTTTTTCATTGGACGCCAATGCGCCTTCCATTTGACGCATTTCACGACGCAGGACTTCATCGGCGGTTTTGGTATTGCCGGTAAAATTGATGCGGCGTACATACACTTGACGACCAGGGTTGATGAAATAGCTCATCGTCACGGTCTTGTTGGTGTCGTCCATTTCAGGGATCGGATTGATCTCTGAAAAATAGTAACCGCCATTGCCGTAGGCACGCGACAGTGCTTCTTTGGTCGCCATGACTCGGGCTTGCGAATACAGCTCACCGGATTTAATCAAGGATAGTTTTTCAAGGGTGGCATTGTCGTAGAGCAAATCACCTGCAAACTTTACGCCTGCAAAACGATACTGTTGACCTTCGGTGATGCTGACTTCAATAAAGACCTTTTTCTTGTCTTCGCTCAGGTTGAGCTGCGCGTTGTTGACCGCAAAATTGATATAGCCATTGTTGAGATACATGGCGCGCAATGCTTCAAGGCTGGCCGATAGACGCTCACGCGCATAGCGATCATCGCGGGTCATGATCGATGACCATGAGCTTTCTTTGACCGCAAAGGCTTGCTGAATGTCTTTTTCACTAAAGGCAGTGTTGCCTACAATCTTGATATCCACCACCCGCGCCGCATTGCCTTCATAGATTTTGAGGCTCAGATCGACACGGTTGTTGGGGCGTGCGGTGGTTTCAATTTTGACATCAGCGTCATAGCGGCCTTGCTGGGCGTATTGGCTTTCAAGCTCGCTTTCAATGCTTTGTAATACGGCGCGTTTGAGCTCTTGGCCTTCGACTAAACCGACGCTTTTGAGACCTGTTTTGAGGGTGTCTTCGGGGATCAGCTTGTTGCCTTCAAATTTGATGGCACTGATCACTGGGCGCTCCACCACACTGATATACAGCGTTTGACCGTCACGGCGTGCTTGCACATCATCAAAATGACCGCTCGCGTACAACGTGCGTAGCGCATCCGCCAGCTGCTGATCGGTCACCGCAGTACCCGCTTTGATCGGTAGCAAAGACAGCATGCTTGTGGTTGATAAGCGTACCAATCCTTCTATGCGAATGTCGCGTGCCACAAAGTCTTCTGCATAAGCCGTATGGACGGTTGCCATGGCCGTTACCAGTGTCAGTGGCAAGGTGAAAAATTGATGCCGCATGCCGAAGTTTCCAATCCAATCAAAGTTTGAATACATTATTTAGCCAGTACCATGCTTGCTCAACAAAGCCATGTCGAACGGTATCGGCTAAAATCACGAAAGCCATGAGTGCAACAACCATCAAAAAACCAACCTGACCTAATACCACTTGAGCATGAATGGACAATGGTTTACGGCGTACTGCTTCCACGGCATATTGAATAAACTGGCCACCATCTAATACAGGGATTGGAATCAAGTTCATGACCCCAACCCCCAAACTCATTGCAGCCAACACATAAATAAAAGTTTGCCAGCCAAGATCCAAGGATTGTTTTGCAACTTTTGCAATGGTGACAGGCCCAGACAACTGCTCAAGTCCAATCAAACCCACAATCATCTTGCCAATCGTTTTGACGGTGAGCGTGACTTGCGTCCACGTTTTCTCCACAGCCTTAACCAAGGCCGTTGCAGGATCATAACTAATCCGTTGCAAATATGCTTTTGGCGGCGTCAGATCACTGACAGTCGTTTGTGCGGCCAATCCCAACTCGCCATAAGGCACCCCCATGGTATCTCGCTTTTCGCGTGGGATCACCGAAAGGGTCAGTTGTTGATGCTGGCGCTCAACCGTCAAGACCAACAACTGCTTTGCAGACATTTTGACTCTTTTAGAAAACATCTGCCAATCTGTGATCTGTTCATGGTTGACGGCCAGAATTTTGTCACCCGCTTTTAAGCCATATTGCGCAGCCGGACTATCCTCAACCACTTGACCAATCACTGCAGCAACATGCGGCTGCCATGGTGTAATTCCCATGACATCCAAAGGATTTTTATTCGGTTGTGTCGATAAGACTTGCAAATCAACGGTATGGTTTTGTGCGACGCCTTGACGATCAATCTGAAACTGGGCTGTTGTATGCTGCCCCATTTTGTCCATGATCACAAAGCTGATATCTTCCCAAGTCTGTACAGGCTCTTGATCAATGGCTGTGATGAGGTCACCCGTTTGTAATCCTGCGGTTTGTGCTGCAGAGGGTGCTTCCACTTTGCCCAAACGGGTATTTAATTGCTCACTTGGTGCTAATAATAAAATCCAAAATAGGATGATGGCTAAAACAATATTAATCAGTGGCCCTGCAGCGACGATGGCCATTTTTGCATACGGGGATTTGTTGCGAAATGAAGCCGGATTACTCAGTGCTTCAGCGCTCTCGTCACCATGACCGAGCATTGAGACATAGCCACCCAATGGCCACATTGCAATTTGATACTGCACGCCGTCCTTGCCAAACCACTTGATTAACGGACGACCAAAACCGATTGAGAACACATTGACTTGCACACCACAACGACGTGCCACCCAAAAGTGCCCAAACTCATGGATCACCACAATTGGGCCAAGCAATAACAACATCGCCAGTAGCGTTAATACAAAAGTCATCACCCTGAAATCACCTTGGTCAACCAAGCAGACGCGATTTGGCGCGCTTCGGCATCGTGGGTCACGATTGTGGCAAGATCATGCACACTGCTCATGGGTAATTGTGTAATAACATGGGAGATTAAGTGAGGAATCTGGTTAAAGCGGATTTTTCCATCCAAGAACGCAGCCACAGCCACTTCATTGGCCGCATTGAGCACGGTCGGCACCGTTCCCCCAAGGTCAATCGCTTCTTTTGCCAAACGTAGACAGGGAAACCGATCCATATCGGGGGCTTCAAAATGGAGCGATTGCACCGCAAACAAATCGAGTGGCGCTACACCGGCATCGATACGCTCCGGCCATGCCAAGGCATGTGCAATCGGCGTACACATGTCGGGATTGCCCATTTGAGCCAGTGTCGAGCCGTCCACATATTGCACCAATGAATGGATAATACTTTCGGGATGTACCACCACCGTGACCCGAGACGCAGGCACATCAAACAAATGACAGGCTTCGATCAACTCCAAGCCTTTGTTCATCAGGGTAGCCGAATCGACCGAAATTTTTCGTCCCATCGACCAATTGGGATGTTTACAGGCTTGCGCAGGGGTCGCCGCTGCAATTTGCTCAGCCGACCATGTGCGAAAAGGCCCACCGGATGCGGTCAACAGGATTTGTGATACCCCAGCGCGTGAACCTGAGGTCGCCAAACGCTCGGCACTTTGAAAATAATGCAGTGGCAAACACTGAAAAATGGCATTGTGCTCAGAATCCACGGGCAAAAGCGTCGCCCCAGCATCGCGCACGGCCTGCATGAGCAAATCGCCTGCCATCACGAGCGATTCTTTATTGGCGAGTAAGACTTTTTTGCCTGCTTGTGCGGCGGCCAATGTGGGCGCAAGACCGGCTGCCCCCACAATCGCAGCCATCACTATATCCACCTGTGTATGTGCAGCTACCGCACACAATCCCGCCTCGCCTTCAACAATGGTGGGGATATCCATGTCGGGCAACAATGCGAGTAATTGCTCTGTTTGCCCGTCTGGCACCACCACCATGCTCGGTTGATATTGCTTGATCAGCGCAGCAAGCTTGGGGAGTCGGCTAAAACCGGTCAGCGCAAACACCCGATAGCGCTCGGGGTGTAAATCGATGACCTTGAGGGTGCTATCACCAATCGAGCCAGTTGCACCGAGCACACAAACTTGCTGAGGGATGCGCATCAAAAGCCCCCTACCCACCAAAAGCCAAGGGCAAAAATCGGTGTGGCAGACAACAAGGAGTCAATCCGATCCAGCACACCGCCATGACCGGGTAAGATGGTGCCCGAATCTTTGATACCAGCACGACGCTTGAGCATCGACTCCACCAAATCCCCATGCACCGATGCCAATACAGTGAGCATCGACAATCCCACAAACCCACACCAAGCCCCTACACTCAGCTTGAGGGAACACGCCACGCCAATCGACAACGCGGACGTGAGCAGCAAGCCACCGGCCAGACCTTCCAAGGTTTTGGCTGGGCTGACTTTGGGAGCCAATTTGTGCCGACCGAATGCACGACCTGCAAAATACGCACCGCTATCGGCCACCCACACCAAGCCAAACACATACAAGAGCCACCATGGTGACGCTTGCCACAGGCTAAAAATCGCAGTGGTGGCGGCACCGAGCAACAGCGCTCCTACGCCTTGCAACAGATTGGCACGATACCAAGGCGTCTTGGTGGGATAGTCCTTCACCCACAGCACCGCCCATCCCCAAAACAGCGCCGATGCTGCCCACAAAAACGGCCAGACGCCCTGACTGAGTAAAGCAATCACCACAAACAGCGGCACACCCAATAAAAAGCGGGCTGGAAACTCCACTTTGGGCATCAGCTTGAGCCACTCACTCGCCCCAATCATGGCGGTCAGTAACATCAACAGCAGCATGGGAATGGCACTATCGAGGGCAAACATACAGAAGCTGACCAGAATCAGCAGGACAATAGCGGTTTTAATGCGTTCAAACATGAGGGGTCGTCGCTAAAAAATCTTGGACTTGTTCGCTGGTGCGTCCAAAACGACGCTCACGCCCTGCAAACACATTCAGAGCATGATCAAATTCAGCGACGGAAAAATCTGGCCATAATGTTTCGGTAAAATACAACTCGGCATAGGCCGCTTGCCACAACAAAAAGTTGGACAGCCGATAATCGCCACCGGTACGAATCAGCAAATCAACGGGTGGTAGATCGGACATTTGAATCTGTTGTTGCATCATGGCCTCATCAATTTGCTCTGGCAGGAGCAAACCTTGTGCCACTTGCACCGCCAGCTGACGTGCAGCATGACTGATATCCCACAGACCACCATAACTGACCGCAATCACCAAGCTCATCTGCTGATGATGTGCTGTGGCGGCTTCGGCATCAGCCATGAGGGTTTGTAGCGTTGCCGACATTTTGCTGCGATCACCAATAAAGCGCATGGCGATTTGATACTGATGCATCCGCGCCATTTGCTCATGGATGGTCTCTGCAAACAACTGCATCAACAATGCCACTTCATCGGGAGGACGACGCCAGTTTTCACTCGAAAATGCAAATACCGTGAGTGCACGTAGTCCCAAACGACGGGCTTGCTCGACAATCGGGTCGAGATTATTTTTGCCAGCACGGTGACCTGCACCCTGCCCTAAACCTTGACGACGTGCATAACGATTGTTGCCATCCATAATGATGGCAACATGCTGCGGCAGACCTTGCGCAGCAAGGTCAAGATCAGGAGCTGTCAACGTTTAGACCTGCATCAACTCAGCTTCTTTAGCAGCCAACATTTTGTCGACTTCCGCCACAAATTTATCGGTCATTTTTTGCACATCATCACCGGCACGACGCTCGTCATCTTCGGTGATTTCTTTTTCTTTGAGCAAGTCTTTGACATCACCCAAAATATCCCGACGAATGTTGCGGATCGCCACTTTGGCATTTTCAGCTTCTGAGCGTGCCAATTTTTGCATATTGCGGCGAGTTTCTTCGGTCAACGCTGGTAGCGGGACGCGGATCACATCGGTGGTGATCGGGTTGAGACCCAAATCGCCCTCACGGATGGCTTTGTCTACCGCACTGACCATGTTGCGCTCAAACGGCTGCACCACCAAGGTACGCGCATCTTCAATGCCGACACTCGCCACTTGGTTGAGTGGGACATCCATGCCGTAATACGGCACCATCACACCATTTAACATGGAGGGATGGGCGCGACCGGTGCGCACTTTGGCAAAACCCGCTTCGAGCGATTCGATGGATTTTTTCATCCGGCTTTCGCCGTCTTTTTTCAGATCATTGATCATCAGATTGTCCTCAATCTTTCGCGTCACAGTAGACGATTACAGGGGAAGTTGATCGGTCAAACGACCGATTAACGTGTGACGTGGGTGCCTTCTTTGTCGCCCATCACCACACTGAGCAACGCACCTGCTTTATTCATGTTAAACACTTGCAAGGGCACATCGTGATCACGACACAAGCAAATCGCGGTCAGATCCATGACACCGAGCTTTTCATCGAGCACTTGGTCAAAGGTGAGGTGCTCATAACGAATCGCATCCGCATGCTTGCTGGGGTCTTTATCATACACACCATCGACTTTGGTGGCTTTCAAGATCAGCTTGGCTTCGATCTCAATCCC
>Ga0075163_10010138_pt1 | contig 12333 bp, 8 predicted proteins | sample JI1023141ADNA_FD_71478 | JGI IMG/M metagenome (GOLD analysis project Ga0075163, IMG submission 71478) | Wastewater effluent complex algal communities from Wisconsin, to seasonally profile nutrient transformation and Carbon sequestration -... | ecosystem: Engineered > WWTP > Effluent > Algae...
CTCAGCGCCGGGAGCCTGCGTGGTGACCAGCATTAAACGAGACGTACTGGACGCGACCGCCGCCGTTCGATCACGCACCGGCACCACATGGCTATTCGACCCCTCAGGCCGCGAAATCCCACCCCCGGGAACCCGTCAACTGCGCTGGTCCCCCGTCGCCTCCGCCCGATCATGGGACGACTCGCGCATCGTCGCCCGCGCCATGGTTTCGGCAGGCGTATCAATGACCGGGACACCGGGAGCAACCTCCGGTGAAGCCCATTTCACAGACAAAGCAACTGACCTGCTTGCTCCCCTGCTTTTGGCCGCCCACCACGGCGGCCGGCCGATGGGAGGCGTGGCCGACTGGATCTACAACGCAGACCTGGGCCCCGCACGAGCCCTACTGGAAGAAGCCACTAGCTCGGGCAATGATTATTCAGCTGGGACAGGGACCGCGTTGACCGCGCTCGTGTCGGTTGACCAACTGGCCGACCGTGAACGCTCCTCGGTGTTGTCCACCGCTCAGCGGGTGGTTTCGGCCTACATGCTCGAAGGCCCCCGCCTGGCATCCACAGAACCCAACTTCGATCCCCACGAGTTCGTTCGGTCGACCGACACCGTCTATGTGACCGCCAGCGACGACGTCCAATCCGTCACCGCCCCGGTCGTCGTGGCGCTACTGACCGCGATTAAGTCAGCCACCTATGACCGCCAGCGACTCGTTTCGGCCGGGCTAGCGCCGCGTACCCACCCGGTTCGGATGCTTCTCGATGAGGCGGCGAATATTGCCCCCATCACCGAACTACCGCAATGGCTATCGACAGCGGGAGGCAACGGGCTGCACATCGTGGTCGTGTTCCAGGACCTCTCACAAGCCGCGAGCAGATGGGGCCGCCACGTTGCTGACGGGCTACTGACGTTATGCACCGTGAAGCTGATCCTCGGCGGAATCGGCGACCCCACCACCTTGCGGGCGCTAAGCGAATACATCGGCAACTACGACCGGGCCATGTACTCCCACACCCGAGGAAGCAGCCTCACCAGCATGGGCAACGGGATGCTGATGATGGCCCCCTCAAAATCAACGACCGTCTCCTACCACCGACAGGCAGTCCTGGAACCAGGCCAGATCGCTCAAATCGGGTACGGGCAGGCGCTACTGATCGACCGAACCCACTACGAACAGATCAGTCTGGGTTTGTGGCACGACCCTGCGCAACCCTGGGGTCGCGTCGCCACTGTGGGCTCCTCCCCCACGATTGACCTGACAGAACAGCCCACCAGTCAGTGGAACCGTGCCCAGTCGTTAACTAGGGAGAAGATCGGCCAGCTACACGCCCGAATCTCGGACCGCTGAAGCCAGATCAGCTGAGGCGTGCCATGTGAGCGACCTGAGCGCACTGATTGAGCGTCCCAAATTCCGGGCAGCGCCCCAGCGATGATGACGAGGACACGCCGGACGGTAGTGGAGTCTTGGTCGCGTTCATGCGAGCGTGGTGAACATGACCAATGAGCGCGCCGAGATCGACCGTGACAGCATTTCCATCACGAAGGACACGGTAACTGTGAGCGCCCCTCCCCCGTCCCCTTCGAAAGGGCATGGTGAGCGGCCAAGCATGAGCGCGGTGAGCGATCCACCTGAGCGGCCCAGTCTTACCTTGAGCGAGGCAGCAGAGGCATGCGGTGTTAGCCGTTCCACTATCCGCCGCAAACATGAGGCAGGGGAATTCCCAAACGCCTACAAGGCCGGGCCAGACAACGCATGGCGCATCCCAGTTACAGATCTACTAGGGGCGGGCCTCAAGCCAGGTCGACCTAGCCCACCCGACCCAGTGAGCGAGCTGGATGAGCGGGTGAGGGCCGCGACGGTGACCTTGCCCAAAGCCGAGCTTGACGCACTGCGCGAGCAACTCCACAACGAGCGCACGCGAGCGCTCGTTGCCGAGGCAAGGTTGAGCGAGAGGGCTGAGACGGTGGACGCGCTCAAAGAAGCACTGAGCGAGGCCCGTCAACGCGCCATCGAGGCTGCCCCAGCAGTTCAGCTGCCCGCCACTCAGGTCATCGACGTACGCCAAAGCCCAGAAGCACCTACCCGCCGCTGGTGGGGTGGGAGACGCAAGACTCCGCCATCTCCCTAGCGGCTGCCACCCGTTGCCAGAGCGGTACTCATCGACGGCGAAGGCGAGATCCGCAAATATGACTGCAACCGGTTCCATGGCCGCCATTGCGCCGGGCGGTCGGCGACCAGTGGGGTTCCGTCTGCTGCTGGGCCCCGGCCCTTGCTGTAGATACGTCGATTCACGGTGACAGATGGCGCGCTCGGTGAGCGTCCCATCTGAGCGGGCCCACTTGGTGATGTCAATGGGTAGCGGGCCGGGTGTGTGCTACTTGGTCGGGTTGTTGAACTTGGAGAGCCACCGTTTCATGGGTGCAGGGTCCCCGAGTTCTGCGGCCTGGGCGATGCGGGCGATTTCAACTATTCCGCCGGGGCAGGTGTAGGCGTCTTGGCAACCGAGTCGCACTGTGAGGTCGGGCCAGGTTTGCATGGCATCCAGTGTTGTCTGGGATGCGCGCTGCTGTTTCGGCGTAGCGTTCAGCCAGTAGGTGTACCAAGCGTGTACAGATGCCAGCGCGATTGTTCCGGATAGTCCGACGTCAGAGATCTCAACTGGAATCCCTGGCTGGTCCTCAGGTGCCCCAGTGGCAGGTTGATAGTTCAAGTTGTAGAAGTAGCTGGCCCATTGAGGGTGTGAATCAATGACTGCGGAGAAGCTGGTTCCCTTTGGTAAGGGGAGCGATTGCAGAATTGGGGCGTACACCATGGCTGTGTTGGCGCCTGGCGGTAGAGGGTAGGCGCCAATCAGTTGGTTGATGCGGGCGGTGATTTGCGGATCATTGACGTTGATATCCGATTCCGTTCCACCAGGGGCTGGCGTTTTGATATCGACTGGACTCGTCGCCGGTTGGTCAATGAGTGCTTGTGCAGAGACGGTGGCTGCGCTGCCTCCAACAATGAGGGCTAGCGCTAGTGATACCGCCGCGAACCGCGACATAGCGGGGGACTGCTTCCGTCGTTTGACGGCGTCGCCGTCATCAGGGATGTATCGCGCGGGGTCAGTGAGCTTGAGGGCAGTCATAGGATCCTGAGTCATCGGGTGCTCGCTTCTGTTGCGGGGTGCATGGTGAGGTCGATGGTTTGAGACTGTTGTTGGCGGCAGAATTCGGTCTCGAACCGTTTCCTGGCGCGGTGCAGTCGGACTTTCGTTGTTGTGTAGGAGTGACCTATTACCGCGGCGGTTTGACGCAAGCTGAGACCATCCCAGGCGACAAGCAGCAGGAGTTCACGGTCGGATTCGCTGAGGGAGCCTAGGCAGGACCACACCAGCCGCTCAGTCTCCGCACCGATGACCTCGTCATCGGCACCACGACTTACGCCTTCAAATTGCTCGGCCGGGTGGCTCTCCCACCGCATCATGGATCGAAAGTCGTCGAAGGCAACGTTACGGGCGACCCCAAGGAGCCACGGCCGCACTTTTGCCGTCTGCGTGGGCATGTCGTGGCGACGCCGCCAGGCGACCAGGAAGACTTCGGCGCACGCATCATCGACGGATGCAGCTTCCACACCCCGACGAATGAGGTAGCGGTATACCGGACGGTTATGTTCCCGGTACATAGCGTTGAATTCGGAATCGTCTGCGCCAACGTTCACACATATGAGTGTGCGTTATTGACATTTGGTTACAGGGTATTTCGGTGAATTTTCGCCGTTCGCTAACGCGAATGCGGTTTCTTCATCTCACTCGTGTGGCGGAGCACTCGGGACACCGCGACCACTTCTTCGCCAGGATTCCTTGATCAACGAGCGGAGAGCAAAATGGCGAAGCAGAAACTAATGATCGCGGTCACCGTGGCCACCGTCGTGGCGCTGGGTGCCACTGGATGCGGTGCGTCGACATCCAATTCGGTCGATCCGCAAGCAGCAGCGAGCGAATCCGCGACTCCCACGGACATCAACCCCGTGCCGGGATATAGCCAATCAGCTGAAGGCGAAATCGTGCTCGACCTGAATGAGGTCAATACGTGCGCAGACATCCCTTGGGGCAGGCTCTGCGCAAGTGTTGATCCACAGGGCTATAGAGCAGCATTCTATCGCCCTACCGGCAGAAGCAGAATCTACGTCGACTTTAACCTGATCTGCGACAACCACTCAGCGATCGGTGACCAGGGGGCGTTCTGGACCGAACCGGGACAAAACCGTAGTTACGTGTTCCAGACCGGCCACGGTGTCCGGCCATGCGCCGTCAGGCTCTACCTGGAACCAGGTAGGCAGGAGTACCACCAAACTGGCAAGGTCCAACCACGCTAAGCGTAAGAGTCCCGTTGGCCAGTAACAGATAGCGGAACATGGACCTACCTACCGAGTGTATGCAAACATGCTCATCCCGGTTCTTTCGTGGGACATAGACGGTCCAGATCCTGGAGCAAGACCCAACCGATAGGCCAGTTCACGCGGGTGGGGTCAAGTGCCGGTAGAGAGTTGACCTGCCGACCCCCAAGGTACGGGCAACCTCGGTGACGGGCTTACCGCTGTCGATGAGTTGTTGTGCGACTTCCAGACGGTCTGCGGTTAGTCGTTTCGGTCGTCCTGGCTGCGAGCCGCGTGCGCGAGCTGCGGCCAATCCGGCGATGGTTCGCTCACGGCCTAGGTCGCGTTCAAATTGAGCGAGAGCACCAAACACGGCCAGCGTGAGGCGCCCGGTTGCCGTGGTGGTATCCAGTGCCTCGCTCAGTGAGCGCACGCCAATATCGCGGGTGGCGAGGTCATTGACCGTGCTCAGCAAGTGGGGGAGTGAGCGGCCTAGACGGTCCAGCCGCCAGACGACGAGGGTGTCGCCGGGGCGTAAGTGGTCGAGGCAAGCGGCCAACGCTGGTCGATCCGTGAGCGCACCAGAGGCGTGGTCGGTAAAGACCCGGAAACAGCCTGCCGCGTTGAGCGCGTCCAGCTGGAGATCGGGGTTTTGGTCTGCGGTCGAGACTCGGGCGTAGCCCAGAAGTGAACTCACGCGGGCATCGTCCCAAAACGGTCCGATGAATTCGGAAAGCCTGACTGTTGTGGCACACGGTTTTTGGAACACTCAGGCGCTGGCGTGTCGGCGGGGGAGTGGGATGACCCGAAACCGATCGGTTTCGGGTCATGCTCAGCACAACTCGGAGATTGAACGACGGGGAGCCGATATGTCTATGTATGGGGGAACAATGCAAGCAGTGCCGCAAACGGGTCGAAGAGAAACGGATGCTTGCGCCGGGTGACGCAGCCAGCACAGTCATTGACGTGAGACGAAACCAAGCGGGTAGCGCGGCCGGGACGGCGTCACAACCACCACCACCGCTGGGGACGGTGAGTGGCGACACAGGCACGGTGTCGCGCGTGAGTACGAATCAACCCGACGAACTGGGTCGCTGGCGACGTTTCATGGAAGCTTCTCCCAGGCGAACGGAAGATGCAGGACAGCTGGCGAAAGAAGCACGAAAGTGGGCTGCCGTCGTTCTCCCATGGGTACTCATGGGTATGGGTATCGCTCGGACTTGGCACTCATGAATCGTCGCTCGTTTTGACGAGCGGGGGAGTGCCCTCTTCTGGTTCCTGGTCCGATGTGACACCGTTCAAAGCGGTGGCTGCTGGCGGTGGCGGTTTCGTCGGGGGCTTCCCTTTGCCCACTAGAATCGCGCGCATGGCGCCGGGCGGAACCCGAGGCGGAGGGGTCTTTCCCACGAAATCTATTTGCCTTTAGGCATTACCGACTTGGCGGGTGGTGGAGGGGTCTTCGGTGGCGTCCCCTTGCCTTGGACCAAACCCTTAGTCAGGGGGGCTTTCTTCGTCGCCGCTGATTTGTTGCGGGTCGTGATTGCCATTGTCGACCTCCGTGGTGATCTCGTTCTGCGGCACTTCTCCGAGGATGCGTATAGCCCTAACCCCGTCGAGGTTTGGAATGATTATGCCTTGCGATCCTGGAATCGCATCGACAAAGTCACCATCCGCAGTCAGCAACCATTCCTCCTGCAAGAAGATTCCGTGTGTGTCCGGGGACGTGGCGACATAAGAGTCAGTAGCGAAGATGCCGCCGATCGAACCGCCGTCGCTGTACTCGATTCGCAAGAAACTTCCGTCAACTTTGCCGTTGGTGATAGCCCAATCCCAAATCGTGGGCGGCACTGACATTTGGAGTAATTCCGTGACAAGCCATCTGCGCAGGCCGTTGGACTCGTCTGACAAGGGCCGCGCAAGTATCCAATCGGTTACACGGGCAACGAGCACTCCACCAACAGTCGGAACGACAAGAACGGTAACCGCAAGCCACCCGGCAACGGTCCAGGGCTGTGAATCTTGATGGTCAGCGCCCGCTGGCAAGATCCATTGGACGGTAAGTGGTGAAACGGCTATTTGGATAACCAAGCTCACTGCAAGACTTTGAAGAACGACACGGATCGCACTTGACGAGTGGCCCCGCCAAGTGCGGTTTCGGGCCCATACCGACACCGCGATGTATCCAGGAACGATCGCTAGTAAGAGGATCGTGATTTCTACCCACGATGTTGGCACTTGCTATCAGCCTTTGAGTAGGCGGCGGCCAACCGGCGTTGGAGAGGGCGATAGAAGCAGACCGTCAGTGGTGACGGTGACTTTGGCTGCGGGGTACACGGCCTGGACCTTGGGAAGTTGTTTGATCAGTTCCGCGCGGAATTGGCGCAGGAGTTTGTATTGGCTGCCGAACTGATGTGAGAGCAATACCCAGGGCACCAGCGTCGATTTGCGCAGGTAGCTCATGCGGTGGGCGAGCCAGGTGTAGATATCGATGGGTAGGCCGCCGCTGCCGTGTGTTCGTAGCGCTGCCAGCGCCCGCAGGTCGACGGGAATGGGTGCGGCGACGATTGAGTCGTAGAACTCTTGGGAGAGCGTGACGGTGGAGGGCCAGAGCGCTTCGTTGTCGCCGTCGCGCGGTGTCCACCACAGCTCGGTGCGGGTAGCGATTTGGAAGCCTTCGGTAACGGTGCGGTCGGGGCGTTGGTCCATGACGAGGAGCCTGGCGGTGGATAGCCGCTGTACTTGTTCGCGCAGTCGGCGGATGGTGTTGCCGTTACGGACTAGTCCGAGGTCGCGCATGAAGCTGGCGAGGCTTGGGCCCAGGACCAGGTCGCGCTCGCGCAATCGGACGGCTTCTGTGGCCATCCACGTCATTAGGAGCCGGGGAACGACGCCGAATGGGTAGGCCTTGGCGATGGTTCGGTCGGGGCGTTCGAATCGGCCGGGTTCGACGTAGAGGGTGAGGGAGCCGTTGCGGCGGGTCCATTCGGGAACGTCGCCCGGGTCTTTGTAGGGGAGGGCGACCTGGGCCCAGAGGCGGGCGGTGTAGCCGACCATTCCGACTGTGCGGGCGTCTACGTCCTCGATCTCGACAGCCTGCCGGAGCAGGTCCAGTTGCCGACCGGAGATTAGCGCTGGCTTGTCAGTCACGGTGTTGCCTTTCGTCCTAACAGTTCGAGCGGGTCGCGTTGCGCCTTGACTGGCTGGCCGCGTACCGTTCGAACCGCATTCGTTAGTCAAAAGGCCGCCGCTTCTTTGCCGGAGTGAGGCGGCCTTTTGCATGCCCGGTTGAGCATGTCCTGGTCACCGTAGCGCCGCGGGCGACCGCCGCCGCCGAGCCGCTCCGGGGTTCCGCGCTTGATCTTCCAGCTATCCACCAAAGCTCTGGAAAATCGCTGGGGACCGGCCAAGTTATCCGCGACCATCTACTGACGCTAATGCCGGGAACTTTGCGACCATCTACTGACGCAGGCCGCGACCATCTACTGACGCCTACCCCTGCGTTTTTGCAGGTCAGGCCCCATAAATCACACTTCCCCTGTAGTTAAGTACTTCCTGTAGTAAATACCTGTAGTCGTAGTTGGCGCTTTTCTGTGGATAACTAACCAGCGCGATTGGCTGAGGCGCGCAATTTATCGGTCTATGTGGCGAATGCACTGCATGGCTGAGCTAGATGGCTTCGCCCGTAAACATCAACACCCAAGCGAATGGCAGATGCGCTATGGCTGAGCACCTTTATGTAGAGCGGATAGATCTCTCACACTAGTTGCTAAAGCCTCTGGCTTCGGCATAATGCACTGGTGACGGTCAGCGTGAAAGCCCAGGGAGCTGGCGGTTGGCTGTACCACCAGAGTTCATTCGAGAAAGGTCAGGAGCAGGCTGACCAGGAGCGAGCCGCTGCCGTTGAGGGTGGTTTGGCTGGGTATTACGGGGCCGATAAGGAGCGGGCTCCCGTGTGGCTTGAGGGTGGGCAAGGGGCTGCCGCGAGGTATGGGCTGGAGGCAGGCGCGGAGGTCACAACCACTGACCTTGCCCGTGTCATGGACGGGGCAGCGGAATCGTTTGGGGTCCGCAATACGAAGATCGCGATGTATGACACGACGTACAGCGCGCCAAAGTCGGTGAGCGTGCTGTGGTCGGATGCCGATACCGCGACCAGGGCCAAGATTGAAACGTGTCTGTTGGACGCGGCAAACGTCATGCTGGGCGACCTTTCCCAGCATGCCGCGCATGTTCGGCGGGGCGCGACTCCGGCGACTCAGAAACGTGAAACCGCGAAAGGTTTGGTTGGGGCGGCCTACGTCGAGGGAACCAGCCGCGAAGGCGACCCGCAGCTGCATGTTCATGTCCTAGTGCCCAGTGTGGTCGAGGGCGTTGATGGGGTCTGGTCTCGGCTGGACGCGCGGGCCTACTTCTCGGAGTCCCGGACAGCCGATGCACTGGCACACGCGCGGCTGCGAGCGACGCTGAGCGAGACGCTCGGGGTGGCGTGGGGCCCAGTTGACGAGCGCACCGGAGCCGCCGAGATAGTCGGCGTCGATCCGGCCGAGTGTGAGCTGGCGTCCAAAAGAAGCGCCCAGATTGACGCGCTGGCCGCTAAGCGTGAGGCCGAGCAGGCAATTGAGAAGGGGCGTCCGCTGAGTCGGGGCGAGCTCACGGCGCTGCGCCAGGAGATCACCTTGGAGACAAGACGAGGCAAAGATGTCCACGCCACTCCAGGGGTGATCGCTGGCTGGCAGACAGATCGGGACGAACGCACCGGCACGACGCGGGCCCAACGCTGGGGTGCATTTGAGCAAGCGTGGACACACGAGGCTGCTCTGTCTCATGAGGTGTGGACCCCCGAACGGGTCCTAGCGGAGACGCTGCGCTCAACGGGGCGGGCAACGTGCACGGAGGCCCAAATTCGGCGGGTGTGCGCCCGCACGCTCAGCGGCGAGGTCTCGGCAGAACACATTCCCGCACGAGTCGAATGGCTCGCAAATAGGACCATCGCAGCTGCTGTTTCATTGACACCAGGCCACGACGCACCCAGCCAGGCCCGCTACACGTCGGAGGCGATGCTTGCGGCGGAAGTAGAGGCCATGGCCACCGTCTCCGCTGAGCGTGAGCGCCCCATTGGCGGGATCGGCGAGGTCGAGCAGCTGCGGGTCATGCATAGCCGCGACGCCTCGGGCCGAACGCTGGACGCTGAGCAGAAGGTGGCCGTTGAACACCTGACATCTCCGGGTCTGCATCGCGCGCTCGTGGCACCAGCTGGGGCGGGAAAGACCTTCACCATCGCTCAAGCCACCCGTGCATGGCAGCAATCAGGCCAGCGCGTGGTCGTCTTAGGCCAGCAAGCGAACACGGCGAAGATCACCGCCGATGAGATCGGCCAAGCCACTGGCGCGCGACCGGCGGAGATGACTATTGCCGGGTTCCTCGGCAAAGGGCCAGCGATGTCACGAGCCGCCCAAGATCTGCGGCACGACCTAGAGACTTCGGCTGTGGGTGACGGAGCGGTGATCCTGCTTGATGAAGCGGCCACAGTCGGGAATCACGATCTGGCCGCCCTGATCAAATACGCCAGCGAGCACAACGTCGCGCTGCGTACCGTTGGCGATCCTCACCAGCAGGGCTCAATCGAGGCGGGTGGCCTGTGGTCGACCCTGGCTAAGCAGCCTGAGGCCACGGCTGAACTGTCCGAGGTGCGTCGCTTTACCCACGCGGAAGAAGGCGAAGTCTCCACCCGGCTACGCCAAGGTGACGGGACCGCCCTCGATTGGTACATCACCCAAGGCCGGATTCAGGTGCACCCTGACCGTGAAGGCGCCCTTGCCGCTGCCGCTGCCGAAGTTTCCGAGGCGCAGCAGGCCGGATCGGACGCGCTGCTGATCACCAGAACCGACGAAGACCGCCGCGCTGGAGCGGCGTCAGTCGACCTGCTGACAGTCGATCCAAGCCACCTGCGCCAATACGGGCAGGTCACGGTCGCCGAGGGCCAGATGATTCGAACTCGCGACAACGACCGGCGACTCCTAGATGACCAGGGCGACCCCGTGCTCAACGGAGCTACTTGGCGTATCGAGCAGGCCACAGACCAAGGGCTGCACGTCAAACGAGGCGGAACTGATGCCCACGCGTTCCTTCCCGCCGAGTACGTGGCGCAGCACGTCGAACCCGCCAGTGCGATCACCGTGAAACGAGGCCAGGGAGCAACCGTGGATCGGGCCGCGATCGTCGGGGCCGAGGACATGGACTTGCGCCAGTTCTACGTCGCGAATACTCGCGCCCGCGATGGGGCAACTCTGCACGTGGTCGCCGCTGACGTATCCGAGGCCAGGGACAGGCTCCTGACAGCAATGGGGCGAGACAACACTGAGCTATCAGCAGTAGACGTGCACTCGGCTCACCTTGATGCCAGGTACCAGCGCAACGAGGCGTTGCGACAAATCCCGTGGGATAAGCGTGACCCGCAACTTAAACGCCTCGATGACCAGCAACTAGCCGACCGGAAGCGGCGTCTTGCAAAGGAAATCCTGATCGAGCAGCGAAGGCTCCCCCGACTTCAAGCCGAGGTAGGCCCGCAACGCGAGGCCGTTGAGCAAGCCAAAGCCGTCGAGTCCGGCGCAAAGGAAGCCCTGCAAGCGGCCGAACAGAGAGCACGCAAAGTTGTCGAAGCGGTAGACGCAGTCAAACGCGAATCCGTTTCACAGATCACCGCAGACCTACACGAACTGCGCAACGCTCAGGCGACAGCCCGCGCGGCGGGACGCCTAGGCAGGGGCAAAGCCGAGCGCAACGTAGAAGAAGTGCGAGGAAAGCTCGCCCGCAAGTACCACGACGCGGGTAAACCACCGGCCGATGGCCTCACCGGCACCTGGCAACAGCGCGCCTTTGAGGATGCGCAACGCAGCCGTCTTGGTGGCGCCGATCCTGTCCAACTCGCCGCCGACTCGAAACGCGACGTGGAGGCCGCTCAGGCCAGACATTCGGAGGCCAGCCGGGCGCGGCAGCTCGAAGAGCGCGCCCTTCACGAGCTGGAACACAATGTGGAACGGGTGCCAGAAGAGATCGAAAAAGGGGAGGCCACGCTGCAACGGATCAGCCGCGAAACGGAAATTCGCGCCAGCAAGCCGGACTCCGAACGGGCGACGGATCAACTCGCACGCGAAGCAACACTCGCCGCTGACCAGAAGCAGGCCGAACGAAAAGCCAAAGAACAGACCTACGAGGCATCCCGCTCCATGCCGCCTCCGGACTACGGCAGGGACAGAGGCGGTCCAAGCCTCGGGCGATGAACCCGCTAGATGGCGGTGTCGGACAGTTGTGATGTGGTGTCGTCGGTGAACGTGATCAACGAGGAGTGACTGCAATGGGATCTTTATGGCGATGGGCCGGTCGGGCTCGCTGGCGACGCTGGCTTGTCATCACAATGCTCATCAACTTTTCTGTTGCCGTCCCGCTGTCGTGGCTGCTATTCAGCTACTGCCAGGCCACGCCACAGTGCAACGCCGAACTCGCTGCAACCGGGATGGACGGCCTTGAGCTACGAGCGCAGTGGTTCCTCTCGCTTGAGATGTACGTTCTGCCGGTCGCGGCGGCATTCGGTCTGCTGGGTCTCATTGGGAAACCGAATCCAGCCGGATCTCGCCGCTTCAAAAAGCGAGCGCTCAAAGATGACGTGCCAACCAGGATTTGGCTCGACCAGGACCCACTCACTCACGTCAGAACCTTGTCGGCCAGCAACGGCGGTGGAGCCTTCCTCGGCTGGCGTTCGCGCCAGGATGGCGCCCGGTCATGGGTATCTGCTTCCGGTGAAGCCGCCGTCCTGGTCCTCGCTCCCCCACGTGCCGGCAAAACCACCGGCGTCATTCAGCCATCAGTCGCCTCAGCGCCGGGAGCCTGCGTGGTGACCAGCATTAAACGAGACGTACTGGACGCGACCGCCGCCGTTCGATCACGCACCGGCACCACATGGCTATTCGACCCCTCAGGCCGTGAAA
>Ga0075163_10010139_pt1 | contig 12332 bp, 9 predicted proteins | sample JI1023141ADNA_FD_71478 | JGI IMG/M metagenome (GOLD analysis project Ga0075163, IMG submission 71478) | Wastewater effluent complex algal communities from Wisconsin, to seasonally profile nutrient transformation and Carbon sequestration -... | ecosystem: Engineered > WWTP > Effluent > Algae...
AGTACACGGCGGAAGAGGATGATCGCTCCCCCTTCTTCGGACAGGATCACAGCGAGTTCGAGTTCACGAACGCGGTCTATGACCACGTCATCCACCCGCAGTGGGACAACCTGGGCAGCTCCACGCTGTACATGAAGCAGCTCTTCTCGGATTACGAGGACGGCTGCGTCATCCTGGAACTCATCGGTGAGTGGAACGACCTGCTCCACAACGACATCATGTTGTTGAAGCGGAACATCATCGAACCCCTCATGGCCGAAGGACTCAACAAGTTCATCCTGATCGGCGAGAACGTGCTGAACTTCCACACCAGTGATGAGGAATACTACGCGGAGTGGTTCGAAGAGGTGAGCGACGCCGATGGATGGATCGCCCTGCTCAACTTCCGTCCGCACGTATTGGAGGACATGCAAAGTGCCAACATCGACCAGTACTTCCTGCTCGGTGGCAAGTTGAACGCGTTGAAATGGAGGACCCAGGAACCCGAGACGGTGTTCGAGGTGGTCGAGGGGTTCGTGATGCGGCGACTAGGGGTTTGACCAGCCCTTGGAAACCATTTCCCACACCACCCGATCGATGGGCAAGCTCAGCGCTTCCATGGGTGTGCCCAAGATCGGCAGCCAACGGAACACCTCCTGATCGCCATCGCCTTGCAAACCGGCGAACGGTGTATCCACCACGGGGATCGCGGCGGGATCGGGCACAGTGAAAGTGTAATACACACTGATCACCTGCATGGGGCGCTGGTGGAAGGTGCTTTGCTGGAAGAAGTCGGTGGTGTAGAAATGCTGTGGGTCGCGGGCCTGCACGCCGATCTCTTCGCGGATCTCACGGATGAGGCAATCCTTCGTGCCTTCACCGAACTCCAACCCACCGCCCGGGAACTTGGTGATACGGAGTCCTCGGATCAATTCATCGGAGACGAGCATGAAGCCGTTGTGGATGAGGAGGCCGTATACGCGGATCGTGAAGGACATGGCGGTTCAGAGGAAGATATTCACCTTATGGATATCCATCGATCCACCCCTTCGTGGCGCGCATCATCTCCTGCTTGCCCGGCGGTCCTTTCAAGCGTTCCACGGCAAAGCCGACCCGTTTCATGGCGCGACGCACTTCGCCTTTGGCGCAGTAGGTGACCAAAACCCCACCGGGCCTCAAGGCGCGGTACATGACCCCCATCACTGCATCGGTCCACAGTTCGGGTTGTGACCTGGGGGCGAAGGCATCGAAATACACCAGATCGTAACAAGCCTCCTCCTGCAGGTCCTGCACCGGTTGTCGCAACAAGCGAAAGGCCAATCCCCCCATAGGTGGATGCCAGATCCCATGAGCACCGGTCATGCGTTCCACGAACGGCGTATGCAATCCCGGCCAGGCCAGTTCCTCGCAATGTCCGAGTTGCTCCAATCGATCGGTGGTCAGCGGGTGTGTTTCGAGCGCGCTGTAATCCACCGTACACTTCCCTTCCATGCAACGCACCCAGGTCAAGAGGAGGTTGAGGCCGGTGCCAAGACCCACTTCCAGGACATCTACATGCGACTTGCCGAGGTGTTCGAGACCGGCCTTGATGAAGACATGTGTGCTCTCTTGCACCGCTCCATGGACACTGTGGTAGGTCGTATCCAGCAGGCCATGATGCAGCGTGAGTGAACCGTCTCCGGTGCGCTGAGGGGTGAGCAGGACTTCCTGATCGTCGGCCATGGGCCAAAATTAGAACGGCTTCATCGGGATCCCTCACGGGCACCGAACACCACTTCGTATACATCATCCTCGCCCTGCCCATCGGCCCTCAACGAACTGAAATAGCCTTTTGTGCCATCGGCGGTCAGCACGAAGAACAGGTCATCATCGGGTGAATTGATGGGCCAGCCGAGGTTCTCCGGAGTGGTCCATTGCCCGTTCACCAAACGCGACCGGAAGATGTCATAACCGCCGATAGTGTTGTGGCCCTTGCTGCTGAAATAGATGGTGCCACCATCAGGCCCCACGTAGACCCCATCCTCATCGAAGCGGGTATTCACCGTCGGCCCGAGGTTCTCCGCCGGACCCCAACTCGTTGTGGCCTCGATCCAAGGAGCCCGAAAGATGTCCTGCCCGCCTACGTTGTCCGCAGCCCGATCGCTAACGAAATAGAGCCATCGGCCATCCGCGCTCGGCCACGCGGCAGATTCGTGGCCGGGCGTGTTGACCGTTGGACCCAGCGCACGTGGTTCGGTCCAGTTGCCCGTGCGTTGCCGGGTCTCGAAAAGATCACCCGAACCGTCCACGTCCCGGTACACCATCAGGGTACGGCCATCCGCCGACAAGCCCACGCTGGCGTCGTTCCCAGCGGTGTTCACCGGGTTGGGCAGGAGTTCCACCGCACCCCACCCTGCATCCTTGCGAGTGGTGCTGTAGATGTCCTCGAAATATTCACCAGTGGCCTTGTTCACCTTGCCGTTCGTAGGGGATGGGCGACGGGAGGTGAAGAGCAGTGTGGATCCATCGGCGGAGATGAGCGGTCCGTGGTCCGAACTACTGGAGTTGATGCCGGCACCCAGATCACGCACCACGACATCGGTCGGTGTGGCCATGATGGACTTGCCGTTCCGGCATTCACGGATGTGCCTATCGGCTTGCGCATAGAGCGGGTCCGGGTCCTGTGGCGAATGCACTCCACGGTGGTGCTCGAAGCTCGCGATGGCCTTGTCCCAATCAGCGTTCAATTGAAGGGCATATCCGACGAGGAAGTGTATCCGCGGTTGCTGGGGATCCAGATCGCGTGATCGTGTGAGATAAGGTAACGCCTTATGCCGCATAGGCCCATTGAGTTGACAGAGACCCATCCGCAGGTTCACCAACGCATCATCGGGCGCTAGGGCGACCGCCTCCTCATAAAGCGTTTCGGCCTGAACGTGTTGCACACCTCCCATCTGGGACAGCTTGTCGGCTTGCTTCAACAAGTCCTGCACACGCCTGGAGCGTTCCTGGGCCTGCCCGACGAGGGCGAAGGTCAAGGACAAGAGCACGAGCAATGATCGCAACATGGGATGCAGGAACTTCGGTTATGCCAGCGGTGGTGTTGAAACGTCGACGGGCCTTTCCGACCGGAAGGGGGCGCCGCCTCTAGCTTTGCACCCGATCACGACCGCGTGACAAGATAAGCGGCACACGACCACACCTTGACCATGGCCAAGAAGACCACACCGAAGTCCATCCTTACCACACGCTCCATGGAATTCCTGGAGCGCTACTTGAACAATCCATCCCCCACCGGGTTCGAGAGCGCCGGTCAAAAGTTGTGGCTGGATTACGTTCGTCCTTATGTGGACGACCACATCGTGGACCCGTATGGGACCGTAGTGGGTGTCGTCAACCCTACTGCCAAGTACAAGGTGGTGATCGAGGCGCATGCCGATGAGATCAGCTGGTTCGTTCACTACATCACCAAGGATGGCTTCATCTATGTGCGCCGGAACGGTGGAAGCGACCACATCATCGCCCCAAGCAAACGGGTGAACATCCACACGGACAAGGGTATCGTGAAGGCCGTGTTCGGATGGCCCGCCATCCACGTGCGGAACGGCAAGACGGAGATCACCCCAAGCCTGGACAATATCTTCTTGGACTGTGGTTGCAACACCAAGGAAGAAGTGGAGAAGCTGGGTGTGCATGTTGGCTGTGTGATCACCTACGAGGACGAGTTCATGGTGATGAACGAGCGCAACTTCGTGGGCCGTGCGTTGGACAACCGTATGGGCGGCTTCATGATCGCCGAAGTGGCGCGCCTGTTGAAAGAACAGAAGGTGAAACTGCCCTTCGGCCTCTACATCACGAACAGTGTGCAGGAGGAGGTCGGTCTGCGCGGCGCGGAGATGATCGTGGAACGTATCAAGCCCGACCTTGCGATCGTGACCGACGTGACACATGATACGCAGACCCCGCTGATGAACAAGATCCAGAGCGGTGATATCGCATGCGGCAAGGGCCCCGTGTTGAGCTACGCACCCGCCGTACACAACACCGTGCTGAAGCACATCGTGCGCACCGCCGAGGCCGAGAAGATCCCTTTCCAACGCGCCGCACAAAGCCGGGCCACGGGCACCGATACCGATGCCTTCGCCTATGGTAGTGCCGGCGTACCGAGCGCCCTGATCAGCCTGCCGCTGCGATACATGCATACGACCGTGGAGACCGTGCACCGCGACGATGTGGAGAGCGTCATCAAGCTCATCCTGGCCAGTGTGAAAGGCTTGAAGGCAGGTGCCGACATGCGCTACTTCAAGTGATGCTGTAGCTGCCATGCGCATGACCGAGGACTCCAACGCACGTGAAGCGCTGCAGTTCATGGCCCTCACAGTGTCCGTGTTGGTGGTGATCGCACTGGTGATCGGCATGGCCGACAGATGGGTCCCGGAAGCACCATCCCGCGCGGTCGACCACGTCCTGATGCGTTTTCGAGCGGGCTATATCCTCCGAGAACCGGGTATACTGGTCAGCGGAGCATGGCCGCGGTTGGTGCGGCTCTGCTTCGCTGGGTGCACCGCGCTGATCATTGGCCTGGGCATCACGCTGCTACTACGCTTGGTGACACCCTTGCGGGACCAGGCGTGGCGCGTAGGACGTTGGACCCTTGGTGCCGCAGCGATCTGGGGGGTGTTCGCGGTACTCTTCCTTCCACCACGAAGCGCTTCAGCGATACCGAACGGTCTGCGCATCACGGAGCGTCCTGCTTTGTTCGGGCAATTGAGCCTACCGTTCCCCCAAGAAGTGGTGAACTGGGAACGGGGTACGATCGCGTCCATTCGCACCTTGGAAGGGGGGGCGTTCGACACCCTGAGGATCTCCCCGATCAATGGCCCCGACCTGGACCTGTTGGTACCTGAGGATGCTTCCGGTGGCAATGCCTTCGTGGCCGCCGCGCTATACGACCACCTCCGCTGAACCGATGCTCATAGCACGCTTGATCCCTTTGGAAGCCACCTACCCGTTGCGCCTCTTGGTGCTACGTCCCGGAGGTGTATTGGCGGACTGTCATTTCGAAAGCGATCTGGTGGATGGCGGGTTCCATGTCGGCACCTTCACTGGCGACGCCTGCATCGCTGTGGGATCGTTCAGTCCTGAGGCGCATCCCGAACTTCCGGCTGAACGCCCATATCGCTTGCGGGGCATGGCCACCCATCCGGACCACCAGGGGACCGGAGCGGGCAAGTCACTGATGCGAACTGCCTTTGCCGAGATCGAGGAACGCGGTGGCGATCGGTTGTGGTGCAATGCTCGGGCGATCGCGGTGCCATTCTATCTCCGGATGGGGCTTCGGATCCACGGTGCACCGTTCGAGATCCCCGGCATCGGCACCCACCATGTGATGCATCGCTCCTTCACCGGGGAAGGATAGCTTCGTGCCATGCCGCTCACACGCACCGACCGGCTGCTGGTCCTGGGACTGGTGGCCCTCAACCTCGCCCTGAAGCTGGCTTGGACCGGTGCTGCGGAGTTGGCCCATGACGAGCCGTTCACGGTGTTCTGGTCCCAGCGCCCGCTCACCGAGCTCTGGGCCATGTTCCGCTCGGAGAACAACCCGCCGCTGTACTTCTTCTTGATCAAGGTTTGGAGTTGGATCGTGCCCTTCGAGGCCGGTTGGCTTCGTGTTCCATCGGCCGTGGCCAGTTCCTTGGTCGTTTGGCCGCTTTTCTTGTTGGCCCATCGGTCCGGGGATCGCCGTGTGGCTGTTCTCGCCGCCATCCTGTTCACATGCAGCAACCACCATTATGGCTTCGCACATGAGGTTCGCGCCTATGCCCTGTTCACCCTGCTCACCACCACCGGCATGTGGCTGCTCACACGCGCCATACAACGCCCGGAACAAGGTGTGAAGCTCATGCTGCACCTGTCCATGCTGAACGTGGTCCTGGTGTACACCCACTTCTTCGGCTGGCTGGTGGTGGGCCTTCAGGGCGTGATGGTGCTTTTGCTTCCCGAGATGCGCCACCTGCGGCGGGGCTTCGCTTTCGGTGCCGCGATGACCCTATGCTGGTTCCTGCCCTACTGCATCATATTCATTGAGCGGATGACGCAGAGCGTGGGCCAAGGCACTTGGTTGGAAGCTCCTGTGCCGGAGGAACTCTACAACATGATCTGGCGATGGAGCAATGCGCCCGTGTTGGCAGTGGGCTTCCTGGTGGTCATCGTCATTGCCTCCTTCCGGGACCGGTTGCGCAGCTTCGGACTCCGAATGGCCCTTATCTGGGCCTTTGTTCCGCTAGTCGGCATGTTCGCCGTCAGTTTCAGCATCCCCATCTTCCTGGACCGGTACCTGGTGTACGCTGCGCCCGGGTTCGCATTGGCGGTGGCCTTCTCCATGCCGATCATCCTTCCCTCGGAACGGATACGGACCGCGGTAATGGCCTTCGCCGGGCTTGGCATGCTGGCCACCTTCACCCCATGGAACGTCACCGGTCCACATCCCGGTCGTGTGGTCCAAGTGGAGGAAGCCTGGTGTGAAGGGTCTTGTTCGGTGGAAGTGGTCCCTCGATGGTATTGGCTCACCTACCTGGCCACCAAGGATATCCGGTCCTTGCAGCAACCCACCTCCGAACACATGGCATACGCGAATGCCCTTGAGTGGCGGTCCGATGCAGCGGTAACCTCCGCTCCGACCGATACCCTTCCGGTGGCCTTGCTCATCGACGCTGGATCGGAACTGGTGGACCCTGAGCGGAACCGATACCGGGAACTCCGCACCATCTATAGCCGGGTGGATTCCGTGGAGGCCGACCACAAGGTGTGGGTGTACCGTTTCAGGCGGTAAGCGTCCAACGGTCCATCCCAACCGGCAACCGTCCATGGATCAGTGGACCACCGGATCGATCCAACGTGGACCTTTGCATGGAATTCCCAACCGAACAAACGTTCCAGCACATGAACCAACGACCGCTGTACACCACCGCGCTCATCGCAGGCATCAGTCTGCTCACCGCATGCGGAAGCGGAGAACCGCCCAAGGAGTCCGAAGCTCCGGCAACTCCCCCTCCCACCTTGGCCATGAAGGACTTCTTCAAGAATCCGGAGAAGGCAGGCTTCCGCATCAGCCCGGATGGCCAGTACGTGAGTTACCGTGCACCATGGAACAACCGGATGAACATCTTCGTCCAGAAGATCGGCGAGCCCACTGCGACCCAGGTCACCCAGGACACCGTGCGCGACATCGGCGGCTACTTCTGGAAGGGCGACCGCATCGTGTACAGCCGCGACATCAACGGGGATGAGAATTTCATCGTCTTCAGTGTGGGCATCAACGGCGCCGATGCCAAGCCCCTGACCCCCATCAAAGGGGTGCGAGCCGGCACCTTGGACGACCTGCATAATATCCCGGGCATGGAGAAGCACATCATGGTGCAGATGAACCAGCGTGACCCCGGCATCTTCGACCCTTACCTGATCAACGTGGAAACGGGTGAGGCCAAGTCGTTGTATGACAACAAGGAGAACTATGAGAGTTGGATGACCGACCACAACGGTGTGATCCGCATCGCAACCCGCACCGAGGGGGTGACCAGCGTGTACTACCACCGCGCCAGTGACAAGGAGCCCTTCACCGAGTTCATGCGTACCGATTTCAAGGACAACTTCAGTCCGTTGTTCTTCACCTTCGACAACAAGAACCTGTACGCCAGCAGCAACCTCAATGGCCGCGACAAGAGCGCGATCGTGGAGTACGACATGACCACCGGCAAGGAGGCGAAGGAATTGTTCGCCAATGCGGACAATGACGTGGACGGCTTGGACTACAGTCGCAAGCGCAAGGTGCTGACCATGGTCACTTGGACCGGGGCAAAGAGCGAGCGCCACTTCCTCGATGACATGACCAAGGCCATGTATTCGAAGATGGAAGCCAAGTTCCCTGGTTATGAGACCTGGATCTATGGCGAGGATGACACCGAAAGCAAGTTCATCGTGTGGGTGGGCAACGACCGGATGCCGGGCAAATACTACTCCTACGACGCCACGGCGGATAAGGTGGAAGAACTCGCTACCCTCTACCCTTGGTTGAACGAGAACGACATGGCGGAGATGAAGCCCATCTCCTACAAGAGCCGTGACGGGCTGACCATCCATGGATACTTGACCTTGCCGAAAGGCCGTGGTGAGAAAGCGCTTCCCGTGGTCATGATGGTCCATGGCGGACCGTGGGCCCGCGACCAGTGGGGATACGATCCGGAGGCGCAATTCCTGGCCAACCGGGGTTATGCCGTGTTGCAGGTGAACTTCCGGGGCAGCACGGGCTATGGCCGTGAGTTCTGGATGAAGAGCTTCAAGCAATGGGGTAAGACCATGCAGGACGACGTGACCGATGGTGTGGAGTGGCTGAAAGCCGAAGGAATTGCCGATCCCAAGCGCGTGGCGATCTATGGAGGCAGCTACGGCGGTTACGCCACCTTGGCCGGCCTGGCCTTCACTCCGGACCTGTATGCTTGCGGCATCGATTACGTAGGAGTGAGCAACCTCTTCACGTTCCAACGCACCATCCCCCCGTATTGGGGACCCTGGCGCGAGGTGTTGTATGAGCAGGTCGGACATCCTGAGAAGGATAGTCTGCTACTCGCTGCCGCTTCACCAGCCCTGCATGCGGACCGGATCAAGGCTCCTCTGTTCATCGCGCAAGGTGCCAATGACCCGCGCGTAGTGAAGGACGAGAGCGACCAGATGGTGGAAGCCCTCAAGAAGCTGGGGGTCACCGTGGATTACATGGTGAAGGACGACGAAGGCCACGGGTTCCGCAATGAGGAGAACCGCTTCGAGTTCTATGCGGCCATGGAAAAGTTCCTCGATACCCATATCGGTTCCGGATACAAGGTCGAAGCGGCCAAGTAGGTCGAAGTCGATAATCCACTCCTCTGCGAACGGCGGCCCTTTCAACGGCCGCCGTTCGTCGTACGAACCTCAGGCGCCGGAAAGCGTTCCTTGATCGTCTTGTGAACATAACGTTACGTCAGCCTCCCAAGAGAAGGCTTGCGAACGTCGATCGCTGGATGAAAGGCCCTGTGATCCAACGCACTATCTTTCCGGACCTGTGAACACCATGCGCCCGCTCCGAACCGTCCTCCGAACGCTCTTGCTTCCTGTTATCGTGGCCGGCCCTGGTCACCTTGGCGCCCAAGTGGTGGTGAACGAGGTGTGCGCCTCGAACCTGAACGATTACGCGGACAACTACGGGGAGTTCGAGGACTGGTTCGAACTGTACAATGGTGGTGCCGCAGCAGTGGACATCAGCGGATGGTGGGTGAGCAACCGCGCCGGCAATCCGTTGAAGTGGCAGGTTCCCGTCGGAACCACCATCCCCGCGAATGGTTACCGCGTGTTCATTTGCAGCAAGCGCGACATCGTGGTAGGTGCCACCATACACACGAGCTTCAACCTGAACCAAACGGACGAGGATCATGTGTTACTGAGCAACGCTGCGGGCACCGAAGTCGATGACTTCGAGTTCGTCCTTGGACAGCGCACCCAATTGGGTCACTCCCGTGGACGCACCACGGATGGCGCCGCTGCATGGAGCTTGTTCACCAACCCCACCCCGGGGGCATCGAACACGGGTGCATCCGCCAGCTATGCGGCACCACCCAACCTCTCACCCGCAGCGGGCTTCTACGCAGGCAGCCAGTCGATAACCATGACCGCGGTGGCAGGCGCCACCATCCGCTATACCTTGGATGGTTCCGAGCCCACTGCCGCTTCGACACTCTACGCGGGGCCTGTGAACGTGAACACTACCACGGTGGTACGAGCTGTTGCTTTCGGGCCGGCCGGCACCCCTCCCAGCTTCACCACCACCAACTCCTACTTCATCAATAACGACCATACGGTTGCGGTGATCAGTATCGCCGGTAGCCAGTTGGATGATCTACTGGGAGGGAATGGTGGTATCCAACCCTTCGGACACATGGAGTACTTCGGACCCGACGGGGTACTGCGCGATGAAGCGGTCGGTGAATTCAACGAACATGGTCAGGATAGTTGGGCCTATGCGCAGCGGGGCTTCGACTACATCGCGCGTGATCAGACCGGTTACAACGACGCCATTCGCTACCCGGTGTTCCGCACCAAGGACCGCGAGAAGTACCAGCGCTTGATCATCAAGGCTTCCGCAGGCGATAACTTCAATTTCGGGCCAGGTCAACCAGCGCACATTCGCGATGCCTACGTTCAGGCACTGAGCCAGACCGGTGGTCTGGCGGTGGACGAGCGGAGCTACGAACCTGCCGTACTGTATGTGAACGGTCAATACTGGGGGGTCTATGATGTGCGTGAAAAGGTCGATGACCATGACTTCACGAACTACTATTACGATCAGGACAAGTTCAACATCCAGATGCTTAAGACCTGGGGCGGGACCTGGTCCGAATATGGCGGCGGGCAAGCCCAAGCGGACTGGGATGCATTGCGCACCTACATCAACAGCAACAACATGGGCGACCCCACCGCGTTCGCCTATGTCGATGAACAATACAACTGGCAGAGCCTGGTCGACTATTTCTGCCTGAACAGTTATACGGTCTGTGCGGACTGGTTGAACTGGAACACCGCATGGTGGCGTGGACGTAACCCCGATGGCGACAAGAAGAAGTGGCGCTACCTGTTATGGGATATGGATGCCACCTTCGGTCACTATACCAATTTCACCGGCATTCCGGATCAAACACCCACCGCCGACCCCTGCAATGCGGAGGAACTAGGGGACCCTGGAGGACAAGGACACACGGTCATCCTTCAGAAGCTCATCACCGAGAACGAGATGGTCCATGATTATTACGTGAACCGCTACATCGATCTCGGTAACACCTTGTTCAGCTGTGACCATATGTTGCCCTTCCTGGACAGCTTGGTCGCGCTGATCCGGCCGGAAATGCCCGGTCAAGTAGCGCGGTGGGGAGGCTCCATGGCACAGTGGGAAGCGAACGTCCTGGTGCTGCGCAACTTCATCGAAGAGCGGTGTGTGCAAGTTCAGGACGGGATGGTCGATTGCTACGACCTGGAAGGTCCTTTCCCAGTGGTCTTCAATGTGGATCCCCCCATGAGCGGGACCATCCAGATCAACTCCATTGCACCGGAGACCTATCCGTTCAGCGGCCTCTACTACGGGGGCATCAATACCACGCTGGCGCCATTACCAGCAGAAGGCTGGATCTTCAGTCATTGGGAGGTGTTCAGCACCAACGCCGTACTACCCAGCCTGACGGACTCCTTGGTCACGGTCGACTTCCTCAGCGCGGATAGTGTGGTAGCGCATTTCGTTCCACCTACACGCTATGAGATCCTCTTGGATGTGGAACCCAGGAACAGCGCCAGTATCACCATCGGTGGGAACACCTACACCTCCTTCCCTACACTGATCACCGTTCCCGAAGGTGTGGACCTGGACTTCACGGTAGGCCCGAACATGTACTACGATTTCCTGCACTGGTTCGTGAAGAACACGGACTATCTACCTGCGGATAGTACCCAGCGACAATTGACGGCACAGTGGTGGACCACCGATACCATCATCGCATACCTCAAGCCGCAGGACTACGTGTTCTACACCTCCAACGCCTTCAGCCCCAACGGGGACGGATACAATGACCTCTGGCACCCTGCTGTGAACGTGGTGGACCTGGCCACTTATGACCTGGCCATCTTCGATCGCTGGGGTGGAGTGATCTGGCAAGCCCCTGGACCATTCGATACCGGATGGGATGGTACCTCCAACGGTAAGGCCGTTCCCAATGGGGTCTATGGGTTCCGGGCATATATGTTCGACGCCATCAAGAAGGAGCCTTATGAACTCCATGGCCATGTGACCATCGTTCGCTAAGGCGATTGTCATCGAGGTGTCAGGTTTGTTTAATGTTCTGTCGAAAGGTCTGAACAAAGAAGGGAGGCCTCTGTTGATAGCGTGTTGTCCAACACAAAATCAACAGACTCATGACCCACAACCGACTCTCCTTTGCCCTTCTTGCGGCAGGCTCGTTGGCCAGCGCCACGGCCTGGTCACAAGCCCGCGTACAAGTCATCCACAACTGCGCCGATGCGGCTGCCGCTGTGGTGGACGTTTACATCAATGGTGGTGCCGAGCCAGCCATTGATGATTTCGCCTTCCGCACCGCAACTCCCTACATCGACCTGCCGGCAGGTGTGGACTTGGAGATCGGTATCGCACCGGGCACCAGCGCGGGCCCCCAGGACATCATCCCTGGCCTCACCTTCACCTACAACCTGGCTGATGGCGAGACCTACGTGCTGGTGGCCAATGGCATCGTGAGCCCAGTAGGGTACTCACCTGCCCCTGCTTTCGGCCTTGACGTGTTCGCCCC
>Ga0075163_10010140_pt1 | contig 12332 bp, 6 predicted proteins | sample JI1023141ADNA_FD_71478 | JGI IMG/M metagenome (GOLD analysis project Ga0075163, IMG submission 71478) | Wastewater effluent complex algal communities from Wisconsin, to seasonally profile nutrient transformation and Carbon sequestration -... | ecosystem: Engineered > WWTP > Effluent > Algae...
TGCTTGCTCTTGGGTACTGACCGCCTGCGGAATATGCGCATCGTCTTCGCTGTATTTGCTAATAAGGTCACGGCGAAGGGACGTGGCATCAGGGCTTTGAGCCGTGCGGCGCATGAACCGTATGGGTTCATCGGCATCGGCAAAGGAGGTCTTTGAGGTTGTTGACGTGCGAGCACTAAGAATTTCACCGTCATCCGTATTTTCTTGTGCCGATGGGCTTGCCGGAGCAGATTTTGCCATAGCAGATTTTGCGGGAGCTTGAGCCTGAACTGCCGGCTGAGACGGCATTTCTACATGATAATCGTCGTAGTCTTTTGCCGATAGCACTTCATCAGTGAACATAGCCGCCATTGCTGCTGCATCGTTTGCTTGCGAGAGATTATCTTGTGTAAATGCCTGTTCTTCGCGTACTGCGTCGTTGATATTGGATTGTGTTTTAGTCTTGAGTGTCGCCAATCGTGTTTTTTCGGCTCTGAAACGAGCAATACTTTTTTCAATGTTAAGGTCGAGCGCAACAAAAAGCGTTGCCACAAGACTCATGGTCAGCACGATAAATGCGCCCACCGTGCCGATAACCTGCCAAAGCATACGCGCAATAAATTGTCCGACCGAACCACTCCATTCGGGGCGCATCGGCGGCATCCACTGGACGAGTTGCAGCACACCGGCAAAACTTGCCACAAGTGCCGCACCAACGAACGTAAGTGCCGTCGCAAGAAGCAGACGATCAGTAACTTTTTCGCGGATAATAGCCAATGTCCAAAAGAACATTACTGCCGGAAAAAGCAATGCGGCATAACCAACGGTGTAGTTATAGACAAAATGAGCAACCGTAGCCCCCACATAACCAAGCCAATTCTGGACGACATACTCTCCTTGTGCCGGAGCAGATGCGACGGCACGAGTATTGGTATTGTGCGGCGTAGCGACCGTTTGAGATTGTTCCGAGGAAAGCGAAACGTGAGCATTAGAACGGTCAGCAGGGTTATATGAGACAAGAGCCAGCAAGAGCAATACACCGGAAAGCGCCAAGAGCGCAGCACCAAGTTCGCGGCTATACGTCCGGCAAAATGACAAAACGGACTGAAGTTGAGCACCTGAAATAGACAATTTCGCCTTTGAAGTTGGTGACGGCTTAGGCTGAGCTATCGGTGTTTCTTTAGGAGCAGTTTTATGAGAAGATTTTGCAGTCTCTTTTCGCTTCGCAGAGTCATTATTCTGCCCCGACGGTGGTGGTACCGAGGGAGTACTGTTTTGCGGCGTAAATCCGTTTGGAAGCGTGGCGTTTCCATGACGGTGCATTGTATTTGAGCCAAAGGTATCGCGTGATGTGATGTTCATTGATTGCCTCTATTGTGCTGTGAGTATGATGCTGAAGCGGTTATCGCATTCAAAACCGCATATTTCAGCATTTCTACATTGACTTTTAGCGTTGAGAGAAGTTGGCGATTGAAAGCATAAAGAGGATATTCAATTTGTATGCCATTTATCGAAATCCTCTCAACGAAGTACCTGCTAATATTTCTTCATGCAGACTTAATCTTAGCAATAAGGCTTTTTCATCTGCTTTTTATTTATGACAGCAGCAAATTTTCTCTACAATAATTTCTTCTTATTAGCGTCATGCCATGCAATGAGAGCATAGTACCCAAAAGAGTTGTACAATCAGTGGAGACCATGAATAATACCCAAAATAAAACTGCACCAATAGTACCAGCACAAGTGCCTTCTGCAGAGGCTCTCGCCATGCTGCAACCCGCCAATGGCAATGCACACAGCGGCTACATTCAGGTACGGAACATTCTTTCCGACGGTCATGTAGAAATTATCACCGAAGTACACTCCTTGGAACGTGCACGAACACCTTTCTGGCTTGGAACGACGTCGCTTGCAATTGTGGGTATTCTGGCTGTATTAGTTCTGTTCCTGGTTTTTGTGCCGTGGCAGCAGAATATTACCGGTAGTGGGAAGGTAACTTCATTTGTGCCGGGTGTTCGCCCGCAAACAATTGATGCCCAGATAACGGGGCGTATTGTGCGCTGGTTTGTCAATGAAGGAATGGCGGTCAAAGCAGGAGACACTATTGCCATTCTTCAAGACTTGAACGTCAATTTCATGGATGCTGATTTCATGGAAAAAATTGAGCGCGTTCGTGAGAAAACCGTCGGAGCGCAGAATATGGCTGTCGAAACAGCACGCCAGCGAACGATTCAAGCCGAACAGCGCGAGCTGGCGGCAAAAGCGGCATTGGAGAATACAAAAATCGAAATACAAACCTCACGCATCCGCTACAAACGTGCAGAAGAGCTTACCAAAGAGGGTCTGGCTTCGCAGCGCGAAATGGAAACGGCACTTCTGAACCTGCAGAAGACACAAGCAGATTCTATTCGCTCAGAAACATTTTTGGAGTCTGCACGGCGCGATGTAGAAGCAGCCAAGAACGAGGAAAGCCGAGTATTACAGCAGGCGGATGCCACGATTGCTGAGATTGAGCTTCGCGTAGCAAATGCCCGTCAGCGTGGCGGAGCAAGTGTAATCACAGCGCCTGTGGACGGCTATTTGGTGCGTATTGCGGAGGTCGGAGCCGGGCAGACCGTCAAAGACGGTGAAATGCTCGCTATGCTTGTGCCTACTGCCGGTGGATTAGACCAAGCGGTCGAGGCGTTTATTAGTAGCCGTGATGCCGCAATTGTGGATGTTGGTCGCCCCGTGCGGCTGCAGTTTTCCGGCTTCCCCGCATTTGTTTTTAATCCCGGGTGGGACAATTTTACCATTAACACTTTTGGCGGTCGCGTTGCCGTTGTCGATGCAGTTGACGACGGAAGTGGTTACTATCGCGTACTTATTGTACCAGACTCAACACAAAAGCAAGGTAAATGGCCATCTTCGCAATACCTTCGCCAAGGTACGCCCGCAAACTCATGGATTCTGCTCAACGAAGTACCAATCGGTTTCGAGATTTGGCGACAGCTCAACGGATTCCCGCCTGTTCTACCACACAAGATGAATGTGTCCGATAAGGCAGACAAAGATGGAAAGAAAAAGTAGAACCATTTATATTATTTTCACACCAACGATACGAAACTAATTGCCGACACTATGCTCAAAAACGCCATTTGCTTCTGTATTCTTTTCTCCTTCGGCAGCCTCTTTGCGGTCTATTCGGTGAATGCGCAGCAAACCGATACCTTAAGCCTCAAACAATTCCTCCAAAGTATTCTTGCCGCCCATCCGGCTTTGCAGTCTGCGGCATTGGAACGCAATATTGCCGATGCCGAGATCCAGAGCGCTCTGGGCGGATTCGACCCCGCGCTGCGCAGCCAGTACGACCTTAAATACGAAGGTTGGCAAAGTACACCTGACCGTATTAACTATTTTTCTGCCGGTGTCGAGATGCCACTTAATACGCTCTTCGGTCCCAAAATTATGGTCGGTTTTGACCGAGCTATCGGCTCCAGCATTAACCCCGAAAAACGGACACCACTCACAGGACAGGGCATAGTGGGTGTTTCACTCCCGCTTTGGTCCGGTGTCCAGACAGACCGCCGCCGAACAAACCTCAACAAAGCACAATTACGCCCCTTCCTTGCTACTGCCAACCAACGTTTTGAACAGAACAATTTGCTTCGTGCCGCCGCTCTCCAGTACTGGAATTGGGCAGAAGCATTGGAACAACTACGCATTACGGAAAATGTGTTCACTCTGGCTGCGCAGCGTGCAGCGTTTATCTCTGCACGTGCGCGGCGCGGTGAAGTTGCTCCGCTTGATAGCGTTGAGGCGCTGCAAGAAGTAGAGCGTCGGCGCGGTGAGGTCTTTCGGGCACGCCGCACAGTAGAGCAAGCCAATATAGACGCTTCGGTATATTTTTGGACAGACACCGGTATTCCCCGTGCCCTCAAGCAAGAGCCGTATAGGCTTCCGAGCCTCCCTACGATGGATTCGCTCCAAATTAGTGCCGACCGCGAGCGCGCTATGGCAATGCGCCCGGAAATACAACGATTAGAATTCACCCAACAAAGTACCTCGCTCGATCTTAGTCTTGCCCGTGAAAGCCAAAAACCAGTAATTGAAGCGAAGACACAATGGCTGTATTATCCGGGAAGCAGCAATAATGACAATCTGAAAGTCGGGCTAGATTTTTCTATGCCGTTATTTTTCCGTACGGCATCGGCACAAGCAGAGCTTTTTACGATTTCGCTGGAGCGTACTCGCCTCCAACTTGCCCAAACCTCGCGATTTATCAATGCCGAAATTGATAATACCGTTTCAGCATTTCAGCGTGCCGTTGAGCGCTTGGATGCTGCCGAAAAAGAAACAGCGCTTGCTAATCAAATGGAAGAAGGGGAACGAAAACGCTTTTTGGCAGGCGAAACATCACTTCTTATTGTCAATCTTCGTGAACGGGCGGCTGCCGAGGCCCGCGTTCGGATGGTTTCTGCCCGTGCTGATTGTCTTCGCGCTTGGGTGCTCTATGTATGGTCAATCGGCACTATTGCTCAATTAGCGGAGTAATCAAAGCAGCCTCTTGCCCAGTATGACTTTTGGTCATAAAAAAAACATACTTTTTGCTACTTTCACACGACGAAAAATTTTACGAAATTAGTCGCAACTAGCGGTGTAGTCAGAACAGAAAAAACATCCGGCACAACCGATAGTATTCTCAACACGCTTTTTTTCTCGCACACAATCGCATACAGGAATAATGCGGCATATAGCCGCCCGTGGGTCAGATATATTTTGTTCTTACGAGCTTTTTAGCAGGACATAACGACTATGAAAACTATATTTTCTCCTCTCGAATCTGCCGATCATATCGGTCGATTAGTCTTTCCAACCTCTGTGCAAAGAGTTGTCCAAAGAGTATTTTCTCTCAAGAGCATTTGCCTTATCATGGTACTGCTTTCGGGGATTGTTGCCCTAGTCCCCCACACGCTTCGAGCACAGCAAGTGGGCAAAATGAGCGGGACGCTCACGCTTCCTTCTACCGTCGCAACACTTACCGGAACATTAGGTGGTGTGCCGATTAGGATCGTAAGTTCTGACGGTACGATTGTTCTATCAACAGCGACAACTCTTGGAGGCACTTTTTCTCTTGGCAATATTACGACCGGAACCTATCAAGTGATTCCTTCCATCAGTGACGGGGTATTTTTTCCCAGTATTACGACGATAACCATTTCGACAGAGAGTATTGCTCAAGCAAATTTCAGTTTTATTCCGCCTTTACCAGTCATCACCGGACAAATTCTTTCGGCTGAGACGGGCAAACCATTCCCTTTTGCACAGGTAAGCATCGTAAGCGCTCAGGCACAATTTATTCTCTCTCTTGATGCAGATAGTCGCTTTCGGATTGCTGTCTCCACAGCCGGAAATTATGTCGTTACTCCTACATCATCAACCTTGCGCGTCGGACACATTTTCACACCAACGCAGGTAGGAGCATCTGTCGATACCAATGGCAATGTCTCAAATTCTCCTGCTACATTTGTCGCTTTTGTACCACAATACCGCCTGCGCGGGGTGGTGCGTAGCCTTCCCAGCGATCCACTAACAGGAAATTCACTTATTCGTGTACAAACACTCTCCGCAAGCGGCTCTGTAATTGGTCTTCAGATAACAACAGCAGTTGTGAGCGCTGCGGGTGGAGAATTTGTGCTGTCTGCAACAAGCGGGACTTATAACATCACGACATCATTTGACTCCCCATTCCCATCTTTTTATACTATTACACCAAGCAGCCGCATTGTGACTATCAACGACGCTAATACAAATGTAGAAGATGTCGTCATTACGAATCGGCGTTATCTCATTCAAGGGCGCATAGTGAGCACAACCGGCACGGCGCGTGTTGCTATGCCATCAGTACCAATCCGTCTTGAGCAGTTTAATACCAATTTTTCTATTACAAGCGCCACCACTGACAACCAAGGAAATTTTACCTTGCGATTAGAAGCAGCTCGGTTTACTGCCATTGCACTGCGGCTTATTGTAACGTTGCCCGGCTATACGCTGCGGTATAATAGTGGAGTAAGTAATAGCGAAATTGTCCTCAATGGGCTGCGTGATGATACCACGCTGGGTGAGATTATTGCAGTACCTCCGCCCCCACCCGAATATCCAGTAACAGGACGTGTTTTATATCCTAATCGTTTTCCCGTTCAAGCTCCCGTTGTTGCTATTGTGACCAATGCTAATTCATCGGCAGTCGTAACGCAAGAAGTTCCCATTACACTAAGTGCCGACGGCAGATACAGTATCGCTGGCGTTACCTCAGGTGTTTTTCGCATTTCGCTACGCTCTACCAATTTAGTTTTTAGTCCATCCTTGATTGAAGTATTTATGCCGCGCGATGCTGCGGCGGATTTTAATTTTCAAGCAACACTCGCCCCAATCTTGGTTTCGGGGCGTGTTCAGACTCTCTTAGATATTCCTGTTCCGGGCGTAACTCTGCGCGTCGGCGGTGCTGCAAATGGTGTCAGCACAATTACAGATGCGAACGGTAGATACTCTATGGCGGTTGGTGGTCAGTATCCCGACAGCCGATGGCTTATCTTTCCTTCATTGGAAGGCACTGCATTTTCGCCTCCCGCAAGGCTGATTGTTACAAACATCAATACGCCAGTGCTGAGCAATATGGACTTCCGCGCTACCTCTACCACCAACACACTTCCCTTATCAACGGTGGGTGGCAGAGTGACTGTCTTTGCTGATGATGGAAGTGAACTTGGACTGGGAAGAGTCGTTCTGAGCGATGGCACACGAAGCACTCAGACTGATGGAAATGGGAACTATACGTTGTCCAATATGCCGAATGGCTCCTATCGCATTACCCCCATTCTTGAAGGATATGTGTTCACACCGGAAACACTGACAGCAAGTATTCTTGGCGGTAATAGCACTCGCAATCAAAACTTTGTTGCCCGTCTCAAGCGTGACGCTGCAAATCGTCCACCGTTTATTCAGACACGTCTCAATGATATTCCCGTCATAGCGGCAGCAACGACTCCCGTGCCACTTGCATCTGTCTTTGCTGACCCAAATAATGACACACTGCTTCTGACAACCACAGTTGAAGACCCAACGCTTCTGCGCACACGCATTCGCAACAATACGCTCCTTATTGATGCTCTCTCTGAAGGAAATACAATGGTGAGCATTACCGCAAATGATAACCGTGGAGGCACGACAACTGCATCATTTCGTGTTACCGTGAGCCGTCCCTTTGCCACACCAACACAGTTTATTCGCCCGAAAGGAAATTTCAATACCAATATCAATGCTGCTATCGTAATTGAGACGCAGACCACATTAGCTGCTTTTGCAGGATTACCACCTGTCAATACCGACAAGAATCCTTCACTAACGGCGTTCAGTGGTGAATTAGGTGCATTCAATGAAAATTGTGATTGCGTTGGTTCTATTGTGTGGACAGGAAATAATGCGGTATTGCCAGTTTGGGGTGAAGATAAAGAAAACGACATCCCAGGTATGAAGCCCTCTGCACCAATTCATATTCGCTATATTGATAATATTGAACGTAGTTCACGGCGTATGAGAGCTATATATTTCTCAAATGTTCAGCCCGGACTTTGGCCCATTGACCAGGCTATCATTACCAGCCTTCCGGCTCTCGAAGACGATCCATGCAAGCCGACACAAAACTATACCGTTGCCACACGTATTGAGGCTAATTATTTTGATGCTCGTGTTATTCCAAACCCCGTTGCGAATAGAGGTCTAATTACGTACACATTACCAAGTGCGGGGCAGGTGGATGTGGAAGTATGGAATATGCTTGGGCAGCGTGTCGCAACGCTGGCATCCGGCTATCAGCCCTCAGGCGCGCAGCGTCTGGATTTCGATATAGAGAGCCTGCCGACAGGAATGTATGTTTGCCGCATCCAAAGTAGTAACGGTGCGCTTTCAAACCGTAATATCTCGACGATTCGTCTTTCGGTCATTCGCTAGAAATTGAATATTTCCCAGATACATCAAACGATTCTCAGTGATAAATGATTCTGTCTCTTTGTAGAGCAGCATCACAAAATCACCGAGAATTTTGTTTTTGATAAACGACCTTTCCTTGCACAACAGTCTTAGAAACTACGTGGGGATGCGCTCCATAGACGAGGCGAGAAATTATATTCTCCGGCGACACAAAACTACTCCTTTGCGGCAGAATCTCGTTCAGATCACAAACAATAAAATCAGCATCTTTACCGACCGTCAAGTTGCCAATTACCTCATCCAAGCCCAGTGCCTGCGCCCCACCCAATGTTGCCAGCCAAAGCGCCTCCTCAGCACTCACCGTTGGCGTTTCCTGCGCACGGTGCAGTATATTCCACGTTTTTGAACTTTCGGCAGCCTCTTTTGCTTCATTAAACATGGACAACGACGAACCGCCCGCTATATCGCTTCCCAAGCCAATGCGAAAACCTTCGTTCAGCATTTGCCGCAATGCCATCACACCGCTTTGCAGAAAACGGTTGGAACAAGGGCAATGTGCAATGGCGCAGTTGTGAGCCTTGAGGAGTGACTTTTCCTGCGAACTCAGATAAATAGAGTGCGCCATAATAGTCTTGTCTGTCAAGAGACCGTAGGCATGGTAAACGTCTGTGTAGGAAGCGTGTTCAGGAAAAAGTTCCGCAATAAAGCGAAGTTCAGAAGGATTTTCGGACAAATGCGTTTGAATGCGCAAGCCCTCCGCACGCGCAGCTTCACCCGTTTTTTTGAGGAGTTCACGCGAGCAGCTGCCCGCAAACCGTGGTGTAAGTGTGTACTGCAATCGCCCATTGCCCGCGCCGTGCCAAGCTTTTGCCAGTGCGAGGCTATCGTTGATATTTTCATCGGGCGAATGCAAAATATTCTCAGGAGCGTTATTATCCATCATTGTTTTGCCCATGCACACCCGTAAGCCCGCATGGAAAGCCGCTTCAAAGGCAATATCAGTAGCCCGCCTGTGGGACGAACAATAGACGGACATCGTTGTCGTACCGAGCCGCACGGCATCATAAAAAAAACGCTGCGACCGGATATGCGCATATTCCTCATCGGCAAAGCAAGCTTCGAGCGGGAAAATATAGGTATTCAGCCAGTTCAGCAACTCACCTGTCCCGATAGCAGCTGCTTCATACTGCGGCAGATGAACGTGCGTGTCCACCAGCCCGGGCAAAATTACCGCATTATCATAGCGTTCCTCAGGAATATCGGCATAGTCACAGAGTGCATCAGCACGCGCTCCCATAAAAACAATTTGTCCGAAATCGCTCACAACGAGCGCTCCATCAAGTAGATACTCTAGCCCGCCTTGCGGAAGCGGATGAACAAGAAAACCGGTGTACAGGCGCATACATTCTCACCTTCACAAAACACAATGAGGGAAATAAAAAACAAAACAAAAGCGCACTATTACTTCTAAATAGTGCGCTTTGAATAACGTACGGGGATTTTCTTAGCAATCGTGCGGGTAGCTTTTATGCCTTAGCTGGGGTTGCCGCAGCCGCTTCATCGCGCCCGCGCTTTGCGTGGACGGCAACGATGCTGGACGAAGGAGGAATCATAAATTTCACGCCCGGAACTTTCAAGTCGCCAATGTGAACAGATTTGCCTACTTCAAGATTGGTAACATCAATTTCGATGTGTTCCGGCAGCGATGCAGGAAGGCACTCAATCTGTACTTTGTGCAAGATGTGCTCAAGCAGACCACCGGCGATGCTGACACCTTTAGCAGTACCTTTGAGAACGATAGGCACTTCAACGTGGAGCGTCTGACCTTCAATAATGCCAAGCAGATCAAAGTGCACAATTTCTTCGCTCACGGGGTCAAATTCTACATCTTTCATAACACAATCCACCGGTGCCGAACCCTCAACTTTAAGAGTAATAATGTGTGTATCGGACGTGTACACAGCCGGACGAATTTGCTTGAAGGTAGTAGCAATAGCAAGCGGTTCTTTGCCTTTTGCATAATAAATACCGGGGATAAATCCGGAATTGCGAACGGCTTTGGAGGCTTTTTTGCCAAGCTCACGCTTTTTTGCTTCGAGTGAAATAGCACTCATGATTATACTCCGAATTGAACAAATGAAACAATGTTGTATTGAACGATTTCTGTGGTGCGAGAAGCAACTGCTGCGCTTGGTCTCGCTTAGGTTGGAATAAGATCGGTATCGAAAAGCGACGTGATGGACTCATTGTTGTGCGTCCGCAAAATAGCTTCCGCAAAGAGGTCGGCGACAGACTGAACGACAATTTTCGTGCTTTGCTCGAACATCGGATTCGTGGAGAAAATAGTATCGGTTACAAAGAGCTTAGAAACAACACTATCCTCAATTTTTTCGAGCGCCTGCCCCGAAAAGACCGGGTGCGTACAAGCACCAAAAATTTGCTCGGCTCCGGCATCTTTCAGCGCACGAGCACAAGCAACAAACGTACCGCCGGTATCAATCAAGTCGTCAATAATAATAACATTTTTGCCCTTGGGGTCGCCGATGATATTGAAGACTTCACTCACATTGTGCGCCGGACGACGCTTGTCAATAAGAATCAAACCGGCATTGAGACGCTTTGCGTATGCTCGCGCCGTTTTTGCGCCGCCCACATCGGGCGATGCCACGACGAGGTTTGGCAAATCGAGGCTGCGCAATTTTTTTACCAATACCGTCGAAGAATACAAATGGTCGAGCGGTATATCAAAAAAGCCTTGAATCTGCGGGACGTGCAAGTCCATCGTGATGATGTGGTCTGCTCCGGCTTCCACAATCAAATTTGCCATCAGTTTTGCCGTAATCGAGACGCGCGGTTGGTCTTTGCGGTCTTGACGGGCATAACCAAAGTACGGTATAACAGCAGTAACGCGGTCAGTCGAAGCACGACGGGCAGCGTCAATAAGCATCAGAAGCTCAACGAGATTATCCCCGGGAGCGTGGGTCGATTGGATGATGAATAAATCACCACCACGAATACTGTCTTCATACTTCACCCAAATCTCGCCATCGCTGAAATTACGAATAACCGTTTTGTCCAGCTGCTCCGCGCAATCTATATTGCCTTTATTGTCGGTAGATTTTTTTTCTACCGCCTTGGCAATCTTGTGAGCGAGATCCATATTGGAACGCCCTGCTGCGAGACGAAAGTTTGGCTTTATTTTCAGTTTATTCTTTTTCGCCATAGTTGTTTGGGGAGAAACATCTTCAAAGACGAAGTACCGGATGAAAGAGACACATCGGCATATAAAAAAAACAAGCGCCCCGCAGATAAACAGCCGCGTACAAGCGCTTGATTTCTATTGTTTCAGTGTGTATCTCGAAACACTGAGAAATGTAGCGTGCGAAACGCTACACGTGGTGCTGGGGCGGCTGGGGTCGAACCAACGAATGGCGGTACCAAAAACCGCTGCCTTGCCACTTGGCGACACCCCAGTTTTGGATAAATGCACCTTGTGTACATTTATTTTCCAAAATAGACTGCAAATATATTGGTATTTTTTTTTAGACGCAAGTTTTTTTTTCGTACTACCGCAAAATATTTTTTTTTACACTTCTTGCAGCTCCAACGACGATTAGGTAAGCGACCTTCGCAACTGAACCGGACTATGCACGGCAAGCCGCATAAATACTGGCTTTTTCCTGCTCGCCGAACTTCCATCCCGACTTTCGCAAAAAACGCTTTTGTGAAAGTCCTCAAAAAATAAAGATGTGCAATACACCACTCTACATTAAACTTTATTCATGGCTTGTGTATCTTACGAAAGTGTCCTAAATTGCACATCTGTTAAAACACAATGCAATTCAGTGTTGTAATCTTGCTTGCTTCAAGCAACGTCCCTCAATACACCCGACAGTTCAATTATTTTTCCTCATCACACTTTCCAAAAGGTTTTTCTATGAAACTCATTCGTTTTTTTGCTACCTCGTTCGTAGCAGTGGCTCTCGTCATCCTTGCAGCCTGCGACCCCGTAACTCCCGTTACCGTGACAACCCCAAACCCCGTGGATAGCTTGAAAGCTACGTCCATTGATGCCGCCACCGTGCGCCTAAAGTGGAACGCTTCGACCACCACCAATATCAACGGCTACCGCGTGACCGTGCTCAACAGCGCATCCGGTGCTGCTATCGGCACAACAAATGTGTCCGGCACGACGCTTGACGTGAATGGCTTAACCGCCGGCACGGTCTATCTCTTCCGCGTCCAGACCCGCACAGCAGATACCGTCAGCACGGCACGGGAAATCCGCTGGTCTCCCGCAGTGCGCGTGACCACTATGCAGGGTGGCGCTGTTCGTATTTATGAGACAGCTTCCGGTTTTGGAAGTGGTTTGGCTATTCAAGGCG
>Ga0075163_10010141_pt1 | contig 12331 bp, 2 predicted proteins | sample JI1023141ADNA_FD_71478 | JGI IMG/M metagenome (GOLD analysis project Ga0075163, IMG submission 71478) | Wastewater effluent complex algal communities from Wisconsin, to seasonally profile nutrient transformation and Carbon sequestration -... | ecosystem: Engineered > WWTP > Effluent > Algae...
TGATGGATATGTCCGAAGGGACAGGTCAGGGGTCGCCGAGCTCGGCGGCGAGCAGGGCGGCGAGCTGGTCCTCCGACATGGCGTCGAGGGCGGCGGCGGTGTCGTCGGGCTGCGGTTCGCGGGGCGGCGGAGCGGTGATGGGTGGCGTGAGGCCGAAGAGCTCGCGGGCGAGCCAGTCGGTGAGGGCGCGGACGGTCGGGTGCTCGAAGGCGAGGGTCGGCGGCAGGGCGGCGCCGAGCGAGACCTCGAGGTCGCCGCGCAGGCGCACGCTCATCACCGAGTCCATGCCGAGCTGGAAGAAGCCCTGGTCGGGGTCGAGGGCCTGCGGGTCGTCGAAGCCGAGCACGGTCGCGGCGGCGGCGTGGACGTGGGCGAGCAGCAGGTCGCGGCGCGCGGCGAGCGGGGCGGCGGAAATTTTCAGCGCTGCCGGGCCGGCGCCGGCGGGGCCGGCCTGTTCGTCCTCGATCTGTTGTAACAGCGGGCGCGGGCCGCGGACCTCGAGCACGGCCTTGAACATGCGCCAGCGGATCGGCCCGATCGTCGCGTGGACGGTGCCGGCCTGCAGGAACAGGTCGAGCGCCTCGAGGAACTGCGCGGCGGGGGCCATGTCGAGGCCCATGTCGGCGGCGTAGCGCTGGACCTCGGCGCTGGCCATGCCGCCGCCCGACCAGCCGCCCCACGCGACCGCGAGGCCGGGCAGGCCGAGCGCGCGGCGGTGGTGGGCGAGGACGTCGAGGAAGGAGTTGGCGGCGGCGTAGGGGCCGAGCAGCGCGGCGCCCCAGGTCGCGGCGGCCGAGGAGAAGCCGACGAAGTGGTCGAGGGCGAGGTCTTTTGTGAGCGTGTGCAGGACCCAGCCGCCGCCGACCTTGGGCCGGTAGAGGTCGCGCAGGACGGCGGGGGCGGTCCGCGCGAGCAGCTCCGGGGCGGAGTTGCCGGCGACGTGGAACACGCCGCGCAGCGGATATTTTTTAAAATGGGCGATGTCGGCGAGCACGGAGCGCATCGAGGCGAGGTCGGCGACGTCGGCGGCGACGACCCGGACCTCGGCGCCGGCGGCTCGCAGGTGGTTCAGGGCCTCGTGGCGCTGCCACGCGAGGCCGCCGGGCTCGCCGGGGGTCGCGGGGAGGCCGGTGCGGCCGACGAGCAGGAGGTGCCTCGCCCCGCGGTCGACGAGCCAGCGCGCGACCTGCAGGCCGACGCCGCCGAGGCCGCCGGTGATCAGGTAGGTCGCGTCGGGGCGCGCGGCGAGCGGGAGCGGCGCGATGGTCGGAAGCGCGGCGCGCACGAGCCGGGCGACGTGGCGCACGCCGCCGCGCAGGCCGATCAGGTCCTCCGCGCCGACGTCGTCGAGCTCGGCGACGATCGCCGCGAGCTCGTCGAAAGCTGGCTCTCGGGACAGGTCGGCTGGCTTCCGGGACGGGGCGGCCGGGGCTGGCTTTTGGGACAGGTCGGCCGGGGCTGGCTTTTGAGACAGGTCGGCTGGCTCCCGGGACAGGTCGGCTGGCTCGCGAGACAGGTTGGGCGGGGCTGGCTTTTGAGACAGGTCGGCTGGCTCTCGGGACAGGTCGGCTGGCTCGCGAGACAGGTTGGGCGGGGCTGGTTTTTGAGACAGGTCGGCTGGCTCTCGGGACAGGTCCTGGGTCGGGGGCAGGTCGATCAGCTTGACGCGGACGTCGGGCTGCTCGAGGCCGATCGTGCGGGCGAGGCCCCACAGCGGGCCGGCGGCGACGGCGAGCGGGCCGGGGGTCACGGGCTGGGCGCCGCGCGTGAGCACGACGAGGCGCGCGGGCAGGCCGGCGGCCGCGAGCGCCTGGGCGAGCGCGAGCAGGGCGGCGCCCTCGTCGGTGACGGACTCGGGGAGCGTCGCGTCGGGGGGCGGGTCGAGGCCGCGCAGGTGGAGGACCGCGCGAAGTGGGCCGCGGGCGCGGGCGTCGTGCAGCAGGGCGCTGAGGTCGGCGGGGTCGCGGCCGGCGGGGCGGCGGACGAGCAGCGGGCGCTCGCCGCGGTCGGCGAGGTGGCGGGCGAGGCGTTCGGCGAGGCCGCCGTCGTCGGCGAGCAGCAGCCAGGAGCCGGGCGGCTCGCGGCGCGCGTCGACGGGGGGGGCGGGCTCCCAGCGCAGGTCGTACAGCCAGCGGTCGAGGTTTTTAAAAAGGGCGAGGCGGGCGAGGCCGCGGTCGGGCGGGGCGACGTGGACGCCGCGCAGGGCGGCGACGGGGCGGCCGTCGGGGGCGTGGAGGTGGATGTCGCCGGTGCCGCCGAAGCTGGGGCCGACCGGGCCGCGCAGGGCGACGTGGACCCACCCGACCTCGGCGGCGGGGGCGTGCAGCTCGAGGCGGTCGAGGGCGCGGACGGTGAACAGCTCGCCGGGGACGGGGCGGTCGGCGGGGTCGTGCGCGAGGGCGGTCAGGAGCTGGAGGCCGCACTCGAGCGCGGCGGGCGGGCACGCGGTCCCGGGCGCGCCGCGGTGGCGGACGCGGGCGAGGAGCTCATGGGTCGGGCCGGTCCACAGCTCGAGCCACAGCGCGGGCGGCAGCTCGAGGCCGCGGGCGAGCAGTCGCTCGTGCAGGTCGGCGAGCGGCGCGGGGCAGCGGGCCTGCAGGTCGGCGAGCGCGGCCGGGATGTCCGAAGGGACAGACGGGCTGTCCGAAGGGACAGACGCGCTGCTCGAAGGGACAGGTGACGCGAGGCGGGCGCGGGCGAGGGTCTGCCAGGGGGCGCCCGGGGGGGCGGCGAGGAGCTCGACGGTCGCGGGGGCGGCCTCGGGGTCGGCGACGATAATTTGCAGGTCGAGGGGGCCGTCGTGGGCGAGGGTGGGGCCGAGGGTGAGGTCGGCGAGGGCTGTCTCCGGGGACAGGTGGCGGGCGGCGGCGAGGGCGAGCTCGAGCAGGCGCGAGGTCGGGGTGACCGCGATCGACTGCACGCGGATCGCGTCGTCGCGGCGCGGCGGCGGGAGGGTGAAGTCCCACAGGTGCTCGCGGCGGCGGGCGACGCGGATCGGTCGCGGGAGCAGCGGGTGGGCGCCCGCGGGCGCGGCGTGGGCCCCGGCGCCGCGGTAGGTCGGGACGTCGAGCCAGTGGCGACGGCGCTGCCACGGGTACGCCGGCAGCGGGGTCCAGGGGCTGCGCGGGGCGAGGCCGGACCAGTCGATCTCATGGCCGTCGGCATACAGGCGGGCGAGCGTGGCGAGCAGGGCCGGGCGCTCGGGGGCGTGGCTTTTCAGCGAGCCGACGCGGGTCAGGGCGCCGCCGCGGGGGCGCAGCGTCTGCTCGATCGCGCCGAGCAGCGTCGGGTGCGGGCTGACCTCCAAAAAGGCGTCGAAGCCGGCGGCGCCGAGGGCCTCGAGCGCGCGGGCGAACTGGACCGGCTCGCGCAGGTTGCGGGGCCAGTAGACGGCGCCCAGGGACTCGCCCGGGAGTTCGCCGGCGGTGACGGTCGAGTAGAACGGCACGGCGGTCGCGCGCGGGCGCAGGTCGGCGAGCGCCGCGGCGAGCTCGGGGAGGTGGGGGTCGAGCTGCGGGCTGTGGCCGGCGCCGCTGGCGTCGCGCATCGGGCGGACGAAGATGTTGTCGCGGGCGAGGCCCTCGCCGAGCTCGCGCAGGGCGTCGGGGTCGCCGGAGAGGACGGTCAGCAGCGGGCTGTTGGCGGCGGCGACGGAGATCCGGCCGGCGAAGGGGGCGAGGTGGGCCTCGATATGGGCGACGGGGACGGCGACGCTGGCCATCGCGCCGCGGCCGCGCAGGCGCTCGACGAGGCGGCTGCGCTGCGTGCAGATCTTCATGGCGTCGGCGACGTCGAGCGCACCGGCGACGCAGGCCGCGGCGATCTCTCCCATGCTGTGGCCGACGACGGCCTGCGGCGTGACGCCCCAGCTGCTCCACAGCTCGGCGAGCGCGATCTGGACGGCGAGGACCAGCGGCTGCAGCACCTCGGCGGCGGACCAGCGGGTCGCGGCGTCGGCGGCGAACAGGTCGGCGAGCAGCGAGCCGTCGCGGTGCGGGGCGAGGGCGCGGTCGCAGGTCCGCATCGCGGCGGCGAACACGGGCTCGCTGGCGTACAGCTCGCGGCCCATGCCGACCCAGTGGCCGCTGTGGCCGGCGAACACGAAGGCGAGGCGGTGGTGCTCGCCGGGGCTGCGGGTGGCGGCCCAGCCGGGGTGGATCTCGTCGCGCAGGTGGGCGTCGAGGGCGGCGAGCAGGTCCTCGCGGGTCTCGCCGACCAGCGCGAGGCGGTGCTCGAGGTGCGCGCGTCGGCGCGCCGCGGCGGCGCACAGCGGGTCGATGACGCAGGCGGGATCGGCGAGGCGCTCGCGGTAGCGCTCCGCGAGGGCGCGCAGGGCCGCGGGGCCGCGCGCGGACAGCGGGAGGATGCGGCCGCGCGGGGCTGTCCCCTCGAATATGTCTGAAGGGGCAGGTGCGGAGGATGTCCCTCGGGACAGGTGCGAAGGGGCAGGTGCGGAGAATGTCCCCGGGGACAGGTCTGAAGGGGCAGGTGCGGAGAATGTCCCCGGGGACAGGTGGGAAGGGCCGGGATCGATCGCGGGGGACAGGTCTGAAGGGGAAGGTGAGGAGAATGTCCCCGGGGACAGGTGGGAAGGGCCGGGATCGATCGCGGGGGACAGGTTTGGAGGGGCAGGATCCGGGTCCCCGGGCGGTGGGGCGAGGATGATGTGGGCGTTGGTGCCGCTCATGCCGAAGGAGCTGACGCCGGCGAGGCGGGGGCCCGGGGGCCAGGGGGTGAGGGTGGTCGGGACGACGAGCGGGACGGGGCCGGGGACGATCGCCGGGTTCAGGCGCTCGAAGTTTCGTTGCGGTGGGATCTGCCCGTGCTGGAGGGCGAGCGCGGCTTTTAACAGGCCGGCGACGCCGGCGGCGGCCTCGAGGTGGCCGATGCTGGCCTTGACGGCGCCGAGGTGGAGCGGGCGCTCGGGGGGGCGCGACGGGCCGAGCTCGGCGAGCAGGGCGTTGGCCTCGATCGGGTCGCCGAGCGCGGTGCCGGTGCCGTGGGTCTCGATGAATGTGATGTCGGTCGGGGCGGCGCCGGCGTCGGCGAGGGCGGCGCGGAGGACCTCGCGCTGGGCGGCGCCGCTGGGGACGGTCAAGCCGGCGGAGCGGCCGTCGTGGTTGATCGCGGAGCCGCGGATCAGCGCGAGCACGCGGTCGCCGTCGCGGCGGGCGTCGGAGAGGCGTTTTAAAAGGAGGATGACGCCGCCCTCGCCGCGGACCATGCCGTCGGCGGCGGCGTCGAAGGCCTTGCAGCGCGAGTCGGGGGCGAGGGCTCGCATGCGCGCGTACATCACGGGGATGATCGGCGCGAGCATGAGGTTGACGCCGCCGACGAGCGCGAGGTCGGTCTCGCCGCGGCGCAGGCTGTGGCAGGCGAGGTGCGCGGCGACCAGCGAGGAGGAGCAGGCGGTGTCGAGCGCGATCGCCGGGCCGCGCAGGCCGAGGAAGTGGGAGATCCTTCCGGCGGCGGTGTTGGGGGCGTTGCCGGTGCCGACGTAGGGGTCGAGGTCGGCGAGCGCGACCTGCGTGGCGATCTGGGCGTAGTCGGCGGTGGCGATGCCGACGTAGACGCCGGTGCGCGAGCCGACCAGGGCGTCCGGGGACTGGCCGCCGTCCTCGAGCGCCTCCCAGGCGAGCTCGAGCAGCAGGCGCTGCTGCGGGTCGAGGCCCCTGGCCTCGAGCGGGGAAATTTTGAAGAACGGGGCGTCGAAGCCGCCGACGTCGGTGTCGGGCGCGAGGAAGCCGCTGCGGCGCGCGTAGGTCTTGCCGGGGGCGTCGGGGTCGGGGTCGTAAAAGGCGGCGGCGTCCCAGCGGTCGGGGGGGACGTCGCGGGTGGCGTCGGCGGCGGTCTGGAGGAGTCGCCAGTAGCGGGCGGGGTCGTCGGCGCCGCCGGGGAGGCGGCAGGCGGCGCCGACGATGGCGATCGGGTCGTCGGTGCGGGCGGCGTGGGGCTCGGCGCGCGTCGTGAGGTCGCCGGCGAGGTGGGCGGCGAGGGCGGCGAGGGTCGGGTGGTCGAAGACGAGGGTCGGGGCGAGCGGGACGCCGAGGCGGCGCTCGAGGCGGGCGCGCAGCTCGACCGCGGTCATCGAGTCGAGGCCGATGTCGAAGAGGCCCTGGTGGGCGGCGATCGGGTCGGCGTCGGTGAGGCCGAGCACAGCGCCGACCTCGGCGCGGACGACCCGCGCGAGCAGGGCGCGGCGCGCCTCCGGGGCGGCGCGGCGGGCCGCGGCGAGCAGTGGCGGGGTCGGGAGGGCGGGGGCGGGTGCGGCGGCGGCCCGAGCGGCGGCGGGGGGTCGGGGCGGGGAGGAGGGTGTCTCTCGGGACAGGTCGGAGGAGGATGTCTCTGGGGACAGGCCGGGTGTCTCTGGGGACAGGTTGGCGGAATCTGTCCCGAGAGACAGATTGAAGGAGGCTGTCGCTTGGGACAGGCCGGGTGTCGCTTGGGACAGGTCGGAGGAGGATGTCTCTCGGGACAGGTTAGCGGAAGCTGTCGCTCGGGACAGGTCGGGTGTCTCTTGGGACAGGTTAGCGGAAGCTGTCGCTCGGGACAGGTCGGGTGTCTCTTGGGACAGGTCGTCCGTGGGGGTTCGCCGGGGCTGGGCGAGCCAGTGGTCGCGGCGCTGCCAGGGGTAGGTCGGGAGCGGGGCGATGCGGCCGCCGGCGGGGAACAGGGCTTTGGGGTCGAGCGGGTGGCCGGCGACGAACAGGGCGGCGAGGGTGCGCAGCAGCGCGGGGCGGGCGGGGCGGTCGCGCCACAGGGTGGGGGTGACGGTGCAGTCGGCGACGTCGGCGACGCAGGCGCGGAGGTCGGCGAGCAGGACCGGGTGCGGGCCGATCTCCAGAAAGAAGCGGTGGCCGGCGGCGAGGGTTCGGGCGACGGCGCGGGCCATGAGCACGGGGCGGCGCAGGCCCTGGGCCCAGTGTTCGGGGCCGAGCTCGGGGCCGTCGACCGGGTCGCCGGTGACGGTGCTGACCATGCGCAGGGCGGCGCGGGCGGGCTGCAGGGGGCCGAGCTCGGCGCGCAGGGCGGGCTGCAGGGCGGTCATCTGCGGGCTGTGGAACGCGAAGTCGACGCGGACGCGACGGGCGCGGATCTCCCGGGAGCCGAGGGTAGCGAGGACGGACTCGAGGGCGTCGAGGTCGCCGGCGAGGACGACGGAGCGCGGGGCGTTGATCGCGGCGATGGCGAGGCGGTCGCCGTACGGGGCGATCAGGCTCCGGGCGGCGTCGGGGTCGAGCTCGGCGGTGACCATGCCGCCGCGGCCGGCGGCGCGCTGCATGACGCGGCCGCGGACGCACACGAGTCGGGCGGCGTCGGCGAGGCCGAGGATGCCCGCGAGGTGGGCGGCCGAGATCTCGCCGACGCTGTGGCCGAGTACGGCGGCGGGCTCGATGCCCCAACTGCGCAGGACGGCCGCGACGGCCAGCGAGACGGCGAAGATCGCGGGCTGGGCGACGGAGGTGTCGGCGAGGCGGGCGTCCGGGGCCGCGAGGGCGGCGCGCAGCGAGAAGCCGCCGTGCTGCTGGATCTCGGGCTCGAGGGCGTCGAGGACGGCGCGCGCGGCCGGCTCGTCACGCAGCTCGACGCCCATGCCCGGCCACGCCGAGCCCTGGCCGGAGAACACGAACACCGGGCGCGGCGCGCCGGCGGCGAGGCCGTGCGCGAGCTCGCCGGGGACGTCGCCCGCGGCGAAGTCGCGGAGCACGCGGGCGGCGTCGGAGGCGGCGCCGGTGACGAGCGCGAGGCGGTGCGGGAGCGCCTGGCGACCGACGATCGCGGTGTACGCGAAGTCGGCGAGGCGCGCGTCGGCGGGGCGATCGGTGAGGTCGCGGTCGGACGCGGGGTGCGAGTCGAGGGCGGCGAGGTCGCGGTCGGTCGGGTCGAGGGCGGGGAGGTCGCGGTCGGACGTGGGGCGCGAGTCGAGGGCGGCGAGGTTGCGGTCGGATAGGTCGTGGGTGGACGCGGTGGCGGGGGTCGGGTCGAGGGCGGCGGCGGTGGTGCGGGCGAGCTCGGCGAGGGCCGCGGGGGTACGGGCGGAGAGGGTCAGGAGGTAGGGGGGAGGCGGGGGGAGCGGTGGGGCGTCGGGCTCGGGGGCCTCCTCGAGGATCACGTGGGCGTTGGAGCCCGACATGCCGAAGGAGCTGACGCCGGCGCGGCGGGGGACCTGGCCTTTGGGCCAGGTGGTCGCGGCGGTCGGGAACAGGAGGTCGGCGCCGGCGATCGCGGCGTGGGGGTTGAGATTTTTAAAATGGAGGTTGGGCGGGACGGCGCCGCGGCGCAGGCAGTGGATCGCCTTGATGACGCCGGCGATGCCGGCGGCGGCCTCGAGGTGGCCGACGTGCGACTTGAGGGCGCCGAGGATCAGCGGGGCCGGGCGCGGGCCGCCGAATACTTCTGCAACGGCCTGGAGCTCGATCGGGTCGCCGAGGGCGGTGCCGGTGCCGTGGGTCTCGAGCACGCCGATGTCGGCGGGGGCGAGGTCGGCGTCGGCGAGGGCCTGGCGGATGACGGCGACCTGCGCGAGCGCGTTGGGGGCGGTGAAGCCGGCGGAGCGGCCGTCCTGGTTGGTGGCGCTGCCGCGGACCAGGGCGAGCACGGGGTCGCCGTCGCGGCGGGCGTCGGCGAGGCGCTTGAGCACGAGCACGCCGCAGCCCTCGCCGCGGGTGAAGCCGTCGGCGGCGGCGTCGAAGGTCTTGCAGCGGCCGTCGGGGGCGAGGGCGCCGCTGCCGGCGAGCAGGACGGAGCTGGTCGGCGCGAGGACGAGGTGGACGCCGGCGGCGATCGCCAGGGCGGACTCGCCGGCGCGCAGGCTGCGGACCGCGAGGTGCAGCGCGACCAGCGAGGAGCTGCACGCGGTGTCGACGGTCATGCACGGGCCGTCGAGGCCGAGGCTGTAGGCGAGGCGCCCGGCGGCGAAGCAGTGGCCGTTGCCGGTCAGCGCGTAGATGTCGAGGTCGGCGGGGTCGCGGTCGAGGGCGAGGTGGAGGTAGTCGGCGGCGGTCAGGCCGACGAAGCAGCCGACGCGGCGGCCGGCGAGGCTCGCGGGGGCCTGGCCGGCGCGCTCGAGCGCCTCCCAGGTCGACTCGAGCAGGAGGCGCTGCTGCGGGTCGATCGCGGCGGCCTCGCGCGGGGAGATGCCGAAGAACGCGGCGTCGAAGCCCCTGACGTCGTCGAGCCAGCCGCCGCGCCGGAGGTGGGCGCCGTGGCGGCCCGGGTCGGGCTCGCGGGTGGCGTCCTGGCCGGCGAGCTGGCGGTCGAAGAAGACGTCGGGGTCGCCGGTGTCGGGCGGGAAGCGGCCGCCGATGCCGATCACGGCGATGGGCTCGCTGCGGGCGCGTCGCTCGGCGGTGAGGGCGGCGCGCAGCTCGGCCATCCTGTCCATCGCGACGCGGAGGCGGGCGCGGTACTCGTCGATGGGGTCGGTCATGGCGAAGGTTCGGGGCGAAGGTGCGGGGTTCGGGACGAAGGTCGAGGCGGGGTCGGGCGGGGTCGGGCGGGGTCAGGTGGGGTCAGGTGGGGTTCGGGGCGAAGGTCGGGTAGAAGCCGAGCTCGCCGGCGGCGTAGCGGCGGGCGAGCTCGGGGATCGCGTCGAAGTCGAAGATCTGCGGGTCGGCCTCGGGCAGCCAGTCGTTGGCCTCGGCGTAGGCGGTGGCGGCCACGCCCTGGGGGTAGCGGGCGTAGTGGGTGTGGATGTGCTGGTGGCGCTGGATGCACTCGGCGGCGCGCAGGTGGCCGAGCTGCATGCCGAGCTTCCAGCCGGCGCTGGTGATCACGCCCTCACGCGCGAGCGCCTTGAGCGTGGCGCGGTGGACGGGCTGGCCGAGGTAATCGACGAAGATGTGCACGCCGTCGCCGTCGGTGCGGCGCTCGACCTCGCGGAGGAACCGGGCCTCGGCGTCGAGGTAGGCGCGGCGAAACGCGAGGTCGCCGGCGAACTTGCCCTCGTCGAAGGAGAGCGCCGGCTCGCGCTCGAGCGGGGTGACGCCGGCGCGCGCGATCGCGGCGCGGCGGGCCGGGTCGGCGGACAGCTGGACCGTGCGGCAGCCGTGGCGGCGGGCCAGGGCCAGCTCGGCGAGGGTGGTGCCGCCGCCCCAGCCCCACACGTGCGGGGCGGGCAGCTCGTCGGCGCCGAGCTGGAGGCGCAGGACGCCGTGGGCGAGCTCCCAGTTCGACCACGCGGTGATCGAGCTGCCGCTGAAGGCGGCCCAGCGCGGGAGGGCGTGGCGGGTGGGCTCCGGGAGGGGGAGCAGCTCGTGGGCGCGCACGACGGTGCGGCGCGCGAGGCAGCCGATCGTGCCGGGGGCGTCGTAGGCGAAGGCCTTGACGGTGTAGCCGTGGCGGTCGGCCTCGGAGGTGCTGAACAGCAGCGCCAGGCGGCCCGGGCGGAGGTCGGCGGGGTCCGGGGCGCGGGGCGCGGGGCGGGCCGCGGGCGGGTCGTGGCGGGGCGCGGCGAGGTCGTGGCGGGCGACGGAGGCGGCGAGGTCGTGGCGGGGCGCGGTGAGGTCGTGGCGGGCGGCGGAGGTGGTGAGGTCGTGGCGGGGCGCGGTGAGGTCGTGGCGGGCGGCGGAGGCGGCGGGGAGGTCGGGGCTGGCGCGGAGGATGCGGACGACGGCGGCGTTGCCGAGGACGACCCAGGGTTCGCCGCGCTGGCGGCAGATGTCGGCGGGGCGGCGCTCGAGCGCGTGGGTCATGTTGCCGCCCCAGCAGCCGAACAGCGGCTCGACGAGCAGGCGGTCGCCGGTGAGCTCCGGGAGGGTGATGGTATCGCGTACGAGCTCCCCGGCGGCGCCGGGGGGGCCCGCGTGCAGCAGCCACGCCTCGGCGCGCTCGGTCACGCTGCGGGCCCTCCGAGCAGGGCGGCGAGGGCGTCGGTCATCGCGGCGACGCTCGGGTAGTCCCATGCGAAGGACTGGGGGATCTTGCGGCCGGTGGCGTCGCTCAGGGCGGTCGCCAGGTCGATCGCCAGCAAGGAGTCGAGGCCGAGGTCGCGCAGGTCCTGATGCGGTGGAATTTTTAAAGAGGCCGCGATGCCGAGGACCTGGTGCGCCGCGACGTCGACCAGCACGGTGAGCGCGGCGCGGTCGAGCGCGGGCGAGGTGGCCGGCTCTTGCGGCGAATCGTCGGAGGTCGGCGCGGATGTCTGTTGGGACAGGTCCGCGGGGATCGGTGCAGATATCTGTCGGGGCAGGTCGGCGGGGATCGGTGCAGATGTCTGTCGGGACAGGTCGGCGGGGATCGCTGCAGATGTCTGTCGGGGCAGGTCGGCGGGGATCGCTGCAGATGTCTGTCGGGACAGGTCGGCAGGAATCGGTGCAGATGGCCGCTGGGACAGGTCGCCAGAATTCGGTGCGGCTGGCTTTTGCGGCAGGTCGGTGAACCAGTGGCGCTCGTGTTGCCAGGGGTAGGTCGGGGCCGCGGTCGGGACGGCGGGGTCGGGGTAGAGCTCGTGCCAGGCGATCGCCGCGCCGGCGATGTAGCGCCGGGCGATGGATGCGAGGGCGTCGGGGGTCGCGGGCGCGGGGGCGGACTCGAGGGCGCGGGCGAGGGCCTCGTGGGTGTCGCCGACGACGGCGAGGCGGTGGGCGTGGTGGGTGCGGCGCAGGGCGGCGGTGCGGGCGAGGGCGGCGAGCGGCGGGGCGGCGGGGTCGCGCAGGAGGGTTATCCAGGCGCGGGTGAGCGCTGCGAGGGCGGCCGGGGTCTTGGCGGACAGCGGGAGGACCACGGGGCCGGGGCGGTCGGTCTGGGCGGGGGGCTCGGGGCCGTCGGACAGGACGACGTGGGCGTTGGTGCCGGAGATGCCGAAGGAGCTGACGCCGGCGACGCGCTCGCGGGGGCCGCGGGGCCACGGGTGGGCGGCGGTCGGCACGAACAGGGCGTCGCCGAGCGAGATCCTCGGGCTCAGCTCGCTGAAGTGGAGGTGCTGCGGGATGGAATTGTTGGCGAGGGCGAGGACGACCTTGATGACGCCGGCGAGGCCGGCGGCGGCCTCGAGGTGGCCGATGTTGCTCTTGACCGAGCCGAGGGCGCACAGCGTCGCGCGGGCGGGGCCGTCGAACAGGTCGCGCAGGGTCTCGGCCTCGATCGGGTCGCCGAGCGGGGTGCCGGTGCCGTGGGCCTCGATGCAGTCGACGGCGTCAGGGTGCACGTCGGCGTCGGCGAGGGCGCGGCGGATCACGTCGCGCTGGCTGAGGCCGTTGGGGGCGGTGAGGCTCGGGCTGCGGCCGTCGTGGTTGACGGCGGAGCCGCGGACGAGCGCCCAGATGCGGTCGTGGTCGCGCAGGGCGTCGGCCTCGCGGCGCAGGACGAGCACGCCGACGCCCTCGCCGCG
>Ga0075163_10010143_pt1 | contig 12331 bp, 12 predicted proteins | sample JI1023141ADNA_FD_71478 | JGI IMG/M metagenome (GOLD analysis project Ga0075163, IMG submission 71478) | Wastewater effluent complex algal communities from Wisconsin, to seasonally profile nutrient transformation and Carbon sequestration -... | ecosystem: Engineered > WWTP > Effluent > Algae...
TACGGCGCGCCGGTGCGCACCGCGAGGGTCTCGGCGTAGACGAAGTACGGCCGCGACAAGAGGATGCTGGCGGCGCGGTCGGGCGTCGCCTCGAGGCCGTTGCACACCACGTCGAAGTCGCCGCGCTTGAGCAGCGGCACCAGGTTGACCCAGTTGTAGTGGGTCATCTTGGCCTTGACGCCCAGCCGCCGCGCGACCGCGTCCATGACGTCGACCTCGAAGCCGACCAGCGTGCCGCTGTCGTCGAGCCACAGGTACGGCTCGCCGCCCTGCAGGTCGGCGCCCCAGGTGATCTGCCCGCGCTTCTGGATCTTGGCCAGCGTGCCGCCCAGCTCGCGGCGGTGGCACCCGGCCGTCATCACGACGAAGGCCAGCACCAGCCAGGCGAGCGCGCCGCGGACCATCGCGACGCATCCTACACGCTCGCCGGTCGTGGTAGGCACAGCCCATGGGCGCTCAGTGGAAGCACAAGGGCAAGCAAGCGAACGCCAGCGCGCGCGGCGCGGCGTACTCCAAGATGACCAAGGCCATCATCATGGCCGCCAAGGGCGGCGCCGATGTCGCCACCAACGCCAAGCTGCGCATCGCCGTCGACGCGGCCAAGAAGGGCTCGCTGCCGCGCGAGAACATCGAGCGGGCGATCAAGAAGGGCGCCGGCCTGCTCGACGAGTCGGTCAGCTACGACACCGTGACCTTCGAGGGCTTCGGCCCGCACCGGGTGCCGGTGATCGTCGAGTGCCTCACCGACAACAAGAACCGCACGACGCCCAACATCCGGTTCCACTTCAAGGGCAACCTCGGCGCCACCGGCTCGGTGTCGTGGGACTTCGCCCACCTCGGGATGATCGAGGCGTCGCCGCCCGACGGCGCCGACGCCGAGAACGCGGCGATCGAGGCCGGCGCCCAGGATCTCGAGGCCGCCGACGACGGCGCCACCCGGTTCTTCACCGAGCCCGCCGACCTCGACGCGGTGACCAAGGCGCTGACCGCCGCCGGCTGGACCGTCACCTCGGCGGTGATCGGCTGGAAGGCCAAGAACCCGGTCGCGCTCGACGAGCCCGCCCGCGGCGAGGTCGTCACCTGGCTCGAGGCGCTCGACGCCGACGACGACGTCCAGCAGATCTACGTCGCGCTGGCCTGAGGCCGCTCGCCGAGCCCCCGCGCGGCGACGCTCAGGGGCAACACGGCACCGCCTCCGGGACAGCCACCGAGGACCGCGGCTCGAGGAACACCTCCACGCCGTCGTCGCCCAGCTCGACACGGTTGAAGTCGATCACGCCGTAGTCTCCGACCTCGGCGATGCCATCGCTGTCGACGTCGATCCACGCGGTCACGTAGTGGCCGAGCCCGCTGTCGGCGTGATCGGGCACCAGCGTGAACGGCACCGACTTCGCGCCATCGAACAGGTCGGCCCGCTCGAAGCGCGCGATCGCGGTCGCGCTGCCGTCGGCCAGCCCCGGGTCGTACTCCCACAAGGTCGCGTGCGCCGTCGCGTCCCGCGACCCTAGCGCCACGATCAGCCGCAGGTCGCCCGTGACCGAGTCGTCACAGCCCACCAGCCCCACCGCGATCAGCAAGCTCCACACGCGCATGCTGCGCATGCTACCGCGCGCCCCCCGCCCCCACGCACCCGTGTGATCTCGATCCCGATCCCGCCGCAGTCGCGGTCACGGCCCCGGTCGCTACAGCTTCGCCTCGACCACGGCCAGGATCGCGCGCTCGCGCTCGATGGCCTGGGCGGCGATGGCGTCGGCCTCGGCCTTGAGCGCGGCGACCACCGCGGCGTCCTTGAGGCCGGCGCAGTTGATCTTGACGTTCAGGTGCGCGCCGAGGACGGCCGACCGGGCGCACAGCGCGCCGACGCCGGCGTCGGACACCGAGCTGGGGTTGCCGAGCTCGGCCATCGCGGCGATGACCTCCATCGACGCCAGCGTGCGCTGCATGACCTTGAGCGGCACCTCGGCGGCGTAGCGGGTCGCGGCCTGCATCGCGGCGGCGCGCGCGGCCTTCTCGGCGTCGGTGCCCTTGGGCAGGCCCATCGCGTCCATCACCCGGTTGAACGCGGCGGTGTCCTCGTCGATCAGCGCGGTCAGCTCGGCGTGGAACGCCTTGCCGCGATCGGCCCAGTCGGAGAACTCGCGCCAGCGCGCGTCCCAGCCGCGCTTGTGCGACGACAGGTTGGCCACCATCGTCGCCAGCGCCGCGCCCAGCGCGCCCAGCGCCGCGGCCACCGAGCCGCCGCCCGGCGCCGGCGACTCGGCCGCGGTCTCCTCGACGAAGCCGCGCACGGTCAGATCGATCAGCCGCCTGGCCGCGGGCCGCTTGGCCGCCAGCGCGTACTCGATGACCTTCTTCGCCGGCTCGAACGGGTACAGGTCGCCCAGGCCCAGCGACTTCACCGCGATCTTGATCAGCTCGGCATCGGCGACGCCGGTCGAGCGCTCCTGCTTGTGCAGGAAGTAGCGGCCGGCGTCGAGCATCGCCCGCAGCGGCACCAGCCCGACCAGCTCCGAGCCGGTGACCCGCACCCCGCGCGCGGCGGCGGCGCGGACGCACTCGTCGAACGCGACGTGCATCGGCGTGACGCTGATGTCGTTGAGGTTGAGCGACACCTGCGCGACGCCGTACTCCTCGATGTACCAGCCGATGCCCTTGACCGCCTTGAGCGTGCCCGGGATCCACACGGTCTCACCGGCGGCGTCCTTGCGCACCTTGCCGCTCTCGTCCTTGGCCTCGCGCCCCTTCTCGCGCACGTCGAAGGCGATCGCGTTGGCGCGCCGGGTCGAGGTGGTGTTGAGGTTGACGTTGTAGGCCACCAGGAAGTCGCGGGCGCCGACCGCGATCGCGCCGGTGCGCGGCACGAACGTCGCCGGCCCGAAATCGGGGGCGTGCTCCGGGCGGCTCAGGCGATCGCGCAGGCCCTCGTACTCGCCGGCGCGGACCACCGCCAGGTTCTTGCGGGCCGGGGTCAGCGCGGCGTGCTCGTAGCAGTACACCGGGATCTGCAGCTCGCGGCCCAGGCGCTCGGCCAGGCGCCGGGCCAGCGCCACGGTCTCCTCCATCGTGATGTCGGCGACCGGCACCAGCGGGCAGACGTCGGTCGCGCCGAAGCGCGGGTGCTCGCCCTTGTGCTGGCTCATGTCGATCAGCTCGGCGGCCTTCTTGGCCGCGCGCACCGCCGCCTCGAGCACCGGCTCGGGCGGACCGACGAACGTCACCACCGTGCGGTTGGTGGCCTTGCCCGGATCGACGTCGAGGAGCCAGACCCCCTCGACCTCCTCGATCGCGCGGGTGATCTGGGCGATCACCGCCGGGTCACGGCCCTCGCTGAAGTTGGGGACACACTCGATGAGCGGCTCGGCCATGGACGGTTGGTACACCGAGGCCACCGGGGCTGGCGAGGGCCGCCGGGCGGGTTCGCCGCCCCGACCGCCGCGCTGCGTAACCTCGGCCCGGGGTGCGGAGTCCAAGGCCGAGTGGGTACTGCACCGGCTCCCGTGGACCTCGCCCTGGTGGGCGGCGGCCTCCAGAACGGCCTGATCGCGCTGGCCGCGCTGGCGGCTCAGCCCGCGCTGCGGGTGGTCGTGCTCGAGCGCGGCGCGGCCCTGGGCGGCGACCACACCTGGTGCTTCCACGCCGACGACGTGCCGGCCGCGGCCGCGGCGTGGTTCGCGCCGCTGGTGGCCCACCGCTGGGACGGCTACGACGTCGCGTTCCCGACGCGGCAGCGGACCCTCACCAGCCCCTACGCGGCGATCTCCTCGGCGCGCTTCGACGCGGTGGTGCGCGCGGCGCTGGCCGCGGCGCCCAACGCGCGGCTGATCTTCGACGCCGAGGTCGACGAGGTCGCGCCCGGCCGGGTCCGCTACCGCGTCGGCGGCGCGACCCACACGCTGACCGCGACGACGGTGGTCGACGCGCGCGGCCCGCAGGCCACCGCGGTCGACGCCGGCTGGCAGAAGTTCGTCGGCCACGAGCTCGCGCTCGATCGGCCCCACGGCCTGGCGCGGCCGATGCTGATGGACGCGACCGTCGCGCAGGACGACGGCTTCCGGTTCTTCTACGTGCTGCCGCTCGGGCCCGATCGCCTGCTGATCGAGGACACCCGCTTCAGCGACGGGCCCGCGCTCGATCGCGCCGCGCTGGCCGACGCCGTCACGGCGTACGCCGCGGCCCACGGCTGGACCGGGCGGGTGGTGCGCACCGAGCACGGCTGCCTGCCGATGCCGTGGGCCGGCGACGTCGTCGCGCCGACGCCGGGGCTGATCGTCGGCGGCTACCAGGGCGGCTGGTTCCACCCGGTCACCGGCTACAGCCTGCCGATCGCGCTGCGGGTCGCGCAGGCCATCTCCGACGCGCTGGCCGCCGAGCGCGACCCCGCCGCGGCGCTCGCGCCGCTGGTGACCGCGCACCGCGCGCAGCTCGGCCTGGCGTTCCGCCTCACCAAGATGATGTTCCGCTGGTTCGCGCCGCCCCAGCGCTGGGGCGTGCTCGCGCACTTCTACCGCTTGCCCGAGCCGACGATCCGCCGCTTCTACGCGCTGGCGCTGACCCGCGGCGATCGCGCGCGGCTGTTCGTCGGCCGCCCGCCGCGCGGCCTGTCGTGGCGCGCGGTCTTCGGCGGCGCCCCCGCCCCTCTCGCCAAGGAGCTGACGTGACCGCTGACGTGACCGCCGCCGTGCCCGACCTCCGCCACGCCGCGCCGGCGCTGGCCGTGGCGATCGACGAGACCGCCCTGCCGGCCGACGTGCCGGCCGCGCTGTGGGACCGCGCGCTGACCGGCCCGCTGGTCGACTACCTCCGCCGCCCCGGCAAGGAGCTGCGCGGGCGCCTCGCGGCGATCGCCTGGCAGCTCGCGGGCGGCCGCGGGCCGATCCCGGCGGCGATCCCGCTGGCGATCGAGGCGCTGCACGCCGGGTCGCTGATCGTCGACGACGTCCAGGACGACGCGGCGGTCCGGCGCGGCGGCCCGGCGCTGCACGTCGTCGCGGGCGTGCCGCTCGCGATCAACACCGGCAACTGGCTGTACTTCTGGGCGCTCGAGCAGCTGGCCGGGATCGACGTCGACCCGCGCGCCGGCTGCGCGATGCACCGCCTCGCGGTGAAGACGCTGCTCGACTGCCACCAGGGCCAGGCGCTCGATCTGGCGGTGCGGGTGTTCGACCTCGAAGCCGCGCGCGTGCCCGCGGTGGTCGCGGCGGTGACCCGCGGCAAGTCGGCGGCGCTGATGGCGATGGCGGCGCAGCTGCCGGCGATCGCCGCCGGCGCGGCGCCCGCGGTGATCGAGGCGCTCGGCGGGCTGGGCGCCGGCCTCGGCACCGGGCTGCAGATGCTCGACGACCTGGGCGGCCTGGCCAAGGCGCGGCGCGCCAAGGGCCTCGAGGACCTGCGCGGCGGTCGCGCCACCTGGCCGTGGGCCTGGCTCGCCGAGAAAGGCGATCAGCTCGCCTACGCCCGGCTGCAGCACCGCGCGCGGGCCGCCACCGACGACGCCGAGCTCGAGCACGTGGCCGAGCTGCTGTACGCCGAGGTCGAGTCGGTCGGCCGCGGCCGCGCCCGCGCCGCGCTCGCGGGCGCGCTGGCCCGCGCCCACGACGGCGACAGCGATCACCCCGCGCTGGTCGGCCTCGCCGCCGACGTCCACCTGCTGGAGTCTTCCTATGGCTGATCCTCTCGTCCGCGCCGCCGTCATCGGCAGCGGCTTCGGTGGCCTGGCCGCCGCCATCCGCCTGCAGTCGGCCGGCGTCGCCACCACCATCTACGAGGCCCGCGACCTGCCCGGCGGCCGCGCCTACGTCTACCAGGACGGCGGCTACACCTTCGACGCCGGCCCGACGGTGATCACCGCGCCGCACTGCCTCGAGGAGCTGTTCGAGCTGACCGGCCGCAAGCTCAGCGACTACGTCGAGCTGATGCCGGTCACGCCGTTCTACCGGCTGCACTGGCTGGCCGACGGCGATCAGTTCGACTACGACGGCGACGGCGAGGCGATGCTGCGGCAGATCCGGGCGCGGTCCGAGGACGACGCCCGCGGCTACGAGCGCTTCCGCGACTACGCCGCGAAGGTGTTCGACGCCGGCTACACCAAGCTCGCGTCGACGCCGTTCCTGCGGTTCTGGGACATGGTCAAGGTCGCGCCGCAGCTCGGCCGGCTGCGCACCGACCGCTCGGTGTACGGCACCGTCGCCCGCTACGTGAAGGACGAGCACGTCCGCCAGGCGCTGTCGTTCCACTCGCTCCTGGTCGGCGGCAACCCCTACGAGACCTCGTCGATCTACACGCTGATCCACCACCTCGAGCGCACCTGGGGCGTGTGGTTCGCCAAGGGCGGCACCGGCGCGCTGGTGCGCGGCCTGGTCAAGCTGTTCACCGAGCTGGGCGGCACGCTCGAGCTGTCGTCGCCGGTCGACGGCATCCGCGTCGAGGACGGCCCCGCGGTCCGCCACCACGTCACCGCCCGCGGCGCGACCCGGGCCTACGATCTGGTCGTGTCCAACGCCGACGTCCACAGCACCTACGCCAAGCTCTACGGCGAGGAGCCGCGGGCCAAGCCGATGGCGAAGAAGCTCGCGCGCGCCGACTGGTCGATGTCGCTGTTCGTCCTGTACTTCGGCACCGACCAGTCGTACGCGGACAAGATCGCCCACCACACCGTGGTGTTCGGCAAGCGCTACAAGGAGCTGCTCGCCGAGATCTTCCACGGCGATCGCGTGCCCGAGGACATGAGCCTGTACCTGCACGCGCCGCACGTGACCGATCCGTCGCTGGCGCCGCCCGGCCACGGCGCGTTCTACGTGCTGTCGCCGGTGCCGCACCTGGGCCACGCCGACGTCGACTGGAACGAGCTGGCCCCGCGCTACGCCGACCGCGTGCTCGAGACGCTCGAGCCGCTGTTGCCGAACCTGCGCCAGCACGTGACCACCCGCCGCTGGGTCACGCCGTTCACGTTCCGCGACGAGCTGGCCTCGTACAACGGCGCCGCATTCTCGGTCGCGCCGACGCTCACCCAGAGCGCGTACTTCCGCCCGCACAACCGCTGCGATCGCATCCCCGGCCTGTACCTGGTCGGCGCCGGCACCCACCCCGGCGCCGGCGTGCCCGGCGTCGTCAACGGCGCCAAGGCCACCTGGTCGGTGATCGAGCGCGACTTCGCCCACCGCCTGGCCGGCGCCGGCGCGCGCGCCGACGCGCGGGTCGACCCGTCGGGCAGCGCGATCGCCACCGAGGCCGCCGCGCTGTGACCACCGCCCTGGCCCTGTCCACCGGCGCCGAGCTGGGCGCGTGCCACGCGACGATCGCGCAGCACTCGAAGTCGTTCGCGCTCGCGGCGAAGCTCCTGCCCGCGGCGGCGCGCGACGACGCCGCGGTGGTGTACGCGTGGTGCCGCCGCGCCGACGACGCGATCGATCTGGCGCCGCCGGCGGATCAGCCCGACGCGCTGGCCCGGCTGTACGACGAGCTGGCGGCGATCGACGCCGGCGCCGCGATGCCCGGCGTGCCACGCGCGTTCGCCGCGGTGGTCGGCATCCGCCAGATCCCGCTGGCCTACCCGCGGGCGCTGCTCGACGGCATGGCCATGGACGTGGCCGACACCCGCTACCGCACCTTCGACGACCTGTTCGCCTACTGCTACCGGGTGGCCGGCGTGGTCGGGCTGATCATGTGCCACGTGATGGGCGTGCGCGACGACCGCGCGCTGGTGCCGGCGGTGCACCTCGGCATCGGCATGCAGCTCACCAACGTGTGCCGCGACGTCGCCGAGGACTGGGACCGCGGCCGGCTGTACCTGCCCGACGAGCTCTTGGCCCGCCACGGCGTCCGCGGCCTGGCCGCGCACCTGGGCGGGCCGCTGCCGGCGTTCGCCCACGCCGCCGTGCGCGCCACCGTGCGCGAGCTGCTCGACGTCGCCGACCGCTACTACGCCAGCGGCGTCGCCGGCTGCCGCGCGCTGCCGTGGCGGGCCGGGTTCGGCGTGCGCGCCGCGGCCCGCATCTACCGCGCGATCGGCACCCGGCTGCGGCGCCGCGGCGGCGACGCGCTGGCCGGCCGCGCCGTCGTGAGCAAGACCGCCAAGCTCGGCCACGTCGCGCTGGCCGCGCTCGGCGCGCTGGCCGAGGCGCCGGCCCGCGCGCTGGCGCGCCTGCGGATTGGATCGCCGCGCCTGCCGACCCGCACGCTGGAGCTGCCCGATGTCCCGCTCGCCTGAATCGACGATCGCCGCGCCATCTCCGGCGGTGGCCTCGGCCGTGGTCGCGCCGCGCCGGAGCGCGCTGGCGATCTACGTCGGCCGCATCCGCGAGTTCGACCGCACCGACTGGATCGTCTACGTCGCGTGGATCGGCATGATGCTGGGCCTGGTGCTGTCGACCGGCGGCTTCCTCGCGCTGGGCCACGCCCACGGCGTGCGGTTCCCGGTCGAGGCGTGGCTGGTGCCGGCGGGCGCGGCGATCTTCACCGTCGCGATCGCCATCGACACCATCGGCCACCGCACGATCTACAAGGAGGTGCTGAAGGGCGGCGAGGCGCTGATTCACCAGATCACGATCGTGTGCGGCGTGGCGAGCTGCGTGCTCCTGGTGCTGGCCTACGCGTACCGCGCCGCGGTGATCCCAGCGATGGTGTTCACCGGGCTGTCGCTGATGTACAGCCTCATCGACGAGGGCTTCCACTGGAAGCGCTACACGTCGCAGCACGCCGACCCGGTCGAGATGTGGTCCCACGTCGGCATCTTCATCGGCCACAGCATCATGATGACCGGCTGGTGGTGGTGCTGGGCGCTGGGCTACCCCGGCGTGCGCGAGACGCTCGCGGTGCTGAAGTGACCACCGCGGCGACCTGGCTGTGGCTGGTGGTGGCGGTGGTCGGCAGCCTCGGCGCCGTGGTGTGGCACTGGCGGCTGCGGCAGCTCGGCGCGCGCGCCGCCGCGCCGCCGGTCGCGCCGCCGCGGGTGTCGATCGTCGTGCCGGCCCGCGACGAGGCCCACAACCTGCCGCGGCTGCTGGCGTCCCTGGCCGCGCTCGCCCCGCCGGCCCACGAGGTGATCGTCGTCGACGATCACTCGACCGACGGCACCGGCGACCTGGCCCGGGCCGCCGGCGCGATCGTGGTGGTGCCGCCGCCGCTACCGGCCGGCTGGCTGGGCAAGGCCTGGGCGTGCCACGCCGGCGCCGGGGTCGCGACCGGCGACCTCTTGCTGTTCACCGACGCCGACACCGTCCACGGGCCGGCGTCGCTGGCCCACGCGGTCGCGCGCCTCGAGGCCGATCGCGCCGATCTGGTGTCGGCGATCCCGCGCCACCGCGCCGTGCGCGCGTGGGAGCGCCTCCAGGGCGTGTTCCAGGTGCTGCTGTTGATCGCGTGCCGCGCCGGCAGCGCCGCTACCGACGGCGCGCGCCGCTTCAGCATCGGCCAGTACCTGCTGTTCCGCCGCGCCGCGTACGCGCGCATCGGCGGCCACGTCGCGGTCAAGGACGTCATCGCCGAGGACCTGCACCTGGCCGCGAAGGTGATCGCCACCGGCGGGCGGTTCGCGCTGTGCACCGAGCCCGGCGTCGTCGAGGTGCGCATGTACCCCGAGGGCGTCGGCGGCTTCGTGCGCGGGTGGCGGCGCAGCTTCCGCGACGGCATGGCCGCGGCCGGCGCCGGCGGCGTCGCCGAGCTGATCGCGGTGATCGGCTGGCTCGGCGGTGTGCCGCTGGCGATGCTGGCGGCGGTCGCGACCGGCGCCTGGCCCATGCTCGCGGCCTGGAGCGCGGCCTACCTGGCGACCAGCGCGGCGATCGCGATCGCCCAGCGGCGGATCGGCGCCTTGCCGTGGTGGGGCGCGCTGGCGTTCCCGCTCGGCGTGGCCGCGTTCGTCGGCGTCAGCGCGCTGGCGGCCTGGGATCGCGCGCGCGGCGCGCCGGTGCGGTGGCGCGGGCGCAGCGTCGCCGTCGGAGGGCCGCGATGATCCGCGCGTGGGCCCGCCGCGTCGAGGCCGAGCACCTGGCGTGGAACGTCGCGACGGTCGCGCCCTACGTGCCGCCCGGCGCCCGCGTGCTCGACGTCGGGTCGTGGGACTGCAAGCTCGGCGCGGCGCTGCGCGATCGCGGCGCCCGGGTCACCTGCGTCGACGTGGTCGACAAGAACCGCACCGACGTCGAGCTGCGGCTGATGCAGGGCGCGACCCTGCCGGTCGCCGGCGAAGAGCGCTTCGACGTGGTGCAGCTCCTCTACGTGCTGCACCACGCCGCCGACGACCTGGCGCTGTTGCGCGAGGCGCGGCGGGTGATCGCCGACGACGGCCGGGTGCTGGTGGCCGAAGACCGCGTCGAGACCTGGGGCGAGCGCTGGCTCACGGTGGCGTTCCACCTGTGGCTGCTCGCCTTCACCTTCATGGGGTGGAAGGGGACGTTCAAGCGGCAGAGCGCGTGGCGGTCGCGGTTCGCGCAGGCGGGGCTGCGCGTCGAGCGAGTCGTCGAGCTGGGGCGATCGCGGCGGCTGTTTCCGAAGAACGTGCTGTACGTGCTGGCGCCGGCGCCGCCGGATCAGCCAGGCGGTCAGCCGGCGTGAGCGCGCCGCGCAGCGCGTGCCGGGCCCGATGCGCCCGCACCTTCACGTTGGCCACCGAGATCGCGAGCGCGTCGGCCACCTCGACCTCGCTCAGGTCCTGCATGAAGCGCAGCTGCAGCACGTCGCGGTACGCCGGCGTCAGCGCCGCGACCCCGGCCCGCACCTGGGCCGCCTGCTCGGCGCGCACCAGCTCGTCCTCCGGCGTGGCCCGCTGGCGATCGTCCGCGGGCAGCGGCCCGGCGTCGTCGATCGACACCGTGCGATCCAGCCGGCGCCGCCGCTGCGAGCGCAGGTGCGTCAGCGCGGCGGTGGTGGCGATCCGGTAGAGCCAGGTGCGGTAGCTCGCGTCCCCGCGGAACCGGTCCCGGTTGCGGTGGGCCAAGAGCAGCGTCTCCTGCGCCACGTCGCCCGCGTCCTGGTCACCCACGATGCGACGGGCGATGGCGCACACGAACCGTCGATCTGAATCGTTCATAACGGTCACCATAACATCCATATCGGTCACTACAAGAGCAAATCGTTCACGTCGCGGACGTTTTTACCTTGCATCGGCTTACCGCCAGGTACTACATGAACGTTGTGAACGTTTTATCCCGGCATCGCCCCGAGGCTCACGATCAGCGCCTCGTGCGATCTGTCAGCACCACCCCGGACCACCCGCGCCGGTCGCCAACCCCGTGAAGCGCCTCCTCTCTCCCAAGGAACTCGCCGACGCCATCGGCGTGAGCGAGTCGTCGCTCAAGCGCTGGGCCGACGCCGGCCGCTTGCAGGTGGCGCGCACCGAGGGCGGCCATCGCCGGATCCCGATCGCCGAGGCGGTGCGCTTCATCCGCGACACCGGCGCGGTGGTGGTGCGCCCCGACCTGCTCGGCCTGATCGGCGTGCCCGCGGTCAACGACGCGCGCGCGGCGTCGACGCTCGACGAGCGCCTGTACCAGGCGCTCCTGGTCGGCGACGGACCGGTGGTCCGCGCGCTGGTGCTCGGCACCTATCTCCAGGGCGAGCCCGTCGCCCGCCTGGCCGACGGGCCGATCCGCGCGGCGATGACCCGGCTCGGCGAGCTGTGGCGCCACGACAGCCAGGGCATCTTCCTCGAGCACCGCGCCACCGATCTGTGCGTGCAGGCGGTGGTCGCGCTGCGCGGGCTGATCGAGCCGCCGGCCGACGGGCCGGTCGCGGTCGGCGGCGCCCCCGAGCTCGACCCGTACATCCTGCCGTCGATGCTGGCCGCCGCGGTGCTCGCCGCCGCCGGCCTGCGCACCGTCAACCTCGGGCCGGCGACGCCGCTGGCCAGCCTGCGCCACGCGGTCGCCCACCACGACGCGCGGGTCGTGTGGCTGGCGCTGACCTCGACCTTGCCCGACGCGCTGGTCGACGACCTCGGCGGCTTCGCGCGCGAGCTGGCCGCGGCGGGCCGCACGCTGATCCTGGGCGGGCAACGCCGAGCCGACGCCGCGGCGGCGCGCCGCGCGGTCCACGTCGGCTCGATGAGCGAGCTGGCCGCGTTCGCCGCCGGGCTGGTCGCCGGGCGCCACGACGACGGCGCCTGACGGTCGGGTCGCGCGGCGGCCGCCGGTCAGCCGCGGCGACGGACGAAGTCGTCGATCAGCGCGCGGGCGATCGACAGCGGCGGCGGCACCAGCGGCAGCGCGTCGGGCGCGAACCAGCCGGCGTCGGCCAGCTCCTCGGGATCGGGCACCAGCTCGCCGCCGGCCCAGCGCGCGGTGAAGCCGACCATCAGCGAGCCGGTGAACGGCCACGGCTGGCTGCCGAAGTAGCG
>Ga0075163_10010144_pt1 | contig 12330 bp, 7 predicted proteins | sample JI1023141ADNA_FD_71478 | JGI IMG/M metagenome (GOLD analysis project Ga0075163, IMG submission 71478) | Wastewater effluent complex algal communities from Wisconsin, to seasonally profile nutrient transformation and Carbon sequestration -... | ecosystem: Engineered > WWTP > Effluent > Algae...
ACCGACGATCTGATCGCCTCGGACATCGACGCCTATCTCGAAACGCACCAGCACAAGTCGCTGCTGCGCTTCATCACCTGCGGCTCGGTCGATGACGGCAAATCGACGCTGATTGGCCGGCTGCTCTACGATTCGAAGATGATCTTCGAAGACCAGCTCGCCAGCCTCGAGGCCGATTCCAAAAAGATGGGCACGCAGGGCCAGGACATCGACTTTGCACTGCTCGTCGACGGGCTGGCGGCCGAGCGCGAACAGGGCATCACCATCGATGTCGCCTACCGGTTTTTCGCCACCGAAAAGCGCAAGTTCATCGTCGCCGACACGCCCGGCCATGAACAATACACGCGCAACATGGTTACCGGCGCCTCGACCGCCGACCTCGCCGTCATCCTGATCGACGCGCGCAAGGGCGTGCTCGTCCAGACGCGGCGCCACAGCTATCTCGCGCACCTGATCGGCATCCGCAACATCGTGCTCGCGGTCAACAAGATGGACCTGATCGGCTATGATCAGGCGCAGTATGACGCCATCGTCGCCGACTACACCGCGTTCGCGCGCTCGATCGGCATCACCGATTTCACCGCGATGCCGATTTCGGGTTTCAAGGGCGACAATATCACCAGCAACTCGCCCAACATGCCGTGGTACATGGGCAAGCCGCTGATCGCGCACCTCGAAACCGTCGAGCTCGACGTCACCGCAGCGCAGAGCCAGCCGTTCCGCATGGCGGTGCAATGGGTCAACCGGCCCAACCTCGATTTCCGCGGCTTTTCGGGCCAGATCGCGACCGGCACGATCAAGCCCGGCGATGCCATCCGCGTGCTGCCATCGGGCAAGACCTCGACGATCAACCGCATCGTCACACAGGGCGGCGACCTCGCCGAGGCCGTCGCCGGCCAGTCAGTGACGCTATGCTTTGCCGACGAAGTCGATTGCTCGCGCGGCGACGTCATCAGCATTGCGGGCAACCCGCCGCAGGTCGCCAACCAGTTCGAAGCCACCGTCGTGTGGATGGCCGACGAGCCGATGATCCCGGGCCGCGCCTATTGGCTCAAGCTCGGCACGCAGCTGGTGTCGGCGACGGTGCAGGCGCCGAAGTATCAGGTCAACGTCAACACGATGGAGCATCTGGCGGCGAAGACCTTCGACTTGAACGCCATCGGCGTCGCCGAAATCGCCACCGACAAGCCGATCGTTTTCGAACCTTACGCCGACAACCACGCGCTCGGCGGCTTCATCCTGATCGACAAGATCACCAACGGCACCGTCGCGGCGGGCATGCTCAATTTCAGCCTGCGGCGCGCGCAGAATGTCCATTGGCAGACCGTCGACATCAATCGCGACATGCACGCCGCCCTCAAGAACCAGAAGCCCGCGGTGCTGTGGTTCACCGGGCTGTCGGGGTCGGGCAAATCGACGATAGCCAACCTTGTCGAAAAAAAGCTCTACCGGATGAACCGGCACACCTTCCTGCTCGACGGCGACAATGTTCGCCACGGGCTCAACAAGGACCTGGGGTTTGCCGAGGCCGACCGCATCGAAAACATCCGCCGCGTCGGCGAAGTCGCCAAATTGATGACCGAAGCCGGTCTGATCGTCATCACCGCGTTCATTTCGCCGTTCCGCGCCGAGCGCGAAATGGTGCGCGCGATGATCCCCGACGGCGAGTTCATCGAGATCTTCGTCGATACGCCGCTCGCCGACGCCGAAGCCCGCGACGTCAAGGGTCTGTATAAAAAGGCGCGCAGCGGCCAGCTCAAGAACTTCACCGGCATCGACAGTCCGTATGAAGCGCCCGCCAACCCCGAAATCCGCATCGACACCACCGCGATGACCCCCGATGCGGCCGCCGACCTGATCGTCGAAAGGCTGCTGGGATGAGCATGACGGACGCAGAACTCGCGGCGGAACTCGCCGCTATCGCGGGCAAGCTACTGCTGCAAGTGCGCGACTGCGGGCTGTTGTCGCTGAAGTCGCTCGGCAAGGCCGGCGACCAGACCGCCAACCAGTTCCTCATCCACGCCATCCGCGAACAGCGCCCCGATGATGGCCTGCTGTCCGAAGAAAGCAAGGACACCGACGAACGCCTCGGAAAATCGCGCGTCTGGATCATCGATCCCGTCGACGGCACCCGCGAATATGGCGAGGGCCGCACCGACTGGGCGGTGCATGTCGCGCTCGCCATTGACGGTGTGCCATGCATCGGCGCGGTGGCTCTGCCAGCACTGGGTGTAGTGCTGCGCTCCGACCAGCCGGCGCCGCTGCCTGTCGCGATGCACCCGCCGCGCATGTTGGTCAGCCGCTCGCGACCGCCGCGCGAAGCGCTGGCGGTGGCCGAAGCGCTGGGCGGCGAGCTGGTCGCCATGGGCTCGGCGGGCGCCAAGGCGATGGCGGTGGTGCGCGGCGAGGCCGAAATCTACCTCCACACCGGCGGGCAATATGAATGGGACAGCTGCGCGCCGGTCGCGGTCGCGGCAGCGCATGGCCTGCACGTCAGCCGCATCGATGGCAGCCCGCTCGTCTACAACCAGCGCAACGTCTACCTGCCCGACCTGCTGATCTGCCGCGCCGAATGGGCCGAGCAGGTGCTGCGTCTGGTGCGCGAGATGCCTGCAGCGGCGTAACGCGAAGATGCCGCTTGACGAAACAAGCCAAATAGGTTATATCAGCAAAATCAACAAGCTGCAGCGATTTCGGCGGGGACTGTAAACTTCGCGAAAGCCGAATCTTCGTACAGATTGTAAACTTCGCGTAGCGCTAGCGGCGGTCAGCGTAGTACAGCCGCCAGACCCGCCACACCGGATAGCTGGCCAGCACCAGGAAGATCACGATGCACAACGTCAGCATCTTGATCAGGCTTTGCCCGGTCAGCATCTCGAGGATCGACGCCGAGTGATAGACCAGGCTCTGCAGCACGTAGAGCGGAAACAGCAGTATGCCGAGGCTGGCGAGCAACTGCACCCCGAGCCGCGCCGGTGCGACTGGCGCTGCAGCCTGCGCGATGGCCTCGAAACGCCCCACCAGCCACAGCGCGATGCCGGCATAGGCGATGGCTGACCAAAGCGTGATCGCTTCGTGCGGGGTGATCCAGCTGGCAAGGTCTTGCGCCGCCGCCGACATCACCATGCCGGTGCCGAACACGATCACCCCGACCGGTGCGACGCTGCGCAAGCTGCCGCCCACCGCCAGATGGTTTTCGATCAACAGCCCGACAACGACGCCGGCAAGCGTCAGCGACCCAAGCTGGAACAGGCTCCAGTGGCCGGCAAACGTCTCGCGCAGGAACACCGCCGCCGCACCGCCGGCGTCGGCCGGCAGCACTGCCAGCAGCGCCAGATACGCCGCCATCAGCACCAGCGCGACCAGCGCCAGCCGCACCATCGACGCCGTGTCGCGCCGCACCGCACCGATCCACAGCGGCATCGAGAGCGTTGCGGCGAGGAAGTACAGGAACGGCCCGTTGGTGAATGACGATGCAACCAGCGTCGCGTCGAACGTCTCGCCCGCCACCAGCCGCGTCGCTGCCTCAAGGACAAAGCCGACGCCCAAACCGACCGCGAGCAGCAGCCCGCCCTTGCGGACATTGGCGCGGAACGCCGGGCCGCTGCCGGCGTATTGCCGCGCGTGGAACACCGGGATGCCGATGCCGAAAATGAATGCCAGCGTCGGCGTGCCCATCGACAGCGCCGGCTGGATGGCCTTCGAAATCAGCCCGCCGCGCATCCCGAGATAGCCGAGGTAGATCGGCACCCAGTGCGACGCGATCATGCACAGCACGAGGATGCCCTTGACGAGGTTCATGCCCTCGCTGAGCAGCGCGATCTGGCTCTTGGTGCGCACCGGCGCCGGCCGGTCGGCGACCTGCGGGCCGGCCGCAGCATCCGCCTCGGCCGCAATTTCGGCGATGGTCTTGCCGTCGAAAATCGCGCGCGCCAGTTCGGGATCGAAACCGGCGCGCTCCATGTTGAGCGCCAGCGTGATCGCCGACAGCGAGTCGCCGCCGACATCGTAAAAGCCCTGTGTCAGGCTGACATCCTCGCGGCCCAAAGTCTCGCGCCACAGCGCCAGGATCTGCGCCTCTGCACCCCCGCCCGCGACCGGCGCGGCGTCGAGCGTCAGGATCTGCGCGATGCTCAGTCCGTCCCACAGCCCGCTTGCTGCAGCCGCCGAAATGCCCTGCGCTTCCATCGCGGCAATCAGATCATGGCCGACCAGCGGGTCGCCACCGAGGTCGAAGAAACTGTCGTTGACGCCGACCGCTTCGACACCGAGCACCTGCTGCCAGAGCTTGACCAGCCGTGCTTCGGGCGTGTCGGCGTTGCTGTGCGGCACGTGTGCGGCCGCCAGCGCAGCGCGGCGCAGCTTGCCGGTTTCGGTGCGCGGCAGCGTATCGACCAGCGTCACGTCGAGCGCGGTGCCGGCGTGGACGCCGAGCCCGGCGATGACCTTGTCGGCCGCCGCGCGCAGCGCGCCGACATCGACCCCGGCGCCGCGTTCGGCCGCGACCAATATGCCGTCGCCGCGCAACGCGTCGTTCAGCCGCGCGACACCGACCGGCACCGCACCCAGCGCGGCGGTGATGCCGGCTTCGATGGCGTCGGGTTGCAGTTTGATGCCGCCGCAGTTGATCTGGTCGTCGCGGCGGCCCTCATACACCAGCCAGCCGTCGTCGAGCCGTGCGAGGTCGCCGGTCGCCAGCCAGCCATCGGCATCGGTCAGCGGTTGCAGCGCGCCCGCGACCAAGCGCGACGCCGCAACATGCGGCCCGCGCACATGCAGTTCGCCGTCGCCGTCGATACGCAGTTCGACCGGCGCCACCGCCCGCCCGACGCTGTCGAGCTGCGCGCCGTCGGCGGCGTGCAAATCGAGGAAGGTGGTGCGCGACGCCTGCGTCAGCCCGTAGTGCTGGACGATACGCGCATTGGGGAACAGCGCCTTGACGGCTTCCTTCTCGGCGCGCGTCATCGCCTGGCTGCCGATTTCGAGCCAGCGCAACCGCGCCCCCGCATCGCCCAGCTGGTCGCGGTTGGCGAGCAGCACGCGCAGCAACGTCGGCACCGCCGACAGTGCGTTGACCGCGCCGGTCTGCAGCATCTGGCCGAATTCATGCGGGTCGAAACCATGCGCCGGCACGAACAACTGCCCGCCGACACCCGCCACCGCACGCACCCGCCCCAGCCCGAACGAATAGCCCGGCGGCACGCCGAGATATTCGCGGACGTCGCGGTCGAGTCCCTGCGCCGCGATCAGCCGGCCCTGCGTGTTCGCCAAGTTGGCGTGCGTCAGCGCGACCGCGGTCGCGGTGCCGGTGGTGCCCGATGTGAAGCCGATCTGCGCGATGCCGTCGCCGCCGCGCGGTGCGTAGGTTGCATGGCTCCACCCCGCCCCGGCCGCCGGTACAATGACGCGCGACACACCGGTCGCGGCAATGCGTTCGGCATCACCCTCCGCACGCAGCAACACCGCCACCGCACCTTCGGCCTCGAGCGCCAGCATCGTGCCGATGAAGTCGAGGCTCGCCGCCTGCACCACCCCGACGACGGGGCCGGGCGCCCATGCGGTCGGATTTGGCGAAGGCGATGCGGCCATGGTTGCGGTCAGCCGAACAGCGGCGTGCGGGTGCGCACCGTCTGCGCGTCGGCCATCGCGACATGCAGCTTGCGCGCGCCGGTGAACGGCGCGCGCCCATGTGCGAAACGCATATTGTCGAGCACCAGCACATCGCCGGGCTGCCACGCCATTGCGCAGGTCGTGGTGTTGAAGGCGTCCTGGACCTTCGCCATGTCGGCATCGGGTATCGGCGAGCGGTCGGCGAAAATCGCGTTGCGCGGCAGCTTGTCGGCGCCCACCAGCTTTTCAAGCTGCGCCCGCGCCGGCCCCAGCGACGAGGCGTGGAAGACATGCGCCTGGTTGAACCACAGCGGACGCCCGGCCTCGTCGGCGACGGTGCCCTGCGCGCGGTGCTCGGTCTGCAGCACGCCATTGTCGAGCCAGCGCACCGTCATGCCGTTGCGCGCCGCGACCTCGTCAACGTCAGCGCGGTCCTCGGTACGGAATGCCGTCTGCCACGGAATGTCGATGCCCTTGTGGAAACTGCGCTGGTAGATGATGTCCTGCCCGGCGAACTTCGCTGCGACATCACCCATCAGCGCGCTCGCGGCGTCAATGTCACACACCGTGGTTTCGCCGCCGGTTTCGGCGACGATCAGCGCATGGAACGCCACCAGCCGTGGCCAAGCCGGCATATACGCCATCTCGCTGTGCAGCGCGATCGTCCGGTTGGGGACCATTTCGGTGGCGGTGAAGGTCTTGCCTTTGACGCCCTTGCGCGGTGTCGACCAATAGGCATCGTCGAGGAGTTCGTTGCCGATGCGGCCGAGCACGGCTTCGGCAAGGTCGTCGTTGTCGCTGTCGGCGAAATTGCGCAGCAGCACCGCGCCCTGCGCCGCCAGCAGCGCCTTGACCTCACCCAGATTGGCATCGACCCACGGCAGCATGCGGACGGCGCCACCGCCTTCAAAGGCTTCAATCGTTGCCGAAAATTCGCGCGGCGACATGGCGTTGGTGCTCGCAAAACGGGGCGCGTCATGGCCTGACGCCGGGGCACTGGCTTACGGCCGCCGTTTTGCCCGCTTGAGCGCGGCAATTCAACCGGCATCTCAAAGGACAGCGCACTTGCACGCCGCCCGCGCCGCGCTAGTGATGGTGCATACGCCCGCCACGGGCCAGTCTGTTCAGGGGAAATCCAATGACCAACCAACCGCGCCTTGTCGCCCGCCTGCTGGCGGTGGCGTCCGCTGTAGCCATGATGCACGCCTTGCCGGCAACGGCCGCCGAACCCGCAGCACCCAAATGGGACGTCAACGCGCCGCCCGCCGCCGCCGTGCGGCAAGTGCCGATCTCGGTCGAGGCCGGCAGTTGGATGGACCTTGATGTCAGCCGCGACGGCAGCACCATCGCGTTCACGCTGCTCGGCGACATCTATACCATGCCGATCAGCGGCGGCATCGCGACGCGCATTGCCGAAGGTCTCGCCTGGGAAGTCCAGCCGCGTTTTTCGCCCGACGGCAGCCGCATCGCCTTCACCTCGGACCGTGGTGGCGGCGACAATATCTGGGTGATGAACCGGGACGGCTCGGGCAAGCTGCAGGTCACCAAGGAAGACTTCCGACTGCTCAACCAGCCGACGTGGAGCCCCGATGGGCGCTTCATTGCCGCGAAAAAGCACTTCACCACCGGCCGCTCGCTCGGCACCGGCGAGGTCTGGCTGTATCATGTGTCGGGCGGCGGCGGCGTCGTGCTGGTCAAGCGCGCCGACGAGAAGCTGCAAAAGGAGCTCGGCGAGCCGACCTTCACCCCCGACGGCAAGGGCATCTACTACACGCGCAACATCACGCGCGGGCCGATCTTCGAATATGCGCAGGACTGGAACACCGACCTGTTCAACGTCGAACGCTACGACATGGACAGCGGCGAGGTGACGACGGTGCTGTCGGGCAACGGCGGCTCGGTGCGCCCCACCCCCTCGCCCGATGGCAAGTCGATTGCCTTTGTGCGCCGCGAACAGGGCAGCTCGCGGCTCTATGTGATGGACCTCGCCTCGGGCGTGCAGCGCAAACTCTATGACGCCCTCGATGCCGACCTTCAGGGCACCTGGGCGGTCACCGGCGTCTATCCCAATATGGCGTGGACGCCCGACAGCAAAACCATCATCTTCTGGGCCGGCGGCAAGATCCGCCGCGTCGCCAGCGCTGGCGGCGACGCCTCGGTGATCCCGTTCAAGGTCAATGACAGCCGCGGCGTGCTCGATGCGCCGCACCCGCAAATTGCCGTCGCCCCCGACCGCTTCACCACCAAGATGACGCGCTTTGCCAGCGTCTCGCCCGATGGTGGCAAGGTCGTTTTCGAAAGCCTGGGCAAGCTCTACATCAAGGGCACCGATGGCAGTGCGCCGCGCCGCCTGACCAATGACGAGGCCGATTTCGAGCTGTTCCCATCTTGGTCGCGCGACGGCAGCAAGATCGTCTTCATCGCCTGGAATGACGGCAAGCTCGGCAGCATCCGCACGGTTTCGGCCGGCGGCGGTGCGGCCAAGACCGTGACGACCCAGCCCGGCCATTACGCGCGCCCGCGCTTCTCGCCCGACGGCAACACCATCGTCTTCGAAAAAACCAGCGGCGGCGGGCTGACCTCGCCCAACTGGGGCGTCGCGCCCGGCGTCTACCGGATCGCCGCCGCCGGCGGTGCCGCAACGCTGATCAGCCGCGACTATGCCGCGCCGCAGTTCGGTGCGGGCAGCGACCGCGTGTTTATGGTCGGCAGCGACAAGGGCAAGCTGCAGCTCGTCAGCACCAACCTGGCGGGCGACGAAAAGCGCATCCACGCCAATGGCGAACTGGTCAGCGACTATAGCGTTTCGCCCGACGGCAAATATTTCGCCTTCCGCCAGAACTACGAAGCCTTTGTCATGCCGCTGATGCCCGGCACGCAGGACGTCTCGGTCGACACCAAGGGCGGCGGCCTGCCCGTCACCCGCGTCAGCCGCGGCGGTGCCGATTTCATCCATTGGTCGAACGGCGGCGGGCAGTTGCACTGGAGCGTCGGGCCGACGCTCTACACCGCGCGCACCAACGAATTCTTCCGCTCGGCGCCCGTTGACAGCGCCAAGTTCGCGCCGCCAACAACCGGCGTTTCGTTGGCGCGCGACGTCGCCGCCGACCGCCCGACCGGCGTGGTCGCGCTGACCGGCGCACGCATCGTCACCATGGCTGGCAAGCCGGTGGCCGGCGGCGACGGCGGCGGCAACGATGGCGGCATCATCGACAACGGCACCATCGTCATCCAGGGCGACCGCATCCTCGCCGTCGGGCCTGCGGGCAGCGTTTCCATTCCGGCTGGTGCCAAGACCGTCGACATGGCGGGCAAGACCATCATCCCCGGCCTGATCGACGCGCACGCGCATGGCCCCGAAGGTCGCGACGAACTGGTGCCGCAGCAGAACTGGAGCTCGATGGTCAACCTCGCGCTCGGCACGACGACGATCCACAACCCGTCGGCGCGCGCCAGCGAGATCTTCGCCGCCAAGGAAATGCAGCAAGCCGGCATCATCCTCGGCCCGCGCATCTTCTCGACCGGCGAGATCGTCTACGGCGCCAAGGCCGCCGAGGTGTACGCGCAGATCGACAGCCTCGACGATGCACTGGCGCACGTCCGCCGGCTCAAGGCGCAGGGCGCCTACAGCATCAAGAACTACAACCAGCCGCGCCGCGAACAGCGCCAGCAGGTCGTCGAGGCGGCGCGCCGCGAAGGCATGCAGGTGGTCGCCGAAGGCGGGTCGCTGTTCGGCATGGACATGACGATTGCCGCCGACGGCAATTCGACACTCGAGCATAATATCCCGCTCGGCGTCTTCTATGACGATGTGCTGAGCTTCTTCCCGCAGACGCAGACCAACTACACGCCGACGCTGGTGGTCAGCTATGGCGGGCTGGCGGGCGACCCCTATTGGCGGCAGGCGACCGATGTGTTCGCACAGCCGCTGCTCGTCGCCAACATCCCGCCCGCCGAACTCGCCGAAAGCAACATCCGCCGCACCAAGGCGCCCGAAAGCGAATTCGTCGATGACGACAACGCGCGGGAGGCGCACAAGCTGGCGAAGCGCGGCGTGCTGGTCTCGATCGGCGCGCACGGCCAGCAGGCCGGCATCGGCCCGCACTGGGAACTCTGGTCGTTCGTCCGCGGCGGCATGTCACCCCTCGAGGCGCTCGCGGCCGGCACCATTGTCCCGGCGAAGTCGCTCGGCATGGCCAAGGACATCGGTAGTCTCGAACCCGGCAAGCTCGCCGACCTCGTCGTGCTCGACAAGGATCCGACGGTGGATATCCGCAACAGCGAAACCGTCCACCGCGTCATGATCGGCGGCCGCATGTACGATCCGCGCACGATGAACGAGGACGTCACCGGCACCCGCAAGCGCGCGCCCTATTGGTGGGAATAGCCGCGCGCCGCGTGCGCCTCAGCGGTTGACCATGCCGCCGGCCATGCGCGTGAACGCGGTGGTGATGGCGCTGCGCAGCGGCGCGTCGATGGCGCTGGCGTCGAGCGCACGCGCCATTGCCGCGAGCCATTGATCGGCGACCGCGCGGTCGATGGCGATGTTGCGGTGCATCGACATCACGCACGGGCCGCCGGGGCGCGCGTCGAACCAGTCGCGCGGGCCGCCGAGCCAGGCGACCAGGAAGCCGGTCAGCGATGTGCGCATCGGGTCGAGATCGGGGGCGTGCAGCGCGCGCAGCGCGGCGTAGTCGGGGTCGCCCTCCATCAGGTCATAGAAGCGGTCGACCAGCTTGCGCACTGCCACCGCGCCGCCGAACAGTTCGAACGGCGTCGGCACCGGGGGCGCGGGCGCCGTGGTGACCGCTGCGGAGGTCATGCAGCCGCGCGTAGCGGCGCTGCCGCTTCGCAGTCCGGGCATGGCCCGATGTGCGGATAGGGGTGTGCGGCCTCGTGCCAGTGCAGCACCGCGGCTTCGAACGCCGCGACGCCGTCGCCGTAACCGAGCGCGCGCAGCAGATCATTGGTCAGCAGGTCGAACGCCCGGTGCGCGGCATGCCCGCTCAGCGTGGCGGTGATGGTGCGGGCAGCGGCGGTGAAGTCTTCGGGGTTCATGATCAGCTTTCTGGACTCTGGCGGCTGGCGCGGCATTGACATGGATCAACCCGCAGCAACTTGACGCCGGGCGGTTCGCAGACGATGAAATCGATTGCAAGCCCCAATCGCCGGAACCCCGCATGCCCGAGCCCCGCAACATTCGCCGCGTCGCCATCATCGGCGGCGGCACCGCCGGCTGGATGGCGGCAGCGGCACTGGCCAACGCGCTCCAGCACGGCGTCGCCATCGAACTGGTCGAATCGGACGATTTCGGTACCGTCGGCGTCGGCGAGGCGACAATCCCGCCGATCAAGCTGTTCAACGCCCAGCTCGGCATCGACGAGAACGACTTCCTCAAATTCACCCATGGCAGCTTCAAGCTCGGCATCGAATTCGTCGACTGGGGCTGGACCGGCAACCGCTATTTCCACCCGTTCGGGACATTCGGCGCCGACTTCGATGCGGTGACACTGCACCACTATTGGCTGCGCGAACGCCAATGCGGCGACACCGCGCCGCTGTCGGATTATTCGATGGCCTGGGCCGCCGCCCGCGCCAACCGCTTCGACAAGCCCACGAGTGACCGCCGTCTGGTGCAGTCGACGATGGACTATGCCTATCATTTCGATGCGTCGCGCTACGCGCTGTATCTGCGGGCCTATGCCGAAAAGCGCGGCGTGACGCGCCATGAAGGCAAGGTCGCGACGGTCGAACAGGACGTACGCGGCTTCGTCAGCGCGGTGCAGCTCGAAGACGGCCGCCGCATCGAAGCCGATCTATTCATCGACTGCTCGGGCTTCCGCGGGCTGCTCATCCAGGGCGCGCTCGACACCGGCTATGACGACTGGACGCACTGGCTGCCATGCGACCGCGCCGTCGCCGTGCCGTGCGCCAGCAGCGATGATTTCACCCCCTACACACGCTCGACGGCGCGCGAGGCTGGCTGGCAGTGGCGCATCCCGCTGCAGCACCGCACCGGCAATGGCTATGTCTATGCCAGCCGCTTCCTCGATGATGACGCCGCGCAGGCGACGCTGCTCGCCAATCTCGACGGCGCACCGCTCGCCGAGCCGCGCCGGCTGGCGTTCACCACCGGCCGCCGCAAGCAATTCTGGAACCGCAATGTCGTCGCGCTCGGGCTGGCGAGCGGCTTCCTCGAACCGCTCGAATCGACAAGCATCCACCTCATCCAGTCGGGCATCAACCGGCTGCTGGCGCTATGGCCCGACCGCGATTTCGATCCGCTGATAGCCGCCGAATACAACAAGCTGACGGCGCGCGAATTCGAACGCGTCCGCGACTTCATCATCCTGCACTACAAGGCGACGACGCGCACCGACACGCCGCTGTGGCGCCACGTCGCGGCGATGGACATCCCCGACGAACTGGCGAACAAGATCGCGCATTTCGCGGCGCACGCGCGCGTCGTCGCCGACCCCGGCGAGCTGTTCGTCAACGTCAGCTGGCTCGCGGTGTTCCTCGGCCAAGGCATCATCCCGGCGCGCTATGACCCGCTGGCGGACGCACGCAATGTCGATGCGACGCGACTGCTGTCAGGCCTCAAGCGCGTGATCGGCGAGGCAGCCGACGCCATGCCGACGCACCGCGACTATGTCGCGCGCCACTGCGCAAGTTGAAGGGCCTCCGGCGGGCAGGCCTGAGGCCTGCACCCGTTTGAAG
>Ga0075163_10010145_pt1 | contig 12330 bp, 9 predicted proteins | sample JI1023141ADNA_FD_71478 | JGI IMG/M metagenome (GOLD analysis project Ga0075163, IMG submission 71478) | Wastewater effluent complex algal communities from Wisconsin, to seasonally profile nutrient transformation and Carbon sequestration -... | ecosystem: Engineered > WWTP > Effluent > Algae...
GTGCACGCATACGTAGTGCCAAGGAGGGGAAACCAATTCAGGCGCGCAGCCAGAACTTCCTTCCCCATACCTCTCACTTCTACGTCGATGACATGGACAACCCCTATGCTATGCCAGACGACGCCCCGTTCCTGTGGATACGCGGACGAATCGTGGGTGGTCGACTGCATACGTGGGGCCGGGCGGTCTATCGGATGTCAGACCGCGAGCTCTCTGGTACATCCCTCGGAACCCCCTGGCCGATCAGATATGCCGACATCACTGATGCCTACGACGACGTCGAGCGTACGCTTGGCGTGCAGGGCAACCACGACGGAGTCGACCAAATCCCCGACGGGTGCTTCCTCCCGACAGTGGAGCCATCTCCATCGAACCGCCGGTTCGCGCGTCGCATCTACGATACATCCGGCTTCGTGCTCGTCCAGAATCGCGTGGTCCTCCACGACCCAGGCCGGCCGCTGCCCCTTCGTCTTGCAGCCCGGACCGGTCGCTTGCATCTACGGACCGACTCCATAGTTGCGCGTATCCAGGTAGATCCGAACGATGGCATGGCAGCTGGGGTGGGCTACCACGATCGGCAGACAGGCCAGTACTTCGAGGTGCGAGGTCGCGTTGTCGTGCTCTGTGCGTCAGCCTTCGAGAGCGTGCGCATCCTCCTCAACTCCGCCTGTGCCCAGCACCCTGGAGGGATCGGGGCCGAGTCGGGTGTCCTGGGACACTACGTCGCCGACCACTTGTGCTTCGGCCTTCAGGGAATCGTCGATCCTGCGAGCGAGTATGGACCACCGACTCATCCACCCCATCGGGTCGATCCCTACGACTTTGCTGGCTATGACTCCCTGTACCTGCCCGGTGCAGGGGTATCCTCGGGCGATGCACATGGCGGCGGTCCCCGGTTCGGCATCCAGTGTGGGGTCCTGCCCCCCGTGTGGTGGGCTCGTGCCTTCGGCGAAACCGTCCCGCGTCACGACAATCGAGTGAGCTTGTGCGCGAATCGAGTCGACCGGTGGGGTATACCCATCGTCGAGATCCGGGTCACCCACGACGATGCTGATGTGGCTATGATACAGAGGATGGAGCGCACGATTCACGAGCTGACCACGGCAGCCGGCTTGGGCCAAGGCCAAAGCTCGTTCCTGAGCGCTCGCTCGCCGTCTGAGCGGGAGCGCATGCAGCGCCTCTCGGGGCTCGCGCTCACGCCAACGGGCGCGATGCTGCCCGGCGGCGCCATCCACGAAGTCGGAGGAGCGCGCATGGGGCATGATCGGCGCTCGTCCGTCCTGAACAAATTCTGCCAGTGCTGGGAGGTCCCCAACCTCTTCGTTACGGACGGGGCAGCCTTCGTCGCTGCCGGGTTCCAACCGCCGACCCTCACGATCATGGCCCTGACCGTCCGGGCTTGCGCCTACATACTTCGCGAACTGCGCCCATCATGAACGAACCATCTCGAGCTCCAATCGATGAGCTTCGCATCCTGCACGCGATCTTCTTGCAGCCAGACCGATTCTCGCTGCTCCAGGCTCGCGTACCGGACTCTCGCCTGTTCGAGCAGCGCACATCCCGGATCCTGTGGCAGGCGCTCGAGATCCTGGCCTCGAAGGATCTGCCGCTGGACGGAGCCGGGGTGCGCGCCGTCCTGACGAGCTACGGGCACGATGCGCTGCTTGCCGATCTCGACCAACTCCTAGCCCGCGCTCCCGCGGAGTGCAACGGGTGGGAGGCCGACCTCGCGCTGCGGATCGAAGAACACCGACGAGAGGCGCTCCGAGAGATAAGCCAGTGGCTGCAGGACGACATCGACCGGTTGCTCAGCATCGAGATCTTGTCGCGACTGAACGATTCACTCGGCCGCCTCAACCGAGCGGCACTGGACGTGGTGACCTTTGCGAGCTGCCCTGCCCGCTCGCCACGAGCAGTCAGCGAGGCCATCAGAGACGTCATCGCGGACAAAGTAGTGTGTGACCTGGGCTGTGGCGAGGGGGACAACCTGATGTTCCTGAAGCGCTACGCCAAGCGCGTCATCGGCCTGAACTCGCCGAGCGGTCGCCCCGGCGAGATCATGCAGATCGGCATCGCCATCTCGCGTGGCTTCGACATCGTCATCAGTGACTACAACACGGACCCACTCCCCGCAGCGGATGTCTACTACTACTGGCCTCAGAACGGAGACTATGAGAAGCTCGTGCGACGCTTCCTCAAAGAGCCCGCGCTCACCGGCATCTTGGTGCTTCCCGGCGATAGCGGCTATCCGGCGGAGACCAAAGAGGTGACGCGAATCGTCCACGAGCACGGTGGCGAGCTGCGTTGCGTTCCCTATTGCGAGGGGCAGGGGTACCGCCAGAGCGGGATCGTCACCGTGGCGATCCTGGATATGACCAGGACCTGACGACGTCGCACATTCAAGGCCCGTCACGCGCCGCTCACCCGCCGCCCGCCGCCCGGCCGTAGCCGATATCCTGGCCCGCTGGACCTTGACCTTCGGGAAAGCGTCCGCAACGCCGAGCGCAGGTTAGGGGATAGGTCGCCTGCATGGTCGCGCAATAATCGGGGAGGACGCGCAGACACTCGCTCAGTCCGTGGCGGCGAAGGTTGAGGCGCGCGAAATCGAAGTCGATCTTGGGATCGTAGCGACCAGAATTCGACTCGCAGCAGGGGTACAGTGTACCATCGGCTTGGATGTAGGGAAAAGGATCGGGTTCGACGGGAACCTCGCCAGACTTCCACAGGGCCGCGATCCGGGCACCATCGTTCGGGGTCTCGGGGGGGCGGCGAATCTCGGCGCTTTCCGCGTACGACCTCCTGAGACGAAAGGCGCGGAAGCCAAGCGCCTGGGCGCGAGAGCGCGCCTCCTCGACCTGGTGCCGATTGTGCTCGAACTCGATAAAGCCCCAGGACGCCACTCCCCCCGCCTCGATGAACGCCCTTGCGTTCCCAATCGTCGTCGTGAAGTCAAGACCGACGCGGTATATGGAATACGTGTCCTCGAGACCATCGATGGCGAAGAGCACCTCGTGGAAGCGAGGGAGCCGCATCGCCAGCGTCTGCCAGAACCGGTGACTGCGTGTGCATCCGTTGGTGTTGATGACGATGACCACGGAAGGATCGCGCTCGACGAACAAATCGATGATCGGCAACAACTCGTTGGACAGCGTGGGCTCGCCCAGGTCTCCCGCGATGAAGACCCGCTGCGGCCGTACTTCACCAAGCGTATCTTCCAGCGCCGCGCGCGTGAGTGCAACTCGCGTTCGGAGCGACTCTGGATAGTTGTTGCGAAAATGGCACAGCGGACACTTCGCATTGCAGACGTTGATGAGATCGATCTCCAGCTTCTCGATGAGTGTGTCGTACTGCATCATCGTGCTTTCTCCCGAATTCAGAGGTGGCACTCCTGTGAGGACCGTGAACCCGCGTTTCCTCATGCGATCCGCGTGCAGAAGGGGCCGGTCTCCATCCGTCTCGGCGGGACCTGGGGGTGCAGGGTAGCCCATCCATAATGAGCGAGATCGGCGAGCATACGCAGCCATCCTCCCGGGCGCGCCGACTTCACGCTGGCCGCTTGCGCGTCAGACGATCGTAGGCCATATGCGTGATCGTCAGGCTTATCGACGATGACGTTGCCGATGACCAGGTGGTCGATCCTCGTCTGAAGGAAGCATGTGATCGCATCATCAGGGCTGCATACAATCGGCTCGCCCTTGACATTGAACGACGTATTGAGGAGCACAGGGATGCCTGTGTGTCGCTCGAAGCAGCGGTGCAACCGGAAGTACGTCGGATCAACCAGCTCGCTCACCGTCTGGACCCGGCAGGTTCCATCGACGTGGGTGACAGACGGAAGGAGATGCGGCTGCTTCACCCGGCCGACGAGCAGCATGTAGGGCGAGGGGCCGTCGACGGTGAAAAAGTGCGATACCTGTTCCTCTGGCACCGAAGCGGCAAACGGCCGAAACATCTCTCGATGTTTGACTTCTGCGTTGAGGTGGTCGCGCATGGTCGGGTCGCCCGGATGGGCCAGGATGCTCCGGTGCCCCAGTGCGCGCGGCCCGAACTCCATAGCACCCTGGAACCAACCTACCGTTTTCCCGCGAGCGAGGAGACGAGCACACTCTTCGACGACATCCTCGGGCTCGCGCCAGCCAAGGCCATGTCGTGACAGACTCGCGCGAATCTCGTCGTTGGAGAACGCGGGCCCCAAGTAACAGTGCGCCAACGCGGGCCCCCGGGCACACCCGCCGTACTCGGAGGCGAGATGCAGCGCGACGCCGATGGCGGCCCCGGAGTCGCCGGCCGCAGGCTGGATGAAGAGGCGATCGCAGAAATCGGACTGCGAGATCTTACCGTTGAGCACACTATTCAGGCCGACGCCGCCGGCTATGCAGATGTCCCGCAGACCGGTCTTCGCAACCTGTGCCCGAATCAACCTCATGACCACCCGCTCGAGGCAAGCTTGCATGCTCGCGGCCACGTCCATGTGGTGAGCGGTCATCGCTTCGGGCCGTTGCCGGGCAGGCCCGAGGACGTCGAGCGCCCGCCGGCTGAACGCTCGGTTCAGGAACAACAGACCCTCGGGCCAGTTGAAGAAGTCCCGATCGAGCGTGAACAAGTCCTCCGCCCCGTCTCCAGGCCCTGGAGCCAGTCGAAGCACCGCATCGAAGAAGGAATGGTAACGGTCCTCGCCGTAGGCCGCTAGCCCCATCAGCTTGCCTTCACCGAAGAGGCCGAGAGCCAGGTGGTAGGTGACCATGCTGTACAGGAGGCCGACGGAGTGCGGGTAGCGACAGTCGGCGATCAGGCGCAGCTTTGTGCCTTCTCCGACCCAGAATGCGGTCGTATATCGGTCACCAGTTCCGTCGATGGTGACGACCAGGGCGTGCTCAAATGGACTACAGAGGTACGCGCTCGCGGCATGGGCGTAGTGATGATCGAGCGCAAACTGAGGTCCGCGGTAGCCGAAGTGCCGACGCATTCCGTGCCGCACCCCATCGCGAACGTTGCGGAACCACTCAAGGTGCCCACGAAAGAACTGCCAGTCGTGCGGGAAACGCTCCCGTGCGATGCCCCGCAGGACGTGATCACGTATGGTATCCGGCCTGAAGTTGAAACCGACCCGGGCGATGTCTCCGATGCCGATGCCCGCCATCGCGAGCACCGTCTCGATGCTCCGCACGGGAAAGCCGTTCGAGTGCTTCTCGTGTGTGAGGCGTTCCTCCTCTACGGCGGCTACGATCGTCGAGCCGCGTACGAGCGCAGCGGCCGAGTCGTGCATGCCGAATGACAGGCCGAGGCTGAAGTCGGGCGCCATCGCGACGGTCATCTCCGGGCCATCAATAGCGAGTGGTCGCCAAACCTGGACACGAGCGTTGGTGGCGCAAAGCCCACATCGCAGATGAGCTCGGACAGTTGTGAAAAGGTGAATTGTTGCGATCCGTGGTTAATAAACATCATTAGATCGAGGTAGACGGCGTTGCTGGGTGTCATGCGATCCTCTCCCAGGAGCATCTCCTGCACGAAGAGTCGGCCGCCGGCAGGGAGTGCAGCGAAGCTTTGTTCCAGCAAGAACCGCACCCGATCCATCGGCCAGTCGTGCAGGACGTTCGCGAACAAGTGCGCATCCGCCCCGGTGGGCAACGGAGTCCGAAAGAAGTCGTGGGGAAGAGCACGCACCCGGCCCTCAGGCACGTAGCGAGCAACATAGTCCATGCCGACGGCGCACACGGGAGGAAGATCCAGGAGCGTCGCCGTGGAGATGGGGTAGTACGAGACGAAGGCTGCACAACCCGCACCCGAGCCCCCGCCCACGTCCAACAGGTGCTCGACGCCATCGAACGCTCCGCTGCGGGCCGCCATGATCGCCGGAGGCAGAGCGATGGAGTGCATGATGCGAGTGAAGCCCACCGCGGTTTCCCGGTCGACGTTGCCACTCTGCCAGAGTTCGGTGATGGCGTTAATACCTGCACCAGTCCGCAGGACGTCTCGCAGGCGAATATGGGGCTTTTCTGCACGCCGGTACTCGAGCACAGGTGCCCAGTAAAGCGGGCTCTCCGCGGTCCAGTACGTGGCTCCGAACTCGCTAAGCACGAAACCGGTCGCGCCCACAGCGAGCACCTGCTCAACGACGAGCGTGCGGCACAGCACGTCGACTCCGTGTTCGTCAAGTTGGAGCTCAACGGCAAGGGCTCGGGCGTTCCTCTCACCGCGACGCAGCGTCGAGAAGACACCGAGCTCATCCGCGACGGTAACGGCAGCAAGGCCCGCATTGATGCCGAGGAGACGCAGCAGTGCGCTGTCGGAAGGCACCGTCGAGCTGCGCAGATCGATCATTGGGGCGGGACGTCGTCGAGGTCGAAGACGCGGTGTGCGAGCTGCGGCTCGATCCTGCGCAGCAGAGGCTCGTTCAAGAGCTCGCGGAAGCGGCGGTGGTCTTGTCTCAGTCGCTGCCGGAGCTCGGCGGGGCTCGCCTGGGTAGCCGGCACGGGTTTGCCAAGGCTACCGAGACAGAACGAACAGGCCCGGAGCGGGCGAAGACTGGCCAAGTAGGCTGCGATGTCTGGGGCCAGGTCGTCCGTGTCGTACAGATCCACGGAGTCCGCGTCATGGGGGCGTGCATCGATGCCGAGGAGCCCCATGCGACGCTCGAACGTCATCGCTGGAGTGCACTTGAAGAAGCGCCCCTGGTGAATGGTGTTGCAGTACTCGCGTTCCCGGCAGTGCCGGTAAATGGCATCGACAAGCTCCGCGTCTTCGATCTCGTGGTTAATGTTGGTCAAGCGAAAGGGATGCACGATGTGATCTTGGACGATAAGTTCTACACCGTGCTGCTCGGCCCGAGCACGGACTTGGTCAAGAGTCCATTGCAGCTCGACACCAGGGTAGAGGCTCAGCCAGAGTCGGTCGATTGCTCTCCAGAACGCCTCTGGGAGGCGTGGGAGGAGGACGCCATTGGTGACGATGCTAACCACCTCGGCGATTTTCGACCGGCGAACGACATCGATCAATTCGAGCAACGCAGGATTCAGCAGTGGCTCTCCCCCGAGGAGCTTGAACTCTTGCAGTCGGACGGACTCAGCCAGACGCTCCACGTCTCGGTGCAGCGCTTCCACAGAGACGAAGCTTCGCTCCCAAAAGGGAGCCCATTGATCACAGTAGGCGCAGCGGAGATTGCAGTGCGAGACCACGTTGACCTCGCAGGCAGAAATCCTCAAGTAGTCAGCAGGAGATCTGCAGGATCGCGGTCGTGGCGTTGTGTCGTTGCCCATGAGTCAAGTCACCGACGTGGTCCGCTCAGGGGAGGGTTGCAGTAATTTACTGAACATTAGAGCCGTGCTTCGTAGATTGGTTGCGCGCGGTGCAAACTTCGTCAATAGACTTCATCGCGCTAGGTCCTGTCAATTGTTTCAACTCACCGCGCGTCTCGGAGGCCCGCGCCCAGCCATCCCGATTGCGCAGCCGTCGCGATCCGGAAGCCGAGAAAGCCTGAAGTCCCATGCACAACACGGCTCAACTAAGATACCCTGGGCCGGTCCCAAAACGGCAACTAGAGGGAGACAGGACCATGAAGGGAAATGGCGTTTCGGTCACCAACGACAGGCTTGTCCGTTCGCTCAACATCATCGACGGCCCAGAGCGAGAACGCTCGCGTCTCGTCAAGCGCGCCGTACCTCACGACTCTCGTGACCTGACGGAGCTATACCCAACACTTGGGCAGCACGCCTTGGTCCGCAAGCTTGGCGAGTACACCGTTCTCTTCGACGCGGTAAGCGATCGGGTGATGAAGATTAGCTCATTTATTGCGCCGATCTTGGAGCAGTGTGATGGCACCCTGGACTTCGCTGCGCTCGACACGATGGCCCGACACCCGGAATTGAACCTCCAAACGGCCGATCTCATGCACTTCTTTGAGCGCTTGCAAACGCTCGGGGTTCTGCAGTTACGCACCCGGAAGCGCAAGCAGGCAGCGCGTATTCTCCTGGTGAATCCTCCGTTACCCTTTCCGCGCAGCCGCTACGCCTATCAGAACGTCTATCCGCCACTGGGACTGATGTACCTCGCCGGACAGCTCATACCAGAGGGATTTCACGTCGAGATCCTCGACATGGCGCTAGAAGACATGAGCCCAGCAGCGCTGTCCGCATGGCTGAGCGATCATCGCGAGCCTTGGGACCTCATCGGCATCTCCCTGAACATGACCTGCAGCGCCGAACGCGCGGAGCGCACGGCCCGGAATATCCGTGACGTGCTTCCGGACGTTCCGATCGTCATGGGCGGCAATCATGTGACGATGACCTACTCCGAAGTGCTCAAGTCGGGCATCTGTGACTTCGTCTGCCTGGGCGCGTCGGAGCGAACGCTGACCGAGCTGTGTTGTGCCTTTTTCCATAAGGAAGGCGAACTCCGCGACGTCCACGGGCTCGCCTACATGCGCCAGGGCGCGATCGAGCGGACTAGTCCGGTTAGGGTCAGCAAGGTCATCAAGGAGGTCTACTTCCCTGCGTACCACCTGCTTCCGCTCGATCGCTACGACATCCACAATCGGGTCCCCATTATTACCAGCACCGGCTGCCCCTATGACTGCAGATACTGCAGCACTGTTAAGTTCAACGGGCGACGCGTCTCGTACTTCGCTGCCGATCGCGTGATCTCGGACATCAAGCGATTGATGAAGGAGCACGGCTACTCGGGATTCAACTTCATGGATGATGCCTTCACGTTCAACCGCAAGCGCATCACGGAGATCTGCCAGAGGATTATCGACGAGAAGCTCGACATCGAGTGGACCTGCAACACGCGCGTCGACATGGTGAGCCCCGAACTGCTCCAGATCATGGCGCGGGCAGGATGCATCGGCATCTTCTTCGGAATCGAATCGACCGATGAGGTGGTCCTCCAGCGAATTCGCAAGAGAGTCGACGTCGAGCAGATCCGGAATGCGGTCGGGTGGGCTCGTGCGGCCGGGATCAAGGTGCGGCAGAGTTTCATCGTCGGGCTTCCCGGGGACAACGATGAGACCCTAGCCGGCATCCGCAGCTTCGTGGAAGAGACCGAGCCCGATGAGGTCCAGATCTCAATGTTGACCCTCTACCCCGGCACCGAGATGGCCGAGCAGCCCGAGTCATTCGGGCTCAAGATCCATCCTAGGCGCTGGGAGGAGTACAACATCAACTTGCCGCATGCCAGCACCGACACGATGTCGTGCGACGAGATCCTGAATTCGTACCTGGACATGCGCCTCGCGCTTGCGGAGATGGCGTCGTGATAGTCAAATGGGATATCACGTCGGCGTGCAATCTGCACTGCAAGCACTGCTGCACGGGGGGGCAATACTACAAGAATACGCCTAGCCTGGAGCTGCAAGAGGCAGCGCGAATCATCGAGTCATTGGCCCGGGCCGGCGTGACTCGCGTCCAGTTCACGGGGGGAGAACCCCTCCTCAGGGAGGATCTGCCGGAGGTCCTCGATCTCTGCGCGGAGCAGGGGCTCGCGGTCGTCATCAACACCAACGGGCTGTTGATGAAGGGACGATGGCTCGATCCCGCGCGTCTGATGAAGATCACGACCCTGGTCTTTAGCCTGGATGGCCCCGACGCATCCACACACGAGGCGGTACGCGGCAAGAACACCTTCGCGCCACTCATCGAGAACATCTCGGCGACGGTGCGAGTCGTGCGGGAAGCGGCGCTGCCGGTTCGCATCCACATCAACTCGGTCCTCTCGGTACCCGTCGTGGACCGGGCGGCCGACTTCGTGAGACTGGTGCACGCGCTCGGCGTCGATCAATTCGGGATCAACGTGGCCGTCGTCACCGAGAACGTGCAACGCTACCCGGGCGACTTCGATGGGGTCACCTGGGAGCGCAAGTATCGCTTCATCGAGACCATGGTCCGCGAGGCACTGCGACTGGACGTAGATGTGACGTTCGATACGCCGCCGCTGGGAACTGCGTTCATTAACTATCTGTGCGGCTCCTCCCATCGGACCGTCTTCCACTGTGGAGCGGCACGAACGGGGGTGTACGTTCAGGCTGACGGTACCGTCCATCCGTGCATGCGTGCGACCCAAGAGCTGAAACCCCTCCTGCAGCGCGCGCCCAGCTTGCGGACGGACGACATCCGGGACGTGACATCGTCCCGCTACTTCAAACGGTTCGGTGAGCTCGAGCAAGTCAACCTCGATGCGCTCGAGCCGTGTCGTACTTGCAAGTTCAAGGAGCACTGCTCGCCTTGCAGATTCGAATATGCCAACGGAGTGGTAACAGAGTGCATGTACGTCAATGAAGCGCTCGCGGCCGTCATAGAGGCTCGGTGCGACACCGCAGTCAGGTGAGCCCGGGCTTACGACTTCCACTACGCGCAGCCGAGCTTCGTCATGTCCATCGAGTCAGCCAGAGCGTTCCGCGAGCGCCTTTTTGTCGACCTCGCGTTTCGTCGGACCTTCGAAACCGCTCGCAGGGACCTGCCTAAGTTCCTCCGCGACAACGGATACCGTTTCGAGTCGGAGACCTGGAACCGCCTGCAACAAGAAATCGAGTCCGAGAGCCGCGCCGCGGCCGGCATCCTCGGGCTCCTCCACGAGGGGAAGACGAAGGAGGCCCGGGAGGTATCTCGCCGTGCCCTCGATAGTAACCCACGTTCATGGCAGCTCCTCGATGTCCACGCAGCGGTCCTCGGTCGCCTGGGTCAGCGCGAGGAATCGCTCGCTCTGCTGTCGGATCTGACCGTGTCCAACTCGCGGGTCGCCTACCTCGACCCGACCTGCCGGCAGCGTGCTCTCGACATCCTGGCATCGACGATTGCCTATGCGCTCTGGAAGCCCTGCGCCGACGCGGGCGTGGGTCGATCGCTCACGGAGTGTGGTCCGCGGCAGGGCCGATCCGGTGGCTGGTGCATGGCTCTCGATCCGTCGGCATGGCCACTCCGCCATCGAGTCGTCCACCATGACTCGCTGTCGGTTGCGGACTTCATAGAGCGGTTCGCACACCGCAGTCAGCCCGTGATCATCGGAGGGCTGATCGACGGCGACGGCTGGACTGCTCGCTCTTCATGGCGCCGCGAGAGCCTGATCCAGGAGCTCGGTACGGCCGAAGTTGGGGTGTACCCAACCCGGAGTGTTATCGACCATCTGCGGCACGAGCGGCCCCCCGAGCAGATCCGGCTCAGCGAGTACGTGGCGCGAATGCGGCGCCATCCGTCCACGACCTACCTCTTCAAGGGCCTGGACATCTCGCGGTTTCGCGAGGCCTTCGACGAACCGCCACACTTCCCACTCAGTGTCTTTTCCTCTGGTCGGCCGCTGCGCGACGCACAGACCTTGTTCTTCCTCGGAGGTGCAGGTTCGGGCGTGGGATTCCACCAGCATCTCGCGGCATGGAACGGACTGGTCTTCGGCTACAAGCGTTGGTTCTTGCTCCCACCCCATGCGATCCGGCGATACCGCTCGACGGATATCGAAGGACTCGTCCGCTCGGGCGACCCCGAGCTCATCGAGTTCGTACAACTACCGGGGGAGATCGTCTTCGTTCCCCAGTACTGGCACCACGCGACCTTCAACCTGACCGAGTGCGTCGGCGTGGCTCGCGAGATCGGGAGTGTCTGTGACCTGATCTGCGAGCTGCGGAAGCTGGTGCGATGACGAGCCCTCCATTGCTCAGCCCCCGAGGACTAGCAACCGGTCCTCACGATGACATCGGCCGCCAATCGCCGTGTTGGCGACGCTGGCATGAGGTGTATGTGCTTTCATGCGAAGCGTCGCAAAAATTTCTTGGGGAACCTTCAGCTCCCCGCTGACGATTTGCTTCCGTCTCCGCACCTTGGTATCAATGTGCGCAGGTCGCGGCGAGCTGTAGCGACGGCATGTGCCCTTCCCTTTCGGCATAGACAACATCTGACAGAAGGGTACCCCGACTTACTGAACAAGCGGAGCCGAACCGTGCGGTTGCGGGCGTCGCGGGCCACTCGGTCGCCAGCGCCTCCCGTAGCTCTCGGCCTCCAGCCCCTGGGCCACGACCGGGAGCGAAGTGGATACCGCGGGCCGATGCGTTGCTGGGAGGTCGTACAGCTCGGTAGCTCGGCGAGTACATCGTGTCTGGTAATTATCTTACGCATCGTCGCTGAGCGCACGTATGCACCCGAGCGAGAGCATATTGCGTGTAGTCGCGCGATAGGTCAGCCTACCGACGGCGGGCCGAGCAGGCTAAGCTGGGTCTGGCGGGGTGGGCTGGGCTTGGGGAGCTCGTGCTGCAAGCCAGGGGCCCGGCAGTAGCTCGGCCAGGCGTGATTGGGGCCAGCCGCGCGCCAGCTTGGTCAGGATGTCGCGCAGATACTCCCACGGGTCGCG
>Ga0075163_10010147_pt1 | contig 12326 bp, 31 predicted proteins | sample JI1023141ADNA_FD_71478 | JGI IMG/M metagenome (GOLD analysis project Ga0075163, IMG submission 71478) | Wastewater effluent complex algal communities from Wisconsin, to seasonally profile nutrient transformation and Carbon sequestration -... | ecosystem: Engineered > WWTP > Effluent > Algae...
GTCGGAGCAGCCGTCGTCGCCGAAGTCGCCGAAGTCGCCGGATTGGCACCTAGGGGACGTTCTAAGCGCCTACTGGCCCACGTTGGCTACCGTTGCCGCAGAGAACGATTCTGTGCCCATACGTGGCCTCTCCGGCGGAGCTAGCTACAGTGCAAGCGAAACGCTTGTCAGCTACTGGCCTAGCAACGGATACGCTTGCCACAAGTGGTAATCACAAGCGATTCCTGATTCCTTCCTGAAATGGTAGACATCTCTGGTGGAAGGGCGCAAGATGGTCCTTGTCAGCTGGTCACGAGGACCAGGCGGGTCACAGCCCCGCAGGTAGCCTGGTCTCTATGACCTAGGGTCTGTCCCCTAGCCCGCACCTAGTGCGGGAAGCCAGAGGACAGAGAAATTCCTAGGAAAGATGTTGACTGGAGGTACCTGGGGGACTAAGGTCCACTACATACCCGAAACGCAAGCGTAAGTCCTCTAGAGGCCGCGAGGAGCGCCGGAAGATGAATAGGTCCATATAGTCCTATACGTTGTGCCGTAGCGATATGACGGTCTTAGACGCAAAGTCGGATAGTTCACTCATAGTGTGAACTAGTAGGAAGCGTGAACACTATGCCTAGTAGGATAGCTAGTAGCGATAGGGCGAAGTACAACTGTACCTAGTCCACTAGTTCAGCGGTCAGATATCGCAGCACTATGAACGCTAGGCCGATACTGTGCTAGTCATAGCGAGACTACAATATCGCTCGAACCTGAGGATAATGGGGCAGGAGACACGTCTAGGGAGTAGCTACTGTAGAGTAGCCCTAGGGAGAGGATCTAGTAGGGCTAGGATTAGGGTACTTGCACAAGTTAGAACTATGCTGGTACCAGCCTGCCATATGGGCCGACCCCACTACTAGATGCAACCTACCTGAAAGGGAAACTATGGGTAAGAAAGTCGAAACGCAGAAAGTCGGGGTTCGTGGGGCTACGGTATACCGTGGTCCGAAACGCAGCAGGAAGAACCTTACGGTTCTGTACCGTCCTACGCTGGAACAATTGGCTAAGGATAGGAAGGCCGCCGCACTAGCCTCTCTCAAAGGGTCAGCATGACGACATACAGTTCCCATGAAACAGACTCATTCACTGAGTCTGAACTGCCGGAACCCCAACTGTACGCAGTATCGGGGACGATACAAGATGAGTCGGCCGATGGATGGGGGAAGTATCGTGCGCTTCCCACGTTCTACCTTGACGGTAACGTACAAGGATTCACGACTCGACAAGGTGCCGAATTAATCGCCGATATGATCCTTAACCCTGACGGGGGCAATCGTATCTGTTTCATGGTGACGAAAGTATGATTCGGGACCTTCTGGCAGGGTTGCTCATGGGGACTGCGTTCCTAGTGTTCGCTATCATCATTCCTGGTCTGATATCAGGAGCGTTCTAAATAACGAGATTTAACTTGACCTAGGGGAAGTACCCTGTAAGCTCTGTCATAAGGAGCTAGGTCAACAATCGCAAATTGCGAGATAGCCCAAATCGGGCGGATTCGGGCAATACCGCCCAAACTAACAAGGAGAAATACAATGAGTGCAACGGTTATCGGTAGCGTCAACCTGAACGGCAAGATCGTTCTGGATATCACTCACAAGGTGACGGACAAGGGAGATGCGTTCAACTACTCCCGACAGGACAACGGCTTGAAGTTGCCGCCTGTCAAGTCCATCGAGAAGTTCGCTTCCGAGGGAATGTTCGGGGGTGAGCGTTTCGAGGTCAAGAAGGTCAAGGAGCGTTTCGATGGACAGTTGGTCGATACCAACGTGGAGTATGTCCAGGGAACTGCTGACATCGACGTTGATGGTCGGACGTGTCGGATCAATCTTGAGTACCGGCCCGATGATCTGGGTCGTTACGTCCCTCTCGTCAAGGGTCGTTTCCTGTCGGCTGACGGCAAGCGGGGTCGTGCTGCAGCGGCTCCTGTGGACGAGGACGATCTGTTCTAGATCGGCGAACTGTCAAGGGTGCAGTATAACTACCCTTGTACTTATCTCTGGTGAGGCTAGTGGGTCCTTTAGAGTAGGACTTTGGACTAGTGGCAAGGTCGGAACTTGCTATAGGTGCAACTAAATGTATAGGGTGAAGTTGTCCTAGGGCGACTTCTAGTATTAAGAAATGACTAGCCCTTCCACTAAAGGTCATTTGCGTTTAGTTCGGCCAGCGGGTCAGTGAAATAAAATGCGAGGGCACCATAGGGTACGGTGGGATAGCTCATTGAAATTAGCCCGTAGATTGATCATCTGCTTTGGGTATTGCGTACCCTCATTCGCTTTAGAAAGGTCAATAATGAACCAGGAAGTTCAAAGCGACCCGTCATCTGCTTCGACGAAAGATATCAAAGCAGAAATTCGATACCTGCGCCGAATCGAGAAGAAGTACGGTTCGCATACGTTGCGACTTCTGGCAATCACTGCTTTGAATGCCGAACTACTGAAACGAGGAGAAGGTTATGCCTAAGCGCATTTCGGGGTTCTGGTCTATCTGGACTGACAACCAGATTGCCGGAGAATGGACCTTTGAATTTCAGGGGACCAAAGATGAGTGCATGACATATCTTGCACTTACAAACAACGGTACCGAGTCTTGGGGTTGGGACTTCGCAATTCTTCGACCGCTTTAGAAAGAGGAAATGATGTTCACTCTCACGGTAAAGATCAAGACTGGAAGTTCATGGCCCCATGACGTAGACAAGGTGGTTTATGGTCCCTTTGAAACTTCCAAGGAAGCTCACGCTTTCTACAGGGATAACCAGAATTCTGATGGTGTGAAGTTTGAAGATGACTTCCACGTTTCTCAGGTGGACTATCTCTGGAACGATCCCACCAGGACGGGTTATTCAAGTAACTACCGTGCCTAACAAGAACTAATAGAGATTCCACGACTCTATTGCCAGACTTTAAATAGTCTGGTTTGAAACTCTTTCCTTACGTGGAGAAAGAGTAAACACAGTGGGACACGCTAGAACCTCTTTAGAATTAAATGTTCTGTAACTGTTCTCATCGGAATACAGTAGCGTGCAAACAACAGACTTTAGAAAGGCTGACAATGGATGTTCAAGAGTACATTGTGAGCGAGTGTGAACGTCAACATACTCTGCTAGTAGACGAAATGACTGCAGCGTTTAACTACGCTGGCACTATTACCGCCGATGCTCTCCCCGGTAATGACATTGGACTGTTTGTCCAGAATATCGCAAGGTATGTTGAGCCTGACGTGAATTGTTGGCGTACAGACTTTACAAACCTTCGGGTTTCTCATGTAGGTTTCATGAATGGTGGTAAAGCCGCTCATGCTTCTGAGGTTCCAGGTCAGTTTGAAAGACTGATGTTCTTCTGGGATCAAGTCTGCAAAGTTGGAGATGTTGGCTCAGACAATGAGCGTCGTCTCACTTTGGAAGTTGACATTTGGATCAAGTCACTTCTGCAAATCCATCCTTTTCAGGACGGAAACGGTCGAATCGCTAGCATCCTTCGTAATTGGATGCTAGATCAGATGAGTGATCCAGAGCCACTTCCGTACTACAGGTTCTAAACCGAGACTTTGAAAGGTCAACTATGACTGTTCAGAACGTGCAACTAGGTGATGATATCGTATGGGACGGTATCAACGCTGGTTTGGTTACCGCAATTGATCGTAAAGATCAGCCAGGTTTCATCATGGTTCATACAAGTGTTGGTGGCTGGCTTAGAATTGGTCGGGATGAATCAGTAAAGGTAGTGGGATGAACAAGCAAGAAGAAGCTCTTAACGTGATGGCTGGCGCTATTGCAGGTGGACCACTAGTGACAACTGTTGAATGCCGGGCCGAAACTCCTAGCCGATCGAAAGAATGGTCGCTTTACAGTTCTCTTGAAACTGGCCAGACGATCTGGCAGCGATGGAATGGTTATGCATACGAGTATCAGACGAAAGGAGCAATCATGATTTAAGCCTAAAGGTTAGGCTAGGAATGAGAGCTTTAAATGAGCAGGACGATCCGTAACAACGATCCGATTGTTTACGGTGGTAAGTGCCACTGTCCAATGTGTGGTATTAACCAGGCTGATAAGTACAACCGAAACATTTACTTGCGATACGGTATCAAGCCCGGTGATTACCGCATTTCCTCCGATGAGAAGAAGCAGAACCACAAGAAGCTGCGTAACAAGATGAAGGCAGCTTTGAGGAACATCTGCAACGAGTACTGACTTAATGACCCTAATATGGTAGCTCTGATGATTCAGAGTAGAGAGTTCGAGTCTCTCTAGGGTCCCAATTAAAATGTATGGCGTCTTTGCTCGCCTCGTACATATCGTTGTACTTGAGAGGTACTGACCCCATATATCTTGGCTAACTGTTTCTGAGTATAGTTACCGGTCTGGTATTCAGAAATGATTTGATCAACCGTTGATCTAGAGTGTTTAACATTAGTAAATTGATCCAATGTCTTTTCCTTATGACAGTCAAAACATAATACTTGACAATTAGCCAGTTCGGCTTCACGAATTTCTTGTCGTCTAGACCATATAGACGTTGCGTGTATAGTCTTAAGCGATGGATCAATGTGATCGACTTCGAGATTCTCAGTTGAGCTGCACTCAACACAGCATCCACCCTGAGAATCAATCCATTCCTGTCGACGCTGACGCATCCATTCACGCTGATATTCTCGCATTTCTTCTTTGGCGTAAGTCATATCTGTATTATATCATATCTCACAAGTTTTGTCAAGAGCGTTACGAGATAGGTACATTCCCGGCTGATGACCGGGGGCAATGTTCTCCAATCCTGTACCGGGTAGGTAATGTGATGAGGCTACCAAATCTTAAGGAAGAAACGGACCGTAACACCGTTTAAAGTAAAACAAGGCAAGTAGTTTATCAAAGTACAATCTTAGCCGAATAGATTTGTGTCTGATGTCTGGAAAATGACTAAGACTGCGTAAAGAGTGCAACCAGTGCCTCTGCAAATTTATGGGAGAACATTAGCTAAGTGAGGAAAAGGTAAATGAAAGAGTCGCCTAATCCTTAAATCACCCATCTATCATGGCTAGTAAAATACATCACATCCTTTTCTGCCGACTGGGGTTGATGGATTTAATACTAGAGTAGCTTGTAACTACTATGGGTGACAAACAATCGAAAGGAAACAAATGGAACTCGGTGAAGTTTGCGATCTTTGTGAATTGACTGCAACAGAAGAAGCACCCGGTGGAATAGCTAGTTACTGCCGACCGATGGCTATAGATCCATGCCTAGGTAAGTTGCCCGGTGTTCTGGCAGCATGTTGTGGACATGGCACAAAGACTGGTTATATCACTTGGGGAACAGCCGCTGAGGATGAATCAGCTGTAACCATCAGGTTCGCCAATGTTCGTATCGAACATAAAAAGATCGGTGTTATTGAAGGCGATCTAGGTTTTGACTTCGATACCGAAACAGCATACGGCGCAGACATTAAAGATCTTATAGACTTTGTAAGCTACAACTAAGAAAGGAATGCCGTGAAGAACCTATATCTCTATTACGTGCGAGAATTTATCCTTTACGGGATTCCGATTCCGTATGATCTTCTCTCTGATCAGAAGGCAGCATGATGCATACTCGTTCTAGTGAGCGATCAAACGAGCTTAAAGGGTTCGAGGCCGAAATGGGTCGCCTAGCTTTCACTAAACCGAAGTTCACTGGTGAGCCTGGTGCGAGAGAACACAACGAAATGATCCGCCGAGCACAAGAATACTTTGGAGACTGACATGCACGCTATCACGCTAGAACAGTACAAGCGAGTCAACGAGAGCCTGCCAGCAATTCATCGTGTAAAGAATATGCGTGAACGTGGACAGGCTCGTGACAGTGGACGTAATGATAGTCCTAGTTGGCAGAATGCTGAAAGAGCTAGGGAATCATGAAGTTTCGTCGGCACCACTTCCTTATTCACCTACATAAGCTAGGTCTAGGTAATCATTTCGGGGCAGTACCTGAAACTCTTACTCTCTACCAAATCTATCGTATCTATATCGAACCGCAGTTTCTCAGGGAATTGCGCTACAACATCAGGAGAAATCATGGTCGACACTGAGCGTGAACTTGCCATTTGGAAGGCTGTTCGAGAAGCTGAGAAGAAGAGGCGTAACAAGTGAAGCAGCGGTGGATTTGCAAGATGGATATTCACTGGCCTAAGCGTCAAGGTAAGGATGCTAGGGGCCATACTTACTTTGCGTGTAAGTTCTGTAAAGTGGTCATGGTGTTTAGATAGTAACAGAGTTAGGGAAACCACGCCAAGATATGGTATCGAGTCGGTCGGTTTTATCCGATTTTGGGGGCGTGCATGTAGCGCAATGGGTTTAGAGGCGCTACACTTAATATCGACCTAACAGAAAGCAACAAATGAACAAGAGAATTAAGATGATGGTAGCTGGACTTACCCTAGCTACCATCATGTCTGGATGTAGTACAGACGCTGATATTGTGTCGGAGAATCTGTCAAAGGATGCCGAGAACTTTAACATCGTCCGGCGAGTTGTATTCGTAAACGGTATCACCGACAGTTATCTTCTTTCGATTGAAGGTAGGTGTTCGATCGAAGATGCTAACAATCAACTGGAAGTTACCTGTAAGACAGGTAAGGATCAGTACAAGAAGCATTTTCTCGGTCTATCCGACAACGTTTCGTATTTCGTTGAGCAGCTTGACTCAGCTAGTGTGAGTTCGAGTCGCTATAAGGTTATTTTCCGTCCTTCGGAGATTATCCCAGACGTTGATGTGAAGTAACGAACCCATGTTAAACCTCTGGGCAAGGTAATACTGCCCTCATGCTGGATGTTTCCGAGAGTTTACAAACTCTGCGGAATTAGAAACTATAAGTAAGTGTACATAGCTTATAGGATCTATCATGTCGCTCCTGACTTCCGGCTCAAACTAAGAAAGGAAAACTTATGGCTGCATCACGCCAAACGATTATGGACTGGTTCAATGGTTCATATATCGAGAATGCTACTCATATGATTGTTGTCTGTGACGAGTATGATTGGGACGACTACCCAGTCTATGTCTCAGCAGAACAGGATGTGCGTGAAGTAGAAGCAGAGTATCGTGCTAAGCCGATGCAACGAGTCATGGAAGTTTACAAGCTTTCTATGAGTCTTGATGAGCAGATGGCTCAACATCGAGCCTTTAACTATTAGGGAGATATAATGACTGACTACTACCCCGACAAGTTTCTCCTAGTAGAGATCGAGTATCAAGAAGAAACACTTATGAAAGTGTTTGGTACTTGGGCTGGTGGCTACGCTACTGGTGATAGCTGGAAGTTGAATTCTGGCATCAGTGGTGTAACTGCTGATGACGATACGATTCATTTCAGCGGTTACAGTGGTTCTATATACCATTGTCACCCTGACATGTACGGTAGTGTCATGTCTGTCTACGGTGTAATTCTGAATATGGTTGAGAAGGCGACAGTGCCAGCCCGTATTCTTACTGAGGAAGAAATGCTGACCTATGTGAAGGAAAAGACTGATGCGTAAAATTCTTGCAGTAACTATCCTAGTTCTAGCTGGTTCAGGTTGTGTGGCTCAGAATGGTTCAGGTTGTATCATGCTTGTACCACACACTGACCAAGACCCTGAGGGTATCATCTTTGAGCGGTTCAGCGAGAAGCGTGGTATCGCTTATGGTAACCATGTTTGGGGTATCGAGAATGGTGAAGTTCTCGGTTTCTCTACAGCTGAGGATGCAGCTATTTGGAACAAGCCAGAGTGTGTGACCTATTCGGACGATCTCTAAGGAGAAACAATGAGTGCCTGTAGCCATACCTGTCCAGTTCACTGTACAGTAGAGAAGGCTGAAACTAAGACGGAGAAAAAGGAGTCTCGTCCTTATCAGGTTGGTGACTTCATTCAAGTAGTTAATGCTGCTGCTGGATATAATGGCCGCTCTGGCAAGATCACCTCAATCGGAAAGGATAGAATCTTCGGTCCTGACATTGCTATGGACTGTTTCTTCTACGCATCAGAGATCAGACTTATTGCGGCGGTAGGAACATGAAGAAATATCTACCTATGCTCAGTCATCAAAGTGAATTGGGTAAGTCATGGGTTCTACTGTCATGGTACAAGTATACTCTATATATTGATTACAAATTCGGAAAGATGAACCTATGATTTACCAACGATCAGCTATTGATGCTGTTGAGCGTGTCATTCATTTCATGATGATGCGTGGTTCTATGCCAATGGATGCTTACGAAGCCTACTGTGATGAAATGAATAGTTGGGAGGGGCAATGAAAGCACCTAAAGGCTGTAACGCCTTCGACAGACAACCTCATCTTCACGGTAAAGGTAACAAGAACGAGGTAGGTTACACCCGTCAAGGATGGTTGAATCTTTACAGTCTCATGTGTGGATATCAGGAATTGATCGAGCACAAGCATGGTCGTGTCCGGCTTTGGGCAGAAGGTGACTGCTACCACGTTCTTGCTTTTAACAATGACTCGGAGTGTCGAGATGAATGGTTTACCGAGACTGACATCGGACTAGCACGAGCCAAGTTTGTAGAATGGTCTAACCGCTATGAATTTACGATGTCGAGTTCGAAGGCATTATAACTATCGACATACTGTACTTATGCTGTTTACAATTCCCGAGAGTCAGATTTATCAATCGAAAGTAAAGGTAGAGAAGTGACTGAGTTTAATACAATTACAATGCTAGAGTGGGTTGAGGCCCTAGAGTCTGGTCAGTACGGGCAAAGTAAATACGTGCTCACTAATCAGTATGGACAGCATTGTTGTCTAGGTGTCGCCTGTGTTGTTGGTAATGCTCCTTCGAAGAAAGATGGAGATGACTACCCGACTGTTTATCTTATGACAGGTCATCCTCTAGGTGAGGATAATTGGGCTGAAGAGATCGTCAGTGGAGTAACCGCTGAGGATATCAACGCAGCATTCTCCGCCACTTGGGAAGATCCTAATGGCGAGGGTCGTAAGCCCGTAGGTTACCTAACTCATCTGAACGATCAGCTTGAATATCCATTCAAGGAGATTGCACGGTACTTGCGAGATAACTGCAACCTGGAAGCAACGATCCGATTCGTTAAGGGAGAAGAGTAATGCGTAAGATTGCAGCCGTGGTTTGTCTACTCGGTTTGACCGCTTGTGGACAGACTGATCCTCCAACCACTAACGATATCAAACAGAATATCGAGTACTTTAACATCACTTCCCCAAGTGGAGTGAATCTAGAGTGTGTTAAGTACGCAACAGAATCGTCCATGACTAATGATAGCAAGTCTTGGTTTTCATTCTCCTGTTGGAAGATCGAACTCTGATGAAGCAATTCATTCTGAATCGTGACGTAACAGTCGAAGAATGCCATTGGCTCAGCCAGGATTTTAAGAAAGGTGAAGTGGTGTACGAGTTCTACGGCCCAACCTATGGTTGTATCTCTTCGACTGGCACTGCTTGCTCAGATGAGAATGGAATCGGTCCTTTCTTTGAGCTTCCAACAGATGCTCTTACAGTTCAGGACCCACCACGATGAACTATGAAGATGAAGCTATCCGAGAAGATGTCAAAGAAGGGGCAACTTGGCTTGACATTGTTATTCCTGATGGATGGGCGCATCTAATTGATGCTAGTATCCTTCGCATGGAATCTTTGAACGACTGTATCTTTGGCCAGTTATTTGGCAGTGATCTTTACGATGATATTCTCTACAGTCCTGGTCCTGAAGGAATTATGTGGACTCAAACTCATGGATTTAGTGTCTATGGCCGAGAATTTTGGCTAGAAGAAATCGAGAAGAGACTATAAGATCTTGGCGTTTCTGAGTGCAACGTGCGGCAAATAAAACCAGGCACAGCACTACAGATTACTATGCTAAGTTAGGTAGGACAGCGCCTTAGAGCGATGGTGGCCAAGGACTCTGGGTAAGTATAAGATAAAGGCCGGTCCAGCTGGGCCTCTTATCGCCACCAATTAACTGAAAGAAGATAGTTATGATGAGTGATTTTGCAGCAATGCCAGCTAACTGGGAATCTCCATCGGTTAGTCTAGGCCCAGTTCTATTCCTCGACAGGAATAAGCTCGTTCAAGTTACCGAGCACCTAATTGTGCATGAGTATTCAGGCATGGGTGCTATACCTTATCGCAGTCGTGATGATATCGGTCCTCTAGCACTAGCTACAATGTTCTCTACATGCTCATGAGTGATCTATGTGCAGAATGCAACCATCCCAGGAGTGAGCATCCGAGAGACTACGGCGGCTTTACCGCCTGTAATCGTGATTTTGATGCTGACTGGGATTATGAAGCTGAACGGTACTTTAAGTGTGGCGGTTGTGACTGCCCCGAGTTTATAGAACGGAGTAGTGATGACTAACGTAGTAGCTATCCCAGTTATCATAGAGAAAATCGAACTAGAAGATACCCTGGATCATTACTATTGCAGCCATAATCCTAATATTGCATTATGTGGAAGTGATATTTCTGATGCTAGCGACGAGTACTTTGATTGTGCTTCATGTGTTGTGTGTGAAGACCTAGGAGAACTATACGATCTTGGTATCTGTCCAAGAACAGGTAAAGAATGTGACTGCAACGAAGAGTGAACTCAGAACAATGAAAGACTCTACAGCCTATGATATCTGGCACTATGTAGAACTCGTAGGTATTGATAAAGTAGTAGCTATTGCTCACTACACCAATCATTCAATTAAAATTCATTGCTTCGGATTCGGAGCACGAAAGGATATAAGAATATGACTACTGCAACGATTACCACGGGACAGTGGATTGACGCTCTGCGTTCACCTGAGTATAAGCAGGGGAAGCGTCATCTCACTAAGATTGTAGACGGGAGCAGCGCAGGAATGATTGCTATCTCTGAAGAGATGTAATGCGTTCTCTGACTAGAGAAGAAGAACTAGCAGTGCGGCCCGAAATGACTGAGACACTTGAAGTTACGGTATCACACTGTTGTTACGATGATTCTGGAACGTATACTTTGAACACGAATGTTCCTACCACCGTGTGGGACTGGTCACTGAATCGAGATACAAGACATCTTCTCGGGCTTACAACCCCTAAATGGTATGTAGGCCAAGATCAGGTAACTTTAAGTACTAGGCTCAATCGTTTTGGTTGTAGATACATGCGTTGGCCTAGCGGCGTCACCCTCTCAGTTCTACCTGAGTCAGAGACAAGTGAACGTAAACTAGAACTTAGAGTGCCAGATGCTCTCTTTAACTATGGACTAAAAAAGGAAACAGAAAATGCGTAATACACTTCTATTCAAGCAGATTGCCGATGTTATCCAGACTTGGCCTGAGCGATGGGATCAGAGTAACTTTGCTCGCACTTGGGATGATGATCTTAACCCTATTCCACTCGAAGACTGCGTAATCAATTTCGAGTGGGACGGTCAAGCAGAAGTTACGTGTGGCACTACTCAATGTGTTGCAGGTTGGGCTGTAGCCATCTCTGATAAAGAGAGGTTCGTTAAAAATGTCAATAACGATACGACAGGGCTCAATTGGACCGAAGATGGTCGAGATGCTCTTGGTATTACCGGTGATGAAGCTGACTGGCTTTTCTGGAACACCTTTAGAGCAGATCTTAACACTATGTGTGCGATTCTTTGGCTCTTCGCCGCAGGTGCTAAGCTCGAAACCATCAAGAGTGTCTACAAGGAGCTTTCATGATTGATTATCTTGAGCTTGGACCAGTTCCAGCAGAAGAGACTTGTCAGCAGGTAGGAACGTCAGACTATAATGACGGTCTTGCACTAGCTGAATGCCAGCGGTACAAATCTATGCTAGAGGCTAAGTTTCCGCACAGTCTATTCGGTATTAAGCGGTTCGATCATGACTTTGGTCCGTACCGTGAAGTTGTTGTATATATCTCTGAGGAAGCACCTGAGAAGGCTTTTGAAGTAGAAGCTCACCTACCAGTCTATTGGACTGATGTTGAAATGAGGATTAATGCGTAACGTACTACGATTGAAGCAGATCGCAGAGATCATCCAGGTTGATCCCACTCGATGGAATCAGGATCACTTTACTGAAGACTCTGGCAGTATGACCTTTCACTACAAGTTTGATTGGGATGGAGAGGTTAAGGGGATTTGCGGTACGAGTCAGTGTATCGCTGGCTGGGCAGTTGCTATTGATGATCAGGAATTGTTTAAGAATCTCAGCAATGATGACGTTGAAGATGGAGAAGAATGGGATTGGACCGAAGAGGCCACTCGTATTCTTGGCCTAGAGTGGGACGAAGGCCAGTTTCTTTTCTGGCAGACTGTAGGCGCTCT
>Ga0075163_10010148_pt1 | contig 12326 bp, 7 predicted proteins | sample JI1023141ADNA_FD_71478 | JGI IMG/M metagenome (GOLD analysis project Ga0075163, IMG submission 71478) | Wastewater effluent complex algal communities from Wisconsin, to seasonally profile nutrient transformation and Carbon sequestration -... | ecosystem: Engineered > WWTP > Effluent > Algae...
CGTCTCGCGGGTGGACCTGTACACCACCGACGGCTACGCGCTGAAGGACTACGACATCCAGTACTGGAACGGGACCGGCTGGGTCACCGCGGCGAGTATCCGCAACAACACCGCGCTGTCGCGCAGCGACAACATCGCCCCGGTACAGACCTTCCGCCTGCGGATCCTGGCGCTCTCCGGGCCGGATCATCAGGTCAACCATGCTCGCATCAATGAGCTTGAGGTGTACTGACCGCAAGATGGGTTCGATCCCCCACGATCGGAGCGAAACAAATTGGAAAGGATCGTAGGCTGGGTCATCGACCCAGCCGGTTGTCGCATCGGATGGCTGGGTCGATGACCCAGCCTACTCGCTGTTGCCGGTAACATTTACGCATGCCATCCAAAGCACCGATCTGGAAACACCCGCGACCGCCTTCCGCAAAGCGGCCGATGACGTTGTCTTCCGCACAGAAAGCGGCCGCAAGGGCGCGCGCCGAGGAGGCTGGACGACGTTATCCGAATCTGATCGACAACATGTGGGCGGCGCGCCAACCGCACGGGGTTCCGGACGACGAATCCGAGTAACGCGAAAGGCGGGTCACAGCCCACAGGCAGGAAGAGAGGCGAGCACATGCAGATCCCATCCCTCGAAAAAAGCGTCAGCGCGGAAGAGTGGCAGCTCCGCTGCGATCTGGCCGCCTGCTACCGCCTGGTCGCGCATTTCGGTTGGAGCGACCTGGTCTTCACCCATATCAGCGCGAAATTGCCCGAGTCGGTGTCGGGGGAAGGGAATCATCACTTCCTGATCAACCCATACGGTTTGATGTTCGATGAGATCACCGCATCCAGCCTGGTGAAAGTGGATGAGGACTGCAACAAGCTCTCCGACTCGCCTTTCTCCGTGAACCCTGCAGGCTTCGTGATCCATAGCGCTGTGCACGAGGCACGTGCGGACGTGAGCTGCGTACTGCATACCCATACGCGCGCGGGCGTGGCCGTCAGCGCGTTGAAATGCGGGGTGTTGCCGATCAGCCAACAGGCGACCTTCGTACTGGCTTCGCTCGCCTATCACGACTACGAAGGCGTCGCTTTCCGCGAAGACGAGAAACCGCGCCTGCAGGCGGACCTGGGTGCGGCGAATTTTCTGATGCTGCGCAATCACGGCCTGGTGGTCGTGGGCGCCAGCATCGCCGATGCGTTCCTCGCCATGTACGTCTTCGAGAGCGCATGCCGGATCCAGATCGATGCGCAGGCGGCTGGCGAAACGATCGCGATCGATCCGCGGATCGTCGCTGGTGCGGCGGAAGCGGTTCGCGTCCAGACCGGCGGCATGGGCGGCGGATTCGTCTGGCCGTCGTTGCTGCGCAGGATCGACCGCCTGAATCCGGGGTATCGCACATGAGCGGAACGCCGCTGGCGACACAGCTTCTGATCGGCGCGCTGGCGCTGGTCATGTTCGGTCTGGGGCTGTCGTTGACCGCGCGCGATTTCAGCAGGTTGGTCGATCATCCGAAAGCGGTACTGGTCGCGCTGGGGCTGCAGGTGGTCGTGTTGCCGGCTTGTTGTTATCTGCTGATCGTGGCATTCGGCCTGCCGCCGGTGTTCGCGGTCGGCATGATGCTGTTGGCCGCCTCTCCCGGCGGCATTTCCGCGAATCTGTTCAGCCACCTGTTCGGCGGCAACGTGGCGATGAACATTTCGCTCACCGCCATCAATACGGTGTTGTCCATCGTGACCTTGCCGCTGATCACCAACTGGGCCATCGCTCATTTCGCGAAGACCGGGCAGGTCGTGCCGCTGCAGTTCCAGAAAGTGGCGGAAGTGATCGGGATCGTTCTGTTGCCGGTATTGATCGGCATGGCCGTGCATCGTTGGCGGCGCGACTTCGCGGTCCGGGCGGAAAAGCCCATGAAGATCTTCAGCGCACTGGTGCTGGCGGTGGTGGCGTTTGGCGCGCTGGCCAAGGAATGGTCGTCGCTGACCGATCACTTCGCCGTCATCGGCCCGGTGGTGATCGGCTTCAATCTCCTCAGCCTGCTTTCGGGCTATTACCTCTCGCGCGCGGCAGGCCTGGACAAACCCATGGCGACCGCCATCGGTTACGAGATCGGCATCCATAATTCGACGCTGGCCATTTTCATCGCACTGGCGGTATTGAACGATACCCGGCTCGCGCTTCCGGCAGCCGTGTATTCGGTCAGCATGTATTTCACTGCAGTGCTGTTCGGGTTTCTGGCGTTGCGGGCAAAAGGATGAATTCGCCGGTTCCGGTTTGGGCAGCGTCCGGAAAGTTTTCCGCATGGCTGCGCTGCGCGGTCGGGTTGATGGCGCTGCACGGCCTGCGGTGATTGCAGAAACGACGAGCCCCGCGGATGCGGGGCTCGTTGAATCGCGTTGGGCGCGGATCAGTGGTGCAGAATGATGTCCGCGATGATGCCGGTGGCGACGGCGATCAGGATGTACTTGCCGTCGTCGGTGCGCACCCAGCGATGGCCGCGCGGCGGCGGGGCGAGGCGATAGACACGATAGTCTTCGACGTAATAGTCGCGTTCCAGATAGACCGTCGGAATGCGCTCGCCGCGATGGAAGTCGTGATCGTGACGCTGTTTGTGATGACCCTTGTGCTTGCCGCGGGAATGACCGCGATCATCATCATCGTGGCCGTGGCCGTGTCGGCGGCCATGGTCGCTGGCCGATACCGTGGAGATGCTGAGCAGTGCGAGCGAAATGGCGAGCAGTAAACGTTTCATGGTGTTCTCTCGTGGCGCGTGAAGACGGGCCGATGCTACTCGCTTGGATCGAAGACCGGACAGATTCGCGCCCCCTCGGGCCGGAATTGTTGACGCTTATCACCTTCGGACACCGGTCGCTTCAGGTGGTGTTGGGTTACGCACGGTTCATCCGGAAAAACGAGCCGGTGCAGGCGCCCGGGAGTGAAGCTGATCCCGTTTCTCTCCAGCAGGCTGTCGAGAAACGCGCTTCCCGTGCGTTCTTCAATTCGCCAGTCCGGTACGTGCCCGAACTGGCTTCCGACGAATCGATCGATTCCGCGCCTGCTTCACCGGCGCATCCCTCCATGGCCGCGTCATCAGGCTGTTTTTCGACAGCCTGTCAGTTCGCCTGCCGTTGGCGATCGAATGCCGCCAATGCATCGGCGGCGCCGGGCTTGTTCTGCGCGACACGCGCGGCGAGGCGTTCCTGCGGGGTCTTGCCATCGCTGCAAGGGCGTTCCGGGTCGGCTTTCGCCTTGAGCAGCAGCGTCAGGATTCTGGCGTCGCTGCGTTCTGCGGCACCGCACAGCGCGGAGTCCTGCCAAAGCGTGTTGAGTGGTTCATTGATATCCAACATCAACGGCAGTGCCTCGGCAACGGCCTCCGGGCGACCCTGTTGCACCGCGCAACCGAGCATGGCGCGACCGATATGCACGCCGACCTCCTGGATGCCGCGGGCATGCAGAATCGCCTGCAGTGCGCTGCGATCGCGCGCCACGCACAGTGCCTTGCCAACGGCCTCGGTATCGAACGCAGTCGCTTCCCAGCGCTTCGCGAGGTCTGCGCGCGCGGCGGGCGGCGCTTCCGTCACGCGCTGCAGTTGCACGCGGGTGAGGACATCCCGGATGCCGTCGGGCTCCCAGGTCTTCGGGATGGGCGCCAACACCGCCATCGCCTCCGCAGCGCTGCCGCTGCGATCGAGCAGATCGTTCGCGTAATCCTGGCGCAGCGCCCACATCTCCGGGTGGCGTCGCAACTGTTCTTCGGCGAGCGCTGCGAATTCGCGGCCGCGCCCCTGCGCTTCCAGCGCGAATCCCAGATGCCGGATCGCGCGATAGCGCGTGACCGGGCGTTCATCCGCGCCGGAAATGGCGGCACGATAGCTGCGCTCGGCCTTGGCGAACTGTCCCTTGACGTAGGCCAGATCGCCCTCGAACAACGCGAGCATCGGATCGTCGGCATTGAGGTGGCGGGCTTCCGCGAACAGTCTGGCGGCTTCGTCGTCCTTCGACTGCACGAACCGCACGCGCCCCAGCAATGCCCGCGCTTCGGCATTCTTCGGTGCGAGCGCCATCGCCGATTGCAAAAACGGTACCGGCCGTTCGTAGCCTTGGAAAATCGCGGATTTCGGATCGATCTCCGCATCGCGGATCTGTCCTTTTTCGCGCGGCCGCATGTGCATCTCGTATTGCGCGAACCCCTCGACTCCGTACCACCCGCGCAATGTCATGAGCTCCGCGTTGTCCGGTTCGCGCAACGCCAGGTTGTCGAGTTTCGGACCCAGGGGGTTCAAGTCGTACGGGGTATTCAGATGGTCGAGCGCCTTGCGGATGTCGGCGAGCTGCGCCGCAACCGCATCGGCCCCGAGCAGTACCACCTTCGGCGCGATTTTCGTACGCGTCTCGACTTCCAGTTGCCCGTACCAGTCGCGCATCGCGTCGGTATAGGTCGCGGCGAGCGAACGGTAGAACGCCAGGCCCGGTTCGGACTCGGCGAAGACCAGGAAACGCTCGAGGTCGCGCTCCGACACCGCAGCAAGGCGTGCAGCGAGACGATCCACGCCGGCCTGTTCGGTTTCCGCGGACGGCGACGCCACCTGATGCACCGGCAGGCCGCCGGCCGCAGGATCGAGCGCTTTCTCGGCGAGCGACCGTGCGTGGGCCATCGAGATCCGTTTTGCGGCAGCGACATCGATGCGTCCGGTCGCGATCCAGAGCCGCTGCAGCAGGGCGCGGCGCGCGCCATCGATCCGCGGCGGGGAAGCCGGCGACGCATCCTCGATCATGCGTACATGGATCGTGCGCGACGCCGGATCCGACACCCAGGCATCCCAAGCCTCGACCGTCTGCGCAGTACGCGAGTGCTGGGTGAAATCGCAGACGGCCTGTTTGCGCACGGCCGCCTCGGAGAACAGCGGATCGAGTACGAGGGCGACGTCGGCCGCCGCGCCCGGGCTGCGCGAAACCAGCGGGCCCTGGATCGATTCGCGCATCGCGGCGAAATGCGCGGTGGCGCGTTCGATCTCGCCGCTGCGCCGCAGGATGTCGATGGTCCGCGCGTAGGCGGGATAGTCGACCCCGCGATCGGACATGCAATTGCGGGCGATGGACGTCGGGCTCGACAGCGCCGGCGGAGACGGTGCGGCGCCCGACATGGCCGAGGATGCGGTGTCGGTACACCCGAGCATCAATACGGCGGCGGCGCAGATGCTCCAGCGTTGCATGGATCCTCCGGGATTCCGATGGGCTTTGCTCATGATGATCCGGTCCATCTCAACCACCGCGCTCGTAACGGTCGAGCACCTTGAGCAGGGCGCGGTTGGACGCATTGAATTCCGGTTCGGCGTTCGCGCGGGTCGCGCGTTCGGTCAGCAGCTCGCGCACGGTCTTGCCGTCGCCGCAGCGTTTCGCGGGATCGGCCTTTGCCTTGAGCAGCCGCTCGAAGATCTGCGCGTCCATCAGAATGGCCGCGCTGCACAGCGGTGCGCCGCCCTGCATCGCTTCGTTCGGGCCGTCGATGCGCGTCACGAACGGAAGCACCTTGTCGATGAACGCGAGGTCGTGTCTCCACATGCCGCAGGCGAGCAGCTCGTCCGCGAACCGGTCCTGCATGCCGCTGGCGAGAATGACTTCCGCCACGATGTCGAGACGGACGCGCGAAACGCAGGTCGAATCCATGACCTGCATGGGTGTCTTCGCCATCCCGAACGCGCGACGGACGGCATCGCGACGGGCAGCGTCTTTGGCCTGTCCGGCCCGCAGCAGCTGCAGCCTGACCTGCACGTCGCGCTTGAGGTCCGGAAGCCAGGGATCGGGCACCGGCTCGATCAGCGCCGCCACTTCCTCGACAGTGCCGTCGGTGGCGAGCAGACGCAGGGCGTGCTGCAGCCGGAAATCCCACATGTCCGGTTTGCGGCGCAACTGCGCCTGCGCGATCTTGAGGAACTCGCGCTCGCGTCCCTGCTTCATGAGCGCGTAGCGCAGTGGGCCCAGCGCGTAGTAGTAGTCGAAGGCGCGTCTTTCGGGCGCGTCCAGCACTTCGCGATACCCGCGCTCGGCCTCGGCGTAACGACCGCCGACGTAGGCCATATCCGCCTCGAACTTGCGCAGGCCGGGCATCTTCGGGTCGAGACGGCGCGCGATGGCGTACTGCTTCGCGGCCTCTTCGTCCTGCGACAGCAGAAAACGGATTCGGCCGAGATGGAGATGCGCTTCCGCATGCTTCGGATCCAGCTCGATCGCCTTGCGCAGATACGCTTCGGCCGGCGCGTAGAGTTCCGGTTGCGCCGGATGCATCCTGTCGATGACGCTGCGGATCTGTCCGTCTTCGAGAGGAATCCCGCGCGGCATGGTGGTCAACGCGATGCGGCCCAGCAGGGTCTGGATGTCGGCATTGGCGGGATCCAGCCGTTCGGCCTTGAGCAACAGGGTGCGGGCTTCGTCCACGACCACGCGGGTTCCCACCTCGTCGAGCAGACGTCGCGCTTCGGCCACCATCGGCGCGGCGGTTTTCGGGTCGTGGACGATTTCGGCCGACGCGGCGCCGGTCTTGAGCACGGTGTCGAGTCGGGCGAACCACTGGTCCGTCGAGAGCATCATCGCCTCGCGCAGCGTCTGGTAGTACGCGCGACCCTCGCGGGATTCGGCGAATGCAAGATAGCGGCGGAGATCGTCGTCGGACACGCCATCGAGCCGAGGTGCGAGCATGCCGTCGATGATTTTGTCCTCATCGGGCACTTCAAAGCCGGGACCGTTCAGAGCGAGATCCTGCAACACCGACGAAGTCGGATCCAACGCCGCTTCCACGAGCGCGACCGCCTGTTGCTGCACGAGCCAGCGGACATGAAGCAGATTCGCGAAATCGGTGGCGCTGGCCACCCTGGCCAGCAGATCGCGACGTTCGCCGACGACCGGCTTGCGGGCGACCGGCACGACCGTCGGAATGTCGACGATGCGACCGTGGATGGCGCGCATCTTCTCGTCGAGAGACCATGCCTCCCAGGCCTCGATCTCCGGCTGCGCGCGGTCGTAGCGGACGAAAGCGCAGGCCGCGAGTTTGGCGATTTCCGGGCCTGAGAACACGGCATCGAGCGCAGGCTTCATGCGGCCCGGCGCTGCAGCATCGCTCACCTTCAAACGCGCCTCGATCAGGCTGCGGACCCGACCGTAGAATTCGTTCGCACGCTGCGGCTCGCCATTGCGGCGCAGACTCTCGACGATCAGTGCGAAGCCCTCCTCGTCCATCGCGTGGCTCGGCTTGCAGTCGGGAATCGGCTTTTCGGCCTGCGGCGGCTTCACGCCTTGCGGTACGGGCGAAGATGCCTCGGTGCAACCGGTCGCGAGCAACAGAACGATGGCGACACTGGCGTTTCTGAACGACATGACCGGTCATGGTGCGTGGAGGTGCGCGCAGGATACAACGGAAATCCGGCAAAGGCAGTTCGCAGTCCTGCCTGACCACGCACCAGCGGGAAGGCCCGCAGCGGCAGAGTCGCCGGCGCGCATTGTCGACGATGCGGCACGTTGCGCGATGCGGTCGGCAACCTCGCGTGAGATACGCTGCACGAGGCACACGTCCGCAGTCGCGGCATTGCGCGCACCGCACTACGACAGCCCCGCTCTCATCGCCGCAACCTCGCGCGCATCGATGCGCGGCGGACGTCGGGTGTCGCCGTGGCTCGTCGCAGCATGCACCGGCATGTCGACACGCGCGCAGAAAACATGCCCGCAAAGATGGCGCCGAATTGCCTCCGGCGACCTGAACGGATGCCGCAGATGGCTCGTTCGACAATGTGCGCAAACAATTCGCAGGTCGCCGCGACAGTGATGGATCTCCTGGAGCCGGCAAGGCTGAAGCCGCATCCGACGCAGCACTCATGTGCCCAACCGCTTCCTCGCATCCGCCCCTGGTGCAATCGATTCGATAAAGAACAAAACTCACGTTTCTGCATGCGCATCGTCCGAAAGGATGATGACAGCCTTGTACCCGTGGCCATATTTTCCGCTATGGAGTCGCGTCTGCGCGTTCATGCCTGATCGCCTGATCGCTTCCTGTCAGGCCACATGGAGGCGCCGAAGCGTTGTGCGTCGCAATATGCACAGGTTTATAGACGCGTGTGCAGCAGACGACGCGTTCGGAAACCCGAAAGCGTTGCATCTATCGCAATCGATGTATGCGGATATTCAACAGGGGCACGCATCCTGTGAAGTTCGCCTGTAAAACAGTCTCTCGCGAACGTTTTTGCTGTTGACGGACGAGCATCGGTTGCGCAATGTATCGCCGGCCGACGGGTTCTGTCGGCGACACATCATCGTGATCGAAAATTCGCGCGCGCTGCCGAGGGGAGGAGCGCGGGCCGTGGTGGGCGTGGAATCGCCGGGGGTTTCGCGTCGGCGGTGTTCATCGCAGTCGAGAGCGATGTTGTTCGCGGCCGCGTCCATGCGCCGGCCGTCCATCCGTATGCACACCGAATCAGGGAGTCCCCATGTTCCATCGCCTGCCTTTCCATCGCGGCATGTTGCTGCTCGCCGCGCTGTGCGGAGCGTCGCTGTCCGCTGCTGCCCACGCCGACGACCGCGCCGCCGCTGCGCCACAGGCTTCACGCGTCGCCGAGCTCCGTCCTGCGAACTACAGCATCGATCTTTCGCGATCACCGTCGCGGGAATTCAAGATCGATACGCTCGACGCGGCATTCGTGAAAATCCATTTCGATTACTTCAATCTGCCCAGAGGCATGTCGGTCGAAGTGTCGGACCCGCGCCGTCGTGAGGTATATCGCTACGGCAATCGCCAGCGCGACGGCTTCACCGTCGACGAAGCGTTGGGTCAGAACGGCACCACGAGTTTTTCGGCGATGTCGATCAGCGGCCCCGCCGCGCGCGTGCGCCTGGTCGGCGTGGCGCAGGAACCCTGGACCAGCGCGCACGCGGTGCGCGTCACCCGGATGCTGGAGGGTTATCCCGAGGACATGCTCGAATCGCTGCAGCAGGAAAATCTGTTGGGCGATGTGGGGACGCGTTCGATCTGCGGCGTCAACGACAAGCGCGCGGTCGCCTGCTACGCCGGCACCGACACCACCGCGGTCGATCGTTCGCGCCCGGTGGCGCGACTGTTGTTGGCCAGGGGCAGCAATTGCACCGCATGGCGCGTGGGCCCGGGCAATCACATGTTCACCAATCAACACTGCATCCGCACCGCCGCGGAGGCGGCATCGGCGGAAGTGTGGTTCAACTATCAGGCCCCCGCCTGCGGCGGCACCACGTCGGGCACGGTCGTCAAGGTCACCGGCGCGAGTCTGTTGAAGAACAACGGTTCGCTGGACTATGCACTGTTCACCGTCAACAACTTCGCTTCGATTTCCAGCTTCGGTTATCTCGGTCTGGAAGTGCGCGCGCCAACGACCGGCGAGGAGATCTTCATCCCTCAGCATCCAGGCGGGCGCTTGAAGGAACTCGCGGTGGTGAGCAACGGCGCGCGCTGCAAGATCACGGTCGGCACGCAGAACAATTTGTGGGCGCGACCTGTCGATACCGGCTACGACTGCGATACCGAAGGCGGGTCTTCGGGTTCGCCGGTGGTCGTGCGCAGCAGCAATCGTGCGATCGCCCTGCATCATCTCGGCACCAGCTGCAGCAACGCCGGTGTGCAGGTCGCGGCGGTGTGGCCGGAAGTGGCGACGTTCTTCGGCAACGTCGTCCCCGGCGGCGACACCGGCGGCCCACCCGTCAACGCACCGCCGATCGCGAACTTCAGCTTCGCCACCAGCGGACTCACCGCTACCTTCACCGACAGCTCCAGCGACAGCGACGGCACCATCGCCTCGCGTCTGTGGACCTTCGGCGACGGCAGCACTTCGACGCTGACCAATCCCAGCAGGACCTACGCCGCTGCGGGCACCTACAGCGTTTCGCTGAAAGTCACCGACAACGGCGGACTCAGCACCACCACCACCAAGTCCGTCGTCGTCTCCTCCACCGCGAATACGCCGCCGGTCGCGAACTTCAGCTTCACCACCAGCGGACTCGTCGCCACCTTCACCGACAGTTCCACCGACGCAGGCGGCTCCATCGTTTCGCGCAGCTGGAACTTCGGCGACGGCACCACCTCCACGCTCACCAGTCCCAGCAAGACCTACGCAGCCGCAGGCACCTATTCGGTCGCGTTGACGGTCACCGACAACGGCGGACTCACCCACACCGTCACCAAATCGGTGACCGTGAGTGCGACCACCGGCGGCACGTTCTTCCAGAACCTCACCGACTTCGCGATCAACGACAACAGCACCGTCGAAAGTCCGATCACCGTCACCGGCATCGCCGGCAACGCGCCTGCGACCCTGAGCGTGGCGGTGCGGATCATCCACACCTTCCCCAGCGATGTGCGGGTGGATCTGGTCGCGCCGGACGGCTCGCTGTACAACATCCACAACCGCACCGGCGGCATCACCAACATCATCAAGACGGTGACGGTCAACGCCAGCACCGAAGTGGCCAACGGCGTGTGGAAGCTGCGGGTCAACGACAACGTCGGCGGCGATACCGGCATCATCGACAGCTGGTCGATGCAGTTCTGAGTCGAAATTGTCCGAAGCCATACCTGTTTGAACCGCAATCCTGAAGTGCGGCGATGCCGGAGCGAATGCTCCGGCATCTTCCGCGCCCGCTTCGGCCTGCATCCGTTTCCCGATGCCCGTGATGCGCATCGCAGGCCGTCGCTCCACTCCTGTTCATCGATGGAGAATCAACAATGCGTTTCCCCAACCTGTCCGCGCCGCGCGCCTGGGCCGCCGCCTGCCTGCTGTTTTCGGCAGTGCTCGCGCCGTCCGTCTTCGCCGGCGATGTCTACACCGCTTCGCTGCAGTCGCAAGACAACTACAGTCAGTTCATCGTGAAATACCGCACCGCTTCGGTGCTCGGCCGCCAGGCCAATGCCGTCGGCACCGCCGCACGCATCGGCGGTCGTACCGGCCGTACCGTCCAGCACCAGCGCCGGCTCGGCATCGGCGCGGATCTGGTCCGGGTCGACGGTGCGACTCTGTCGTCCACCGAAGCGTTGGCGTTCATGCGCAGCATCGCCGCGGATCCCGAAGTGGAGTACATCCAGCCCGATGCGGTGATGTATCCCACGATGGTGCCGAACGACCCCCGCTATGTCGATCAATGGCATTACCAGGGCGGTGCGTCGGGCATGAACCTGCCGGCCGCGTGGGATCTGTCCACGGGGACGGGCGTGGTGGTGGCGGTGATCGATACAGGCGTCACTTCGCATCCGGATCTCAACGGCAACGTCATCGCCGGTTACGACTTCATTACCGACCCGGCGCGCGCGCGCGATGGCGACGGTCGCGATGCCAATCCCAGGGATGAAGGCGACTGGACCGCTGCCGCCGAATGCTCGTCGACATCGACCGCGCGCAATTCCTCATGGCACGGCACCCATGTGTCCGGCACCGTCGGCGCGGTGACCAACAATGCGCTCGGCGTCGCCGGTGTCGCGTTCAACGCGCGGATCCAGCCGGTGCGCGTGATGGGCAAGTGCGGCGGACTGATCTCCGACATCGTCGACGGCATCGTCTGGGCGTCCGGCGGCACCGTCGCAGGGATTCCGGCGAATGCGACGCCCGCGAAAGTGATCAACATGTCGCTGGGCGGCAGCGGCACCTGTGATGTCGCCTACCAGACCGCGATCGACGGCGCGGTGGCGCGCGGTACCGTGGTGGTGGTGGCGGCGGGCAACTCCAACGCCAATGCCAGCGGTCACCGTCCCGCGAACTGCAACAACGTGATCGCCGTGGCCTCGCTGGATCGCGAAGGCAATCGCGCGTCGTATTCCAATTACGGCGCGAACGTGGATATCGCCGCGCCGGGCGGCGAAACCAGCCCGACCGCTGCGAATGGCGTGCTGTCGACGCTGAATTTCGGCACCACCACCGCAACCACCAGCACCACCGGGTATTACGCGCGCCTGCAGGGCACGTCGATGGCGGCACCGCATATCGCAGGCCTGGCGGCATTGATGCGTTCGCGCAACCCGGCACTGACGCCAGCGCAGATCGAAGCGACACTGAAGGCCAATACGCGCGCGCTCGTCGGTACCTGCAGCGGCGGATGCGGTGCGGGCGTCGCCGATGCCAACAAGGCCGTGATCGCGGCCGGCGGCGGTGGCGGCAATACTGCACCGATCGCGAACTTCAGCTTCGCCACCAGCGGACTCACCGCCACCTTCACCGACAGCTCCAGCGACCCGGGCGGTTCGATCGCTTCACGTCTGTGGACCTTCGGCGACGGCAGCACTTCGACGCTGACCAATCCCAGCAGGACCTACGCCGCTGCGGGCACCTACAGCGTTTCGCTG
>Ga0075163_10010151_pt1 | contig 12325 bp, 12 predicted proteins | sample JI1023141ADNA_FD_71478 | JGI IMG/M metagenome (GOLD analysis project Ga0075163, IMG submission 71478) | Wastewater effluent complex algal communities from Wisconsin, to seasonally profile nutrient transformation and Carbon sequestration -... | ecosystem: Engineered > WWTP > Effluent > Algae...
CGTGGTTTCAGCAGGGTCCGCACCCGATCGACGAGGTGCTGCGGGTGATGATCGCGGCCGGTCGCGGGCTCGCGGCCGCCCACGTGGCCGGGGTCGTCCACCGCGACTTCAAGCCCAAAGCACGGTTCCCTCTCCAAACGCCCCCCTTCCCGCCGTCCGGCCGGATTCTCGCAAACAGGGGCGTTTGGAGGCGGGGACCGTGCCGCGTCGTGCCACCTCGCGCCACCGGTTTGGCAACGGCTTGGCAACGCCGGCCCCTGGCAACGCGCGCCGCTGCGCGCGCTCCCCCATTCAACCCGAGCCATGCGAACACGGACGCGCCATGCGACGGCGCGCATGCTTCAGTTGAATCGGGCCCGCGCGGCCGAAGTCCATCGACCCATGACCGCAACCAACATCACCCTCGAGTCCTACAACCTGGACGCCGCCGAGCGACTACTGTGCACGCTGGCGCTCGACACCGCCGGAAACATCGTCGAGGCGGCGAAGCTGCTGGGCGTCACCCGCCACGCGCTCAAGCGCCGCATCATCAAGCACAAGATCGCCTGGCCCCGTCCCGCTGCGGCCTGAGCTACAGTGGGCGGGTGCAACCCGGCGACATCTTGGACGCGCCAGATGTGCCAGACGGGGCCCTCGTCGTTGACGGCGAGGGTGATTGTTGGGTGCGCTTCGGACGTTGGGGCCACATAGCGTTCGCGCCCTCGGCTGTCGAAGGTGACCCAGTGCGCCCTTGGTCCGGCTGGGACACGCGAGTCCGCGTGCCGTGGCCACCGCGACGGCGCTTTCTCGTGATCGCGGTGGGGCTGACTCCGTCAACCGCCACCGCGGAGCACCTGCAAGCTCTGGCGGCCAGCTTCGAGCAGGAGCATGGTGCGCTCTCCTGGGCGGGTATCGGTCCCATCATCCCGACGCGGGCGGACTGACTACGGCTCCAACATCACCGCAACGACGCCACCCAAATTCCGCGTGTCTGCGAGCTTGAGCGACGCGAGTGCTTTCCGAGCGCAGGTGTGGTGCGGGAGCGATGCCGCCGGCTTGCCGTCGAAGCTCTTGAGCGTCACTCGCCCGCGCGTCACCTGCAGGCCGAGTGTGATCGCGTCGTCCTCCGAACACTTCCGAAGCCTTCGAGACAACCCTTGCACCGCGCGCTCCACGGTCGGCCATGTGAGAGGCTTCGCGGACGTCGATGCCGGCGGGGAGGTCGTCGCCGCCGCGCCGACGTCGGCGCCGGTCGGAGGTGGCATCGCGCCGGCGTCGGCAGGCGGGGTTGTCGAGCCGCCGTTGTCTGCGGTGGGCGACGGTGACAACGCGGCCGAGGTCAGCTCAGAGACCGCGGTCCACTGCGACGGCGGCAACGCGGACGGCGCACCGAGATCGACAGCCGAGGTCAACTCGAGGGCCTCGGTCGGCCGCTCGTCCGCGCTGGACAAGCGGGCGTCCATGATCGTCATCACGGCAAAGGTGGCGACCGCAGCGATGAAAACTGCCCCTCCGAGCCAGGCCCGGAACGGCATGCCCGCGGGACGGCGCGACGACTTGACCACCTGGGGGCCGTCCACGAGCTTGGCACGCGGCGGCACGACCTCGACCGGGGGACGGTCGACCGCCGGACGGTCTGCGAGCGCTGCGTCGATCGCAGCCAACATCTCCAGGGCCGACGAAAACCGATGCTCGACCCGGGCGAGCGCGATCATCACGAGCTCGCTGATCGGGCCCGGAATTTTTGGGTCGATGATCGCGGGAGGAGGAATTTCCGGAGTCTCGTCCTCGTCTTCGGGATCGAGGATGAAGTTGCCGGTCAGGAGCACGTACATCAGCGACCCGAGCGACCAAAGATCGGCACGGTGATCGACTGACGCGCCCTCGAGCATCTCCGGCGCCATGAAGTGCAAGCTTCCTACTGGATCGCTCGATCGGCGAGGTCCCCCGGTGACAGGGATGGCAGCTGCGGCGCAGCCCAAGTCCGCCAAGAAGACCTCGAGTCGACCCGTCGAGCGCTCGCGCCACAGGCAGTTTGCCGCGGACAAATCCAGGTGTGCGACCCCGGCCTGGTGGAGAGCCTCGAGGGCCCCGAGGAGCTGGCGGGCCAGGTCACAGACGACGGCCGGATCCAGGGGGGCCCGCTCAACCAGCGTCGTCACGGCTTCGATGCCTGCGAGGTAGTCGTAGACGATGTAGCGGCGCTTCCCATCCACGCCGAAGTGCAGGGCCGCGATCAGGTGCGGGTCGCGGATACGGGCCGCGAGGCGTCCCTCTTGGGCGAAGCGTGCGGCCGCCTCCGGGCTGGGATTCTCGTCCAAGATCTTGACCGCCACGACAGCGCCGGTGTGCAGGTCACGCGCGCGGAACACCCGGCCCTGGCCGCCGGTGCCGAGCGGCGCGAGTAGCTGGTAGCGCCCGTCCAGGATGTCGAGGGTCATCGCTCACTCCGGGTCTGTCTCGCCGCCAGAGGGCTTCCCGCTGGCGGCCTGTTCGCTCTCCCAGTCCAGCGTTCGCATGTGATCGGCGATCTCGTCCAGCGTCCAGCCGTCGTCACGGAGGCGCCGTGCGAGCTCACCGCGAGCCACAGCAGAGCGCGGGTATTTCGCCAGGTTCCCGCGACCGCGGGCCGTCTCGAGCGGCTCCGGCAGAATTCCGCGCCGGATCCACTCGCGCAAAGTAACGAAACTAACGCCGGCCGCCTTGAGAACGTCAGCGGTGCGCGCAAACGTCCGGCGCGGTTTCGGTAGCTGGCGCACCATGGGCGGCAGTTTAGGCCGAAATTGCACCCGGGAGCATTGTGAAATTTTTCTTGCATCCTTCCGAAGATGTTCTTAACGTTTTTTCTTGAGGAGAACCACCATGGGAGTGCCGCCGAGCCTGCTTGTAGCCTCGTTTGACCCGAAAACTGCTAGGTTCGTGGTCATCGGACAGAAAATCTCGTTCGCCGATCCGAGAACGGCCCAGGCCGCGGGCTGCATCGTGGCCACGCCGCCCCCTCCGGTCGCGGGTGCAGTCACCGTGCCGCCCTGTCCGCCGCCCGACCTGCCCATACGCCCCCTCGTGATCTGCAAGATCGCTGGCACCGAGCACCGGCCGACCTCGGGCGGTTCCGCGCTCAAAGAGCCCGCCGCCAACTCGCGCCCCGAGGCCAACGCGCCGCAGGCAAGGAGGCGGGCATGACCCGGCATCGGATGTTTCCAGCCTCACAGCTCAAGCCGGGCCTCGCCACGATCATCGTGACGCTGCCCGATCGAACCATTCGCAGCCGCGCTCTCATGGTCCAGCACCACGGTCACGGCACGGTACAGGTGGCATTCCAGTGTGGAGAAATCATCTGTCTGTCCAGCCGCTCAATGATCGGATGCATCGAGCCCGAGAAATCGAGCCGTCGCCCGACTGCTGGCCGAAAGGTGGCGCCGTGAACACCGAACGAAAATTTACTGACCCGATGCCGCTGCTGTTCTACCCGGAGGGTGATCGGTTCATCTACATCGCGCCAGGTCCGGCTGTGCTCGTCTTTGCGATCGAGCTCGAGTGCATCGTCCGAAATCACCTGATCAGTCGCAAGCCGGTCCTACAACCAAACCAGCACCCGTTCGGCGAAGCCACCTGCGTGTGCACGCTGGCCGAGAAGTGCGTCCGGAAGGCGCTCGCCACCTGTGAGGTCGTGCCGGAGGACGACCGGCATATGGACACGTTGACGCTCTGGGTCGACTTCTGCGACACGGCCGCCGAACGGATCCACGACGGCGAAGAACTACAGCACGTGATGGAGACCACGTGGCGGCTGTCCAGCGCGACGTCTCCTGCCCCGCGTACCCCCCCTGTCGTGGAGGATGCGGGAGACGTCGCGCTGGACGACGACGACAGCGCCGCGGTAGCGTGATGCCATGCGCACCTGCCTGTCCGTCGTGCTGACGCTCGCACTCGCCACGCCCAGCGTGGCGCATGCCGGTTGGTCACGAGAACAGCAGTCCACGCTCAACGCCATCATCAAGCTCGAGAACAAGGCCGCCAAGCTCAAGGATGCCGACGAGCAGAAGACGGCGCTCGCGGCGGTGGTTGAGCGCTACAAACAGGAATTCGCCCGAGCAGACGCCCCGAACGGCTACCGTCGGACCGTCGCCAAGCGTGGCAAGGCCGCGGCGCTGTCGTTGTTCGAGCGAACCAACGACCCCGGCCACCTGTGCTCGGCCCTCGAGTTGCTCCGGGTTTATGCGGCCGATCTTGTGGAGACCGAACAGGACCGCCTCGAGATCCCGAACGAGGTCAAGGCGCTGGAGGCCCAAGCCGTCACGGTGTCTGCTCCATGCGCGGCTGCAACGCCGCCGGAGCCTGCGGCGAGCACCCCGACGCCGCGACCCGAGCCACAGCAGCCGGCTGCAACGGTCGCTGCGCCGACCGAGCGCGAGGGTCAAGCCGCCCGTCTGCCACGACGCACCCGCGGGCAGATCGCCGGCGGCGTGAGTCTCTTCGGGATCGCGGTAGGTCTCAGCGGGGGTGCGGTGGCGTGCTTCGCTGCCCGCGCACCGGAACAGGCCCAGATCGCCGCGCTCGACCAGCGGGCGACCGAGGCGGGCCGGGAGCTCACCGACGACGAGCGCATGCAGGTGGACGCGGCGGACGGCCGTTACGCCCGCCTCTCCAACACCGGCAAGGCGCTCGGGGTCTTCGCGGGGATCAGCTTCATCGCCGCCGTGATCGTGTTGGCGGTGCCCCCAAGACCCACCGCGAAAATCCGTGCCCGGGCCGTGGGGGGCGGTGTCCGCATCGAATTTTAGCGGCGCGTATCCGCTCCGCCTGGAGTAAGGTTGAGTGGTGATGCTCCGTCCCCGTCCGCTTCTGGCCCACGTGCTCCCCGTGGTCGTGCCGCTCCTGGCCTGCACGGAGCACGCACCGGCCTACTACAACCTCACCGACGAGGCGCCGGACACCACCGGATCCACGGCGGCCAGCTTCCCAGGGCCGGTGTCCACCGTCAGCACGGAGCCGGAGGACATCACGACGTCGACGTCGGGAGCCAGTGCTTCGGGGGACCACGGGACGAGCACCAGCTCGGGCGAGTCGAGCGGCGGGACGTCGGGTTCCTCGCCGAACGCCCCGCCAGAGGTCTACAGCTTCGCCGCGAACCCGGACGAGATCGACGAGCCGGGCCCCGTGCAATTCGAGTTGGAGGCGAGCGCCGACGTCGTCAAGGTCGACGTCTGGCATGGCGGCGAGTTGCTGGGGACCTACGCCGCCGCGGACTTCCCGGTGACCTTCGACGTCACGTCGCAAAATACCTGCCAGGGCCCGCAGAAGTTCACCGCGACGGTGCGCGACGCCGAGGGCCTCACGGCCGATTCACTACCCGCGGACCTTTTTTGTCAGCTCCCCGCGCCCGGTAGCGAGGTCTACACCCACAAGCTCAAGGGGGTCTCGTCGGCGCTCGGCTCCGCCGTCGCGATGATGCCGGACGGCGGTGTGGTCGTCGCGGGCACGCTCGACGAGCGCATGCTGTTGTGGCGCTTGGACGCGATGGGCATGCCCATCGCCGGCTGGCCGAAGACGATCAAGGACTGGACGCTCGTCCTCGGCCTGGGCGCCAAAGAATCCGGCGCGACCACGGTCGCGGTGGACGCCACGGGGGCGATCATCGTGGGCGGCTTCTATAAGAACGGCCTTGCCTTCCGCCGCTACACGGCCAAGCTCAACGACGCGGGGACGCTGCTTTGGGAAGACCCCGGCCTAGTCGACGGCGAAGAGATCGCCGGGCTCGCGGTGTCCGAGCTGGGGGACATCGTGACTGCCGGCTCGATCCGAACGACCCCGCTCGATCAAGAGGCGAGATACGACGCCGGAACATGGGGCTACCCCCATAATTTTCCCTACGCCGCCGAGCGCTGGTCAGACACATTCACGCATCCCCTGAGCGACCCGAAGCCTGACGATTCGAACAAGCTCAGCGAGCGCTGGCGGGCCGTATTGGCGCTCCAAGGCGGCAGCTTTGCTGTTATCGGTGAGCGTGAGTACTGGGATGGCTTAAATCCGCCGCTCTACACGCGAGCCACGGTGTTGCAGTTCACGGACGGGACACGGGGCGACCTCTGGACCTCCTCGGGCCAAAAATATGCGAATGACGCCGCGTTGAGCGGCGCACTCACAGGTAGCGGGTTTGCTGTCGCGGGATGGTGCCGTGGGAACGCGCCAAACGCCATCGCGCAGGCGTGCGTCCAGACCTTCGACGAGGCCGGCTCGTTCTCGCAGGTCTACGCGGAGCCCTCCGACACGCAGGCCACGTGTTTAGGTGTGGCATGCGATCGCGAGGGCCGGCTCGTGTTGGGTTGCTACCGGACCTTACCCGGTCAGGTAGATGCCTGGGTCTTCGCGTCCCGGGGCGCTGGGTTCCCGCTCGCGTGGTCGCAGACCTTCGATCAAGGCGAATGGGACTTCGCGGCGGGCGTGACGTGCGAGAGCTGGGGCAAGTGCACTTGGGTCGGCACGACGATGGAGAACGGCGAGGCCGTCCTCGTGACGAGCCAGCGTTATCCCTGAGCTTATTGCGGGACGTAGGCGTCGCAGCGTTCGAGCACCGCCTCCGCCGCGGCTTGGAAGAACGGACCGTAATCGTTCTTGCAAATGCTTTCGATGAGCCCGTGCCCCTCCGGCAAAAGCTCGATGAACGTCCGCAGCCGGTTAGTGGCGGGATTGTACTCCCCGCAAAGGTGCTCGGCGGTGTCGACGTCGGTCGTGATCACCAGCACCTGATACGCGTCCGCGTCACCATGCTTGGCGGCCGTCAGCGCTTCGACCCACGCCTCCGCCGGCCCGGATGACACGGGGTCGCCTCCGTCCGCGATGATCGTGACGACGAGGAGGGCATCGTCGCGGAGGAAGCCCTGATTGCAGCCGTCCGGGGGGTAGGGGTCGATACCCAACAACGGAGGACTGACGGCGGCGACCATCGCGTCGGCGGGGAAGTCTATGCCGCCATCAGTGCCGACCTTGGCAATGCAGTTGAACGCCGCAACAGGATCCGGGTCGTCGCGGGTGATGTAGCGTCCGTTGATGACGTTACACCGCTGTGCGCTGCTGTCCTTGCCCGCCGGGAACGTAACGCCGGCTCCCATTTTGGAGTCGCATTCGTCGAGCACGGCGCCGCAGGTCGGCAGCTTACCGTCCGGATCGCAGCCTTCACCGCATAGCGAACAATCGTCCATCAGCCATGCATCATCGGTCTCCACCACCATGATGTGGACGTCGAAGGCAGCAAACTCTCCGAAGAGAGCATCGTAAAACGCCGGAAAAATCGTCAGCAGTTGTTTCTGGACCAACGCCATCGTCCCCGAGTTGCTGATCACGAACAGGAAATCAATCTTGCCGAGACACCCCTTCGGCCCCGGCGGCCCGAAGTCCGGCGGCGGCGCCCCGGTGCTCGTCTCGGCGTCGGCGGACGTCGACGCGTCGAAGGTCGAGCTGCCGGAGCTGGTGCTGCTCGAGCCTGAGCTGGAGCTGGACGAGGACGACGAGGCGGGCTCCGGCATCGACGTCGGCCCGACCCCGAAGCTCGACTCGGCCGGGGCGCTCGGGTTGCAGGCCAGCGCCGACAACACCGTCAGCGCGAGAGGGGCGGTCCGTCGCACCAAGCCATCATAGCCAAGGTCGCGAGCTTAGACGAGCGCGGGATGCGAGCGCGGGGATGCTTCGGCGCCGATCGCGCTCAGTGGCCGAGCCTTCAACCTGGCCAACAACGCCAGTGCGAAAGGGGGTCATTCATGCCGCGATGCTTTGCGAAAAGTGACCGAGGCGAGAATTGATGAAACGTTCGGAAGCCCATCCTTTGGGCGGCGGCCAATGGGTTTCGCACCCAGCCTCTTCATTCGAAGAATGGCCTCTGGATCCATTTCGGAGTAGCGAACAAAAAAGAGCGACGATTCAACTTGAGATGGCCGCTCGAGGTACTGACCTGTGAGATCCATGTCAAGCACAGCGCAGGGAGCCGTAACAAGGACAGCACGTGCTCGCTTTGCAAGAATGCTTGCCGCACCGCTCGCCGCGTTCCGGTTTTCTAAGGAGACGATGGAGATTTTTGACTTGTTCATCATAGGAAGCTTAGCAAATTCAATGCAATCTGAATCCTCCACAACAAACAAAAGAACGTTAGCGCCGCGAGACAGGGCTGTCTCACAGAGAGACCATGAGCTTTTTCCATGGTACGAAAATGCCAATGTAATCTGAGGGCGGGCGATAGCCTCAATGCAGGCGTGCAAAACCCTTTCCTCGCGCTCGCCGGGATTCATCGAAGTAGCAAATAAGAGCAGTGGCCAGTCTAAAAATCCAGGATTTCCGATAACACGGGCATGGTCGATGCCCAAATTACGCAATGCTGTAGTTTCACGACAAGCTTGGGTCAGAAGATCAGATTGGCTCGGGGTCTCTGCAACCCTGCTATGCTTACGTTTTACTGCTCGCTCTCCAGCCGCAGTAGAATCTCTTGGCTCAAAGACGAATATATCTGCATCGAGATCGTCAAGATAGTTGCAGATCAGCTTTGAAACGCGGCCCCAGTCAAGCCCACCATGACCGCAGCCGAGTGCGGGAAGAGTCACCCTGACATGGCCTAGGCCCGCGAGATATGCTCGCAACGCCACAAGCCCGCTCTCGACATCTTCATATCGAGAGTCTTCGCGCCAATGGCGTTTAGTCGGGAAATTGATGATCCACTCGGTCAATGTCCTCCAGACGTGCAGCTCTCCTGGTTTGACCTCTCCGTTCTCACACGCCTTTTTGTACGCGCGAAACATCTCAGGGTACTTTGACTTCATAGCCAAGGCTACTCCTGCCCCCATTACACCCACACAGTTCACGGTGTTTACGTGAATGTCAGCACGGAGGTCAAACATGTCACCGTGGACAAAATGCAACATACAGGTCCTGCTCCCGCTAGCTGATCTCGCTCATCGCCCAAGTGCGCAATTCGCTCACCTGAGAACTAATAAGCTGGCCCCAGGCCTCACGCACCGAGAGTGCATCGGCATGTCCGATCGCCACGAGCATGTCAACATCGCGCGAATCATCAGCGATGTCGATTAGCTGCTGACGCTTTCGACCGCGACCACAGATGTCGCCAACGAGATCATGATAACAAACGAGCTTAGTCAAAACTCGAATTTCTCTCTCGCTCAAGGCCGCAACTTCTTCGAGCAGGATCCGCTTAAGCATCTCAGCCGAGCGAATCGGATGATTATTATCGACTTGCTGACGCCCTCCGCAACGATCCCAGCGAGACTTCGGGCCTTTGCCGATGTCATGGACATATGCGGCCAATTCAGTGAGGATCTGATCCTCTGGCGACAATGCTGCGTATTCTGGCGAGGCGCAGAGATTACTAACGACTTGCAATGTATGTTCACCGACATCACGCTCATGAACCTCGTTTGCAGACGCGAGCCCAACGAGTTCGGCGGTTTCAGGCAGAACTGCGAGGCCGGTAGTACGAAGGGCTTCAAGAAGCGCGGCCAAGGACTCGAATCGGGGAGATGGCGGCGCCGCCTTACGACCGCTAAGAATCTCGCCTATGATGCGATCATAACACGCCCTGATTACGGCGGGTCCATGAGCGATGGTCCGCTGCTTCATGTCTTCAGGTAGCTCGGTTCGAAAATTCGTAAACCACGGATGGTGCCCCATATGACCGTTGAATACAATATTTGGCAGCGGTACGCCTACCTTGTGAAAGATTGCCTCCACTCTCTCTTTCACTGACACGTTCCAAACTAGTACGTAAGCCGCATCGCTGTGCAGGAGTTTTTGGTGCACAAGAGCTTCGGCCATTCGCATCTGTTTTGTCCGCTCATCTGTACTGCCCCATTTTTTCAGATCGATGGCAGTCCAATTGAGGCGGGCAAGATCAGCCGGATCTTCGAAGAAATTTGGCTGCTCAATCCTGTTCGCTGAGGCGTCGGTAAAGACAACATCGGGGCGTTCAGTAAGCGAAATCGGAAACGCAAAATGAAGCAGATACTCTTGGTCTACGTTCTTTGCGTTTAGAAGTTGCAGTAGCATCGGCGAAAGCATGCTAAAATATAGGGGGACATAGTCATGAACAACGCCGCCTGGACCACAAGGCACTGTCATCTTTGCCCTGCGTTCCTGGATACTGTCGGATGCAATTGATTTATGGCTGATCCCCATGCGAATCTGCTCATTACAACTCACGAATCCGTGCCTCAACACACCTTCGAGGTTCTCCAAAAGGGTGAAATGGTAAAGATGACGCCAAGCGTGCTCTGGTGGGATGGGCATCGAATCTCCTCTGGGCGATAGTAGCAGAAATTGCCTGCGCGCATGCCGCGCCCCGCGATCACCCCCGGGCGGCCTGCGTCCGGCAGCAAAGTTGGCGGCTTGGCGCCAACGCTGCTGCGCGAGGGCGTGCTCGCCGGCTCGTCGTGGCCGACAGTGGCCCGAGCTACCCCTCGCCGCCATCCTCGAGTTGCCGGCGGCCGAGTTGGGCCGCGAGCCACGTCACGCACACGGTGAGGCGGCGCGGCCTTGGGCGGTGCGTCTACCCTTGAGGAGCGCCGGGAAAGTTTGTTGGAACGAGAGGCGGGCTCGATATCGAGCATGCCCGGCTCGCAAGTGAGCCGCATGCGCCATGGCTTTCACCGCCCCTGATCGCTGGCATCGGCGATGGACAGAGCAAGCTGCTCACATGGAGTGTGGCAGACGTAGAATTCCTCAACGTTAATAATATTGCTGGTGGTGATACACAATAGGTCGACAAAGCCGAGATGAGGTCGCTTGAGTTGCTTCGGGTCCTGTGTCATGGGTGCCGGTCAGGGAAGGGTTAGACCTAGCCCCTCGCCGAGGCAGTTGACCCCGCCGAGGTCGAGACCGCATGCGCCGGTGTCCCGTGTCCAGGCCCGCCGCCGCCCAGCGTTGGCTCGCCGCGTGGTGATGAACTCTCCGCCCCGAACCTTCAAGGGGCTGGACGTTGTACCGCGTCAACCTGTCCCCGATGATATCAGGTTCTGGGCTTCGCTCAGAGATCACTCCTCCACTCCTGGCTGGGGAGCGGCCTTGATCTCAGAGCGAGATCGTGGTTGTCTTCCCCCATGTCGAACCAACCCCAGAAGAAGCCAAAGCCCAAAGCCTGGGCCGAGATGCATCCTGGTGAACGGGAAGCGATCCTCCAGAGTCTCAAAGATGGTGGCTTCGGATCGGAGTTGCGAGCACGCTACGTCTTCAACGAGCAAGGCTTCGATGTCCGGACAAACTACTTCCATGACCTGGACCACAACAAGACCAGGGAAATGGACGCGATTGCTTATCGCCGTATTAAAAATTACCCCCCAGGTCAGATTCATCACGAGATCGTGGCCGAAGTGAAGAGCGGATACATTTGGATCCTCGGGGAGAAAAACAACGATCTCGATTTCCACCCTGTCTTGAGTCACTCAACACCGCGATGGTTTGAGGAGAAGATCAAGACCTCAGCGAATCATCCGAAATGGGAAGCGCTTTCTTCGTGTGTGTACGGGGAGCACTTGGAGTCGCAGGGGATCTATACCTCAATCCATCATCGCGCGGAAAAGGATGTTTGGTATGAGTCGGCTGAAAAGGTCTTTAAGGCTTCAAAATTCAATCCGGCCTCGAACTCGTTTCTGAATACTGATTTCGTCGTGGGTATCCCTCTTGTAATCCTTGATGGGAATCTCCTCGCGGCAACTTTTGGCCCAGATGGTGAACTAGCTCTCGAGCCGAAAGACCATGTGCAGGTGCTGTTCTCCTATGCCAGCGAGCGCTACAAGAGGAAAGAGATCGCGATCCATGTAGTCACGCTCGATGGGTTGCCCGGGTTCCTGAACCTGGTTCTTTCGGACGGGGTTAAAGGCTCCGAGCTCGGAGTGGAGCTCTACAAATCATTGTCCGAGACAGAGAAGAACCCGGGGCCAAAGCTCGTTTTGTAAGGAGGGCCGGTCCGCATAGGACGGCGACGCGTCAGCGAGGCGCCGCGTCCAGGTGCTCGACGCTGGCGAGGCGCCGGCATCCCATCGGCGTTACAGGTTGTTGCCAGCGCCGTCAGCGGCCGCGTGGCGGGCGCGAAGCCAGTCCGCCGGCTCGACCTGCACCACCTCGATCTCGCACACCATGACGCCGCCGATCGGCGTCGCGTTCAGCCCGATGTTGTCCTCGTGGGAGAGGTACTGCACCCGCGACCACCGGGCGTCCGTCATGGCGGTCTGGGCCTCGAAGGTCGACTTGACCGCGTTCTCCACGACGACGAATTTTCCGTCGTTGTTGCTGCCCGAGTAGCGGATAGCGACGTAAGCGCCGTAGATGCGCGGGGCCACCGACAGGGACG
>Ga0075163_10010152_pt1 | contig 12324 bp, 12 predicted proteins | sample JI1023141ADNA_FD_71478 | JGI IMG/M metagenome (GOLD analysis project Ga0075163, IMG submission 71478) | Wastewater effluent complex algal communities from Wisconsin, to seasonally profile nutrient transformation and Carbon sequestration -... | ecosystem: Engineered > WWTP > Effluent > Algae...
GAGTAGTAAAGTTCATTCACCATGAAGTAGCCGCCGTCCGAACGCGGCAAAAGAGCGATCAGATCGGTGCTCAGTGCCATCTTCTTCTTGTCCTTCTGCTCGAATTTGGTGGCGGGGTCTTCTTCAGGCTCGCCCTCCGCCCCCAATGTCGTTTTGTCGTTGAACGGCAGCATGACCGGCTCACCCATTTCGGTGGATCCCGCTTCGAACGTCGTCATGAAATTGCCGATCGTCCGGAGCCTGTTGTCCGCCGTTGAACTGTAGACACCGGCACACGCGATGCGGCCATTCTCCAGCATCTGCAACATGGCGCTGGATGGAAATACATCACTCCCCAAATTGAACACGGATTCCACAACGCCTTCCGCGGACGCCTTGAACAACTTGATCTCGAAATTGGCCACATCCTCCTTCACGTCCTTCTTGCTGAAATTGTTCTTTACGAGAATGTAGGCACTTCCCGAGTTGTCGAGTTCTACATCGAGGATCTCCGTCAGCCTGGTCGTTTCGGCCACCGGGACGACGTGCTGCCACAACACTCCCATGTCCGAACCGATCATGGCCAGCAATACCACGGCCTGCCCTTCTTCGGAACGGATCTCCGGGCTGTGTACCAGCATGTGCGTGGTATCGCGGGATACGCGAACGTTGAAAGGCTCGCGAAGGGCCGCGCCAGCGCTGACCACCAGCGGACGCCTGTCCTTCACCTTCATGTCCCACGTACACAGCTTCTCGAACGGGCGTGGCAAACGGGTCAGGTTCGGCTCCTGTGCCTGGTAGTACAACGCCGTTTCATCGCCGGTACCACGTGCGATCAGAATAGGCCGCCCGGCGAAGTAGACGAGGTCCTCCAGCAGGATCTTGGCTCCATTGCCCAGCTTCGTCGCCGGCTCTTGCGAACGGATGAAGGTGAGCTTCGTACGATCGTACAAGTCCAACCGGGCCGAGAGCTTTCCGAAAGCGCGCACATCGAATTCCCCATTACGGAACATCATGATCGCATTGGGACTTGACCGAACGATGCTGTACGGCCGCATTCGCGCATCGGCTTCATTGTCCGTACTGATCTTCACACGCACACGCGTTTTGTCGGACTGGGCATAGGTCGTGGACAAACCAAGCACGGCGAGGCACGACAGCAGGAATTTGGTACTGGAACGCATGGAATGTGGTAAGTGGATCCGCAAAATAGGGGTCGCCGCCAGAACGGCTATAAGTCTATGTCACCCACGCGCCGGATAAAGGCGGGCGGTCAACCCAATTTGGGGTTGTTCCTGTGGCGATCAGCATCCCTGCTCGTTCTCTTCTCCTTGGCCTTCTCCCAAGCCTGTTGCAGGTCGGTGCCGGTCTGGTTCGCCAGGCAAAGCACTACGAAGAGCACATCGGCCAATTCCTCGCCCAGGTCCTTGGCCTTGTCACTTTCCTTTTCGCTCTGCTCCCCATAGCGCCGGGCCATGATGCGGGCCACCTCGCCTGTCTCTTCGGCCAGCAATGCCGTATTGGTGAGCGGATCGAAGTAGCGGATACCGGTGGTCGCTATCCATTCATCCACTTCCTGCTGCAGGGAATGGATCGGGGTGCCTTGGTCCATCATTCGCGGAGCTTGCTGTCGATCACGATGGTGACGGGACCATCATTGGTGAGTTGTACTTGCATATCGGCCCCGAACTCGCCCGTGCGAATGGTGTGGCCCAACAATTCGGTGAGGCGTTGCTTGGCGCGCAGGTAGGTGGGGATGGCCTCCTCGGGTCGCGCTGCTCGCAGGTAGCTGGGGCGGTTCCCTTTCACGGTGCTGGCATACAGGGTGAACTGGCTCACCAGAAGCAATTCACCACGCACTTGGGTGATGTCCAAATTCATCACACCGGCATCATCCGCGAAGATCCGCAGGCGGATGATCTTCCCACAGAGCCATTCGAGGTCCTCGTCCGTATCACCCGTTTCGACACCCAGCAGCACGAGCATGCCACTCCCGATGTGGGCCCGCCGTGTAGCGTCGATGTCCACGGATGCTTCACGGACCCGCTGCACCACTGCGCGCATGCTACTTGCCGTTGCGTTGGAACCACTCGTCCATGTTCCGGTGCTTCTCCTCATCCGTGCCCTTGCCCTGTACCGCATCGCGGTAAGTGCCGTACATCGGATTGGGAAGCAGGATGAAATAGCGCGCCAACGTGTCGGCCATAGTGTCGACGGTGCTCTTTCCATCATTGACAGATCGATCCTTGAAGCGCTCATCGAAATCGCGGAGCTGATCACCGACGAGGAGCACGACCTGATGGTCGCTCGCAACACGTGCTCGCCGTTCGGTCTTGTCACTGGTGCCTTCCATCAACAAAAGGTGTGCTTCGTCCGCCTGCGGAAAGCCAAGGCTATCGAGGTTCCGCAGCGTGGTCGCCCGTTCGCGCAGATCCCGGTTGGTGATGTAGAAGATGTTGCACTGGAGCGAACGCGCGTATTGCAGGAATGCCACCGCACCGGGAATGGCAGCTGCTGCTGAGCGGTCCGTCCATGCTTTCCAACTCGCTTGGTCGAAGGTATGACCAATAGCGATGGCTGCGACCTGGTAAGGACTGTTGTCCAGCACGGTCTCATCAATGTCAACGATCACGGCGGGCGGGCGCTTATCAGCCACCTTCAGGTTCTCCACCAACCGCAATCGCGCCAGTTCATATCCCTGCTGCTGCAAACGATATGCTTCCGCAGAGGCATGCTGCCATAGCACAGCATCGGATCCGTAACGTGCCAACTCACCCATATGGTCCACCGGGACCGTAGGCACAGCGATCGGCGACGGAGCCACTTCAACAACGGAACGCTTTTGCGCACAAGCAAATAGCGCAAAGGCCAGCAACACAAGGACCGGTTTGTTCATGGTCGATCAATTTTGATCCAGGCGGTATGGACCTTCTTCGTCCACGCCTTTCAACATGTCAAGATAGCTGTTGTACCGGCTTTCCGGGACCTCCCCTTCTTCCACCGCCTTCCGCACCGCGCAACCGGGTTCATCCTTATGCATGCAATCGTTGAACTTGCACATACCCTTCCGTGCGAACATCTCCGGGAACTGGTCCCCGATATGTTCCGGTTGCATGTCCACCAGACCGAACCCCTTGATCCCGGGTGTATCAATGATGAACGTGGGGGGCATTGGCTGCTCGCCTTTGGACGCTGGTCCGGTGGCGATATTCAGCTCGTACATCTCCGCGTTCGTGGTGGTGTGCATTCCCTTCTCGCTGGCTTCGCTGATCTCCAAGGTCCAGAGGTCCAGGGCCGGATCGATGGCGTTGATCAACGTGCTCTTGCCAACGCCGCTGTGCCCGGCCAACAATGTGACCCTGCCTGCGAGCAAGGCAATGATCTCCTTCACACCCTTGCCTTTCAGCGCAGCGGTCATGGCTACGCGGTATCCAGCCTGTTGGTAGATATCGACCATGTCGAAGAGCCGTTCCTCCTCGTCCTTGTCCAAGTCGTCGATCTTGTTGATCACGATCACCGCCGGGATCTGGTACGCTTCGGCCGTAACGAGCATGCGATCGATGAAACCGAAGGAGGTACGTGGGCGGGCGATGGTGACCAATACAAGCAATTGATCCACATTGGCCGCGATCACGTGCTTGTGGTGCGAAAGGTTCACGCTCCGCCGCACCAAGTAGTTTGTGCGGTCGTGCAGATCCATGATGGAGCCCACTTCCTCGGTACCGTTCTGCGGCAGGAATCCGACACGATCACCAACGGCCAGCGGGTTGGTGCTGTTCCAGCCTTTGATCCGCAGGTTGCCCTTGGCCACGCACTCGTGCAAGGAGCCGTCCTCCCCCCTGACGAGGTATCGACTTCCCGTTGATCGCATGACAAGGCCCGATAGCATGGTGCAAAGGTCGGGGCAGGATCGGGTCGCGATGAGTAGAAATGTGGAAATGCAGAAATGTGGGGGTCGGGAGATGTGAAGTCCCTTCGAGCGCTCCGGTACCTTTGCCCGCATGTCGATCACCGTCAACCACATCACCAAGAACTATGGTGCGCAGAAAGCGCTGGACGATGTCTCGTTCTCGGTGGGCTCCGGGGAGATCGTCGGGTTCCTCGGTCCCAATGGGGCCGGGAAGAGCACGATGATGAAGATCCTCACCTGCTTCCTGCCACCGACCAGTGGAACGGCCGCGGTGTGCGGATCGGATACAAGCACGGATAGTCTGACGGTGCGCCGCAATGTGGGCTACCTGCCGGAACACAATCCGCTCTATCTCGATCTTTATGTGAAGGAGTACCTTGATCTCGTCGCCGGACTACAAGGCGTGAAAGGGCGCGCGGCACGGGTGAAGAAGATGATCGATCAAGTTGGGCTCGGACCGGAGCAGCACAAACGCATCGGCGCGCTGAGCAAGGGCTATCGCCAACGCGTTGGACTGGCCCAGGCCATGATACACGACCCGCAGGTGTTGATCTTGGACGAGCCTACGAGCGGTCTGGACCCCAACCAATTGGTGGACGTGCGTGCGTTGATCAAGCAGATAGGCAAGGAGAAGACCGTCCTGCTCAGCACGCACATCATGCAGGAAGTGGAGGCTGTTTGCGATCGGGTGATCATCATCGATCACGGCAAGGTGGTAGCGGATGACAAGGCCAGCACCTTGCGCAGCGGTACGCAGCAACGGGAAGGACTGGAGGTTGAATTCGATCGCGATGTGAAGGCCAACCTATTGCTGAACATTCCCGGTGTGCAACAAGCCTTGCGCAAAGAGGGCCATATCTGGGTCCTGGCGCATGACGCCGCTCTTGATGTGCGCCCTTCCGTGTTCCGTTTTGCGGTGGACCATGGCCTGCAGGTGTTGGGTATGCAGAAGATCGAACGCGGCTTGGAGGATGTGTTCAAGGAGCTGACCCGGTCCGGGCACTGATCAATGGGAGCTCAACGCATCGACCGCCTGGTCCATTGGGGCATCCTTCTCGTTCTCCTGTTGAATGCGGTATGGATCCTCACCGTTCCGAGCTTCCCCACCCTGGATGGATGGACCCACGCGAATACCGCGCGCATGCTGATGGAAGGCCCGGTGGACGGGATCTTTTGCAGCAACCCGGGTATCGTTCCAAACCGTGTAGGTCACTTTCTTCTGGGTGCGTTGCAAGCTGTCTTTCCGGCCTTGATGGCCGAACGCGTGCTATTGGCATTGATCATCCTTGGTCTGGGCACAGGTGCTTATGCACTGTCGCGATCATTCGGTGGTCGGTCGGCTACTATCCTATTGATCTTGCCGTTCACCGTGAATTTCCTACTGGTGCTTGGTTTCCACAATTTCCTTTTGGGCCTGGCATTGGCACTGTGGCTTGCCGCGTGGTGGATCACAAGGCCACGGATGACCTGGATCGCCTATGCGCTGCTCACGCTCGCGTCCTTCCTGCTCTTCTACACGCATACCACAGCACTCGTTCTTTTCTACTTACTCATTGGAATGCATGAGTTCGCAGTGTTGTTCGGCCTGCACGGAACAGTTGCTGCACAGGCGACCGGCAAGCGCTGGCGAAGACCACTGCTCTTCACGTTGGCCTGCCTACCTGCTGGCCTGCTCTTCCTGAAATTCAATGCGGACCAGGCAACGGCATGGGGCGCTGTCGACCGCACCGCCAACCTGCGCGAGTTGTTCGACCTGCGCAGCCTTGTGCTTTTGGGTGATGTGGAATCGAAGTTCAACTATGCGATGAAGCTAGTGCTCATCGGATCCATGTTGCTTGCACTCTACGCCAGGTCGCAACGGCCTACCCCATTGCGACCGCAGTTCAGCGATGTCCCGCTACTTGTCGGTGTGCTTCTGCTCGTGTTGTATTTCGTGCTACCGGACTCCTCCGGGTATGCGAGCTATATCACCGTTCGCCTCCAACTGATGGCACTGGTCCTCTTTGTCGTTTGGATGGCCATACAACCGATAGGCCGACCGGCCACCTTGGCGATCGCTACGATGGTTCTGCTCTTGCAGCAGGCCCGCACCAATCATTACCAAAAGGAACTCGCGCCACTTGCCGAGGTACGCGACCACATGCTGGAAGCAGGGGACCATTTGCCGGAAGGGTCGGTCGTTTTGCCGATCTCCACGGAGGGCAATTGGCTCCTCGGGCATGTGTCATCCCTGCTCGCCATCGATAGCAAGGTGGCGCTGCTCGACAATTACGAATGCGGTACGGGTTACTTCCCGCTGGTCTGGTGCCCGTCCTTGCCGGAACCGCTGCGCATGCACCTTTCCGGAGGTGATCGGTGCTTGGGCTGGCTCGGGCCTTACATCCAACAACGCACCACCCCTGTCATCGACAGGATCGTCCTGATAGGCTACGCGAAGGACAACACATCCTGCGGTGCGCTGAACCTGCGTGGCGTGCTCAACGAGCATTACCGGGTCGGCTTCGCCAATGCCTATGCCACGGTCTACGAACTACAGCGTTGACCGGTCAGAGCTTGTACGAAACACCGAGGTTCAGCACGGCGATGCCATAGCCGAGTTCGGCGTGCGCCCCGAAGTTGTCGCTGAACCAATACCGCGTTCCCAGGAAGCCGGTGAACCCGATCCCGCTCGCTGAGTTGTACTTGTAGGCCACAGAGCCCGATGGGTAGTTGGTGTTGTCCTTGAACGATACGCTGTTGTAACTCAACATCACTCCGCCGTAAGTATCCAGCTTGTCATTGCCGTGCCACTCATTGTAGTGCCAGACACCTCGAACACCGATGATGAGGTAGTTCCACTTCCAGTCATAACTGTAGCGGGTAGGGCCGAAAACATAGTCCGTTTGTGACGAGAGGCTCTTGTAACCGATATAGCCCCCGATGCCAAGCACGCCAGGTCCTAGATCGGTGACACCTTGTTCATAGGTCAACCCCAACGCAGGCGTCTGCGATGAATAGACGCTCCCCGCTGAATAGTTGCCACCAATACCAACACTGAGACCCAACACCTTGTCTCCGATGTTGAATGATTGCGCGTTCGAAGTAGCTGGGAAAGAAAGGGCCGCGAACACGAACAGCGAACTGGCCCGAGCGATCCGTGCAGAGAGGTTCCGGTGGTGTTTCATGCAGCAAAGAAATAGCCAAATGGACTTCTCCGGCAAGTGAGCAATGGAGTGTTCATCAACACATGTCGACCCTCTTGCCCATCCCTTCGGAACTGCTTCCTTTGCAGCCCGAGAACGATCACATGCCATACCTCTTCACCTCCGAATCCGTTTCCGAAGGCCACCCCGATAAGGTCGCCGACCAGATCAGCGATGCGTTGATCGATCACTTCCTCGCCTTCGACCCCAGCAGTAAAGTGGCCTGCGAAACGTTGGTGACCACCGGACAAGTGGTGCTCGCCGGGGAAGTGAAAAGCAAGGCCTATCTCGACGTGCAGGAGATCGCCCGCGAGGTGATCCGCCGCATCGGCTACACCAAGAGCGAGTACATGTTCGAGGCGAACAGCTGCGGCATCTTCTCCGCTATCCACGAGCAAAGCCCGGACATCAACCAAGGGGTTGAGCGCAAGAACCCGGAAGAGCAGGGTGCCGGTGACCAGGGCATGATGTTCGGTTACGCCTGCCGCGACACGGACAACTACATGCCGCTGCCGCTGGAGTTGAGCCACATGTTGCTGCGCGAACTCGCTGCCATCCGTCGCGAGAAGAACAGCAAGATGCCTTACCTCCGTCCTGATGCGAAGAGCCAGGTGACGATCGAATACGCCGACAATGGCAAGCCGTTGCGCATCGATGCCATCGTGGTGAGCACCCAGCACGACGACTTCGACAAGGAGCCGATCATGCTCGCGAAGATCAAGAAGGACATCATCGAGATCCTCGTGCCCCGCGTGATGAAGCAATTGCCCAAGCGGGTACAAGCGCTCTTCGGCAAGGACATCGCTTATCACATCAACCCTACAGGCAAGTTCGTGATCGGTGGTCCGCACGGCGATACGGGCCTCACCGGTCGCAAGATCATCGTTGACACCTACGGCGGAAAAGGTGCACACGGTGGTGGTGCCTTCAGCGGAAAGGACCCGAGCAAAGTGGATCGCAGCGCTGCCTATGCCGCCCGTCACGTTGCCAAGCATCTGGTCGCCGCAGGCGTGTGTGATGAAGTGCTCGTGCAGGTGGCCTATGCCATCGGCGTAGCTCAACCGGTCGGCTTCTATGTGAACACCTACGGCACCAGCAAGGTGAAGATGAGCGACGGCGTCATCGCCAAGACCATGAGCGAGCTCCCCGAGTTCGACATGCGTCCATACTTCATCGAGAAGCGCTTCAAACTGCGCACACCGATCTATAGCGAGACCGCGAGCTATGGGCACATGGGCCGCGAAAGCAAAATGGTGGAGAAGACGTTCTCGAGCGCTGGTAGAACAAAGACCATGAAAGTGAAGCTCTTCCCTTGGGAGGACCTGAATGCGCTGGGCGTTGTGAAAAAGGCATTCAAGCTCTGATCAGAGACCCCAAGACCGCACAAGCATCCACAAGCCCCGGCTGGACAGGCACTTACGCCTTTTCAACCGGGGCTTGTCAGTTCAACACGATCCACTACATTTGCAGCCCATTTCCGAGGAAAGACCATGTACGCCATTGTTGATATCGCCGGCCAGCAGTTCAAAGTGACCAAGGCCCAGAAGCTGAAAGTGCACCGCCTCGAAGCCGAGGAAGGCAAACAGTTGGAATTGGACAATGTCCTCCTCGTGAGCGATGGCAAGACCATCACCGTAGGTACCCCGAAAGTGGAGGGTTTCCGCATCGCCGCCAAGGTGATGGGGCATACTCAAGGTGACAAGGTCTTGGTGTTCAAGAAGAAACGCCGCAAGGGTTACCAGAAGCTGAATGGCCATCGCCAGCAGCTCACCGAACTCTGGATCGAAGCGATCCTGGGCAAAGGCGAGAAGTTCGACGCCAGCAAGAGCAGCGCCCCTGCCCCACGCGCCGTGCGCAATGCTGAACCGAAAACGAAAAAGACCGCTGAGGCAGCAGCCCCTAAGAAGGTAGCCGCCAAGAAAGCAGCGCCTGCGAAGACCGCAGCTCCCAAGAAGGCAGCAGCTAAAAAGGCCGCTCCGAAGAAAGACGACAAGAAGTAACCCTTCGACAAGCTCAGGGTGACAACCACCCCAGGCACGAAGCAAGACCCCATAAGCCATGGCACACAAGAAAGGTGAAGGCAGTACCCAGAACGGACGCGAATCGCACTCGAAGCGTCTCGGCATCAAATTGTTCGGTGGCCAAACGGCCATCTCCGGTAACATCATCGTGCGTCAGCGCGGCACCAAGCACCACCCCGGCCGTAACGTGGGTATCGGTTTGGACCACACCCTGTACGCAACTGCCGACGGCGTGGTCACCTTCCAGAAGAAGCGTGGCGACCGCAGCGTGGTGAGCGTGCTCCCTGCTGTAGCGCAGGACTAAGCTCTTCGATCTTCTCGAAAGGCCCTTCCGTATTGCGGGAGGGCCTTTCTCATTCCGTCTGTTGACTTTCGTGGATCTGAGCGTCGATCCGCTCCCTTCCACCCGATTACCTTTACGTACCCCAAAAGAAACCCGCCGTCCATGCTGGAGTTGACGTTCCTGAGAGAGCACCGCGAAGAGGTCGAACAACGGTTGTTGAAACGCAACATCGACGCAAAGTCGCTGTTGGACCAAGCCAGCGCGTTGGATGAAAAGCGACGTTCCACGCAGCAGGAGTTGGATGCTCGACTGGCCGACCTCAATGGCCTGAGCCGCACCATCGGCGACCTGATGAAGGCGGGTAAGAAGGATGAGGCTGAAGCTGCCCGTGCGAAGACCACCGAATTGAAGACCACTGCCGCGTCATTGAAGGAGCAGTTGGAAACGATCGAGAAGTCCTTGCACGATCACCTCTGCACCATCCCCAACGCCCCGAATGCGAAAGTGCCTCCGGGCCGCACGCCGGAAGAGAACGTGACGGTTATGCAAGAGGGCGCGATCCCAACTCTTCACGCGGGCGCGAAACCACATTGGGAACTGGGTGAAGAATACGGCTTCCTGCACATGGACCTGGGCGTGAAAGTGACCGGCGCGGGCTTTCCCGTGTACAGCGGACAGGGAGCGAAATTGCAGCGGGCGTTGATCAGTTTCTTCCTGGACCAGGCCATCGCGGCCGGATACCGCGAGATCATTCCGCCGCACATGGTGAATGAAGCCAGCGCCTTCGCCACCGGTCAGCTTCCAGATAAGGAAGGCCAGATGTACCACGCCACGGTGGACGGCTTGTACCTGATCCCAACGGCGGAGGTGCCGATCACGAACCTTTACCGCGACGAGATCGTGGAGGCCGCGCAACTGCCGGTCAAGATGGTCGGCTACACGCCATGTTTCCGCCGCGAGGCAGGCAGTTACGGTGCCCACGTGCGCGGGTTGAACCGCGTACACCAGTTCGACAAGGTGGAGATCGTGCGCATCGAGAAGCCAGAGAACAGCTACGCGGTGTTGGAAGAAATGGTGGAGCACGTGAAAGGCCTGCTCCGCGCCTTGGAACTCCCGTATCGCCAGTTGCTGCTCTGCGGCGGCGACATGGGCTTCAGCAGCGCGATGACCTATGACATGGAGGTGTTTTCCGCAGCCCAACAACGATGGTTGGAGGTAAGCTCCATCAGCAACTTCGAGACGTTCCAGAGCAATCGGTTGAAGCTGCGATACCGTGGCGACGACAAGAAGCCGAAGCTCGCACACACGTTGAATGGTAGCGCACTGGCGCTGGCCCGTATCGTTGCTGCTTTGTTGGAGAACAACCAGACCCCCGAAGGCATTCGGATCCCGAAAGCGTTGCAGGCCTACACAGGCTTCGACATGATCATGAAATGAACCGTGGCATACTGTTCGCAGCCCTCATTGCGTTGGTCGGTAGCGGTCTGGCCACAGCCTGTCGGCGTGCCGCCGACCCGATTCAACTGGCCGCAACGGATAGCCTGATCACCGTCGTGGAAGCTGCGTCCCTCACCCTCAACGAACTCGACGTGACGCACTACAGGACCGCGGATTCGATACTCGCAACAGCCCAGCCATTGTTCCTGGACCGTTTTTCGGATACGCTGGACCGGCCAACAGCCGTTGTGATCGGTGACCAATTCCTGCAGCTCCGGGAAGCGGGACGCATGGCCCAAGACCATGAAGCGCTCCGCATCGCGACGGAACGGATCCTGATACGCCTGAACGACTTGCGCGTGGACCTCGTGCATGGTGCGTTGAACAAAGAGGAAGGCCGCAATGCGTTGGTCCTGGAAAAGCGCAGGATCGCCGCCATCGACACGATGGTACACCAGGTGATCGCGCACTATCGGACCACCCAGCGTGTACTGGAACGCCAGCCCATGGTGGACAGCCTTCTTGCCGATACCGGCGCAACACACGACAACCGATGATCAGCGCACGTATCCTGTGTTTCCTAGTCCTCCTGTCCGGTATGCCGGTGATCCTCCACGCCCAACCCGGTGCGGACGAGCAATTGGCAGCACAGTACTTCCAACAAGGCGACTACGCGAAGGCAGCCATGTACTATGAGAAACTCCATCGCAAACAACCGACGGATTTCTACTACGAGCAGCTGTTCAAGAGCTACACCGCATTGAAAGATCTTGAGAGTGCTGAGAAACTGGTGAAGGACCAGATGCGCCGTTCCAATGGTGAGCCCCGCTACATCATTGATCTGGGTACCTTGTACACCCTCGCCGATGAGAAGGACAAGGCGGCCAAGGAATTCGACAAGGCCTTGAAACAGATGCGTGCGGACCAAGGCAGCGTGCGCCAGGTGGCCAACGCCTTCATCCAGGTGAACGAACTGGATCGCGCACTGGAGGCGTACCAACGCGGCGAGAAGCTGCTGCCCGATGGCCAGACCTTCGCCTACGAGATCGCCGGACTGTACGGCACCAAGGGCGATACACAGCGCATGGTCAGTGCGTACATGGACCTGCTCTCGGTGAATGAAGGCTACATACAGGCCGTACAGAACTCGCTTTCCCGTTCGATCGACTTCGCGGTTGTGGACGATCGTTCCGAAATGCTGCGCTCGGAATTGCTACGTCGTATCCAGAAGGATCCGCAACGCACCATTTTCCCGGACCTGCTCATCTGGATGTACATCCAGCAGAAGGACCTGAATTCCGCTTTCGTCCAAAGCAAGGCGATGGACAAACGCTTCGATGAAGGTGGTGCTCGCTTGATGGACCTGGCCCGCATCGCTCTGGCGAACAAGGACCACGCAACGGCCTACAAGTGCTACGAATACGTGCTGAGCCTGGCCCGCAACGATGCGAACTACATGCAGGCACGCATCGGATCCGTTCGCACGCGCTACGAGCAACTCACCGATCAACC